>FQKF010044443.1_pt1 | contig 19770 bp, 15 predicted proteins | sample 1504521 | NCBI WGS metagenome assembly FQKF01 (sample SAMEA4475357, study PRJEB15587) | soil metagenome | biome: Soil; feature: Field | place: India | collected 2015-03-11 | depth 0 m
AAATTTGCTTTATTTTTTAATCTGTTTAATTTTATAATTCTGAAGAAAAAATGTCAAATATTTAAACTACCCTTAGCTGAGGATTATTTTACAATTTTGTAAAGAACTATCGGAAAGATTATACTTAAAGGATTTTAAGGATTGCCAGTTTCTGGTAGTAAAATTTTAAATAGTTTTTTTTGCTATAACCTTTTTGAATTTCTAAAATTAACTATACTTCCTACCAAAACACTATTCAAGAAAGTATGGTGAATTAATAAATAATTCTTTGCAATATTTAAAAAAAAAGTATAAAATATAATGAAAAGATTTTTTTTGGAGGTAAATATATATGGCAAAGAAAAAGATGGTTTATTTTTTCGGAGGTGGTAAAGCAGATGGCGATGGCACAATGAAAGAGCTTCTTGGAGGTAAAGGAGCCGGTCTTGCTGAAATGACTTCTATTGGGCTTCCAGTGCCAGCAGGTTTTACCATTACTACCGAAGTTTGCGATCTTTATTACAAAAACAACAAGAATTATCCAGATGGCTTAAAGGAAGAGGTTGAAGAAAATCTCAAGAAACTTGAAAAATTGGTGGGCAAAAAACTTGGAGATCCAAATGATCCTTTGCTTGTTTCAGTAAGATCTGGTGCACCTGTTTCAATGCCAGGTATGATGGAAACAATTCTTAACTTGGGTTTAAATGATCAGTCTGTTGAGGGGCTTGCAAAGAAAACCAACAATCCAAGATTTGCTTACGATGCTTACAGAAGATTTATAATGATGTATGGCTCAACTGCAAAGGGAATTGAAAGAGAGAAGTTTGATCACATTTTTGAAAAGATTAAAGAAGAAAAGACAAGAAAAAGACTTGGTATTCCTGAAGGAAAGAAAGTAAATGATACTGATGTTAATGCAGAAGAATTAAAAGAAGTTTGTCAGTTGTTTAAAGATCTTTACAAGAAAGAACTCGGTGAAGATTTTCCACAGGATCCACAGGTTCAACTCTGGGGTGCTATCGCAGCAGTATTCAATAGCTGGATGGCAGAAAAAGCTGTAACATATAGAAGAGTTGAAAACCTCAAAGGTATAATTGGAACAGCTGTAAACGTTGTTCAAATGGTTTTTGGAAATATGGGGGAGACCTCTGGAACAGGGGTATGTTTCACAAGAGACCCAAACACTGGAGAAAATGTATTCTATGGAGATTATCTTGTTAACGCACAGGGAGAAGATGTTGTAGCAGGTATAAGAACCCCAATGAAACTTATTGAACTCAAAGAAAGAGACCCAAAAGTTTATGCTCAGCTTGAAGAAGTAAGAAAGATTCTTGAAAAGCACTATAAAGAAATGCAGGATCTCGAATTTACAGTTGAAGAAGGAAAATTATATATGCTACAGTGTAGAACTGGAAAGAGATCTCCTATTGCAGCATTTAAGATAGCTACTGATATGGTAGAAGAAGGACTTATTACAAAAGAAATGGCTGTATTGAGAATAAAAGACAAAGATATAGAGGGAGTTTTCTATCCTATTATTGATCCATCACAGAAAGATGAATTAAAGAAAAAATTCCTTGTTCAGGGTATTGATGCTGTTCCAGGTGCTGCAACTGGTAGAGTAGTTTTCACAGCTAAAGATGCAGAAGAATGGGCTGAAAAAGGTGAAAAGGTTATTCTTGTGAGAAAAGAAACAAGCCCTGAAGATGTTGGTGGTATGCATGCTGCTCAGGGTATTCTTACCGCTACAGGTGGAAAAACTTCTCACGCTGCTGTTGTAGCAAGAGGTTGGGGAAAATGTTGTATTGTAGGTTGTGAAAAGATTGATATTGATTATGACAAAAAGCTCTTTAAAGTTGGGGATAAAGTTATAAAAGAGGGAGATTATATTACTCTCAATGGTTCTACTGGAGAAGTTTTTGAAGGTTCTCTCAAACTTATCACTCCAGAATTACCAGAAAGTTACTATAAGATAATGAAATGGGCAGATGAGATAAGAAAACTCAATGTCAGAACAAATGCAGATACACCTTATGATGCAGAAAATGCAAGAAAACTTGGTGCAGAGGGTATAGGTCTTTGTAGAACTGAGCATATGTTCTTTGATACAGAAGAAAGAAGACTTGCTATTCAGGAAATGATTGTGGCTGATACTGTTGAAGGTAGAAAGAAAGCTCTTGCAAAGCTACTTCCATTCCAGAAAGAAGACTTCAAAGGTATATTTAAAGCAATGGATGGACTTCCAGTTACAATAAGACTTATTGACCCACCATTACATGAGTTTGTGCCTCATGAAGAAGAAGCTCAGAAGCATCTTGCAGAGAAGATTGGAGTTCCTTTTGAAAAGGTTAAACATAGAGTAGAACAGCTCAAAGAGGCAAACCCAATGCTTGGACATAGAGGATGTAGGCTTGCTATTACTTATCCAGAAATTCTTGAAATGCAGGTTACAGCTATTATGGAAGCAGCTTGTGAATGCACAAAAGAAGGCATCAAAGTTCTTCCAGAAATAATGATTCCTTTGATTATTGATAAGAAAGAATTGCAGATTCTTGAAACAAAGACAAGAGAAGTTGCTGAATCAGTAATACAGAGAATGGGAGTAAAAGTATCCTATATGGTTGGAACAATGATAGAAGTTCCAAGAGCAGCATTGCTTGCTGATAAAATAGCAGAAGTAGCAGAATTCTTCTCATTTGGTACAAATGACCTTACTCAGATGACTCTCGGTATGTCAAGAGATGATGCTGGAAGATTCTTACCTGATTATGTTGATGAAAAGAAGACAGGTATCTTTAAGGATGACCCATTCCAGTCACTTGATCAGGAAGGTGTTGGGATGCTTGTAAAATGGGCTATTGAGAAGGGTAGAAGCACAAGACCAAATCTTAAGGTTGGTATTTGTGGAGAACATGGTGGAGAACTTAAATCTGTAAAATTCTGTCATAGAGTTGGAATGAACTATGTTTCATGCTCACCTTTCAGAGTTCCAATAGCAAGACTTGCAGCAGCACAAGCTGTTATTGAAGAAAAGAACAAAAAGTAAAATTAAATTTCTGGGCTGTTCACTTGATGAACAGCCCAATGTTTTTTTCTAAATTTTTAAACTTAAATACATTTTATTTTAAAATATTGTCAAAAAAATAGAGATAAGTTATAATCTAAAAAGTATAAAAATTGTTTTTTTCAGGAGTAAAAAATGAGGGGCTATGAAGAATTTGAACAAATCTCAGAAGAAGAACTCTGGGATAGATATTCAAAAACAAAGGATCAGAAGATAAGAAATTATTTCATAGAGAAATATGCTCCTCTTGTTAAATATGTTGCTGGTAGAGTTGCAATGAATGTTCCCAACAATGTAGATTTCAACGATCTTGTTAGTTATGGTGTTTTAGGTCTTATTGATGCTATAGATAAGTTTGATCCAAAAAGGGAAATAAAGTTTAAAACTTATGCTGTCACAAGAATACGAGGTTCTATTTTTGATCAGTTGAGGGCAATTGACTGGCTACCACGTTCTGTAAGACAGAAAGCAAAAGAAATAGAAAGGGCTATATCAGAACTTGAAGGTAAACTCGGCAGGTCTCCCGCAGATGAAGAAATTGCCGATTTTATGGGATTAAGTCTTCAGGACTTTCATAATCTTTTGTTGAGGGTAAGCGGTAATTCATTGGTTTCTATGGATGATAGCTGGTTTTTGAATGATGGGAGTGATAATGCCCCTCTTTCAATAGAAGAAACCTTGGAAAGTCCAGATACTTACAATCCAGACATTGCAGCAGAAAAAGAAGAAATAAAAAAGATAATTGCAAAAACTTTAATGGAATTGCCAGAAAGAGAGAAACAGGTGTTAATTCTCTATTATTATGAAGGATTGACTCTCAAAGAAATAGGAACTATCTTGAATGTTACAGAGTCAAGAGTTTCTCAACTTCATACGAAAGCAATAATGATCTTACGTGCAAAACTTGAAAAGATCAAGAACAGTTTTCTAAAATAAAACAAAAATCAATTTTCTTAAGGAGGATAATATTTTCTATGAAGGGGATTTTATTAAGAAGGTTTTTGTTAATTTTACTTACAGTTTTTATTCCTTTAACTTCTTTTTCTGTTGAGAATAGTAGCTTAAAAGCTGATTTTAAAGAAAATGTTGATTTCTTTTTGAGAAACAATGTTGTTTGTGGAAGTATTATTTCACTTTTTGCACCAAATATTTTTCCTGTAGAGGTTTTTATTGGCAAGCCAGAATCTTATATTCTGGAACGTAAAAATTTTTTTGCCATGAGTATGAGACAGTTTTTAGAAGATGATGCTACATGTTATTGTTGTTTTATGGGAGCTACTATTGTTGTTCTACTTTATTTTTCATCGTGGCTTATAGATGTATTCAAATTAACAATACTTTAATAGAATTTAGTATTTTTTAATTTAGTTTTATTAATAAATTTCTTTATTTTCAAGGATGTTTTTAATACAAAACAGTGAAATAAAAGGAGAGCTTTATGAATATTAATTACACCGCAAGAAATTGTGAGTTTACAGACGAAATGAAAGAATATTTTGAAAAGAAAATGAAAAAGGTTAAATTTTATTTTAATCATATTTTAAATGTAAATGTGATAGTTTCTTTTGAAAGATCAATTTATAATATTGAGGTTAAAATACCAGCTGATCATTCAACCTTTTTTGCTGAAGGATCATCTTCAAGCTGGAATGAAGCTATAGACATTGTGTCTGACAAGATAGAAAAAGAGATTAAAAAGAAAAAGGATAAGATTACAGATCATCATACTGGCTCTTAATTTTAACTTTTTGGAGAAAATATGGAAGAAGGCTTCTCTCTCCAGAAAATATCGATAAGAGATTTCTTTAACAAAACTAAGGCTAATGGAGAGGAGTTTGAATTAAATATTGTTGCTGGTGCTGAAGGCTTTGATAGAGTAATTATAAGCGAAGAAATAAATAGACCGGGGCTTGCACTGGCAGATTTTTTTGAACATTTTGCTTTTGAAAGGATTCAGGTTTTTGGAAGGGGGGAGGTGGCTTATCTTCATAAGATAGCAAATGAAGGTAAGATAGAGTTACTCGAAAAATTTTTCAGCTATCAGATACCTGTTTGTATTGTAACTTATGGGCTTGAGCTTCCAGAAGTTGTTATCAAATTATGCGATAAGCTCAAAGTTCCTCTTTTGAAGACTAAAAAGCCAACGAAGGAATTTATTTCTTTACTTTCTGCTTTTCTTTCTGACTATTTTTCTCCGTTTATTATTACTCACGGGGATTTTGTTTCTATCTACAATATAGGAGTTTTAATTACTGGTAAGAGTGGTATTGGCAAAAGTGAGGCTGTTCTTGGTCTTATAGAGAGGGGGCATAGATTTATTTCTGATGATCTTGTTAAAATTAAAAAGGTAAGAAAGGCAAAGGGGTTTGAGCTTATTGGAGAACCCGGCGCCAATTATGGACCCTTTCTTGAAATAAGAGGAATAGGGATTATAAATGTTTCTCAGTATTTTGGAGAAGGTAAAATCTTGAAATCTGAGAAAGTTGATCTGATTGTAAACCTTCATGAATGGGATGTTGGATATAACTATGATAGACTTGGTATAGAAGAAAAGTATGAAAATATACTGGGGATAAATATACCAAAGAAAGAGATCCCTGTAAGTCCGGGAAGAAATATTGCCTTACTTATTGAAGTTGCGGCTTATAGGGAAATAATGTTAAGACTTGGTTATAATTCCGCAAAGGAACTCAATCAAAAAATTAAGAGTGTTCTTAAAAAAAATGAAAATATATGAAATAACTTGTATGATTTTCAAAAATATTATAAAATAATAATATCATTGGGGTTTAATAAATGAAAGAAATAAATGTAACAATTCAAAACGAATATGGGCTTCATGCCAGACCGTCTTCATTGCTTGCAACTCTTGCAAGTAACTTTAAAAGTGATATAAAAATAATAAAAGATGGAATAGAAGTTAACTGCAAAAGTATAATGAATTTATTACTTCTTGCTGCTGGAAAGGGAACAGTTTTGAAAATTGTTGCTGATGGAGAAGATGAAGAAGAGGCTCTTAAAGCTATAAGAGAGCTTATTGAGGTGTCGAAGTTTGACGAGGACTGAAAGTTATAAAAAGAGGGAGATTTTTTTTCTTACTCTTGCTATTCTTATTTTTTCCGGTCTTATCTGGTATTTTTCTTATAAATGGTTGTTATCAATTGAAGCAAACGAGACTATACTTTTAGTTGTGCCAATAGTATTTTTTATTTTCAGTGCTTTGGGTGTTATTCTTGTTTACAATCTTTTAAGGCTTTATATTTATAAACAAAAGGGTGTTAAAGGATATAAGCTAAGGGGCAAAATTACTGTCTACTTTATAGTTACTATTCTCATTTCTATACTTGTGTTTGCCGGGCTTATGTTTTATCTCATTTTCCTTATAGAGTCAACTTTTATAGAAGAAGAGAGAAAAATATCAACCACTCTTCTTAATGATTATAAAATTATGTTTAATTATTATCAAAAACATTTTGAACAAAATTTACTTTCAAAAACAAACAATTTAAATGATTTTCCTGTTATTTTGAGAATAAAAAAAACAAATTTAGTGCTTGAAAAAAATGAAAGTGATATAAAAATACCAGAAATTATATCTAATATTTCTTATAAAGACTTTTTCTATTCTATAAGGGGCAACGTTTTTTATACTGAACATATTAAAGGGGTAGCATTTATAAGCCAAAAAAATGCATTTTATGGAGAAAATATTCCTTTACCATTGAATGAGGCCATACCAGCAATGAAGAAAAATGAAGAAATGCTTGAAAAGATAAAAAAACTGAGAAATTTGATTTTTCCGGTTTCTTTGATTTCAGTAATAATTTTATCAATACCGATACTTTTTGGAGCGTTTTATATAGGTTTATTTGCAGCAAGAAATATAACTATTCCTGTAGAAAAACTTTTGAAAGGAACTATTTATCTATCTAAAAATCTTAACTACAGGGTGAAAGTAAATTCAAAAGATGAACTTGAGGATCTTGCAAATAATTTTAATATTATGGCAGAAAATTTAAAGGAAGCCTATCAGAAAATAAAGAGAATTGAAAGAATTGAGGCTTGGCAGGAGGTTGCAAGAAAACTTGCTCATGAAATAAAAAATCCACTCACTCCTATAAAGTTATCGGCAGAAAGACTTTTAATTACAAAAGACAAGGAAAACTTCAATGGCATTTTTGATAAAACATTAACGACAATAATTGAAGAAACAAAGAGAATAGAAAATCTGATAAATGAATTTTCAAAATTTTTAAGATTGCCTCCACTGAATATAGAGAAGCATGATATTATAAAAGTTATTTCAGAGGTAAAAGATTTCTTCAGTAATGCCTATCCTGATATAGAGTTTGTTTTTAATAGTGATTACGATTCATTTTTGATTGAATTTGATAGAGAAAAAATAAAGCAGGTTTTATTTAATCTTGTTAAGAATGCGGTTGAAGCGACTATTGAAAAGAAAATAATATTAGGTGTAGAACTCAAAGAGAATAACTTAAGAGTATATGTTAAAGATTTTGGTAAAGGTATAGATAGCAACATAGAAGAGCAAATTTTTAAACCCTATTTTACAACAAAAAGCGAGGGTAATGGAATTGGGCTTGCTTTATCAGAAAGAATAATTGCCGAACATAATGGAAAGTTAGATTTTATAAATGATGATGTTGGGGTTACTTTTTATTTTGAACTTCCTTCAGAAGGAGTAAAAAGTGAAGGGTAAAATACTTATAGTTGATGATGAGATAAACATAAGAAACACAATATCTGATATTTTGAAGGATGAAGGTTATGATATTGTGACGGCAGAAAGTGGAGAAGAGGCTGAAAAGAAGTTTTTCTATGAAGATGTTGATGTAATTATTCTTGATGTTATGCTTCCCGGTAAGAGTGGAATAGAAGTTTTAAAATCAATTCACAGCGAATTTCCAATAATACCGATTATAATAATTTCGGGGCATGGTGATATAAGAATGGCTGTTGAAGCCATGAAAATAGGTGCATTTGATTTTATAGAAAAACCTCTTTCAGTTGAGAGAATTCTTACAACGGTTAAGAATGCATTGAAGATAAAGGAATTGCAGGTTGAAAACTTAAACTTGAAGACTAAAATTTCAGAGATAAAATTTATAGGTAAAAGCCGAATTGTCAATGAAATTCTTTCTTCCGTTGATAGAATTGCTTCTTCTGATGCAAGCGTTCTTATAACAGGCGAAAATGGCACAGGTAAGGAATTAATAGCAAGAATAATACATAACAAAAGTAAAAGGAAAAACTATCCCTTTGTTGGTATAAACTGTGCAGCTATTCCCGATACTCTTATAGAATCAGAGCTTTTTGGTTATGAAAAAGGGGCATTTACTGGTGCAAATAAGCAGAAAAAAGGTAAGATAGAGTTAGCACATAGAGGGACTCTTTTTCTTGATGAGGTGGGTGATTTGAGCTTGCCTGCACAGGCAAAGCTACTCAGAGTAATTCAGGAGAGACAGTTTGAAAGAGTGGGTGGAAATACTTTGCTTGAAGTAGATGTAAGAATTATTTCGGCTACTAATAAAAATCTTCATTCAGAAATTAAGAAAGGGCTATTTAGGGAAGATTTGTTTTACCGCCTTAATGTAATTCCAATCCACATACCTCCATTAAGAGAAAGAAAAGAAGATATAGAAGAACTTGTGCAATTTTTTGTGGAAGAATATAATTTCCGAAATAATAAATCTCATATTTTTTCAGATGGAGCAATAAAATTTCTCAAACATATGCACTGGCCGGGAAATGTTCGTGAGCTTAAAAATTTTGTCGAAAGAGTTTTAATACTTGCAAATAAAAATGAAATAACAGAAGAAGATATAAAATTATATTCTTCAGCTAAGATAGAAAAGAGTGAAAATAAATATGAAAATCTTACACTTAAAGATGCAAGAAATATTTTTGAAAAAGAGCTTATAGAGGAAAGACTAAAAAAGTTTGATTATAACATATCAAAAACAGCAGAATCCCTTGATATAGATAGAAGCTATCTTCATAAAAAATTAAAAGAATTTGGGCTTGATTAAAATGAAAATTTTGGAAGAGAGGTATATGGCTTAACCGGATTGTTGATTAAAAAACCCTCGCCACCAAGATATTTGATAGGTTTCCCATTTATGTAAAAATAAACCCCTTTGAGATTCTCAAACTGGGTAGCTGTATAAACAATCTGATATACCTGAATATTGTAGCCTGCGACACCATAAGAGTTGTAGTTAAATTCTTCACTGAAATCAACGTAAACAAAAGAGTCTTTTATCCACACATTATTGATTTTTGTGTTTAATGGAATAAGGTTAAGATAATTTTCATCTCTGTATTCTATAAGGGCTTTTAATGTATCTTTCAAGGGAGTTGCACTTCTGGGAATATCTTTTTCAACTGGCACTAATGATATAAATTTGTCCGACATTTTTCCAACATACAATTTAACTTTCATGCTTGAAGTAGAAGAACTTTTTTGAGATGAAGTTGAAGCTGATGATTTATGTGTTTCTATAACTGGCATAGAAAAAAATGTTTTTGAACTATTGTTAGAAATTGAAGATTTTTGACCTTTTTGAGGGAACAACTTTTTTATATCGAAATTATTGTATAGAAAATAGAGACCAAAGAGTATTAATGTGATAATCCACAAGATTGGAACAAGTTTACTTTTTTTCCTTTTTCTTTTTGCCATAGATTTAAATATTTAAGGTTTCCTCTTCTTTCTTCATAAGAAGATCAAATAGCTCATTTGAATCTTTTACATTGTGTATTACTGTAGAAATATCAGTCTTTTCATAGATTTCGGCTATAATTCTTAAAATTTCGAGTTGTTCATGCGGACTATAGTCATCTGAGGTAATTGCAGAGAAGAAAAGACTTGAAGGTTTTTTGTCATAAGCCTCAAAATCCTTGCCGTTTGGATAATACACAACACATACATGCATACCTTTAACCTTTGGACTTCTTCCATGAGGAACAGCAAGACCTTTACCAAGACCTGTTGAGCCCTTTCTTTCTCTTTCCATTAATGCCTTAAAAACCTCTTTTTTGTCTTCAAGATTGTGTTTTTCTGTTAAAACACCAGCAATTTCATTAAGTATATCTTCTTTATTTTTAGCACCATTATTGATTATTTTAACATATTCTGGTTTTAAAAAATCTTTTAATCTCATTAACAATCCTCCATAAAAACTATATAGATTGTAAATTATAATTAATTTTTTATCAAAATACAAATTTTTTTTCGTTTTTTTGAAAAAAAGTTTTTTGCTATATAGCACAACTCTCTTTTTACTTGAATTAATTTTAATCTTGCTTTAAGATATAAGGAGGGAGGATTGTATATGAATTTCAATTTTACAGATGATATGGCTTCTTTTGAATGCACAAGGGTGAGTAGAGATTTATATTTTCCTTTATGCAATGAGACTGGAATGATGTCAAGTATTACTCCATACTTACATGGAGACTCAAAGACCTCAAATAAAAGTTTCATTTTGCCTCCTGTTACTATCGAAGATTTGCATAATACCAGATCTCCAAGAAATTTCTGGTTTTATATAAAAGGCAAAGGTTTGTGGTCGGCAACTGGAAATTCTTTACCACAGGCTTTAAGAGAACTTGAAGAAAAAAGTATAGAAAGAAAAGTAAAGGCAGGATTGTTGTGGCATCTTGTAGAATATACTGATAAAGCCTTTGGGCTTAAATCTGAGATTTTAAGTTTTGTCCCGAGTGATAATAATTATGTTGAAATAATGTATGTGAAAGTAAAAAACATTGGCAATGAAAAGCTGGATTTCATACCAACATCAGCTATTCAACTATATGGTAGATCAGCAGAGAATATAAGAGATCACAGGCACGTTATTTCACTTGTTAACAGAGTAAAAGAAATAGATGAAGGCGTTATTTTAAAACCTCTTATAATTTTTGATGAGAGAGGGCACACTCCAAATACTCTTGAGTATTATGTTTTGGGTTTTGAAGATAATGGTGATAAACCTGTAGAAAAATTACCACTTCTACACAGTTTTATCGGGAAAAATGGTACACTTGAATGGCCTGAGGCTTTATTAAAAGGAGAATCTCTTAGCAAATTCAAACAAGAAAGGACTGATGGGCAGGAAGTTATAGGAGCTTTAAGGTTTAAGGATTTTACACTTTCTCCGCAAGAAGAAAAGGCATTTATAATACTTATTGGAATTAAGGAAGAAAACGAAGATATTTTCAGTATAATAAATAAATACAATTCAAAAGAAAAAGTTTTAACATCTCTGGAAGAAAATAAAAAATTCTGGCAAAAAAGAGCAAATTTGATAGAGTTTAAATCTGAACTCCCTCTTTTTGATGGAGTAATGAAATGGATAAATATTCAACCTGTTTTGAGAAAAATTTATGGTTGTTCATTTTTACCACATCATGATTATGGAAAGGGTGGTCGAGGCTGGAGGGATCTCTGGCAGGACTGTCTTTCTTTAATTCTTCAGAATCCTGATGATGTGAGAGACATTCTCATAAACAATTTTGCAGGAGTGAGAATAGATGGAAGCAATGCCACAATTATTGGAAAGAATAAGGGTGAGTTTATTGCAGATAGAAATAATATTCCAAGAATATGGATGGATCATGGGACATGGCCTTTTTTAACAACAAAACTCTACATTGATCAAACTGGTGATACAAAAATTCTTTTTGAGAAGCAATCTTATTTCAGAGATGGAATAATTTGCAGGGCTACAAGAAAAGATGTAAATTGGACTGACAAATATGGATTAAATCATAAAGATAAAACTGGCAAAGTTTACTTTTCTACCATACTTGAACATATTCTTGTCCAGCATTTATCAAGTTTCTTCAATGTAGGAGAACATAATATTATGAAACTTGAAGGTGCAGACTGGAATGATGGTATTGATAAAGCAAAGGATAGAGGCGAAAGTGTCGCTTTTACAGCTTTATATGGGTATAATCTTAAACAGATGGCAGAATTATTAAGAGAGATTTCAGATGAATATAAAGAGATTGAGATGTTTGAAGAGATTTTTATACTTCTTGATACATTAAATGGAAAGCCAGATTATGATAATATAAGTTATAAAAATAAACTTCTGAAGAAATATTTTGAATCTATCTATCCAGAAATTTCTGGTAAAACAAGGAAGTTGTCATTACTTGAACTTGCAAAAGACCTTGAAGCCAAGGCAAACTGGATTTATGGACATTTAAAGAAAAATGAATGGGTGAAAGTTGATAATGAAACAGCATTTTTTAATGGATATTACAACAACGATGGAAAGAGAGTTGATGGTATATTTAAAGATGAAGATTTGAAAGATGGAGTAAGGATGTGCTTGACAGGGCAAGTCTTTACCTTAATGGGTGGCATTGTAAAAGATAAAGAAGCAAAATCAGTATATAATGCCGCAAAAAAATATCTTAAAGAATCTCACGGAGGATATAAGCTCAATACTCCATTAGGTAAAGATAATCAGCTTAACTTTGGAAGACTTTATGCATTTGCTTATGGAGAAAAGGAGAATGGGGCAACCTTTTCACATATGGTTGTAATGTTTATGAATGCTCTTTATAAACAGGGACTTATAGAAGAAGGTTTTGAAGTTTTCAATTCAATATACAATCTTTGTATAGGTGAAAATGCAGATATTTATCCGGGAATACCAGAATATTTTACTCCAGAAGGCAAAGGAATGTATCATTATCTCACTGGTTCTGCAAGCTGGTTTGTTTTAACTTTGTTAACAGAAATCTATGGAGTGAAGGGTAAACTTGGTGGGCTTGTTATAGAACCAAAATTATCAAGAGAGTTTTTTGGAAATAAGGATAGTATTTCAATCGGTTTAAATTTCTCAAATAAGAGACTTGAAGTAGTTTTTGTAATAGAAAAGGAAAAGAATTTCTACAATTCTATTAAAGATGTATATATAAACGATTTTAAAATGCCAGAACAATTTATTAATGAATATTTTTATCTACCATTTGAAAAACTCAACTGTTATCTTACAAAAGAGAAAAATAATATAAAAGTAATTCTTGTTTAGGGGAGAAAATATGAGTAATGTTGTTTATTCAATTGACAGAGAAGATAATTTAAAATTCAGGATAAAAAACTATAATGAGGCAAAACCTTTTGCAAGTTTCTTTCCGGGAATAGCAGGCATTATGGGGATACCAATCTGGTGTTTCTATGTCAATAGAGGACAGTGTATATCAAGCTTTGGTTTTGATTCAAAAGATGGGGCTATAATGGAATTTCAACCAGCCAATAAAGCATATAGATATACTCCACTATATGGTTTCAGAACATTTATAAAGATAAAAGAAGAAATTTATGAGCCTTTTCATCCTACAGATACTAACAGCAAATGGAAAATAGAAAATGAAATGATTTTTTCTCCTTATGACCTTATGCTAAGGGAAATAAATAACTCTCTTGGAATTGAAACAAAAGTTAAATTTTTTACTATTCCAGAAGAGCCAATAGGTGCTCTTGCAAGAATTGTTGAAATAAAAAATATTTCAGGTAAGAAACTGGAGTTTGAGGTTTTAGATGGACTTCCTCAAATTATGCCTTACGGGCTTAATGATTGGGCAATGAAGAATATGTGTAGGACAATTGAGGCATGGTATATTGTTGACAATTATGAAAACAATCTTCCATTTTACAGGCTCAAGATGACCTTTGCAGATACTGCTGAGGTTAAACCTATAAAATCGGGACATTTTTATTTTTCTTTTATTAAAGACAATCAACCTTTACCAGTTATCATTGAACCTGATAAGGTTTTTGGTTTATCGAATGATCTTGGGTTCCCATTTGTGTTTAAAAATAAAGATTTTAAATTTCCAGAAAAACAATACTCAGGTAATAGGACGCCATCAGCTTTATCATACTCTTCAATATCACTTAATGCGAATGAAGGGATTAAAATTTATTCTCTTGTAGGTAAAGATGAAAACCTTGAAAGTTTCAAAAATAGATTTGCTTCTTTATCGAAAGAAGAGTTTTTTACCAAAAAGGAAAAGCAAAATGAAAAGATTATAAAATCTCTTTTAGATAAATGTTTTGTGTATTCAAACTTGCCATCTTTCAATTCTTATGCAAAACAGACATTTCTTGATAATTTATTGAGAGGTGGTTTTCCATTCAGTATAAGATCAAATGGTAAGAAAGACGTTTTATATCTATTTTCAAGAAAACATGGAGATCTTGAGAGAGATTATAACAATTTTAAATTGCAGCCCACATATTTTTCACAGGGAAATGGAAATTATAGGGATATAAATCAGAACAGAAGAAATGACGTGTTTTTTAATCCAGACGTAGGATATACAAATATTTTGTATTTTATTAATCTTATCCAGCTTGATGGATATAATCCTCTCGTAGTTAAAGGAATGAGTTATTATTTTGACAAGTCTAAAATAAATTTTTTGTCTCAATGGATTGATAAAGGGCTTGATCAAATCTCATCAATACTTGAGAAAAAATTTATACCCTATGACATAATTAAACTCTTTGAAGAAAATAGATTTTCTTTAAAAAATGGAAATTTGTTTGATTTTCTATCATTTTTAATATTAAACAGTAAAAAACTTGAAGAAGCCGAACATGGAGAAGGTTACTGGACGGATCACTGGACTTACAATCTTGACTTAATAGAAAGTTTTGATGCTGTTTTCCCTGACAGAATGAAAGAACTTCTTTTTGAAGAAAATGGCATCTATTTTTATGATGACTGTGAATTTGTTTTACCAAGAAGAGAAAAGTATGTTATAAATTATGCTGGATTACCAAGACAATATAATGCAATCAGAAAAGATAAAGAAAAAGAAAAATTAATAAAATCAAGAGAAATTGAGCCAAACAAAGTAAGAAAAAACTATGGTAAAGGTGAAATTTACTATACAAATCTTATTTCTAAATTAGTTGCTTTGTCTATAGTTAAACTATCAACACTTGATCCTGAAAATATTGGGATAGAAATGGAAGCAGGTAAACCAAACTGGAACGATTCTATCAATGGACTTCCCGGGCTTTTTGGTTCTTCCCTTAATGAAACACTTGAATTAAAAAGGCTTTTTGTATACTTGAAAAACTGGATAGAGAAATATGATGGAGATATCAAAATACCAATAGAAGTTTATGATTTAATGAAAGCAATTTTAAACCTTACAAAAGAAAATCTGAATGGTAAAATTTCAAACTTTGAATTCTGGGATCTTGCTTCAACTGAAAGAGAAATGTATAGAGAAAAAGTGAAATTTGGTATAGATGGTAAAGAAATCAGGTTGCAAAAAGGAGAACTTAACGAGTTTATAGAACTTGCATTGAAAAAACTTTCTTTTTCAATCGAAAAAGGATTTGATTATAATACCGGGCTTTACACCACTTACTTTTATTATGAACTTGTGAAATACAGAATTGAGAATGAAAAAATTATTCCAGAAAAATTTGAAATGAAAAGAATAATACCATTTCTGGAAGGAGAAGTTCATTATTTAAGAACCGAAGATGATAGAGAAAAGGCAAGAAAGATAGCCTTAAATGTTAAAAATAGCGATATTTTCGATAAAAAACTTAAAATGTATAAATTAAGTGCTTCAACAAAAGATATGCCTCTTGAACTTGGAAGAATGCAATCTTTTACACCCGGCTGGCTTGAAAATGAATCAGTTTTTTCACATATGGAATATAAATATCTTCTTGAATTGTTAAAAAATGATCTCTATGATATCTTTTACGAAGATATTAAAAATTGCCTTGTTCCATTCTTTAAGCCAGAAATTTATGGAAGAAGTATTTTTGAAAATGTCTCATTTATAGTAACAAGTTCAAATCCAGACCCCAATCTTCATGGTAGTGGGTTCTATCCGAGACTTTCTGGAACAACCTCTGAGTTCTACAATATGCTTGTCGTAATGGCATTTGGTAAAAAACCATTCTCTTTTAACGAAGAGGGGAAACTTATTCTCAAGTTTCAACCTGCCCTTGCAAGCTGGTTATTTACGGAGAAAGAAAGTCGGGTAAGTTATTATGTTGGAGAAGAAATTAAACAACTTGATATTCCAGCAAATTCTTATGTTATGAGTTTTATGTATTCAACCATTGTATTGTTTATTAATCCAAAAAGAAAAGACACTTTCGGAGAAGATTCTGTAAAAGTAAAGTCTTACAAGCTTTATAGCAACGATGGTAGTCTCATAACTATAGACTCTGATGTAATAAGTACGCCACATTCTCTTGATATAAGAGAAGGGAAATATGCAAGGATAGAAGTTTTGCTTGGATAAACTTGAATATTAATCCTAAAATCTTCTTTGAGTTTTTTACTTAAAAGTATTGTTATTTTTTTACTTACCACTTATAATCTATAACTATAAGGGGGTTAATTGTATTTAATTGAAAAAAAGACTATCCTTCTTGTTGAAGATGAGACATTAATAGCTTTGTCAAATCAACAAATGCTTGCTGAATTAGGTTATAACGTAATAATAGCTAATTCAGGAGAAAAAGCTATAGAATTTATTAAGAAAAACAATATTGATTTAATACTTATGGATATTGACTTGGGAAAAGGAATTGATGGTATTGATACGGCATCGATTATCCTTAAAGGAAAAGATATTCCAATCATTTTTTTAACAAATCACATAGAAAAAGAGTATATTGAAAAAGCTGAACAAATCACATCTTATGGGTATATTACAAAAAATTCTTTGCCTCAAGCAATAGATGCTTCAATAAAGATGGCATTTCGTCTCTATGAAACAAGAAATGAATTTAAAGAGATTTTCAATGCGACAAATGAAGCAATATTTATTGATGATGCCACCAATGGTAAAATGATAAAGGCAAATAGAAGAAGCATTGAAATGTATGGTTTTTCTTCTGAAGAAGAGATATTAAATGGTAATATTGGGGATATAAGTGCAAACATTTTCCCTTTCACTGAAGTAAAGGCTCAAGAATTGATAAAAAAGGCTATAGATGGAGAACCACAGACATTTGAATGGCTTGCAAAAAAGAAAAATGGAGAAGTTTTTTGGGTTGAAGTCTCTTTGAAGTATACAACAATTAATTCAAATAAGAGAGTTATAGCTGTAGTAAGAGATATAAATGAAAGAAAAAAGTCAGAAGAAAAAATAAAGTCATTATTAAAAGAAAAAGAAATTTTATTAAAAGAAGTTCATCACAGGATAAAAAACAATATGAATACCATTTCTTCTTTAATATTTCTTCATGCAAATAAAATTCATAATGAAGATACAAAAGATTTTCTTCTTTCATTAAGAAAAAGAATAAATACTATGACAGTGTTGTATGAAAAACTTTATACTACTCCTTCATTAGACAAAGTGAGTACAAATGATTATTTAACAACACTTGTGGGGGATATTCTATCAACAATATCTGAGGATAAAAAAATAAATATCTCGTTTAATGTTCAAGATGTCTTTCTTGATACAAAGATTTTATTTCCATTAGGAATTATAGTTAATGAGCTTATTACTAATTCAATAAAATATGCTTTTCAAAATGTAGAAAATTGTCAGCTTGATATTACGTTCAAAGTCAACAAAAATAAAGCAAAATTAATTGTATCAGATAATGGTTGTGGAATATCTGAAGAACAAATACAACAATCTAATGGCTTTGGATTTGAACTTATAAAATTACTTACATCACAACTTAATGGGTCTTTTTCGATTGAAAATTCAAATGGAAGCCACTCAAAAATAGAATTTTATCTTTAAACTAATGACAAAAAGTCAGTTATTGGGAGCCTTAATAGAAGACGAAGCAATCTCATATATCTTGTGGATAGCCTTTTGGGAGGTTGTTATAAGCCTCAATTGGGAGAAAATATTCCACTATTGATCTGAAAAGACAAAAATAATTTTTATTTCATTACTTTTTAAAATTTTTGTGTTATATTATAATTAAAAGGGGATAAAATTATGAAAAAGTTATTTTTTCTTTTGGTTTTTAATATTTCATTTGCACAGGCAACCAATTTTATTACTATAGCCGTGCTTGATTTTAAAAATCTTTCCAAAAATTCGGGATATGATTTTCTTGAAAAAACTATAGCAGAATCTTTTATAACAACCTTAAAAAAAAGTGAAAAGTTTAAACTTGCGGAAAGACAGAGGTTAATTGACTTGATTGATGAAAAGAAGTTAGTTCTCTCAGGACTAATTGAGAAGGATGTGGAGGAAACAAAAAAAATAGGAAAATTGATTAGTGCAGATGCCATAATCTTTGGGAGTTTTTCAAGCATAGATGGAAATATAGAAATAAATGCAAGACTTGTCAATGTAGATTCAGGTGAAATAATTATGGCTGAAAAAATAACTGAAAAAATGGGAGACAAATTATTCTATAAAATAAATGAACTTGCCGAAAGTTTTGTTTTAAAATTACTTGATTATAAAACAGGTTTTCTTAATCTTGACACCACACCTCAGGGTGCGGAGGTTAAAATAGACAACAGTGTTATTGGTATAACCCCAATCACTGAGAAAAAAATGAAAACAGGAACTTACAGAATAACAATTGTAAAAAATGGTTATGAAATAAAAACTACTTCAATTAAAATAGAAGAGAACATAAAAAATAACTATAACTTTTATCTTGAAAAAAAGGCAGAAAAATTTTACAGATCAAGATTTTCTATTTTCTCTCATTTTGTTCAGTTTTTACAGCCAGATTATCAAACAGATTATGGTTTGTCGTTTGAGTATTTTCTTGGAGATTTTTCTATCGGAATTGAAGGGGGCGGAAATATTCTTTTTCATTCGTATGAAGATAAAACTGTCCCTGGGGAACCTTACAAAGATTTAATGGTATTGCACAATTTCAGATTTAATCTTTTGTTGAAATATAACTTTTTTAAAGATTCAAAGTTTGTTTCTCCATATCTTGGAGGAGGGATTGGTATCTTTACTGGTTCATCAGAAGAATATAATTATTCAAAAACAGCATTTTTTTATAAATATATTTTGGGTATAAACTTTTTTCCTTCAAGTATTGTTTCTTTCTTTATAGACGCTTATTATTATGATGTAGGAGATATTATTTTGAAAGAAAAGAAATTTAATTTTTTTGGGGAGTACACATATATAGAAAAGCCTGTAAAGACAGCAAATATAATGCTTGGGCTTGGTTTAAGAATTGGTTTTTAGGGGGTGAGAGATGAAAAAATTATTAGTTTTAATTATTTTATTTATCTTCAATTCTTGCGAAAAGGTTTTTGATGATAGTAATCCGATATTTCCAGAAACAAAACTTATAAGAGTCTCTCTTCCAGCTTATACTACTACAAGTGATTATCCAGATTTTGTTTGGTCATCTCCTTCTGATTGTAAATATCAGGTTGTTGGAATATTTACGAATAAGATAATAATTAATGGGAAAAATATAGTAAATAAAAATGACTGTATTGCAATGTGGCATACTGGATTAACAGGACAAGCCGGGAATGTAAATTATACATTTTTCAAAGTTACTATTAATGGGGAAATTAAAGATTATCAACCTTCAGCACTTCAAAATGGGAATACTTATTACTGGGCTGTCTGGGGATACGACAAAGATTTAAAACTTACACATTCAAGTGATCAGATACAATTTACAAAGAATTGATTTCAATTTTATTGAAAAGTTAGACTTACATCGTCAATTATTACACCTC
>FQKF010107719.1_pt1 | contig 19760 bp, 20 predicted proteins | sample 1504521 | NCBI WGS metagenome assembly FQKF01 (sample SAMEA4475357, study PRJEB15587) | soil metagenome | biome: Soil; feature: Field | place: India | collected 2015-03-11 | depth 0 m
GATATGGGCCTTATGTCGACTCGCGATTACGAAACTTATAAAGGATTATTCGAGTTAATGTCGTCGTTAATTGCTCCCCCTGATCTGGTCATTTATTTGCGTGCATCTGTTCCTACTCTGGTTAAACAAATACAAAAACGAGGACGTAAATACGAAGCTTCTATCCGCCTTGATTATCTCCAAAAACTTAATGAACGTTACGAAGATTGGATTCGAAATTACTCATTAGGCAAATTATTAATTATTGATGTCGATGCCCACAATTTCGTTGAAAAATCAGAAGATTTAAGTTATGTCTTCGACCGTATTAATGCGCAAATTCATGGTTTATTTTAATTAATTTAAAAATTTGCAAGGAATGATAAACTTAACCGACAGAATTTTTTGGGAAAATTATTGGCTTTCAAAAAAAAATATCTTTAATGAAATCACTCCAAACTATGTTTTTTCAGAACTATTTAATTCAATTGTACAAAAAAATCACCCTCAAACAGCCATTGAATTAGGTGGTTTTCCTGGCTTTTATTCAGTATATTTAACACGTTATCATCATTTAAAATGTTATTTACTCGATTTAGTTATTATTCCAGAAATTATACATAAAATATTGAATATCAACAAACTACCATTAGATGCTATAACTACAATTGAAGGCGACGTTTTTTGTACTGAGCCTCCTTTTAAATTTGATCTGGTTTATTCAAATGGTCTTATTGAACATTTTGACAATACTGAGTCAATTATTAATCAGCACCTTAAATTTTTAAATGAAGGCGGAACTCTTTTGATTACTCTACCTAATTTTCGAAGTATTAATGGACTTTTTCAAAAATGGTTCGATAAAAAAAATTATGACAAGCATTATATTCAATGCATGGACTTAAAATACTTAAAAGATATCTGCAAAAAGTTACAGTTAAAAAACATTAAAGTTTTTTATTATGGTCACTTTAGCATTTGGCTCGAAGAAGAAGCAAAACAAAATAAAATAGCTGTAATTTTAAGAAATTTATTATTTTACCCACTTAAAGCATTTTGTAAGCTTTTCAGAATAAATAACAAAATTTTTTCACCTTATATTATTTTAATTGCTACCTACTAACATGAACTTAACAAGCAAACTTTTACTTATTTCCTTATTTTGCCTTTTCATTTTAAAAGTCAATCTATTAGGCCAATTTACCCTAACTGGTCAAGACCCCTCACGGATTAAATGGCGGCAAATAAATACCGAGAAATTCCGTCTAATTTATGATGAGCAATTCGAAAGCCGTGCCCAGGAAGTTGCAGCAATACTTGATTATTCATTAGATTTAGCCGGTAAATCAATAAACCAGCCAACCAGAAAATTAAATATAGTGCTGCATAATTACAATTCCATTTCAAATGGTTTTGTTAGTCTTGCTCCTGCCCGATCAGAGTTTTATGTTATTCCACCTCAAGATACATACGGACAAAACTGGTTTGAACAATTAGCATTGCATGAAGGAAGACATTGGGCACAAATGAATCGGCTAAAACGTAAAAATACACTATTGCTTAGTTACCTCTTTGGTGATTTAGGCTGGGCCATAGGTGTGGCTCAAGCCCATCAATGGTTTCTCGAAGGCGATGCAGTTGTTACCGAAACTGCTTTGTCAGAAAGTGGAAGAGGACGATTACCATCGTTCGAAATGGGATATCGTACTATTTTGCTTACGAATCATAAACCCTATCATTTTCGTAAAGCAGTATTCGGCTCTTACGGCGACTATGTGCCAAATCATTATGAATTGGGATACTTAATGGTAGCCTATAACCGAGTTAAATATGGAGCCAAACTATGGGAAAATATGCTCGATGAAATTGGTCATAATCCATTTATTGCTCCTTCTTTATTTTCTATTCGAAAACAAACCGGTCTAAATCGTGAAAAACTTTATGAAAAAACATTTCGCGAACTCGATAGCATTTGGACCGCTAAAAGTAAAAATATATCTTATACCACTTATGCTGAATTAAACCGTCCCTATACCACCGTTTATACTTCGTACCGAAGTGCCTGTTTATACCAAAATCAAATAATAGCGATAAAATCAGGCCTTTCCGATGTTTCAAAAGTGGTTATGCTTAATCCTAACACAGGCGTTGAAACAACACTTTTTATACCCGGTATAATTCCTTCAAACCGCATTATGCTTCATAATAACTTAATAATCTACGATGAATATATGCCTCATATTCGATGGGAGCATGAAAATTATTCGTTAATTAAAATTTTTGATATTTCAAAAAATCAAACCATTACGCTTACCCATAAAAGTCGATATTTTTCACCCTGTTTTTCGCCTGATGGAAAATTGATTGCAGTAGTTGAAACCGATATAAAAGGGCAACATTCTTTAAAAATCCTTAACTCTATTGATGGTCAAGTATTACAATCTTTTCAGAGTCCTGATAATGCCGCCATTCAATACCCATCGTACGATAGCACGGGTCAATTTATTGTCGCTACATTAGTCGATACAACAGGAAAAAGCTTGGCTGTTCTTAATACTCACACTGCCACCTGGGAAAAATTAATTACTTCAAAAAAGTATGATTTTACAAAACCTCGATATGTGAGCAAATATATTATATTTAATGGCACCTATTCAGGAATTGATAATATTTATGCCCTTGATACAACAAATTTTGCTATTCATCAAATTACGTCGGCTCGTTTTGGAGCATTCGATCCTGCAATTAATTATGAAAATAAAAGTATTATTTATAGCAATTACACAGTTAATGGTTATAAATTAGTAAAAGCACATTGGGATACCAGTAGATGGATTCCACTTGATAAAGTTTCTGATATTTCACTTAATCTGGCTGAAAAACTTAAAGAACAAGAACCAGAATCTTTTAATCGAAATAATATTATTTTCAAAAATTATGCATCAAAACCTTACTGGAAGTTTTCACATTTACTAAAAATCCATAGCTGGTTGCCATTTTTTCCTTATAAACCCCTAAATTCATTATCATCTGAACGTTATTTTTTAGGTTATCAAGTATTTTCGCAAAATATTTTAAATACTTTTTCAATAACAGCTGGTCAAGGGTTTTATAAAGGTTCATTTTATAACCGATTACAATTTTCGTGGCTGGGTTGGTTCCCTGTAATAAGCTTTGGTTTGGAACAAGGCGATACAATAAGGATGTTAAATGTTAACCAGAATTTAATCACTTCATCAAAGCAATTACTTTTATACAGTAGTTTAAAATTACCTTTTAATCTTTCACAGGGTAGTAGTATTTGTAGTTTTCAACCCGAATTTCAATATCAATATGAAAATAAAATATTTACTAATATTTATTCAAACTTACGAAAAGGTACAGATAATATAGTTACCTACTTACCTTTTTATATATATCAGCGCATGTCGGTACGTGATATTGTTCCACGAAAAGGTTTTTCGACTTATATCATTTATTCTAAACCTATTACATCCACATCTACGTTTTCAACACAAACCGCTTTAAATGTCAACGGATATCTGCCAGGTTTCTTTGTAAATCATAGCATAAAACTATCTTATTTTTACGAAAACCAGCATTTAAAATATTACTTTGCTAATACCCGCCTTAATCCTCCCAGAGGATACTATCTGGAATGGGATTCATTAAAAACATATTTAAAAAAATTACAGATTTACTCATTTGATTATTTTTTCCCTCTCGATCACTCAAATTTCACAGTATTAAAAGTAATTTATTTTAAAAGACTTTACGCATCCATTTTCACCGAAGCAGCTTCAGGTAATTTTTACGATAAAATAAATAGAAAATTTTATGATAAAAGTTTCTTATCGGTTGGTTATCAATTTTTTGCCGAAATCAATATGTTTTTTATTCCTACTTCGTTCACTATTGGATATCGATATGCCTACCGCCACAATAAAAAAAATACAACCATTGAACCCATAATAAGTATAAATTATAATTTTTAACTTTGAACATTTTGTTATAACATTAATTAATATGAAACGCATTGGAGAACGTATTAAGAAAAAAAGAGACCTATTAAACATGAGTTTAAATGAATTAGCTCGGCAGGTAGGTATAAGTCCCAGTGCATTATCGCAAATAGAAAAAGGAAAAGCTTTCCCTTCGGTTATAACATTAAAACATATAGCTGATTGCCTGCATTCATCAATAAGCGATTTAGTAGGTGAAAACGAATCACTTGGAAATAACCCGGTTATGAAAAAAACAGAGTATAAATTTGTCGAAAAAAATGAATCGGGTTCTGAATTGTTTTTACTTTCTCATCACGATGGACAAAAATTAATGGATACCTATCTTATACGTCTTAATCAAAATTCAAATTTAAATAACCTTTTTCCGCATTTAACCGGACAAGTTTTTGGATATGTTATTGAAGGTGCCATACATTTAACTTTGAATGATAAAAATTATCAATTATTTAAGGGCGATACTTTTTATTTTTTTTGTCGTAGCAATTTAATTATTACAAATGCCGATCCAAATTATTCAGAATTACTTTGGATTATTTCGCCTCCCAATTATTTTTAGTTAAGCATCACTTTATTTTTTAAGTATTATTTTATACATTTGCCGCAATTTGCACTTTTATAAAATAAGTGGAAAGTTTTCAGATGTTTTTTTTCGTGATGGAACAATTATTGATGAAAAAGGTTAAATAAGTTGTAAAAACGAAGTTTTATTTTTATTATACATTCAAACATTCCTGATTGTCAACCATGCTTACAATGTGGAATGTGATAAAAATTCTGGTATAAAACCTATATATGTTTTAACTGGACATGGACAAAAATAAATGAACTTTAAAGATAAATCTACATATCTTTGTGAAAATATACCTGAAGCAGCTAATTGCATATTAACATATAAATGATAAAATAATGGACATATTGGATAATAATTTAATTGAGCAAATTGGTCTACCTGATCAGGTGGTTGAAGTTTTAAAGTCGTGTCGTAGCTATACAGTTTTTAATAGTGTTGATGAATTAGTAGAAGCAGCAACAGGAGGCAGAGGAAACAATACCTACGAAGTAAAGTATGAAATTAGTGGAAAAGGTTTGTACACTGAAGCAATTGTACACCGGGTAAATAATGGCATTTCAGTTAATTATACCGAAGCTTATATGCGTCGGCGAGACCCCGATACAATGGTAATAGCCGATAATTTACCTACCGATAAAGAACGATTTGTTGATCGATTTGGATATCCTTTTGAAAAAATTCAAAAAGAAACTCTCGAATGGCTTAAACAACAAGACCTTGCCGTATTCTTTTATTTTGCTGGGCGTAAAAAAATTGGTGTAGGAGGAATTGCTATTGCTCCTGCTAACGCTGGCTTTTTTGCATTGGGTTTAGCCATGCTTCAGCAGATTCTCGATAGCCAAAAATTGCCTGATTATTTTAAAATTGAATCGGTTATTTATGTAGCCCCAACTTTCCGTCATACTCATTTTAATGGTAAACAAATTGTAGTTCATAACAGAACCGAAAAAGTTCATGAAATTTATTCCTATAATTTATACCCTGGTCCCAGTGCAAAGAAAGGTTTATATGGAGTTTTACTAAATAAAGGAGAAAAAGAAGGTTGGATAACAGCACACTGTTCCACTGTTCAGGTTATCAGTCCATACGATAACATCACTACATTTATGCACGAAGGTGCCAGTGGTGGTGGAAAAAGTGAAATGCTTCAAACCATTGTTCGTGAACCCGATGGACAAATTTTAATTGGTGAAAATCTTTTATCGGGTGAAAAACGATACATTAACTTGCCTTTATTCTGTTCTTTTAATCCAGTAACTGATGATATGGCATTATGCCATCCATCTATACAAAAAGATGATGGTAAACTAACAGTACTTGATGCAGAAAACGCATGGTTTGTTAGAGTTGACGGTGTTAAAGAATATGGCGATGAACCATATCTCGAAAAAATTACCATCCATCCTTCCCGTCCATTATTGTTTTTAAGTATTAAAACTCAGCCCAACTCTACAGCTCTTATCTGGGAACACACAGAAGATGAACCCGGAAAACGTTGTCCAAATCCACGTGTCATTTTACCTCGTGATGTAGTTCCAGGAGCAATTGACAAGCCTGTTACAGTTGATATTCGAAATTTTGGAGTACGTACTCCGCCTTTTCTACCAGATAAACCAAGTTACGGAATTGTTGGTATGTTTCATATTTTACCACCAGCATTAGCCTGGCTATGGCGTCTTGTAGCACCAAGAGGTCATGCAAACCCCAGTATTGTAGGTGGTAAAGGCCTTGAATCAGAAGGAGTAGGTTCCTACTGGCCATTTGCAACAGGAAAAATGGTTACGCATGCTAATTTAATACTTCAACAAATATTAAATACCCCTCGTATGCGTTATACGCTTACTCCCAATCAACATATTGGTGTCTGGAAAGTAGGATTTATTCCTCAACTACTTATGCGAGAATATCTAACGCGACGAGGTAATGCTAAATTGCGTAGTGACCAATATCAACCTGCACGTTGTCCATTATTGGGATACGAACTTAACTACCTCACTATTGAAGGTACAAAAATTCCTTCTCGCTTCTTGAAAGTATACCGGCAGGTTGAAGTAGGTGAAAGTGGGTATGACCAGGGAGCTGCCATTTTATACGATTTCTTTAAAGCACAACTCCAAAATTATCTTACACCTGAGTTATTACCTCTTGGTAAAAAAATTATTGATGCCTGTTTGAGTGGTGCAACTGTTGAAGATTATAACGAATTTATTCCTATGGATTACCAATATACTATTCTTCCTATTAAAGAAGAAAATGGCAACCACCACGACTAAACATTACTTTAGTAATTAAATTATAAACCATAAAAGGCAACTTCCTTTATAGTTGCCTTTTATTTTTTAATTTTTTTAATTTAATTTTCTTATCTTGTCATTATGCCTAAAATTTATTCATTTCATAGTATGTAATAAATTTAAATTATCCTTTATTTGTGGCATAAACATTGAAATATATCAGAAGGCATTCATTCAATTTTCAATTAATTAATTATAAATCTGTTAATTAATATAAATTATGAATTTCTTTAAAAATTTTATTGCGTCAATCTGTCAGTAAAATCTGCCAGAAATGAAAAATTTATATGAAAACCTAAAATAAAAAATTGAATGTAATTTTTTAATTAAATAAATGAACATTTACTACAATAATATACGTAGATTTAACTATTAAAATAGATGAACAAATGAAAAACAATAAGCCTAAAAATATGAATGGTAAAAGCAAAATTCAAATTTATATAAGTCGACTCGATGATAATAATATGTTCAACGACGATATTGATTTTGTACCTATCATTTCCGACGATGCTGATTCAATAACAAAAACAGATGATATTCCTTTAGAAATTCCTATTTTGCCTTTGCGAAACAGTGTTTTATTTCCGGGAGTATTGATACCCATAACAGTAAGCCGCCAAAAATCAATGCGCCTTATTCGCGATGCTTACAAAGGCAACAAAATTATAGGCACTGTAGCACAACGCGATTCAAATATAGAAGAACCAGAAACTAAAGATTTATATAAAATGGGCACAATTGCCCAGGTAATTAAAATACTCGAAATGCCCGATGGTGGTACTTCTGTTATTATTCAGGGTCGAAGTCGATTTGAAATTGAAGAATTCGTTAGTGAAAATCCTTATTTTAAAGCTCGAATTAAATTACGTCCAGATATATTTCCAGTCGAAAATAATCATGAGTTTTTAGCTGCTGTAAGCAGTATCAAAGATTTATCGATTAAAATTATTGAACTATCCAATAATGTTCCACCTGAAGCAACTTTTGCCGTTAAGAACATCGAAAATCCTGGTTTTTTAATCAATTTTGTCAGCTCAAATAGCAATATTAGTGCTGCTGAAAAACAAAAATTACTCGAAACCGACGACATGCTGCAGCGTGCTATGAGCTTAATTGGTCATTTAACACGCGAAGTACAAATGCTTGAATTAAAAAATCATATTCAAGCTAAAGTTAAAATGGAAATTGACCAGCAACAGCGCGAATATTTGTTGCAGCAGCAAATGAAAACCATTCAGGATGAACTTGGTGGAAATCCAATTGAACAGGAAATTGAGGAATTACGAAAAAAAGCAAAAAATAAAAAATGGACTAAACAAGTAGCCGATACTTTCGAAAAAGAACTTAATAAGCTTCAACGTTTAAATCCTGCAGCTGCTGAATATTCGGTACAGCTGAATTACTTGCAAACACTGCTCGATTTGCCATGGGGTCAGTACACCACCGATAATTTCGATTTAAAGCGAGCTCAAAAAATACTTGATGAAGACCATTTTGGGCTCGAAAAAGTGAAGGAACGTATTCTTGAGCATCTTGCAGTACTTAAGCTTAAAGGCGACATGAAAGCACCCATACTATGCCTTTACGGACCTCCTGGTGTTGGAAAAACATCATTAGGAAAATCCATAGCGAGGGCATTAAAACGCAAATACGTTCGCATGTCGCTGGGCGGTTTACACGACGAAGCCGAAATTCGTGGTCACAGACGTACTTATATTGGAGCTTTACCAGGTCGAATACTCCAAAACTTGCGTAAAGCAAAATCATCAAATCCTGTATTTGTACTTGACGAAATTGACAAAGTTGGCAACGATTTTAGAGGCGATCCTTCATCGGCCCTTCTCGAAGTGCTCGATCCCGAACAAAATAACGCTTTTTACGATAATTATATTGAGCTCGAATATGATTTATCAAAAGTTATGTTTATTGCCACTGCCAATAATATTAATGCCATTCATCCTGCTTTACGAGATCGTATGGAACTTATCGAGGTAAGTGGATATATAGTGGAAGAAAAAATTGAAATCGCTAAACGTCATCTTATTCCCAAACAATTACAGGCTCATGGATTGAAAAAAAATCAAATTACTCTATCCGACTCTGCAATTGAATACATAATTGAAAACTATACTCGTGAATCGGGTGTACGCGAACTTGACCAACGATTAGCCAAAATATGCAGATATGTAGCTAAACAAATTGCTATTGGCGAGTCATATAAAAAACAATTAGATATTGAGACCATTACTGCCATTCTGGGTGTACCCATTTATTTGAAAGATAAATATGAAGAAAATGATTATATAGGTGTTGTTACAGGTCTAGCATGGACAGCTACTGGTGGAGAAATTCTATACGTCGAAACAAGCCTGAGTAAAGGTAAAGAAAAAAAACTTACACTAACAGGTAATTTAGGCGATGTAATGAAAGAGTCGGCCATTATTGCCCTCGAATATGTTAAAGCACACGCCGATGAATTAGGTATAAATCACGAAATGTTCGACGAATGGAATGTTCATGTTCATGTGCCCGAAGGTGCTATACCAAAAGATGGTCCTTCGGCTGGTATTACCATTGCTACTTCCATTGCCTCGGCATTTACAAAACGTAAAATTCGCAAACATATTGCCATGACAGGCGAAATCACTTTACGTGGTCGTGTGCTGCCAGTTGGTGGAATTAAAGAAAAAATACTCGCTGCTAAACGTGCCGGTATTACTGACATTATCCTTTCGGCCGATAATAAGAAAGATATTCATGAAATTAATGAAATTTATTACCGTGGCTTAAATTTTCACTATGTAAAAGAAGTAATGGAGGTATTTAATTTAGCCCTCATTAAAGATTAATATTGATAGGGCCTAAAAAAGCTTTAGTAACATTAATTTTTACAAAAATTGAATCAATTAGGATTTTTATTATTATAAAAACAATTTATAGATTTGTGCCTCCAAATATAAAATACTAATACGAATGGAAATTGTACTTTCAGGTATTCGCTCAACAGGAAGGCTTCATTTAGGCAATTATTTTGGTGCTGTTCGAAATTTTGTAAAAATGCAACATAATTATAATTGCTACTTTTTTATTGCCGACTGGCATTCACTTACAACACACACAAAACCCGAAGATTGGAAATCAAATGTAAAACAAATACTTTGCGAATACCTGGCTTGTGGACTTGACCCAGAAGTTGCTACAATTTACATTCAAAGCGATGTTCCAGAAATTGCCGAATTATACCTTTACCTGAATATGCTGGCATACAAAGGAGAACTTGAACGAACCGCATCTTTTAAAGAAAAAGCTCGTCAGCAACCCGATAATATTAATGCCGGATTACTTACCTATCCGGTTTTAATGGCAGCCGACATTATTATTCATAAAGCCAATAAAGTACCAGTTGGAAAAGACCAGGAACAACATCTGGAAATGACCCGAAATTTTGCCTCACGATTTAACAATTTGTATGGAGTGGATTATTTCCCAATGCCAACAGCTTTTAACTTTGGCAATGACTTAATTAAAATTCCTGGACTCGATGGTTCCGGGAAAATGGGCAAATCAGAAGGGAATGGTATTTATTTATCTGACGATGCAAAAACAGTCGAAAAAAAAGTAATGCGTGCAGTTACTGATTCGGGCCCAACCCAAAAAAATCAGAAAATGCCTGAACCAATAAAAAATTTGTTTACAATTCTCGAAGTAGTATCAACCCCCGATACTGTTGAGCATTTCAAACATCAGTATAACGAATGTACCATCCGTTACGGTGAATTAAAAAAACAACTTGCAGCCGATATAAATAAAACCCTTGACCCAATTCGGGAACGAATTCAATATTTTCAAAGTAACGATGAACATCTGGCAAAAGTTGTTAAACTGGGACGTGACAAAGCTCGCGCAAGTGCAGCAAAAACCCTGAAAGACGTACGTGAAATTATAGGAATTCGACCGTTTTAATCGAAATCCTCTTCACTAAATTCAATTTTTATTCCGCCTACCAACCAGGAAAATATATTATAAAGCCAGGCAATTATTAAACCAAAAATAAAACCAATAGTGCCTAAAATAATGGGTACCAATATAAAGCCAAGTATACCAAACATGGCACTTGAATAACTTCCAAACGCAATTGAACCAATTATACTTCCGTATATAAACGAAAGAAAACCTCCTAACATACCCAATATTAATCCAAAAAATATTGAAATAAATGCTAGCACTTTGGCTAATGATAAGGCGTTTATTTTTTTTATCTCTACCATATTATTTATTTTCTTCGAACAAAATTATGAAATACGTTTGTTATTACGAAATTTTATTATCTCTGTAATAAAATTCTTTCATATAAATATGTTGGTATAACGTTATAAGCACTTATTTTAACTTATTTAATTTGAATTTTCAATTGTTTAGTGATTTTGTCTTATATCTTCTCTATATCTCTACTCATTAAAATATTTCTTCAAGTTATTTAAAATATAAAAACATTTTCTATTTCACTCTGTTACTTAGCAGAATAATTGTTATTTAAACTCGAATAATTCAAATATAAAATATTATTTTAATATACTTAATATTTATAAAAACTTCGAAAGAAAATATCCCCAAAAATTGTGATTGCAAAAGGGGAGGGGTTATTCTATTTTTGTTGAAAAACAAACATATGAACAAAAAATTTGTAGCCATCAATGCAATCAAGGTTGAACCATTTTATTGCAACCGATTTGAAGAATTACTCAATCACCGTGCTCATGAAATTGACAAATGTAAAGGTTTTATTGAAATGTATGTTTTAAAAGCCAACAATGAAATTGGTCAATACTTGATCATAAGTTTTTGGGATTGTGAAGAAAATTTTTTGGCATGGAAAAACTCTGAAAGTTTTATTAAGGGTCATCAAAGGGGTTTTGACGAAATGAAAACCGCCATTTCAGAAGGTAAAAAAGCTCCCATGCATTCAGATGTTATAACCTATACTATATTAACTAATTGACTTTATCATGCAAAAGGAAAAATGGATAAATACAATTAAAAAGTTGGGCTTATTAGGATTTTTGTTTTTCTTAATCAAAGGCTTAATCTGGCTGGGTATTATTTTATGGGCAATAATCAAACTATAAATCTATTCTGCTTGATTGATATTGCCGTAGTCCGGAGGATTAATTCCAAATTGCTTTTGGAAACATTTTCGAAAATATATTAAATCGTTAAATCCTAATGCAAATGCAGCAAACTGAATAGTAGTGTTTTTGTTTTCAAGTAGTCGAGCTGCTTTATTTAACATTATGATACGAATAAACTGATTAAAAGACTAAACTGATATGGTTTATGAATAAATTGCTGACTTATAGAATATTTCCAGATTTATGAGATTTCAAAGGTATTAACTAGTAGTTAAAACTATTAAACCGAAAAAAATTCATAAATGCAAACAACCCAACAAATTATTTAAAGTTTCAGTTCTTGAATGGGATCCCAAAATATTTTGTCAAAATTAACCACTCGATCTTCTTCTATCGTAATACCTTCATTTTCTAACAGTTGTTTCATTACCTGTGAACCACCAAAATGATGTTTCCCGGTAAGCAAGCCATTTCGGTTAACTACCCGATGAGCTGGGACAAAATAGGGTAGGTGATGACATTTATTTAATGCCCATCCTACCATCCGAGCCGACCTTCCTGAACCTAAATAACGAGCAATGGCACCATAAGTGGTAACCCTACCAGCAGGTATCTTAAGTGTTACCTCATATACTTTGTCAAAAAACGATTTATCGTTTAATGGCATTATTCTTGAATTTGACTACATCCATCTAACGAAAACCTTAAATAATGAATGGTTTTCCCTTCAGCTAAAAACATTTGTTCGTAATAGGTTTGAATACTTGCTACCACTTCGTTTTTATATTCCGAATCATACAAATTATCAGTTGCAGCAAGAATTGGGATATTGTTCTTTTTACAAATTTCAAGTGTGTATTCAAATAAAAAAGAGCTATCGGTTTTAAGATGAATAACCCCAGTGGGTTTTAAAAAAGTTTTATAACGATTTAAAAATACAGGTGAAGTTAAACGTTTTCGTCGACGGTTTTTTTGAGGTTGTGGATCTGGAAATGTTATCCAGATTTCATCTACTTCGTTTGTTGTAAAAAATGATTGTATAAATTCTATACGTGTTCTTAAAAATGCAACATTACTTAATTGTAGCGCTATGGCTTGTTTAGCGCCAACCCACATCCTGTTGCCTTTTATGTCTATACCTATGTAGTTTTTATTTGAATTGTTACTTGCAAGTGCTATTGTATATTCTCCTTTTCCACATCCTAATTCAAGTACAATTGGATTATCATTTTTAAAAAAATCACTGCACCACTTTCCTTTGAGAAAATGATCTTTTCCAAAAACATCGCGAAAATCAGCTTCTATAACATTTGATAAAGTGTGCAGTTCGGCAAATCTCTGCAGTTTATTCTGACCCATCGCTTATCTTTTTATTCAGTCTAAGGTTTTGCATTTTCTATTAACAATCCTATGTCAGTAACTCCTTCAAGTATTGTTTCGCGCATTCCATGCTGAATATAAAATATATATTTTCCTTGTTGTCCAAATCGTACATTACGTTTATAGGCAAGCTGTATACTATGTAAATTACCAATTCCTGAACCTAACCATTTACCGTTATTATCGGCTAACATATATTCCACTGTATCGCGAATGCTCATCCCGTTGGGAGCTAAAGTAGTGACAAAAAAGTATATATTACTATAAGGGTATTGGTTTGAGTGCCGCAAGTTAATAAACACATTTTTTACTTGTAGTGTATCGTTATTTTCATATTCAAACCGAATAATCTGACCCGAACCCCATTTCTCGTTTGTAATTGTTCTATTTTCGGCAAATTGATTTCTGTCAATACATGAACAAATACTTATAATTAAATATAATACAATGATTAGAGTTATAACAGAATTTTTTCTACCCATGCTTTAATACCTTTAACGATTTCGATTTTTAAACTTATTAGAAGATTGATTTTTACGATTTTTATTATATCCATTTTTATTGGACGATTGAGAATGACTATCGGTAACTTCGTCAAAACGTGTAATACTTTCTTGATTCATATCAATCTGAAAATCGGTTTCTTGTGGTATATTAGCCACAATAGTAACCGGTTCTTGCTCAACTTTTGCAATTTTACCTGCCTTGTTTTCCTCAATAATTTGATGTACTTGTTCGACAGATAGAGGAATAAATTGCATGATTTCATTTTCGGTCTTGCAGGCATACCACATAATGCGACGAAAGAAATCGCTTTTTTGATAACGCAAAATACCTTTATCAGTGTTTAATTCAATGGTATTATCTGGAAAATCCTTTTGTGCATCAAGGTATACATCGAGTTCGTAGTTCAAACAACATTTAAGTTTGCCACATTGACCAGCAAGTTTTTGTGGATTTAGGGCAATTTCCTGATACCGTGCAGCATTAGTAGAAACAGAAACAAACTGGCTCATCCAGGTGCTACAACATAATTCACGACCACAACTTCCAATTCCTCCAATACGCCCTGCTTCCTGTCGAGCTCCAATTTGTTTCATCTCAATACGTACCCTGAATTCTTCGGCCAATATTTTTATTAATTCCCTAAAATCAACCCGTTCATCAGCTATATAATAAAATATAGCCTTTGAACCATCGCCCTGATATTCAACATCGCCTATCTTCATGTCAAGATTTAAACTTTCAGCAATCTTGCGCGATTTAAGCATCGTTGAGTGTTCTCGTGCTATGGATTGTTGCCATTTTTCAATATCTACACTTTTGGCTTTCCGATATATTTTTTTTAGTTCCTCTCCGGTTGCTTTAGCTTTTGATTTATTATACTGCCGTAATGCAAGTTCGCCCGTTAATGATACTATTCCAATATCATGGCCCGGCGATGATTCTACTGCAACTATATCTCCAACTTTTAAATCAAGCCCATTTACATTTCTGTAAAAACCTTTCCTTGTATTTTTAAAACGTATCTCAACAATATCGGTTATTACAGAACCGTGAGGTAAATCCTCGGTCCAATCGTATGTGCTCAACTTTGAACACGACAAGGTATTACAATAATGACAATCATTATTATCGACTTTTAATTGACTACATCCTCTGTTTATCATTTTTTTTAAGTTTTAATCCGAATTACTCGACTAATTTGCAAAGCTACATCTAAAAATATTATTTTTGAGTTTCCATTTCGCTCAATGTGTTTTAAAGCAGTTTCAAACTCATCTAAAAGAGTTTCTATATTTAATTCATTCACATATGGATGAAAGTTCTTTGAAAAATTCTCTTCTTCATCATTAAGATAACTCAAATCTTTTCCAACAACGTTTATCGCAAAATTTTCACGAATTAATTTTAACGAATATACGATAAAACGTTTTTGTTTTTCGCGACCTAATGCTGACATTTCGTTCGACCAATCTATCAATCCAACTAAATCGCGCTTAAATGCCAAACGCATTAGTTTAATAAAATATTCGAGCCATTGAAGTTCTTCTTCTTGATTTTCTAATAGTTGTATTGCTTTCAAATAATTTCCACGAGCATTACGAACAATGGTATTTAATTTCGCATTGTCAGTTATTTGTAACTTCAATGCTTCAGTCATTTCGTTGTACTCTATTGGTGGAAATGATATAATTTGACAGCGTGATGTAATAGTAGGTAATATAATATCTTGATTTTCGGCAATTAGTATAAAAATTGTATTTTCAGGTGGTTCTTCTATTATTTTCAGTAATTTATTGGCACAATGAACGTTCATTTTTTCTGCCATCCATATAATCATTATTTTATACTCTGATTCATATGGTTTATAGGAAAGTTTTTCAATTATTTTAGTACTTTCTGCCTCAAAAATATTTCCTTGTTTATTCTCGGTAGCAATAATTTCAATCCAACGATTTAAATTTAGATAGGGGTTTTTATGCACGGCATCTCTAAATTCATGAATAAAATCATCGCTGGTTGCATTTTTGACATCGGACGTATTTACTACTGGAAACACTAAATGTAAATCGGGATGAATTAGTCTATCTATTTTTCGACATGCCATGCAATTTCCACAACTTTCATCGGTATTTCGTTGATTACACATAATATATTGTGAAAAGGCCAGAGCCATTGGTAACGTACCACTACCTTCAGGACCAACAAACAACAAAGCATGCGGTATACGGTTTTCTCTTACCATATTTCGCAAACGACTTTTTATTGCTTCCTGTCCTATTACTGAACTTAACTTCATGAGCTACTTACACAAATATTCGATCCTGAAATTTAATTAAAAACTCCTTAACCAATTTACACTATTTTGAAAATGATTTTATTTTATTTAAAACTACTTATTGTTTTTAAAATTGCATCCTTTAAAGGCGTTACTTTATAACCAAGCTCAAACTTAGCTTTATCGGTCGAAACATTCCAATTATACATGAACTTACGAATATGATTGGGAGTGAATGGCGGTATAAACTTACGATAAACCTTATGCACCAACATTAATACGTAAGCTACTGTGAGCATGAATAAACGCGGTATATGAATTAAAGTATATTTTTTCCCGCTTACCTGCTGTAATAAATTAAAAAATTCGTTGTACGAAACATTTTCACCACCCAGAATATACCGTTCACCTGTTTTACCCTTTTCCATTGCAAGTATATGCCCATTAACTACATCTTCAACAAAAACATAATTACCAATTGATTGCCCATTTCCAGGAATAAAATGCCATTGACCTTTAATATATTTGTAAATCATCAAAGTAACAGAATTACTTTGAGTCAATTGTCCTGGTCCAAATACTCGTGTTGGATTCACTATTACTACATTTAATCCCTTCTTAATGAAATGTGGCAATATATTTTCGGCTTCGGCTTTCGAGGCTTCGTAACCAGTAAAATATGGTATTTGTGTTACACTCTTTTCATTAACTATTTTGCCATTAACCGAAGGTCCAAAAATTCCTGCTGTTGATGTAAAAACTACTTTTTTTACACCATGCTTTAATGCAGCTTCTAAAACATTTACAGTACCCTGAACATTGTATTTTCGAAAATCTCCTGGCTTTTCTTCAAACGCTACAGCATAGGCTGCTACATGATATACCTGGTCGCATCCATCGATTGCCTGATCTAATACTTCAATATCTAATAAATCTCCTTTGTACCATTTTATTGGTAAATCTGCTAATAATTTCTTTTTTGATTCAGACCTATATAAAGCTACTACTTCATTTCCCCTTTTTATTAATTCCTTTACCAGATGTTCACCTATAAACCCGGTAGCTCCTGTAACGAAAACTTTCATTTTCTTTATGACTTTAAAATATTTCCATTAATCGCTTTGGTTATTCGACTTTTTGTTTAATGGTGTAGTAAATTGAAAACCATTCGTTCGAAAGTGCCAATAATACATGAAACCACACAGCTGTCCAGAAAGATCCTGTTAAATATACCACATAACACAGAAAAAATCCCATAATTAATGAGCCTACTACTTCTTTAAGTCCTTTATGAATGTGTATGATTGCATATATCGTAACATTAAGCAAAATGGCAATAAATAACGAATAATATTGTAAAGAACTATAAAATAAGTAGTAGCGCAACATATATTCATAACCTATTAAATATAAAATCCAGGTTATAGAACTTGTTACAATTGCTTTCTTGTCCCATTCTAATATTCGTATTTGCGGATATTTCGAAAGATTTTCAGTAGTCCTCGCCTCAAAATAATTAATTACGAATGGCACAATACTTAGTAATATAAAAAGAAATAAATAAAGAAAATTATATTGTGGCGAAGCCATAATGCTTGTTCTGATATTATCAGAAAGGATGTACGGTACTAAAAAAAATAATATAAAACCAGTTATACGACTGGTTACTACAAGCCAAAAATTAGAAGTCGACTTTGAAAATAATGCTTTAATTATCCCTGTTTCAAAATTAAAAATAATGTAATGTATTAAAAATAAAGCACATACAATTATAATTGGTAAAATAGCTTTTTCCATAACTTTTAAATTATAGGCGAATAATATTCAAGAATAAAAAATATATTGTATTCGCAAAAAATAATTTAATATTTGAAATCTACACAGGCTCTTTCCTGTCGGATGTTTTTAACATATTCTACTACTTTTTTGTGCTCTGGATGTTGCTGGTATACATGCAAATCGTTTGCATTTTCAAAAGCAGCTATTAATACAATGTCGAAATTCGTTGAATCAATCGATTCTTCGTTTATTCCTACTTCTATTGACTGAATACAAGTAATTTTATCTTTCAGGTCCAGAAGCATTTTTTTCATTTCGAGCAAATGTTCTTTTTTTTCAGTTGCACTGAAACTTTCTTTAAGTTTCCAACAAACAACATGCTTAATCATAGAATTTTTATTTATTTTCCGGTTAATATTTTTATTGCAACCAAAATAAGCAGAATAGCAAAAGATTTTTGCAGTAATTTTTCAGGTAAATTGATAGCTAATTTTGAACCTAAAAAACTACCTAATAAAAATCCAATTATGAGCAGTACGGCAAATTTGTAATTAACATATCCGCTTTTAGCATAATTTAAAACAGCAAATATGCCAATAGGAAACAAAAGTACCATTAAACTGGTTCCTTGTGCTTCGTGCTGATTCATGCCTAATATGTAAACCAAAAAGGGTACAATGATAATAGCCCCTCCTACACCCATTAATCCCGATACTAATCCAGCTACAATACCAGTAATTAAAAGGATAATAATTTGTTTTAAAGTAATCATAGTTAAAATTTCCATTTATTTTGCTTTAAAATTTTTACAAATGGCATATTTTGCCTAATTTTAGCATTAGAAATTTGATTTGTTTTTCAATTTTTTTCTGACAAATCTTATTAAATCATATTAGTTTAGAAAAAAATTTTGTTCAAAAGTATTACAAACTTTTATTTGAAGAGAAGTTAATTTCATGATATTTTTAAAAATATATTCAGATAAATGAAACATTTGGTTGCATTAACAGGTGCCGGAATTAGTGCAGAAAGTGGACTCAAAACTTTTCGCGACAATGATGGTTTATGGGAAAATTACAATGTAATGGAAGTTGCTAGTTACGAAGGTTGGTTAAAAAATAAAGCTTTAGTACTTGATTTTTACAACCAACGTCGACGACAACTTAAAGATGCAAAACCTAACAAAGCCCATATAATTTTAGCTGAACTTGAAAAATATTTTCAGGTGCATGTTATTACTCAAAACATAGATAATTTACACGAAAAAGCAGGTAGTACACGTATACTTCACTTACATGGTGAATTAACCAAAGCTCGCAGTACTAAAGACCCTAATTATATTATTGATATTGGATATAACGATATTAATTTAGGAGACACGTGTCCCAAAGGCAGTCAACTCCGGCCCCATGTAGTTTGGTTTGGAGAATCTGTTCCTGCTTTTTCTCAAGCCGCTGAACTGGTTTCAAAGGCAGATATTTTTCTTGTAATTGGTACTTCGTTAGTAGTGTATCCAGCAGCCAGTCTTATTGATTATGTCCCCGAAACAGCCGAAATATTTGTCGTCGATCCAAATCCAATTCCAATAAACGTACGTCGAAAGTATACTTTCATTCAAGAAAAGGCTACCAAAGGAATGGAAATTCTAATGTCAAAACTTCATATGAATAGTCATATTTAGTATGATATGTTAATACGTTATTTTTTTCTCATCATATTTTCTTTATTAACTAATGTTAATTACGTTTTTAGTCAGTATTTCAATGGAGGCTTGCTTATTGGATTAACAAATAGTCAAATCGACGGCGATGGTTATGG
>FQKF010017846.1_pt1 | contig 19736 bp, 17 predicted proteins | sample 1504521 | NCBI WGS metagenome assembly FQKF01 (sample SAMEA4475357, study PRJEB15587) | soil metagenome | biome: Soil; feature: Field | place: India | collected 2015-03-11 | depth 0 m
GATAAACTTGAAGAAATCAAGAAAAGCATTGAAGAATATGAATTTGAAGTTTGTGAAGAGAAAAATTTTATAGATTTTGAAATGTCTGATTTAAGTGAAATTAGCATAAGCAATATGAGATATCTTGATAATATTTTGCAACCTCTTGGATATAAAAATCAAATGCCTGTTATTTTATTCAGGAACGTAAAGATTTTAAGCTTCAGAAATATCGGGAAAAAACAGGAACATATTCTTTTTACTATTGAAAAAGATGGTAAAACTATTAACGTTGTTGGCTGGAATTTGAATGATAAATTGAGAGAAATAATTAATGAAGGTCTTGAGGTTGATCTTATTGCTAAACCAGAGATAAACTTATTTAATAACGAAGAAGAAGTAAGATTAATCTTTTCGGATATAATAAAATAATATCAGGTGTTTTTATGGAAGATATTGTTGGACACAAAAAGCTAACAAATATAATAGATAAAATTATTGAAAATAAAATTACTGGAAGAGCCATAATAATCGAAGGCAAAAGAGGGGTTGGAAAGTTCACACTTGCTTTAAAATTGGCTGAAAAAATACTTGGTAAAAATCCATTTTTGAGCAACAATTTCTTATTTTATAGAAATGATGACTTCTTGCTTAAGACACAATTTTTTTTAAAATATCTTAAGGATGGCAGTAAAGAGTTAAAAATAGTAAATAATTATTTTCTATATTTGTTTTCAAGGACGCTTAAAGCTATAGAATTTGGAGAAATATCGAATTTTAAAGTTGGTAGCTTTGATGGAAAAAATAAGGTTGAACTTTCTCAATTTATCTATGATATTACTCTTGAAATTACTAATGGAAAAGATATTGATTTTTTGCCATATTCTGAAGTGTTATTAAAAATTTCAGAAGAGATAAGTAAGAAAAAAGTAATTCCCATAAATTTTGTAAGAGAATGGAAGGATTTTAATAACATTAAAAGCATAGATGATAAAAAAATTGTTGTTGTTGGCGATTTTGAGGATGCAACTATTGAAGCCCAAAACTCTGCACTGAAAGTTATAGAAGAGCCGCAGGAAAATACACTTATTATTCTCACTTCTTCTGATATTAATGGAATTTTAGCTACTATTCTTTCAAGGTGCCTTGTTTTTAAAGCTGGAAATCTTAAGCCAGAGGAACTGAGTGAGATTTTCAAAATAAGTTTTGTTCATGATAAAACAAACACATTAGACTTTATGAAGGATTACATTTTTTACTATAATAGAAAAATAAAAGAAAAAGTAGAGTATTTTTTTGAAAACGTTGCACCAGAAGTCCAGAAAAATGGTAATTTACTCTTTCAATTCAGTGAAGAATTGTTGAAAGAGGGCAGAGAGTTTGTTATTTCTTTTTTTGAGGAGATAATTTCTGTTTTAAACGAATTGCATCTTAAAAGACAATTTTATTTAAGAAAAAATGAAAACGAAACTAATAAATATAATTTTTTACAAAAAATACATAGTAAAACCTATGTGTCTGAAATACATTCTATAGGACTGGAATTAGTTGAAATAATTCAAAAATTTAAGACCAATGAAAACTTATCACTTAATTTAATTATTATAGACCTTTTTATAAAGATATCAAGATGGTATCAGAGGATGTTATTAAGAAAAAAAATTTTATAAAAATTTCACTTTTTTAGTTAAAAGATGGTATAATAAATTTGTAGTTTAACTCGTAGCCTCCTATTTTGGCTAATGAGAAAAATACGGTATCTCTTTTTTCGGTTGAAAAAGAGATACCGTTTTTATTTTATGGGTTGGGGACAAAATTTTGAAATAAGAGGATCTTATTTTATTGGTTGTCCCTTATAAGTCATTGAGTTAATTATATCTTCAACTACTTTTAATGTTTTTTCAGGCAATTTACCATAATCTAAATCTTCATTAAATTTCTGACCATCATGAGTCATCCACCAGAGAAGATTCTTTAAATTTTTTGCTCTTTCGAGAGGTCTTCCACCGTAAGATTGTTCCTTATAGACTATAATCCAGGTGAAAGTAACTATTGGATAACCTTCTTTTGCTTCTGTGTTAACAAGAGATACTACTGTATCCTTTGGTATATCTATATCTGCAGCCTTTGAAACAGCTTCAAGGGTTGCATCTACAAAGTTGCCACTTTTGTTCTGTAAAATAGCAAAAGGTATTTTGTTTTGTTTGGCATATGCAACTTCAACATAACCTATAGCTCCCTGTGTTTGCTTTACATAACCAGCAACACCAGGGTTTCCTTTACCTCCGATTCCAACTGGCCAGTTGAGAGATTTACCTATACCAACTTTTGTTTTCCACTCTTCACTCACACTTGATAGATATTCACTAAAAGTATAAGTTGTGCCACTACCATCTGATCTTCTTACTACAACTATACCTATATCAGGGAATTTGTAGTCTGGATTTATGGAAGTTATTCTTGGGTCTGTCCACTTTGTAATTTTACCAAGGAAGATATCAACTACAATATCTGGTGTGAGTTTTATTTTTGGGTTGCCTGGTAAATTGTAAATTAAAACCACTGCACCAAGACATGTAGGTATGTGTAATACTTCATCTTTTGCAGCTTTTTTCTCTTTATCATTGAGAGGTGCGTCTGTTCCACCAAAATCAACTGTTCTATTGATAAGCTGCTGGATTCCACCACCAGAACCTATAGGCTGGTAATTCACTTCGATTTTCTTTTCCTTATAGTAGGCATCAAACATTTTTGAGTAGAGTGGATAAGGAAAGGTAGCTCCTGCCCCTGCGAGATCAGCAAAAGCAACTGAAACAAAAGAAACAAGAATTAAGAGACTAAAAAATATTCTTTTCATTTTTTCCTCCATTTGAAATATTTTTTGGGTTGCAGATTTACTGCAACCCAAAAGTCTTTATTTTATTTTTTATTGCCAGATTGAGAAGCCAATCTTGTATTCAAATTCAAGTTTTACAAGCCATTCGTTGTTCTTTTCGCTATTTCCCTTCATTAAGTAGTACTGATAAAGTGGTTTGATTACCATATTGCCTTTTGGATCAACCTTTATATTTGCTCCAAGGTAAAGAATCTGATCCATATCATTTGTTTTATTTTCAGCAATATTTGGTTCGATATAGTCAAATCTTACATAAGGAGTTACAATATCAAATAATGTATAACCAAGCATTACACATATAGCGTATCCTGTTTCACTATAATTTGTAGAAGGCAAAGAAATATTTGTTCTTCCATCATAGGTTGTTGTTTCACTTATGTACTGGAATAAGAAGTCAACAGGAATTTTGAAATCATCAGATAGCTTAATATCTTTTGCTGCAGCATAGAAAGTATAAGCATCTGATTTTACCCAATAAAGGTTCTGGATTGATTTTGAATGATCTCTTGGATTCATTCTGTAAGTTCCGCCGATTTTTGTACCATTTAAAGGAGAAACAACAAGGGTATATTGAGAAGCAAAAGTATCATTAGCCGGAGAGGTGCTTCCACTGTATAGAGCTTTGTAGCCTTCTCCATTAAGGATCTGAATGTTATAGTAGAAAAGATTCTTTGTTAATCCTTCAATAGGTAAGAATTTTCCAGATATACCCATTCCAAAATCAGCAGATTCTGTTGGTATTCTCTTAAGAAGATCTGCAACTTCTTTTACTGGTATTGGATATTCCCAGTATGGCATATAGCCAAATTCACTCTTAACAAGACCACCAGAAAGAACAAGAAAATCAGCAAATTTCCAGTCAAAATAGCCATATTTGATAGGAGTTGATGGCTTTGTGAAATCAACGGTAAGTCTTCCTGATATTTTGTTTCCAAACCAATCCTTACCAATATCTCCTCTTAAGTTGACATAAGCTCTACCAATGTAGAAAGCTCCACCTTTGTCAACAAAGAAATTCTGGTTTGTGTCAACATAAGCTTCTGTGTCAAACCAGATAAGCGAATCAAGCTTCACTTCGGAATATATAGCTCCAAAGGAAGCAAATATTACCAAACATACTAACAAAATTCTTTTCATCTTTTTCCTCCAAAATAAAAAATTTTGTGCTATTATTATAGATATGGTTTATTAATAATCAGAATAAAAAATGTTAATTTTTTGTTAATTTTAATCCTGAGGGAGTTTTATTATAAATTTTGTTCCAAAGTGATATTTGCTCTTTACTTCTATTGTTCCATTGTGGAGTAGGATCAATTTTTTTACTATTGCAAGACCAAGTCCAAAACCAGACTTTTCTTTTGTTCTTCCTTTATCTCCCACGTAGAATGTATCAAAGATAAAGGGCAAATCTTCATCTTTTATCCCTTCACCAGTGTCTTCAAAAGTGAGGATAAGTGGGTTAGATATTTCTACATAAATTCTTATCTTGCCATTTGAAGTATGTTTTATAGCATTATCGAAAAGGTTATTTAAGATTATATTTATTGCAAATTTATCAGCTTTTATATATAGATCTTTTGGGCAAGCAAGTTCAAAGGATATGTTTTTTTCTGTCATTCTTTTTGAAAATAGTAAACTGGTCTCTTCTATTATTGAATAAAGAGAGAAATTTTCTTTAATAAGACGAGGAGATTCACTTTCAAGTTCCGCAAGTCTTAATAATTCAGTGAGAAGTTTTATAAGATTATCAGTATGCTTAAGGATTATTTTTGTATATTCTTTTACATTTTTTACGTTTGTTTCTTCAAGTATTGTTTCAAGGTAGCCTTTCATAACAGTCATTGGAGTTCTTATTTCATGTGAGAAGTAGGAAATAAACTCTCTTTTTTTGTTTTCAAGGTTAGCTATTTCTGTTATGTCTTTAAAGTGTATTATTATCTTTTCATTATAGACTTCTTTTGTTACTGTGTAGTCTCTTGAATAGATTTTTAAGTTTGTGATTTTTTCTTTACTGTTTATAAAATCTATAAGACTTTTTTCTGGGATTATTTCCCAGTATTTTTTTGTTTCTGGGGATTGGAAGAATCTTTCTTTGAACGTATTATTTGCATAGATTATTTTTTCATTTTGTAAAATTAAAATGCTATCTGGAATAGAATCTGTAATATATTTGAAAATGTCATTCTGAGATAGTTTTTCACAGACATTTTCAAATTTTAGTATTTCAGGGTCTTGTTCACTTAAAGATATTTTTTCTTTTCCTTTAACAATATTTTCTATGGTGGTTATCTTTTTTTGATAATGATTTGTTATAAAAATTAAAAAGAAATTTGATAAAAAGATAGTGATTATATTTATAGATGAAAATAATATAAAAACTTTTCTAATATCTCCTATGTGAATCAATTTTGAGAAATAGAAAAACAGAAGTTCCGAAATAATGAAATATAGAATAGAATAAAAAATAAATTTATTCTTCAAGTTTGTATCCTATTCCTCTGACGTTTATTATTTTTTCTCCAAGAGGACCTAATTTTTTTCTCAAATTATTAATATGAACATCTATTGTTCTTTCTGTAGGATATTTTTCGTGTCCCCATAAGTAATCTATAATCTGTTCTCTTGAGTAAACCCAGCCTCTTTTCTGTGATAACAAGTCAATAATTTTAAATTCTACAGTAGTCAACTGAATTTTTTGACCTTTGTAAGTTACTTCAAACTTGTTAAAGTCTATTACGTAATCATCAACCTGACGCAAACCTTCTTTTGGTTTATCAGAAGATGAATATCTCCTTAATACTGCTTTTATTCTTGCTTTAAGTTCATTTACCGAGAAAGGTTTTGTTATGTAATCATCAGCTCCAATTTCAAGCCCTATTATTTTATCAATCTCTTCACTTTTAGCTGTTAACATAATAACTGGAATTTTAGAAAGTTCTCCATCCTTTTTTAAAAATTTGCATACTTCGATACCATCAATATCTGGAAGCATAAGGTCAAGTATTGCAAGGTCTGGCTTTTGTTTTGATACTTCTGTGAGGAAATCTGAACCATTGGTAAAAATTTTTACAGTATATTTATCCCTCTCAAGGTTTATTTTGACGAGATTTGCAACATCAATTTCATCTTCAAGAATATAAATTCTTTTTTTTATACTCATAAAATCCTCTCTCTTTCAGATATTATGAAGATGAAAAGTTAATTTTTTATTAAGAATAAATTAAGAAATAATAAATTAATTTTTTAATTACCACCTTGAGTCTATATCTTTTAACCTGACAAAAAAATATTGGAGATTATGTTTCAAGGAAATCCTTGCCTGTAAACAGGTATCTTTTAATTTTCTTTGTTGAAGTTTTGGGAAATTCTTCTTTACTTATTTTCCATCCTCTGATCTTCTTATAGTCAGCAAGAGTTGAAGAAACATTTCTGATATGTTCTCCAATAACCTTTTCAACATATTCGTCTGTTATTTTTATTCCATTTATATTACCATAGGTTTCAAAATATTCGTAATTTGGAACAACATAACAATAAATGTATTCACCTTTGCTATGTTCGCTTTCAGGCACGCCAATAACAAGTGATTCAAGAATAAATGGGCATTCATTTATCATTTCTTCTATTTCTTCAGGATATACATTTTTACCTGATGGTGTTACTATGATATTTTTCTTTCTTCCTGTAATATATAAATATCCTTCGGAATCAATCTTTCCAATATCTCCAGTATGTAACCAGCCATACTCATCAATAACTTCTTTTGTTTCTTTAGGTCTTTTGTAGTACCCTTTCATTACATTTGGACCACGAACAAGAACTTCTCCGTTACCAAGTTCATCAGGAGAGTCTATTTTTACTTCGACAAGATCTATTGGTATTCCTACACTTTCGTTTTTAATTTTTCTATCCATTCTGTTAACTGAAACTACGGGAGAGGATTCTGTTAAGCCATATCCATTAAGGAGTGTTAAACCGAGCGTCTCAAAACCTCGTGCAACTTTGTGGTTAAGTGGTGCTGCACCAGAAATTGCAAACTTAATGTTTGCAAGGTTAGCTTTCTTTCTTAAGAAACCAAAAATCAATTTTCCAGCTTTTTTGTTGGTTAATTTATTAAGCCCTTCTGTGAGGTAGTATAGTCCCATAAGAAGTTGCTTTAAACCTATAGGTAAGTTTTTGAGTTGTTTCATGATGCCTTCATAAATTTTTTCAAATATGAGCGGCACAGCTATGAGTATAGTAACGTGGGTTTCTTTTATGTTTGCCATCATTCTATTTGGTTTAAAACTTTCTGCGTATGTTATGCTTGTCCCTACATAGAAGCAAGTGAGTTCAACAGAGAACTCAAATGTATGATGGAGAGGCAATAGAGACAAAAGAGTGTCTTCAAATGTTAAAGGAACAGCTTTTGCTAAATTCAAAAACTGGTGGGCAAAGTTTTTATGAGTCAGAAGAACACCTTTTGGATTACCAGTTGTTCCAGAAGTGTAAATCAAAGAGGCTACATCATCTTCGTTTACAATATCTGTCTTTATCTTTGAGTCCGCTTTTCTTCCTATATCTATAATATCTTTAAAACTCTTTACTTTTGGGTCAGCTATTTTATGCTTATTTGATTTCATAAGGTCAAAAATAATTATTTCTTTAAGGTGTTTCATTAAATCCGGTTGGTTTGTAAGATTTTCATATAATGAATAAGAAATAAAAATTATATCAGCTTTACAATCCAAAAGAAGATTTTTAGCTTCCCAGTCAGATAGCATTGCATCAAGAGGGACAGCCCATAGACCATTATAGATGATCCCATAGTATGCCATCATCCATTCAGGCCTATTTTCAGAATATATTGCGACCATATCACCTTTTTTGAGTTTTTTCTCTCTTTCAAGATAACAGGCTATGGCTTTTGCATTAAGCTGGTAGTCTTCGTAAGTAAAATTTTGATATTCATCATCATCGTTTTTCATACATGTTGCAACTTTATTACCAAATATTCCTATATAATTTACAAGATCTCTTACAGTTTTTAATGGCATATGACCTCCTACATTGGAAAAATTTTACCTTCAACTATTTTTTTAAGATATTCTGCATACTGGTTGTTCTTATATTTTTCTATCATTTTTATAATATTTTCTTTGTTTATAAAACCTTTTCTATAGGCTATTTCTTCAAGACAGGCTATTTTTAATCCTTGCCTGTGTTCTATTGTTTCGATGAAGTTGCATGCCTCAAGCAGGCTTTCTGGTGTTCCAGTATCAAGCCAAGCTGTTCCTCTACTTAAAATTTCAACTTTTAATTTACCTTTTTCAAGGTAGGCTTTGTTTACGTCAGTTATTTCAAGTTCGCCTCTTTTTGAAGGTTTTAAGTTTTTTGCGATGTTTATAACCTCATTATTGTAAATATATAAACCAGTAACGGCAAAATTTGATTTTGGATTTTTTGGCTTTTCTTCTATACTTATGGGATTTCCATTTTTGTCTATTTCTATTATTCCATATCTTTCAGGGTCATTAACATAATATGCAAAAACATAACCTCCGTTAAGTGAGTTAACCGCATTTAATAGATTTTTTTCTAAATTTGCACCATAAAAGATATTGTCTCCCAGAATAAGAGTAACATTGTCATTTCCGATAAATTTTTCTCCTATTATAAAAGCCTCAGCAATTCCATTGGGGGCAGATTGAGTTTCATAATTAATATTTATTCCCCATTGACTACCATCTTCAAGTAATTTTTTAAAGAGTTCGCTATCATGAGGGGTTGTAATAATAAGAATATCACGAATATTCATTAACATCAATATAGAAAGCGGATAGTAAATCATTGGTTTGTCAAAAACAGGAAGTAATTGCTTTGAAGTAGCAATAGTAATTGGATAAAGTCTTGTGCCAGTTCCACCAGCCAGTATAATTCCCTTCATAAAAATCATCCTCAAATTTTGATACAAAATTTTAAAATAGAATTAAAAAAAAATCAGCTATTTTTTTAAATTTTTTTTATAAATTTCTCTGATTTCTGTAAGTATAATCTTGTATTTTTCACTTCTGTAGTCGGGATATGTCCATTCATAATGTTGCCATTCTTTATTTCTATAAAAAAGTGTGATTTCTTCAAAAATTCCTTTACCCATATAGATTCTATGCTGTTGGTCCTTTGTAGTTGCAAGAACAAATTTGCCAAGACATAAATATCCCGGGTCAAGGTTTATTTTCCTTTTATTGTCTATTGCGAACATTTCTTCTATCTGGTTTGTTTTAATCTTTATTTCTACAAGTTCTTCAGGTTTTATAAGTTTATCGAACGAAAGAAATGTTCTGTATATTGGTAGTCCCATTTCTTCGTTGTAATAATCTGTAAATTCAAAAAGAAATGGAGAAGATTCAAAGTCTATTTCTCCATATTCTTCGACCAAATTTTTTTTTACCTTGTTGAAAATTTTATAATCTGAAAATAGTACTGGTATTACAAGTTTAACTTTATCATGTTCTTTAGCTATTCCCATAGCTTATATTATATAATATTTAAATAATAATTCAATTTTTTAAAATGACTTTCCGAAATTATATAAACAAATTAGTTGTTTTTATAAATTCAACTAAAATTCAAGAAATAAAGGTAAAAATGTGAAAGTTAAATTCTGGGGTGTCAGAGGTTCTGTTCCTACTCCAAACTTTCAAATGATGAAGGTTGGTGGTAATACTGCTTGTGTTGAAGTGGAGATAAATGGTACAAGTATAATTTTTGATATGGGGACAGGAATAGTTCCTCTCGGTAAAAAATTAATAAAACTTGTTAAAGAAGGTGTTAAAAGAGATATTTATATAGTATTAAGTCATACTCACTGGGATCATATTCAGGGTTTCCCTTTTTTTGAGCCTATTTATGTTGAGGGGTGTAATATACATATCTATGGGCCTAAAAAACCAAATAGGGCACTTGAAGATGTAATGTCTCTTCAGATGCAATATGATTTTTTCCCTATTAAATTTTCTCATATTCCTGCGAAGGTTCATTTTTATGAAATAAGTGAGGGTTTTCATTCCATATTACCGGGTATCTCAATGATTGCTCAAAAGCATATACACCCGGGAATAGCTTATGGTTATAGACTTATAGCTGATAACAAGTCTATAGTTTATTGCACAGATATAGAACATTTTAAAAATGTAATTGATAACAGGCTTATCGAGTTTTCAAGTGGGTCAGATTTACTTATTCACGATGCACAATATAAAGATGAAGAGATAACTTTCAGGTTAGGTTGGGGACATAGCACATGGAGACAGGCTGTTGAAATAGCAAAAAGGGCTAATGTCAAAAAACTTGCCCTTTTCCACATTGACCCAGAAAGAACAGATGAAGATGCTTTTAATATAGAACTTATGGCAAAAAAAGAGTTTAAAGATTCCTTTGTTGCAAAAGAGGGTGATGTAATAGAAATTTAATTTTTTCATTAATCTGAATTAATACTTATAAAAAACCTTTCAGCTTCATCAATGAGTGTTCTTTCGTCTCCCTGTATAATTTTTCCACCCGGTAGTGAATTTATGAAAGCCTTGCTATAAGATTTATGGATTATTCTATTATCAAGAATTACTATCACACCTTTATCAGTTTTACTTCTTATTAATCTTCCCATCCCCTGTTTGAGTTTAAGAATAGCTCTTGGAAGTGAATAGGTTATAAATGGATTTAAGCCTTTATACTCAATGAGTTTTACTTTAGCACTATAAAGAGGGTCATCGACAGAATCAAAAGGTATTTTTTCTATTATTACCATGCGAAGGTTATTTCCTTTTACATCTATGCCTTCCCAGAAACTTGAAGTGGCGAAAAGAACAAAATTGTTTATCTCCCTCATTTTTTTGAGTAAAATATTTCTTGATTCGCTTCCCTGTTTTCCAACAACAAGACCAGCATTTATAAAGTCATTTTTTAAAAACTCGAAACTTTCATTCATTCTTTTATAGGATGTGTAAAGAATTAAACTTCCACCTTCGCTTATTAAAGTCAGTTCTTTTATCAAATTTAACTTATCTTTTGATGTTTTGTGATGTTCAAGGTTTTTATTAAGTATAAGTATCAAAGCTTGATTTTCATAATCAAATGGCGAAGGAAATATTGCTTCAATTTTTTCTTTGTTTGTTACAAGTGGCAAACCTATTGAATTTTTAAAAAAGTCAAATTTCCCAGAGATTGTGAGTGTTGCAGAGGTAAAAATTGTAAAATCTTTTTTTGAAAAAATTGAGTTTGCAATGAAATCTCCTACTTCAAGAGGGCTATAACAGAATTTTATATTCTTTTTTGATATTTCTATCCATTTCACAAAGTTTATTTCATTTTCTGTTTTAAAGATAAGATTAAAAATTGATTCTATTTCTTCAAGGCGTCTTATTCTGTATTTTACATAATTTATAGTGTCTGAAGCCTGCGGATTTGAAGAATTTTCGATTATTATTTCTTCAAAATCTTTAAATAGATCTATGAATTTGTTTATATTTTTAAAAATATCTTCAAGTCCAAAAAGCAAAGTTTTATACTCTGCTGATTGTATGTATTCTTGATCTATTGTTTTAGAGCCAGTTTGTTCTGTATGTTCTTTGAGTAAGCTGTTCAGTTGTCTTAAGACATCTTCTATAAGATTGGTTAGTGGCAAGTATTTTTCGTTTATCTCTTCATAGTGAATTGATGCTTTTTTATAAAGAAGAGGAAGTAAACCTAATTTTTTTTCTTTATTTTGGTGATAAATTTTTCTTAAATGGTAGATTAGTGATTGTATAGAAAAATCTTTAGCAAGAGATTTTAAAGCATTGTCTTCTATGTGGTGAGCTTCATCGAAAACTATGCCAGAAAAGAATGGAAGGCTTATTCTTTTACTATCTTCATCAATACTACTGAAAACAAGGGAATGATTGGCAATTATTATATTTGATTTTTCTGCTTCCATTCTTGCTCTGTAATAAAAACAATCGTTATAAAAAGGGCACTTTTTTTTAAGACAACTTTCTCCTTCACTTGCTATTTCTTCTCTTATTTCTTCTTTTATTCTTATATCTGTTTCTGTAATAATTCCGTCTTGAGTTCTTTCACTCCATTCTTTTATAACAAATAAGACTTGTAAATCGTTTTCTTCTTCAAAAAGGCTTTCTCTTTTTTCGTTATCTTTTAGCAAATCATTGAGTTTTTGTTTACATAGATAGTTATTTCTTCCTATAAGGACAGAATGGTAAAGCGGTTTATCTAAATAGTTTTTTATTATTTTTTCTACTATGATCATATCTTTCTGGGCAATTTGTTGTTGAAGGTTCTTTGTTTGAGTTGAAACAATCACCCTTTTTTTATTCATAACTGACCAGATGCTTACAGGAATAAGGTAGGATAATGATTTTCCTGTGCCTGTTCCAGCTTCAGAAATGAGAATTTTTGAATCATTGATAGCATCTATGATTAATTTTACAAGTTCAATTTGTTCAGTTCTTGCCTCAAAACTGGATATATTTTTCTCAATAAGGCCTCCACTTTCAAAGATAGAAACAACTTCGTCATTATTGAGATAATATCTTGGTTCTGGTTTGTGTATAATGTTGACCCACTCACAATTGTTATCTATTATGTAAAATCCTATTCTTTTATTGGCAAGTTCTGAGGCTATTGAAATATCGGCATCTGAAGGGCGGAGTAAGTTTTTGATTTTTTCTTTTCCAATAGAAGGATGGTTATGGATAAGAACATCGCCCTGCAAAGCATCCATCATTATTACTGGGGCGGCATTTTCGTTGCCATAAGTTATAGGGGCTATATCTGAAACAAGCCCATCTTTTGAAAGGCTACCTACAAATACAACTTCATTATTTTGATTTTTTATAATTATTTCTTTTATCTCATTTATGCAATCTTCTGTAAAATAGTCCTTTGCTTCTGAAATCAAAAATCCCCTCCAGAATTAAGGTTAAAATAGTTCTCTTATAGTTTTTATAAATTCATTTGCTTCTATCAAGTGTGATTTTTTAAGCAAAAAGTGGTTATAGGCGTCTTCTCTTACTCCCGATATTGAATAAATCTCTACATTGGAGATAGGTATAGATTGAGTGTTTATTATTACCTCCATATCAGTAAGTTTACTGAAAGGAATTGGTTCTATGTGTCTATAAAAAATCACTGCGAAAGGACCTTTTGTAAACACATAAAAGTCGCCACTTTTGTAAATCAAATTGAAAATCTGTTTACCAAGTATCTTTTTGCAAATTGATTCAAAATTTGATTCTTCAGAGGTTGTAAAATAGTTTGATAGATATGTGTGTGGCAGGATTTTTTTGTATCTATCATAGAATAGGGCAACATCTTTGAAATCTGGTTTCATCATATATATTCTTTCAAAATTCTTGAGTGCCTGAAATTCTTCTCCCTTGTTCCAGAGAATATTGCCATAAAGATACAAAAGTTCAAGTTTTGTTTCATCTTTACCCGGCATTGAGAGAAAATCGCTTATATATGTCAGGCCTTCATCATACTTTTTGAGTTTAATTAAAAGTCTTACGATTGTTAATTTAACCTCTTCTTTGATGTCAAAGATATTGAGAGGTGTTGTTTTTTCAAGCATCTTTTCTTCATTAAAGTCTTTTTTGACAAGTATTTTGTATGTTTTTATGGCTTCATTATATTTTTTTAAGTTTTCCTCTGTTTTTGCCTTAAGATAATATACTTCAGGATCGTCAGGAAAATATTTAATAATAAATTCAAACTGGCTTAAAGCAACCTGATAAAAGCCAGTATCAAGGAGTGCTTTACCATAGAATTTTCTTGCATCAAGCAAATTTGGTTTTTTAAGTAGAATTTTCTCAAAATAGTCAAGACTTCTTTTTGTATTACCAGAAAAAAAATGAAGTTTACCTATACCATAAAGTGCTTCAATATTATACTCATCTGAATCAAGTGCCATTATATAATGTGCCATTGCTTCTTTAGTTTTGTTTTGCTTTTCGTAAATTCTTGCCATTTTAATGAGTAAGTTTCTGTAAAATTTGTCTTTCTTAGGGTGCTGGAGCAATACTTCTTCATAAAATTTAATCGCATTTGTATAATGTTCTGTATTTTCATAAGCACAGGCAAGATAGTATAAAACCATAAGTGTTTCGTGTTTCTTTTTCTTCTTTTTTTTCTCTATAAATTCATGGGCAAGATCTATTACATCTTTGTATTCTTTGTTGTTTAACTTATGGTGTAAAATTTTTTCAATACTTTTGATATGGAAAATTGAAAATATCAGCCACCCAATTAAAACTATTATAACAAGGCTCAGTATACCAAGAAGCATAATCTGGACATCATTCCCAAGTTCTCTACCCAGAAATTTTTCAAGAATGTTTATCGTTTTCATTAATTCTTTCATTGCCACAACCTTTCTACTGAGTTTGTCTTTATATATCCTTCCTTGCCTGATAAAGTTGTTATAAGATAATATTCATTTTCGGATTTAACAATTTTTATTTCTGTTCCAGCTTTGAGTTCTGAAATTTTTACTCCTTCCATTGAAGGAATGTCATATAAAGAATCATCAACCAAGACAACCCCTTCTTTTTTATCAAATGTCATATTATAACGTATAAAAGACACAATGCAATAGATAAATCCTATTGTAAAAATAATTATTCCTGAAATAAGAAATTTTTTGTCATAAAGATTTTTCATTCTTGAAAGAAAAGAAGGCTTAATAAGAATGAGGCTTATAATAATACTTCCCATAGAAAGAAAGATAATTCCAAAAATAAAAGTTCCATTGATCGAAAAAATATTAAATGGAAAAGAAAAAATTTTTTCTATGATTGATGGTTCGTATGATAAAACTGGGACATCAAGTTTTCTTCTTTCATTGTTTAACATATCTTTTATTTTTTTATCTTCAGGGGATAGTAAACTTGCCCTTTTAAGGTTTAAGATTGCTTTGGCGGTGTTTCCTTGTTTTATATAATATATTCCAATGTTGTAATATACATCGGGATTATAATGTGAATTGTTTTTCTCCCATTTTTCTGGATTAAAAGCATTGTTTTCGGAAAAACAAAAATTAGCCAAAAATAATAAGATGAAAAATCTTAGCATTGTTTCTCCTTTTTGATTTTTTCGACTTCTTCTGTTAGTTTTTTCTTTGCTTTTTCAATGGATTCTTTTATTGAGTTTTCGGGGTCAAGACATATTTTTCCATGACCGGGGAATATTTTTGTAATTTTATAGCAGGATAGTCGTTCTAAGGAATTAATATAATCTCCATAGCTACCTGAGTCTGAAATTTTTGATATAACTCCGCCGTTGAATATCGTATCTCCACTGAATAGAAAATTCTTTGTCATTTCATAAAGGCAGATTGACCCAGAAGTATGTCCCGGCGTGTGTATTACTTTAAGTTTATAGTTTCCTATATCAAAAACTACAAGATTTTCAAGCCATAGATTTATCTTTGTTTTTTCAACCTCTTCTCCATGATATACTGAATGAATGACATATTCGTCTTGAAGTTCTATTTTTGTTGCGGCAAATCTATCAGCAGCAAGTATAGAATGATTGTAGAAAAAACTTATGCCCCCAATGTGGTCGTAGTGTTCATGTGTGCAAACTACAAGATGAATATCTGTAACTTTAAGACTTATTTTGGAAAGGGCTTCTACTATTCTTGAAAAATTGGATTTTGTTCCGGTATCTATTAAAATATTTTTGTTGCTTCCTTTTACGAGATAGACATGTGAGCTTGGTTTATTTGAATAAATTATAAAAATTGAGTCTTCAATTTCATCAATCAGTTTTTCGGGCATATAATTCCTCTAAATTTTTTACAAGTCTTCTTAGCTTTCTATGAATGTTGTCTTCTTCAAATTTACTGTATCTTTCAAAAACAATTCTTTCTTTCATAAAATATCTATTGAGAAAATAAAACTCTGAGTTTTCAATGATAGAAAAAATTTCTTCTTTAATTGGTAGTTCTAAGACAAAGTTGTCTAATTTTTTTAACTCCCATAATATTTTATCAATTTTATTTACTTCTATCAAGGAAAATTTAAAAATTCTTTCTTTGTCGAGTTTTGTCCCCTCCTTTGAAATAATTTGAGACAATTTATCGATAGGCATATCAGTAAAGTGGCTTATTTTTGTTCCGTTTAATGTAGCGTTGATGAGAGAAATATTTTTTTGAAAATTGAGAATGTTTTTTGCAGATTCTTCAAACCATCCCCTGAAATTATTAAGGACGAAGTCTGTTAATATCTTGTTTTTATTAAGAGAATCTTTTTCAAGAATTTTTCTTTTTTTTATTATAGAAAGAAATAGATTTTCTATTTTATTTACTCGATTTGTTTTTGAAAGAAGTCTATAGAAGTGAGAAGAAGAGGGAGTGTGAGAGACAAGGTTTGTATAGGCTAAGTCCTGACCAGTTAAAATAATTGGATTTCCTCCGGCAAGAAAAGAAAAATGAAAAGCAGAAGTCGATACTGAGCCACCAGTTTCAATATCTCCAAATCTCAATGAGACTTTATTTTCTATCCAGTTGACGAATTCATTTTTTATAAAAAATGGATTATTGTTGTAATCAAAATCAAGGTGTGCAGTGGTTGATATAAAATTATATCTTTCTGGATTTTCCTTTCGGATTTTATTAAAATAAACCTGTAGCCCCGGATTTGAAACGATGTCGTAAATCAAATTAGTCTTTGAAAGGAAGTTTTTTTCTATCATTAGAAAGTCTGTTAAGTTATAGATTTGTGAATCAAGTGAATAAATAAAATCTGGAATTATGCCAGCTTCATATAGAGGCAAAATTGCCGTATCCACGGAAACAAGGATAACATAATCTTTGATTTTTTTAATGTATTCAAGCGAATCCTTTAATGAAGGCCCAGCTGAAACTATTAAAAAAGGTAAATTTTTAAATAAACCGAACAATTTTTGAATTTCTACACTGTTTTTGAGAAAGTATATATTTTTTAAAATATTGATAAACCATATTTCTTCAAATTTCATTCTTGTGCTGAAGTCCCCAAGTTTAACCTCAAGGAGTCTCTGTATCCTTTCTTCATAAGGTTTGTATAACTCTTTTGAGTAATCATTTCTTAGCTGTATAGTTTTTATTCTCTTGAAATTTTGAATTTCAAATATCGAAAAAATGGAATCTATCTTTTCAACTTTATCTTTTAGAGAAAGTAAAAAATATGTTTCGGGTAAATCATAAATATTTTTAAAAATTCTGTATATTTCATCGTTAAGTTCTATAATTATGACATTTTTATAACCTTTTTTTTCTAAAAGTTCTATATGGTAACCAAGTCCACTTCCAAAGATTATAACAAGGGTTTCTTCTGGATTTGTTTCTTCAACAACTTTAATAAGCCTTTCAGCCTCTTTGTATGGGTCGTAAATACTGTGAACATAGTTTTGGTTTAGCTTTATTGTGAACAGGTTGTTTTTTGTTTTTTCTATTATCTGGTTTGTTTTTGATAATTCGTTTAATTTTACAAAGTCAATCATATGAGACTCTTGACACTTTCAAATAAGTCTGTTAAGAATATTGCAAGTTTTGAGCTTAAAAAACCAAGTAAGACACCAGCGATTACATCAGAAGGATAATGAAGTCCAAGATATATTCTTGAAAACCCAATAATTATAGCAACAAAAAGAAACGGGAAAAATAGAATTGGATAAAGATAATAAAATATAAATGCAAGGGTAAAAGCAGCAGCAGTGTGTCCTGATGGAAACGAAAATTTATCTGGTGGATTAATAACTTTTGTTATTTCTTCATGCTTTTCGTAAGGTCTTTTTCTCACAAAAATTCTTTTAAAGAATTGTTGAAGTATAACCTGAATTATAAGGCCAATTGTAAGAGCAAGTGCTGTAGTAAAATCAATAAAGAAAAATATCACACATAGCAAAAACCAGATTTGTCCATCTCCAATACGGCTGAAAAGTTTCATTATAACTGTTAAAAAAGTTTTTCTTCTTAAAGATAAAAAATGAACAAAATTCTTATCTATGTGAGATAACTTGAACTTTTGTTTTTCCTTTTTTTGTTTTACTTTTTGTCTTTTTATTTTTTCTCTTTTTTTGTAGAAAAAGATCTTTTTGGGTGTAGGGATTTTTTCCTTTCTTTTCAGATTAAGCCTCCTTTTTTATTAATTCTAAAAATTTTTTGGGTGGTTTTATTACTTTTCTTGTGTCTTTTGATATAAAGACATGCTCTGTATAACCTTTCACAAGTAAAGTATTTTCTGTATTATAAATTTCATACTCAATTGTAAATTTCGGACCTTTTATTTCTTTAAATCTTGATTTTATAATTATTTGTTCGTCATAATATGCAGAGCTTAAATATTCTGCATATGCTTTGAGAACAGGTAATGCATATCCTTCATTTTCAAGTTCTTTATAGCTTAATCCGCTGTTTCTTAGCAGGTTTGTTCTACCTACTTCCATCCAGATAAAATAATTTGAATAATATACAACACCCATTTGATCTGTTTCAGCATATCTTACTCTTATCATTGAAATGTCTTCCATAAAAACCCCGTAATCATTGACAATAAATTATATCATTTTTTTTCTTATATTTCAATATACTAATTTGTGATATTAAGTTTTCTTAATTAATTCAAAAATTTTCCGATATAGACAATAACTGGCTTTGTATGGAGGAAGCAAATGAAAAAAGTTATTTTTATATTATTTTTTTTGCTGGTAGTAAAATATAGTTTTTCTCAGTTTCCAAAATATTTGTATGGCACAATATCATATTATGGAGATGAATTCAAGGGTAAAAAAACAGCAAATGGAGAAATATTTGACCCAAATAAATATACAGCAGCCCATAAGGAGTTACCATTTGGCACAGAGATAATGGTAGAAAATCTTGAGAATGGTAGAAAAGTAAAGGTTGTTATAAACGATAGAGGGCCTTTTGTCGCAAATAGAATACTTGATGTTTCAAGAATAGCGGCAGAGGAGCTTGGCTTTATAAGAAAAGGCACAACCTATGCTAAAATAACAATCTTAAAACTTGGTGATGGTAAAATATCTTATGATGAAGAGCCATATCCAAAGACTTCTTCATCTCAAAGTTTTTCTATAGGGGTAACTTCATCAGTAAGCAATATGGAAAATTTTCAAATTAATGGTAAAAATCTTTCTTCAGAACAAAGTTCATCGATTATTACTCCCCAGGGGGCATATTCAAACATAACTTATACAAACATTGTTGTAATAACAAAAACCAATGAAATAACAATAACTAATACAGTTATGGTTCCAGTTACAAACATTATTGAGATACCTCCTTATGAAGATAAGATTGTTGAGAAAGAAATAAAAGATAAACCAATTTCAAATACAGATGAAGAATTTATACTTTCTGAGCCAGATGAATATCCACCACTTCCAGTTTTCAGTTCAAGTTCATCAAGTTTAAGTAGTTTCGCTTCTACTTCTACAGACAAAACAAACTTTGAATTAATGGAGAAGGAAGTAGTTATCGAGCCTTCAACACAATCTTCAAGTTTTTCATCTTTTTCATCTAAAGAAAGTATTGTTGAAGAAAATATGAGATATTACATTCAGGTGGGAGCTTTTAAAGAAGAAAAAAATGCTTTAAAAGTCTACGATCTATTGAGAAAAGATAATTTTCCAGTATTCACAACAGAAGAAATTACAAAAGGCACAAAATGGATAAAGGTAAGAATAGGATACTTCAAAAGTAGAAATGAAGCTGAAAATGTCTTAAAAAGGCTTGAAAAACATAAAATAAATGGAATGATACTTATCGCAAAATAGAAAAAATTAATACAGTTGCAAGTTCAAAGTTCAAAGTTGTGCTTTGACG
>FQKF010014961.1_pt1 | contig 19734 bp, 19 predicted proteins | sample 1504521 | NCBI WGS metagenome assembly FQKF01 (sample SAMEA4475357, study PRJEB15587) | soil metagenome | biome: Soil; feature: Field | place: India | collected 2015-03-11 | depth 0 m
TTCTTTAAATTTTTCTTCTGCTTCTTTATTGCCCGGATTTTTATCCGGATGATACTGCATAGCAAGTTTTCTATAAGCCTTCTTTATTTCTTCATCAGTCGCACTTCTTGAAACACCAAGAATTTCATAGTAGTCCTTTTTTGTCATAAGCTCCTCTTTACTTCTTGTCGTCAACTATCTCTGCATCGACAACTTTTTCTCCCCCATCATTGTTATTTGACTGGGTGTTGCCAGCTTGTTGTGTAGAGGCTCCTCCCTTTTTATAAATATTTTCAGAAATTCTATGAGAAACTTTGTTTAATTCTTCAAGGGCATTCCTTATTCTTCTTTCATCATCAGATTTTATAGCGTCTCTCATTGTTCTGATTTTATCTTCAGCTTCAATTCTGTCTTTTCCATCAACTTTATCGCCCTGTTCTCTTAAAAGTTTTTCAAGGGCATAAGCAAGGTTGTCTCCCTGATTTTTAAGCTCTATGAGCTCTTTTGCTTTTCTATCTGCTTCGGCATTTCTTTCAGCCTCTTCCTGCATTCTCTTTATTTCAGCTTCTGTTAAACCACTTGAGGCTTCTATTCTTATCTTTTGTTCTTTACCTGTTCCAAGATCTTTTGCAGAAACGTGAAGAATACCATTAGCATCAATATCAAAAGTAACCTCTATCTGAGGAACACCTCTTGGAGCAGGAGGAATTCCCTCAAGCGTAAACATACCAAGAGTCCTATTGTCCTTTGCCATTGGTCGTTCACCCTGAAGAACATGAACAGTTACAGCAGGCTGATTGTCTTCAGCTGTTGAGAATATTTGAGACTTCTTTGTTGGTATTGTTGTATTTCTTGGTATTAATACAGTCATTACACCACCAAGAGTTTCAATACCTAAGGATAATGGAGTAACATCAAGAAGTAATAAATCTTTAACTTCACCAGTTAAAACTGCTCCCTGTATTGCTGCACCTATTGCTACAACTTCATCAGGGTTAACACCTTTTGATGGTTCCTTTCCAAATATTTTCTTTACTGTTTCAACAATCAATGGCATTCTTGTCATACCACCAACAAGGATTACTTCATCAATCTGATCCTTTGTTATACCAGCATCCTTCATTACCTGCATACATGGTTCAATAGATCTCTCTACTATAGGTCTTGCAATATTTTCAAGTTGGGCTCTTGATAAATTCATTTGAAGATGTTTTGGACCACTTGCGTCAGCTGTAATATATGGCAAATTAATCTGAGTTTCAAGTTTTGAAGAAAGTTCAATTTTTGCCTTTTCACTTGCTTCTTTGAGTCTCTGCACAGCCATAGGATCTTTTGAGAGATCTATTCCTGTATCTCGTTTGAATTCAGAAATCAAATATTCCATCAAAGCATGATCTATATCATCACCACCAAGATGTGTATCACCATTTGTTGCTTTAACTTCAAAAACGCCATCACCTATTTCAAGTATTGAAATATCAAACGTTCCACCACCAAAGTCGTATACAGCGACAAGTCCTTCTTTCTTCTTGTCAAGACCATAAGCTAAAGCAGCCGCAGTTGGTTCGTTAATAATTCTTTCAACTTTTAATCCAGCAATAGTTCCAGCATCTTTTGTTGCCTGTCTCTGAGAATCATTAAAATATGCCGGAACAGTTATAACAGCTCTTTCAACTTTTTCACCAAGATAATCTTCAGCTGCCTGCTTGAGTTTCATTAAAACCCTTGCAGAAATTTCCTGTGGGCTGAAATCACCAGCTCTTGTTGAAAACCTTACATCATTATGAGGACCCGGTTTTACTTTGTAGGGCACCATTTTTATTTCTTTATCACATTCTTCATATCTTCTACCTATAAATCTCTTTGCTGAATAAATAGTATGCTCATGGTTTGTAATCATCTGGTTTTTAGCGGGTTGCCCTACTATCACTTCACCTTTCTCTGTGAAAGCCACAATAGAAGGTGTTGTTCTTGCTCCTTCCTGATTTGGAATAACTACAGGTTGACCATTTTCTACAATAGCAACTACAGAGTTTGTTGTTCCTAAATCAATTCCAATAATCTTTCCAGCCATATATCCACCTCTTAATTATTTTTTTTCTTTCCTACTTTTACCTTTGCGTGCCTAAGCACAGAATCACCAAGTAGATAGCCTTTTTCATATTCTTCGATAACAGTCTGGTTAAATTCAACATCATCCCTTTCTTCCATCATAACAGCCTCATGGAAATTGTGGTCGAATTCCAAGCCTTTTGAATCAAAGGGTTTTATGTTGAATTTACCAAAGACTTCATTCATAAGTGAATAAATAATTTTAAGTCCATTAAAAAGGCTATCAAAATCTTTATTTTCTGAAGAAGCCGATAAAGCCTTTTCAAAATTGTCAACTATTGGCAAAAGTTCTTTTGCCATTTTTTTAATTCCTTCAGTTTCAGAATCTTCAAGTTGCTTTAGCATTCTTTTTCTATAGTTATCAAAGTCTGCAACCTTTCTTCTGTAAGCATCATCAAGCTCGTTTATCTTTGATTTTAATCCTTCAATTTCTTCTTTCAGTTTTTGATTCTCTTCTTTCAATTTTTCAACCTCTTCTTTTGAATTTTCTTTTTGTTCTGCTTCCTTTTTTTCAACTTCTTTTTTTTCTAATTCTTTTTTCTCCTCTGAAGAATGATGTTTTTCGCCCTTCATCAGAAAAACTCCATTTTATAAATCTTAAATTTTGACACTCTAAATTTAATAATTAAAAAACCTTTCGTCAAGTTAAGTAATTTTCGAGAAAGCTGGTTTTGAATTCCTTAAACTTGCCTTCTATGATTGACTTTCTTGCCTTTTCTGTAAGTCTAATTAAAAATCTCAAGTTATGAATAGAAGCAAGTCTTAAGGCTAAAATTTCCTGTGCTTTAAAGAGATGTCTTATATATGCACGGGTATAATTTTTGCAGGTATAGCAATCACAATCTTCCTCTATTGGAATGAATTGGGTTGCTAAATCACTTCTTCTTAGGTTTAATTTCCCATTTTTTGTAAAGGCAGTTCCGTTTCTTGCGGATCTTGTTGCAAAAACACAATCGAACATATCTATTCCGGCTTCTATAGCGTTCAAAATATCCTCTGGAACTCCTACTCCCATAAGGTAGCGAGGCTTGTCGAAAGGAAGATTTTCGGCCACAAGAGATGTAATTCTATACATATCTTCTTTTGATTCACCAACAGATAGTCCTCCAATAGCATAACCATCAAATCCTATATTCAATATTTTTTCTGTGCATTTGAGTCTTAAATCATCATAAATTCCACCCTGTATGATACCAAAAAGGGATTGATTTTTATTAAAATCTTTGTTTAACTTTTCGAGAGCTTCTTTTGATTCTAATGCCCATTTTTCGGTTCTTTTTATGGCTTTCAGAGTTTCTTTTCTATCTGCATCTCCCGGAGTGCATTGGTCAAAACACATTATTATGTCTGCTCCAATATCATATTGGATTTGTATTGATTTTTCGGCATTAATGTGATGATAAGACCCATCTATATGTGATTGAAAAATCACTCCATCATCTTTTATTTTATTGAGTTCGGCAAGAGAAAAAACCTGAAATCCACCACTATCCGTGAGAATATTTTTACTCCAGTGCATAAAATTATGTAGCCCACCAGCCATTTTTATAATTTCAGTTCCGGGTCTTAAATATAAATGATATGCATTCCCAAGAATTATTTCTGCACCTATTTCTATTAATTCTTCTGATGATAATGTCTTAACACTTGCCTGTGTCCCAACAGGCATAAACACCGGGGTATGAACAATTCCATGAGGTAGCTTTAAAATTCCAGCTCTTGCTTTTCCATCGTTTTTTTCAACAACAAAATCCATATTTTATCCTATTGGTAGTTTTCTGGCAAAAATGTTTTTTGATATGGAGGGAACTGTTCTGTCGTGCCTCTCAATACAAAAGTTATAAGAATACTTGGTTCCCAGTATGCTATTAATTTTGTTGTATCAGTTCTTCTCGTTATGTTAAAAGCAATATTGAGTTCCCATTCTTCAAGGATGTAATGTGTAAGGTTGAAACTAAGCTGTTGAACTTTAAAATAACTTCTTTTGAGTGCATTGTAGTCATATATTTTAAGTCCATCGAATAAGTTCTCCCAAAAATCAACGTTAATATAATCTTTATCAGGAGGATTATAGTCTTTTAAGTATCTGTGAATATTTTTATTTATAACGTATGTGCTAAAAGTGAGTTTCCATGTTGGATCAAACCAGATTGTTGTATTAAAATTGAGATTGAACAAATCTTTTCGAGGATTAAGAAAATCCCAGTATAAACTTGAGCTGAGATTAAGTACTTCTATTCTATAAAATATGAAATCATAAATATTTGCTAAAGAGTAAGAAGAATCAAGCCTGTAGTATTCATTCGTCTTTCTCAAAATATCGTAACTATATGTAATTCTTGGTAAAGGATTAAACTGTGATGGAGGTGAAAAGGTAAGAAGCAATTTTGGATTATAACCAGACACAATTCTGTTTGTTATCTCTGGATAGCTCCATTTTACCTTTGTTGATTCATCGTTAGTCTTAGTTTCAAGAATATTTAGCTTTGTAGATATAGAGACACCAACAACATAACTATTGTAAAATTTAAAAAAGTCTCCTCTATATGAAAGGTCTAAATTTCTTTCTATAACATTGTCTATGTATATGTCATTTTGCTCAATATTGGTGAGTCGGTATTTTATGAAATGTGAAAGGCTTAATTTGTTTAAAAATTGTTCTGATAGAACTCCAAAGCCAAGTCCAATTGATGTATTATGTGATGAATAGAGCATCCTATCGGGGATACTTGTTGTTATATCGTAGCTGAAATTGTGAGATAAGCTGAGAGGAAATGAAAATTGGTACCAGTCTTCTTCAAAAATTTTAAAATTTTTTGATAGAGAAAGGGAAGAATTATGTCCTAAAAAATATCCAGAACTCTTCATATAGTTTGAATTAACTATTGGAAAAGTAGACCAGTATTTTGTGTTTTCAAAGTTGAAGTTAGCATTATAGGATATGAGGTCACCAAAGATATTTCCACCTCCACCTATAGAGCCACTTTCTCTATGGCTGAATTTATCTGATGTAACTATTTCATTGGTGTCATAATTTTCAAGAGAGTCGTAGTTGAAATTTCCACTTACATTTGCTTTAAATGTATAGAGATTGAAGTTTTCAGTTGTATCTACAATGTTTGTAGAATTATTTGTATTTGTAGAAGTATTTGTTTTAACTATTTTATGTTCTGAACTAAAAATTTCGGTAGAAGGAAGATAAAAAGACATTTGAGGAAATCTGGAAGACGATAAATAATAACTGTATCTATCTGTAAGATATTTGTTAAATGAGGGATTTTCTTTTACAGAATAAGCCCAATCTCCTTTGAGAGAGAAATTATAATACTGGATAGAAAAATTTCTGTTATAGCCCTGCGCTGTTGCATCGAGACTACCTCTACTTGCACCGTAGAATGAATTTTCTTCAGGTTGAATGAGTTGTCTTATGTCAAATGTTTCTCTTCTTGAGGTAAATTTATGTTTAAAGTATGGATCATTTAAGTCTTCCCAGTAAAGATCTATGCTTAAATTGTTCTTAAATATTGATGCATTAAGTTGATAATTCCAGCTTAGCTGTGAAATATTTGTATAAGTTCCGTCTTCAAGTGGTAGATTTTTTGTGTATCTATCGTTTTTAGCATCATAATAGACTCTCTGGTCATTTGCCCCATAAAACTTGGCATTGAGAACTTTAAAGGGATCTATTTCTTTTGTGTTTCTGAAAGATACCATAGCATATTGACCAAGTTTTTCATAAAAATCGATATAGACTGTACTATTTCCGTAGTCAAAGTTGAAGTCAAAAGTATTCATAAGGTACCAGCCGATTCTTTTTTCCTGTCCGAATGCAGTTCTCACACCTGTAAATTTATCCCATCTGAAATAAAAAGGAATGGGTAAAAAAATTGCCTGCCCCACGTAGTAAGCATCAAATAAGGCAAAAAGAATTTCATCTTTAAAATACCAGACCTTCTTTGAAAAAATTCTGTAGGGTGGGGGTTCTATGTGTGTAAATGTGAAATAAACATCTTCAAGTATAAGTTTTTTTTCTGAAAGAATTGTAATCTTTTCGGCTTCAAAAAAAGTTCCTCTTGATGTTGAGATAGGTCCTCCACCTTTCACTGTATCTTTAAGAAAAGAACGAACTTTGTATAAAACACCTATTTTTTTATCTGGATTGAAATAGAATTTTTGAGCAAGATAGATGCTATCATTGTCTTTAAACTCTACATTTTCAAAGGCTGATATTTCTGTGACTTTATTGCTGATTAAATTTACTGAAAGGAGCCTTGCCTTTAAATCTTTTCCCTGAAATTTAACCTTCACATTTCCTATAAATTTTAATATTCTTACATTATTGTTATCAAAGTTTTTTAATTCAATTTCATCATAGTGTTCAAATATTATTGTCTCACCACTTTGATTTGTTTCTGGAGTTTGATTCGTAGAGTTTTCAGAAAATTCAAGCCCAAAACTATAAGAAACAATAAAAATAAGTAATAAAAACTTTTTCAATTAATATGCTCCTTTCAGGCAAAAATTGAGTCAGATAATTATATAATAAATTTGAAAAAAAGTCATAAATTTTATTTAAGATTAAATAAGAGTTAAAAATGAACTTGAATTTAAATTGTTGTGGAGAGGGAACGAACTTTCTCTCCACAACTTAAAGAAAAATATTGGTTTGACAGAGAGATTTTAATCATCTAAGAGTCTTTTTTCACCCGAAAGTTTCTGGATTTCGGTAATATCTTGTGTTACTTCAAGTGTTCCCAAATAGTTTCCATTATCATCTCTTACTGGAAAATAGTTAATGTAGATCATCCTTCCATGAAGGTTAATCCAGAATGGTACATTGTCTCTTTTACCAGCCTTAAAGTCATCAAGAATCTTCTGGACTATTGGAAGACTTTTGGGTGGATGGCAATTTTGCACCTTTCTACCTAAGTCCATCTTTGTTCGAGGAAAAATTCTTCCATTCTTTGGTGTATTGAAGAATTTAACCCTGTCTTCTGCATCTACAAAGGAAAGATCAACTGGAAGACTATCCATAATAGCCTCAATTGTTTCGAGAGAAAGTTCTTTAAGGTTCATTGTTTCCTCCTATTTTGGTATTTCAAGTAGAATCGCAATTAATTGCGTCCTACTTGAAATACCCTAGATTATCACACTCTTCTTTTATTTCTTTCCATTCTTCTTCTGTAATAACATCAAGTGCTGTTACATAGAGAATATTCTGTTCCTTTTGTGTGTGAAGACTGAATTTTTCAAGTAAAAATGTAGCCTTTTGTTGCATTCTGTTGCAAAAGTCATTAAATTCGTAAGAATCCTTTTCTTTTAACATTTTAATCATTTCTTTCTTTTCTTCTTTCATTTCTGTATGTTCTGCCCACATTATGGCTGGCGGTTGTTCCACACCATGTTTTTCAAGTACCGGGAAAAGTGTGTTTTCCTGTCTTACATTATGATTTTCTGCATCCATTAATTTTTTTAATATGGAGTCAATCTCACTCAAGTTTTTTTCTCCATCTTTAAAATTACCTGCTTTTCTCAATTCTTTTATTTTAGTGATTAATTCTTCCATTATTCTTAAAATAATTCTATGATCATCCTGAAAACTTTTAATCGGATGCCAGTCAGGGACTTTAAGGTCTGGATTTTCAATTTTATCTTTAAAAAGTAATAAATGAATATCACAGGCACTCATCAAATCTTCTCTTGAAAATCCCTCATTTACAAGCTCATTCTCTGCAAAAGCTATAAGTATTGGATTTACACCACTGATTAACTCTTTAAATTCTTTTTTAACCTTCTCAAGCTCTTCTTCACTTTCTTTACCCTTAAGCCTTTTCATAAGACTTTTCAATTTTTCCTTTTTCTCTATAAATTCTGGACTGTTAATGTTCATACGTTTCCTCCTTTCAAATTTAACTTAATTTATGAAAATATATGTAATAAGCACCATCTTTAAATTCTGTATAACTTTCAAAGCCGAGACTTTCGAGATAGCTTATGAGTGGTATAGGTTTAAAAGTTTGAATAATGCAAAAGTTACTATGTTTTTTTGCAAATTCAACTACCTCAAAAAATGGTTCACCAATATCTCTCACATCTTTGACTATGAAATCTCCCAGACTGTTTGCCCATTCTGGCTTTTTTTCGTCATCATTCTTTAAAAAGGTTTCTTTTTTTGCAAAAATATCCTTCTTCTTGAATTCAAGAAATTCTTTACCAAGACCTATTGCATCATTTAACTCATATAGAAATTCATTTATATAAATTCCAGCAACCTCTGAAGCCTTTTTGACAGTGGTTACTTTTGCTACAGTGTTAAAAATCAAAGGATTATTAAGCCTCTGAAACTTATCAGAAAGAGAAAGAAGTTTTTCTTTAACTTCAGGATACTTAGTTACAATATCAAAGATTTTGTCGGTTTCTTTAATAAGTTCTTTCATAAGCTCTCCTGTTTTAAGACTTTTTCTATTCCAGTCCATAAACTATTAAAAGTCTTAAGTAAATCAAAGCCAAAATTCATAAGTCTCCATCTTGTAATCATAAATCTGAAAGGACCAACAACCATATAAAACAAAGTTTCTTTATCAATATCCTTTCTTATTTCACCTTTTTTCTGTCCTTCTTCAATGATTTTCTCAATATTTTCTTTATTCATAAGCATTATACCCTTTATTTTTTCAGTAAGTAATGGATCTGGTGGAAAAATTTCCTCCGAAAGAATTAAAATAACAAAACCAGGGCTTTTTGCAAAGTTTTCAGCCCTTGTTTTAAAAATAAATTTAAGCCTTTCGATGGCATTGTCAAATCTTTTTGCAAGCCTTAATGTGTCCCTTGCAATATCTTCAAAATATTCAAGTATGGAAGTCACAATATCATTCTTACCATTAAAATGCCTGTATAATGCGGCTTCTGATATACCCAGCTTTGAGGCAAGATTTTTTGTTGTAAAATTCTCAATACCTTCTTCAACTATTATTTTAATAGCAAATTCAATAATCTCTTTTTGCCTTTTTGTCCAGTTTTTCAATTTTTACCTCCCAATTTTTATGTTAGTAAGTATTAACTAACTTAGTATAACAAGAAAATTTTTATTAGTCAAGTTAAAAATGTCTATTTTTTGATATTTTTTTGAAAAATTTTTATCATAATTCTTGAGGATTAACTATGCAAACAAAAAAGTGGAGAAATTTATTTTTTGTTATAACGAGATTGACGGTATTGGCTTCTATCTTATTGAATTCTATTTCAGCAATAATTGAAATTTTAGCTGATAAAGTTATTGAAAAAGGAGAGATTTTTCTTAAATTTTCTGAAAGGGGAGAGATTTTTCTTGGGGCTGTTATTTTTCTTTTTCTTTCTCTCATTCCCGATTATATTGAAATGAGAAATAAGATAGATATTCCAGATATACTTGAAATTATAGTTATAGTGTTCATCTACGCTTCGACTTTTATGAGTGTAAGGTTTAATTTATACTATAAGTTTTTCTGGTGGGATGACTTGCTTCACACATTTTCTGGAATTATAATTGGTTTTCTTGGTTATATTTTTGTGTTTAAACTTAATGAAAACTATTCTCTTAACTTAAATCCTTTTCTTGTAGCATTGTTTGCTTTTTGTTTTTCAGTGACAATGGGAGTCTTGTGGGAAATTTTTGAATTTACAACAGATGCTATTTTGAAAACAACTCATCAAAAATGGGATTTGCCAGCTGATTCAATATTACTTGGTAAGCAATATCAGGGAAGTGGACTCAGAGATACAATGTCAGACCTTATTCTTGATAGTATAGGAGCATTATTAAGTTCTACAATTGGTTATGTTATGTATAAGATAAAGAAAGGTGAGGTTATAAAATATATTAAAAATAGTTTTAAAAAATTTGAGGAGGAAAAATGAAGTCTTATAGAAAAGAATTATGGTTTAATACTTCAAAAAGAGTTGAATTTATTAATATAACTTCTGAAGTTGAAAAGGCAGTTATTGAGAGTGGAGTTAAAGAGGGATTATGCCTTGTGAATGCTATGCATATAACCGCCAGTGTTTTTATAAATGATAACGAAAGTGGCTTACATGAAGACTACAAAGAATGGCTTGAAGAACTTGCTCCTCATGAGCCAATATCAAAATATCGACACAATAGGACTGGAGAGGATAATGGGGATGCTCATCTTAAGAGGCAAATTATGGGTAGAGAGGTTGTTGTTGCTATAACAAATGGTAAGCTTGATTTTGGTCCATGGGAACAGATTTTTTATGGCGAATTTGATGGAAGGAGAAGAAAGAGGGTTCTTATAAAAATAATTGGTGAATAGTTAGTCATTCAGATAAAATTAATAGAAATAAAAGACTTCTTTACCTCAAGGTAAGGCTATATGGTGGTATTTTCAAAATAGTCATTTTGTTATCATGGTTTCGATTATATTTTTTATTTTTTCGGGAATGATTGGCTTTGTGAGATAGGTAACAGATGGTAATTTTGCACCATTGTTGTTTTCATATTCATATCCACTTGTAAATATTATGTAAACGGGATATTCTTTTGTGATAATTTCTGCTGCCTCACGACCGTTTATTTTACCCCCAAGAACAATATCCATAATGATTAAATCTGGCTTCTCACTGAGTGCAAGATTAATAGCCTCTTCTCCCGTAGCCACAGGGCCGATAATTTTATGACCATCCTGCTCAAGCTGTGTTTTAAGCACCAGTGCAACCAGAGCCTCATCTTCAACTATTAATATTTTCATAAGCCACCCTTTCTTTATAATTTTCATCCTTGAATTTTATAGTACAGGAAAATCCCCCTTCAAAGTTTAAATCTACTGTTCCTTTTAGCTGATATTCAACTATTGTACGAATAAGTTTAAGACCTATACCCTCTTGTTTATTTAAATCAAAGTTTTTTGGTAATCCTACTCCGTTATCTGAATATTTTATGATTATAATATCAACTTCTTTTGTAATATTTACTGAAATAACACCTTTTCTACCATCAGGAAAGGCATATTTGATTGAATTTGTAAAAAATTCGTTTAAAATAAGTCCACAAGGAATAGCAATATCTATAATAACTGGAATATAAGTTTTGTTTACTTCAAAGGATATCTTATCCTTGTTGATATTAAAAGAATTTGACAAACTTTGAAAAAGTTCGGATACATAGTCTGTAAGGTTTATATAAGAAAGGTTTTGAGATTTATACAATTTTTGATGTACGAGTGCCATAGCATTGATTCTATTACTGATATCAATGAGAATCTGCTTCAAATTTTCGTCTTTTATTGAAAGAGAGTGCATTATTAGCATTGACTGGATTACGTTCATATTATTTCTTGTTCGATGATATAATTCTTTAATTAATGTTTGTTTTTCTTCGAGGGATTTTTTGAGTTTTTCTTCTGCTATTTTCTTTTCTGTTATGTCTCTTCCAAGTCCAATGATAGAAAAAATTTTTTCATTTTCTCCAAGCAAGGGAGTGTAAATCCATTCAAGCCATCTTAAACCATCTTTTGTAAGAATTCGATGTTCAAGCTGTGCTTTATGAGGTTTTTTATACAAGTGTTCAAAAAATTTTTTTGTTGTGTCAATATCATCTTGAAACACTGTAGTGATGAAATTTTTGTAAATAAGTTCTTCTTGATTTTTATCAAACAATTTGCAAAGAGAAGGGCTTATAAATAAAAATCTTCCTTGCGGGTCGAGTTTTATAAGAAAGTCAGTCTGATTTTCAACAAGCAGTCTATATTTTTGTTCATTTTCTATGGCTATGTCTCTTGCTATTCTTAATTCTTCTGTCTTTATTTTTACAAGTCTATTTAAAAAGTAGTTAAACAGTATGGATAAAAACAAAACAATCAATATAAAAATAGCACCTATTAAAAGTATTAACCAGTTTCTTTCAAAAAATGAAGGTTTTTTTATAGTAACCCACTTGTTGTATATTTCAGCTTTTTTGTCATCAGGGATATTTTTAATTATTTTATTAAGTATTCCAGTTAAAATTTCGTATTCTTTTCTTACTCCAAAACCCAACTTCCATGTGAAGTTTAACATAGTGCCGTATTCGAGGTTTGAAATCCCATATTTTTCAACAAGATAGCTTGCCACCATAAAATCAACTACAGCTCCATCTGCAAGTTCAAAAGAGGTTTTAATTAAGGCTGTCAGGTCATCTTCCACTTCTACAATAGTAGCACCAGGATAGTTAGTTTTAATATAATCTGTTGTTATATAATCTTTAATGCAGGCGAGTTTCATCTTGTTTATTTGCCTTTCTGTGATTTTGTGGGGATAATTTTTTCTTACAATGATGCCAACCGGTAAATATATAAATGGTTCTGTGACTGAAAGAAAATTTGTTCTTTCGGGGGTTTGTTCAATTGCACCCACAAGGTCTACTTTTGAGGTTTTAAGTCCATTTATAATCTCTGACCAGTTCTTGAAGTAGACTCTTTTAAATTTTATTCCGAGTTCTTTTTCAAAAATTTTAATATAATCTGCTACATATCCCTTGTGGACTCCATTTTCTATATAATCTCCAGGTGGCCAGGAAGGATTTGGGGCGTATCTTATATTATCTTTATGGTTTTTAAGCCACTCGATTTCTTCTTTTGTTAAAATGGAAGTTAAATTTTTGGATTGACAACAAAGTAGGTTAGAAATAAATAAAAGAAAAATAAAGAAAAAAAACTTTAATTTCATTTATCCAACCATTTTTTGTAAATTATAAAACAACAGGGGAAAAAGTCAAATATAAAAGTTAAAAAATTATTTTTTCTGTTGTCGTGGACTTTAATTAATACTTGACAACCAACTTGAAGCATGTTATATTATTAAAAATTTTTGATAGGATTTTTATGAATTTTCACTCTTATGTTTTTCCCTTTTCTAAAAAAGACTATATCAGAGGGAAAAAGCCAGATGTAAAATGTATTCTGTGTTCTGTAATACAAAAAGATAAAAGGGTTCAATCACTTGAAATATTGAGAACTGATAAATTTGTCATAAGCCTTAATCTTTTCCCGTATAATAATGGGCATGCATTGATTTTTCCTTTAAGGCATATAACAGATATCAGAGAATTATCAGAAGAAGAAGATATAGAACTTGCAAGACTTACGAAAAGTTATATTACCTTGCTTGAAGAAATATATAAACCAACAGGTTATAATGTTGGATATAATCTTGGTGAATATGCTGGAGCTTCCATATCTCATCTGCACTTGCATATTATTCCACGTTATCAGAATGAACTTGGAGTAATAGACCTTATAGGAGGGTCAAAAGTGCTTGTAGAAAATCCCCTTGAAACGCTTGAAAAAATAAAATCACACATCAAAGATAGAAATATTTTTAATATTTAATAACTGGAGGATTTTGTTTGATGCTATTTTCTTATCTATCTTTACCGCTTGTTGTTTCTTTGCTTTTTTTAAGTGCCTTTTTCTCTTCTTCGGAGTCGGCATTTTACTCTCTTGATGAGATAAGACTGAAAAAAATAAAGCATAAGAAAACAAAGAAACTTATTAAAAACTTGCTTAATAATGGCTCTCTATTGTTAATAGCAATCCTTATAGGCAATACTATAGTAAATATACTTATTTCATCAACTCTTGAAAGCATTTTAACTATAAAAAGTGAGGTTATAACTACATTTGTAATAACAGGAATAATTTTGCTTTTTGGGGAGACTTTACCAAAGATGATAGCTATATTTTTCCCTGAAAAGATTTCTTCTATTTTCAGTTATCCCTTATATTTTCTTGTAAAAATTTCAAATCCATTGCTTAAAATAATTGATAAAAGTGTTATGAAGTTGATGAGAATCATTAAAAGAAAAAATAGAAAATCAGAAGATGAATATAATAAAGAGATTATATTTGCACTGGAGAGTATTGTTTCAAGAGAAGAAATTTTTGATAGTGAAGAAAAAGATTTGATAGAAAATGTGCTTTCCTTTGCAAGAAGGGAAGTCTGGAATATTATGACACCAAGAAATAAAATAATTTCTATTGACAAAAATGACTCTCCAGAAGAAATTTTAAAACTTTTGAAGACACAGAAATTTTCCAAGATTCCTGTCTATGAAGGCACAAATGACAACATAATAGGTTATATAGACCTTAAAGATTTCCTTTTGTATTATGAAACACAAAAAGAGGATTTTAAAATAGAAAATATACTTAAACAGATGTATTTTGTGCCAGAAACGAAAAAGCTATCAGATATGCTTCTTGATTTTGAAAAAAAACAGCTTAAAATTGCCACTGTAATTGATGAATATGGTAGTGCTTTAGGTATAGTTACACTTTCAGATGTGCTTGGTGAGATTCTTGGTGAAATTATTGATGAAAGTTTCAAGATAGAAAATAAGATTATAAAAATTACAGATGATAAGTATCTTGTATATGGTGATATCAGCTTTCAGGATTTTATAGACTTCTTTGGAATAGAGACAGAAGGAGGAGATTTTGAGACACTTGCCGGGTTTGTAATTGAAAAGGCTGGAGATATTCCCGGGGAAGGGTTTTCAATAAAACTCGGGAATTTATCAATAACAGTTAAAAAGAAAAATCATACACACATAGAACAGTTTATAGTGGAGAAAATTTAAAATTATGGAATATATTATTTTTTGTTTGATTTTTATAATAGCTTCTGGTTTATTCAGTGGGTTTGAAACAGTTTTTATAAGTATGGACAGAATCTGGTTGCACTCAAAAATTGAAGCGGGAGAAAATAGAGCAAAAATTCTTAATTTTCTACTTAAAAATTCTGATAATACTCTTGGAGCATTTTTAGTAGGGTCAAATCTTTCTGATGTTGCTACAGTTTTATCTTTCCTTAAATTTCTGGACTATATCACTGTTTCACCAGATTATAGGTCGTTAATTAATATTCTCATACTTACACCTACGATTCTCTTTTTCAGCACCCTTATACCAAAGGTTATATTCAGAGAGTATGCTAATGAGCTTGCACTTACATTTTCTTATCTATTTTTAATAATTTACATTATTTTATACCCTGTTCAGCTTATATTTACTAATCTGGGAAAGATATTGATGAGACTTTTGAAAGTGAAGAAAAAATCTATTTTCAGTAAAGATGATTTCAACCATATTCTTAAGTCATATTCAAGCAATATCTTGAAAGATAGCGAAAAAGATTTTATTGAAAAAATAATGACAATAAAAAAGATCAAGGCAAAAGAAATAATGGTTCCATTAGTTCGAATGTCCTGTGTTGAAGAAAATGAGCCAATAAAGGTTGCTTTGGCCTTGATGGGTGCGACTGGATTAAACAGGCTTCCAGTATTTAAAATAAGAGTTGACAATATGACGGGATATATAGAAATAAAAGATTTAATAAATGCACCAAAAACTGCACCTATTTCAAAGTTTATCAGGAAAGGAATATATGTGACTGAATTTACACCATTTTATGATATTTTAATCAAGATGAAAAAAGAAAATACTCATATGGCATTTGTAGTAGATGAATATGGTGGTATTTCAGGCATTATAACCAATCAGGATCTTATTAAAGAGCTTATTTCTGACTATACGAAAGGTAAAGAAAGTTTGATTCATAAAGAAAAAGATTACTGGCTTGCTAATGGAATGTTGAGTATAGATGAACTTAATGAAGAACTGGATATAGAGATAGAACACGTTGAGTTTGAAACTCTGTCAGGTTTAATTCTCTATCATTTGAAGAAAATACCAGAGCAGGGAGAAAAAATAGAAATAAAAAATTACATCTTTGAGGTTTTATCTACATCTCAAACAAGAATAAAGCAGGTCAAAATCTACAAAAAGAAATGGAGTTTTGGAAAATGGAAGAATTCAACTTTAACCCAAGAAAAATCAAATCAGTGAAAGAAGAAAAAATTTTAAACATAGAAAAATATGCAAATGAAGGGTGTTCTATAGCTTATGATGATAATAAAGTTGTCTTTGTAAGATATGCCTTGCCAAATGAAAAAATTAAGGCAAATATTTATAGACAGACAAGTGGCTATTCTGTAGCCGAACCTATAGAAATAATTGAGCCTTCAAAAGATAGAATTAAACCTTTGTGTCCATATTTTGGACTTTGCGGTGGCTGTGATTATCAAATGCTTGATTATAAAAAGCAACTTGAGATAAAAGCAAACCTTGTTATTGAAACTATGAGAAAGATTGGCAAAATAGAATTACAAGAATTGACAGGAATAATAGAGAGTCCTGCACCTTTTAATTACAGAAATACAGAGACATTCAAGGTTGACCCAAAGAATAAAAAGATAGGCTTTTTCAGAAAAGATACAAAGTTTGTGGTGGATATAGAAAAGTGCCATCTTGCAATGGATAAAATCAATACAGCTTTAAGTGATATAAGGTTGCAAAAAGATTTTCCACCACATAACTTCAAGGTGAGAACAACAAACACTGGTGATACCGTTGTAAACTTTATAAAAACAGAAAAATATGAAGACAGAGCTGTTTATGAGACCGTAAAAGCCTTTGGAAAAGAAATAAAGTTTAAAATTTCCAAAGATAGCTTTTTTCAGGTTAATAACTATGTTATTCCGTTGTGGCTTGAAAAGATAGTAAGTTTTATTGATCCTGATGGGCATGAGCTTATATATGATTTATATTCTGGAATTGGGTTGATTACTCTATTTGTTAGCTTTTTTGCAAGGAAAACTATCGGCATTGAAATAGCAAAAAGTTCGGTTCTTGATGCGAATCACAATGTTGAGATCAACAAAATTTCTTCTGATGTAAGTTTTATAAACGCCCCTGTAGAAGAGAAATTAAAAGAACTTGAAAAGGCAGATATTTTTATAATAGACCCACCAAGAAAAGGAATGGACAGTAATTGCATCGGAGCTTTAAGAGAATTATTACCAAGAAAGATTATATATTCTTCCTGTAAGCCAGCAACAATGGCAAGAGATATTTCAATGTTGTCTGATTTATACAAAGTTCAGGAATTATATCTTGTAGATATGTTTCCACAGACGCATCATGTTGAAATGCTTGCTTTACTTATTAAAAAATAGAAATATTTTCTACTCTTACGTATCCGTTTTGAGCTAAAACTAATGTGTTGGATTTATTTTTAATAAAGATTTCAACGTTATCGTTGTTTATGAGGATTGAGTTTTTAACATTTTCTATATTTACTTTTCCCCTGATAATATTTTTGTTTTCATCTGTATCAAAAAATTCTAAGAGATCAGAAGTTTTATTATAAAATTTGATATTATTATCCAGTTTGAGAAGAATAGGATTTTCTTTTGTTATTAACTCCATAATATTTATCTTTTTTAAATTTTCCATTATATTTTCCCATTTTTCTTCAAGTTTCCATGCACTTTCAGCCATAAAATATATGTGAGCTATGTTTTCATTACTGCAAAAAATTTCTTTCAGCTTAATTGAATGAAAGTAATATAATCCTGCAAAACCCAAAAATCTTTCTTTATTAGTCTCAAATTCTTTTTGTCCAGCAAATCTCTTGAAGAAATTTATATTTTCGTGTTCAGACTTCTCGATAAAAGTAGTAAAATTCCCATTTTCTCCACCAAAGAATAAAAGAGGATAACTATATAGAAATTCATCTTGTAAAACATTGTCAATTGACTTAAAGATTCTATCAATATTTTCATAAACAACATTTCCAGAAATTACAAAAATTTTTGGGTCAAAGAATTGGGAGTTAATAAAAGCACATATTAAAAACATTTTCTCAAAAAATGAAAGTTCAGGTAAAAATATAACATCTCTCGCAATCTGAGAATACTGCCTTATTTCATTTTCCACAATTATAAAATTGTCTTTATTAAATTTTCTTGAAAATTCATCAATATTATTTTTTAAAATAGAAATGTTGTCTAATTCAAAGAGTTCAATTGCCAAAAAATCATAAATCGGATAGAAATCAAGTGGTTTTGAAAGATTAAATACAAATGTCACCTTTTTTGCCTCTTATGAAATTTTTAATTTTAGCATCAATAATTTCAATTTCTTCTGGAGAATAAGCTCCTATAGTAAACTTTTTAAACCATGTGTATTGTCTTTTTGCATAGTTTCTTGTGTTTTTTTTGATCAATTCTTTCATTTCTTCAAAAGAAATTCTGCCTTTGAGATAATCTAAAACTTCTTTGTATCCAATACTTCCGAGAGCATATGCATTTTCTCCATATTTTTCAACTATTGATTTTACTTCATCTACAAGCCCTTTTGCTAACATTTCTTCTACACGCATATTGATTTTTTCATATAATTTTGCTCTATCGGGAATTAAAGAGATGATAAGCCAGTCTGCTTCAAGTTTTTTGTTTGTTTTATTGATTTCTGAAAGTGGTTTCCCAGAAATATAATAAACTTCAAGGGCTCTTATGATTCTTCTTTTATCATTTTTTGCAACCTTTGATGCTGTTTCTTTATCTACTTTTGTTAATTCATCGTAAAGGAAATCAAGGCCATATTTTTCAGCTTTTTCTTCAAGGGATTTTCTTATTTCTTCATTTCTTGAAGGAGCATCAGAAAGTCCATAGTACAAAGCATTAAAGTACATTCCTGTCCCACCAACTACAAAGGGAATTTTTCCTCTATTGACAATATCAAGAATAGCTTTTTCAGCTAATTCTTTATATATTCTTACATCAATTTGAACATCTGGCTCAAAAACATCAATCAAATGATGCTTTACAAGACTTTTTTCTTCTTCTGAAGGCTTTGCAGAACCTATATTGAGATGCTTAAAAATCTGAACAGAATCACAGGAAACTATTTCACCATCGTATTTACGAGCAAAAAAAAAGCCAACGCACTTTTACCTGATGCTGTTGGCCCAACAATAGATATTATCTTCATTATTTTGAACTTTCCTTTTCAAGAGTATATTTTACTTTTCCATTTAAAATATCTCTTATGGCTATAACTGTTACCTTTTCCTTTGTGTTGTTGGAAAGAGGAATATCAAGCATATCTTCGTTTTTTTGTGAAAGAAACTTTGCATATTTACTCATTGCAACAGTAGCTTCATATTTATTACCATTAAAAGATAAAATCTTTTCAACGAAAGAATCCATTCGATACCTCCCGATAGGTTAATATAATTATAGCAAGAAGATAAGAAATTGTCAAGAAAAAGAATTAGATAAATATTTTGCCATTTTTTTTGAGGCCAATGCATTAATAGATTAAGAAAGATTTTTTAATAATCCCTTGACAAAAATTTTTTCTTAATTTATACTTAAGTTAATTAAGTATTTTTAAATATTATGAAATATAGATTTGGTTCAAAGATAAGAAAAGTCAGAGAAAGAAAGGGTATTACCCTTAAAGATGTTGCTGAAAAATTAGGTGTAAGTGAGAGTCTTATTTCTCAGATAGAGAGGGATAAGATTTCGCCTGCTATTGATACTCTATTAAGTATTGTTGATGTTCTTGATATTGACCTTGATTATATTTTCTCTGACTTCAAGAAAGAAAGGGATGTAATACTTGTAAAAAAGGAAGATATACGTAAGATTATACAGAATGGGGTGACATATTATCAACTTTCAAGAATATCTGATAGCGAAAAATACGAGATTGAAGCCTATATTCTTGAGATAGAGCCACATTCAGAAAAGGGTAGTTCTGA
>FQKF010003260.1_pt1 | contig 19727 bp, 14 predicted proteins | sample 1504521 | NCBI WGS metagenome assembly FQKF01 (sample SAMEA4475357, study PRJEB15587) | soil metagenome | biome: Soil; feature: Field | place: India | collected 2015-03-11 | depth 0 m
GGGTGCTCTTCACCGGGGAAGGGGCTGCCGTCTTCGTGAATCGTTTGCCAGCGCGGATCGAAACTGGTGCGGCCCACTATTTGGTCGTAGGTCAGGCCGAGAATCCGTTCGGCGCTAGCGTTGCAGGTCTCGATCACGCCAGCCTTATTCATCACTACGATCCCCTCGCTCATCGCGGTAATCACCGAGCGATAGCGGGCTTCGCTGGCGTGTAGCTCTTCCTCGCTCTTCTTGCGCGCGGTGATGTCAAAACGTACCGAAAGGTAGCGTTCGGGCTGGCCGTTTTCGCCGATAAACGGCACAATGGTCGTATCGACCCAGAAGAGGCGGCCATCTTTAGCCCGGTTGCAGATCTCGTTGCGCCAGATGTGGCCGGATTTGATCGTGTTCCACATCTCGGCAAAAAACTCCGGCGGATGCACGCCCGATTTGAAGATGCGGTGATCCTTCCCGATTAATTCATCAGGCCGGTAGCCGGTGATCGCGCAGAACCGTTCGTTCACTTCGAGGATGCGCCCTTCGGGATCAGCAATCGATAAGATCGCTGATTGATCAAGCGCGTTCATCACGTCACGGCTCTCTTTCAACGCCGCGCGCAGCATACGCTCCATCTCTTTTTGATGGGTAATGTCTGACTCGATCGCGATAAAGTGGGTGAGATTGTGCTGATCATCGTAAACTGGCGAGATGTCGAGGGCGAGCCAATAGGGCCGGCCTTGCTTGGTGTAATTGACGATCTCGGCTTTGATCGACTCACCGTTGCGCAGTGCTTGGCTGATTGCGGCCACCGTGGCCGGATCGGTTTCTGGCCCATGCAAAAACTCACCCGGTTCCCGCCCGCGCACTTCATCGAGAGTATAGCCGGAAATGCGGGTAAAGCCTTCGTTGATCCATTCGATCAGACCGTTGCGGTCGGTGATGATTACCGCGTTGTCGGTATAGCGCGCCACCAGCGAAAGCATGCGCAGTTGGTCGGCTTCGCGGCGGGCGCTGCGGGCAAAGGGGTGGATGACCAGCAACCCGCCAGTCGTCAAGAGCAGCAGGATCATCGCCAGCACACCCGCTTGCATCAGCGAAACCTGATCGCGCAAGGCTTGGCTTTGCATGAGCAAGAGACTGCTAATGGCGCTCAGATCGCTCTGCACTGTGATCAGGTTGGTCTGAATGGCGTACAGATCGAGATTGTCCCGGTTGAGTTGATCGGGTGGCGCTTCAACTAAGTTGTTGACGTAAACCAGAAAGCGATCAAGCGCCGGCGTCAGATGATTAATCGGGGTTGCCGGCGCTTCCTCTAGCAATCGTTGGTGAGTCTGGAGCAGTTCAGCGCTCAGTGTGCGCAGTTCGGCCCGGATCGAAGCCGCCTGCGAGGCATTGGCAAATAGAGCCAGCTCGGTGGCGAGCAGCGCCGTTTGTTGGGCGCGGATCTGCTGGCGGTGGGTCAGAACGAGCAGCGTATCGTACTGCGAGAGCCGCTGCGAATTGATCGCAAGCAGCGCGTAGCCGCCGATCGCGAGCAAGGCAATCATCACCAGCCCGCCGATATACGTGCGCGTCAGTCGTTGAATCGGTGAGATGCGCGCCATAGTCAAGCCTCTTCGCGGAGAGCGACAGGGAAAGCGAACCAGAAGGTTGCGCCCTGTCCCGGTGTTGACGAAACATCGATCACGCCGCCGTGAGCCATCACCACCTTCCGGGCAATGGCCAGCCCCAGACCAGTGCTCTTTTCGCCGCCGGTTGGCCGGGCTGACAACTGGCTAAATGCTTCAAACAGCCGGCTGCGTTCATCGGGGCTAATCCCCGGCCCTTGATCAGAGACCGCAAATTTCCACCAGTCGCCATCGCGTTCGGCGCTCACCGTGATGGTGCTGCCGGGAGGCGAGAACTTCACGGCGTTCGAGATCAGGTTGTCAAGCACTTGGCGCAGCCGCAAGGGATCGGCATAGACGGTGCCATCAATCGCCGTCGCCAGTTCGATGCGGGTTTGTTTGGGGTTGGCTAATAACTGGTGGCGGTTGATCGTCTCTTCTAACACCGACTTGATCGCTACTGGTTCGGGTGAAATCGTCACCGTGCCATTCTCAATCTGGCTCAGATCGAGCAGGTCATTCAGCATCGCCAGCATGTGTTCGGTCTGGCGATAAATGTCATCGAGCATGCGCTGGCGCTCTTCCGGCGGGCGCTGTAATTGTTGGTTGCGCAGAATAGCGGCCATCATCTGGATAATCGCCACCGGGTTGCGCAAATCGTGCGCAACCATGCCGAGCAGGTTGTTTTTGAGCGCCGACAAGCGGCGAAGTTCGGCGTTTTGCTTTTCGAGCAGCTCTTTTTGGGCGGCGAGTTGCGAGACAAGGTTGCCTTTTTCCACGATCACCGATAACTGTTCGGCGATCTGCATATAGCGTTCGACGTGCTCGTTGGTGTAGGTGTTGGCTTTGACGCTCGAAAAGAAGATAAAGCCGACCGGCACGCCGTTAGCGATCAGCGGGCAGGTCAGTGAAGAGCGAATCCCTTCATTGACGATCAGACGGGTTGATTCCGATTCGGGCTTGCGGCGCAAATACTGCACCAGATCGTTGATAATCCGGGGTTGGCCGGTCTGCATGATCGCCTCAAGGCTACTGCCGGCCATCGGCGCTGAGTAACCGCGTTTCAAATGGACTGCCGGCAAGCTGGTGCGAGCCCAGCGCGCGCGCAACACCTTACCGCCGTCTTCGAGCAGGGCAAACCCGATTCGCTCGTAGGGAATCACTTCACGAAAATCGTTGTAGACGCCATCGAGGATCTCATCGAGCATGAGACCAGCATTGATGCGGGTGGTAATGCGGTGTAGGGTCTCGATCTCGCGCTGGCGGCGGGCAAGGCTGGCCGCCAATTCGCGGAGCGAGGCCGCCAGCCGGCTGATCCGTTCGTCGTGACTCTGCACTGCTGGTACTTCAATCGCGAAGTCGCCATCGCGCAGGTGTTCGGCAATTGCGACGAGTCGTTCGATCTCATCGGCGGTGTCATCGGTGATTGATGCCATGACGCGACTCCTTGGACTGGTGCGGCGACTCTTTGGTGTATTATACGTGACTAATCTTTCCATAACATTGCTGTTTAGCTACGAAAGGCGCAAGTTGCGACAATTGCGCTCATAACCGGTTAATTGGTACTCTTTTCGCTACATGAATTTGTTACAATACTATCACGCAAGCACTCACCTTGCGCTGGTGATGCTATGAAGAATAAATCACTTCCAGTCCAATACTGTGTTCGCTTCACTGGCGGCTATATCCTGCTCGTGACGATATGGCTCTTAATCGTGCATCTCTGGATGCAGCAAGATCAAGCGCTACCGTCTTGGAAGCGATTGCCGCTCGATATCGGCTTTATCGCCGCCAGTGCCTTGTTCGGCTATAGCTTCATTACCCAGCTTTGGCATCAAATCGATTTGCAACGCGGCTTGAGCCGGTTAGCCACCCGGCTGCATCAACTATCCATTAACGCGCCGCCGTCACCGATCTTTGAGCAGGAAGTGTGCCGGTTGGCGGTCGAAGAAGTTGGTTTGCGTCTCGCATGGATTGGACTGGTTGATCCGGCAACGCAGCAAGTTGTGCCGGTAGCGCGCTGGGGGCCGGCCAGCGGTTATGTAGATTTGGTGCAGATCCGGTTGAATGACGCTGAGCGTGGTCGGGGCCCGACCGGAATGACGTTGCGGCTCGGCCAGCCGGCAGTCGCCGCCGATATTGCGACTGACCCACGAATGAAGCCATGGCGTGATGAAGCCTTGCCGCGCGGGTTGCGATCGTCGGCGGCGTTGCCGTTGCATATTGATGGCCGGGTGATCGGGACGCTGAATCTGTATGCTGGGCAGCCGACCTTTTTCAGTGACATAGTGATTGATATTGGCATGTTGTTGGCCGGGAATTTGGCCCGGATCGTCGAATCGCGCCAACGCGCCATTGAACGTGATGCGGCTCAAGCCGCATTTCACCAGAGCGAAGCCCGTTTTCGCCGCTTGGCTGAACAAGCGCCTGATATTATCTTTCGCTATGTGCTCGTGCCACAGCCACAGCTTGATCTCGTCAATCCGGCGGTGCGCGCTATTCTTGGCTATGAGCCGGAACAATTGCTCGCGCAGATGCCGGCGTTTAGCGAATTCATTGATCAACCGCAGATCGAGCAAGTTGAACGCTTGATCGCCCAAGGCCGCGGCCAGATTCTGTTGCACACCCGCCGGAGCGATGGCCAGTATGTCTGGCTCGATGTGCGCTTTGTGGTGGTTGATGGCGCCATCGAAGGGATTGCGCGCGATGTGACGGCGCAGGTCGAAGCGGCGGCCCGGCTGGCGCGCTACGAGCTGCTGAGCGCCCATGCCCGTGATATTGTCCTGTTTGTCCGGGCGCGTGACGGCCAAATCCTCGAAGCCAATACCGCTGCCGAACGCGCGTATGGTTATAGCCGGGCCGAACTCTGCGCCAAGACGATTTTTGACTTACGCGCGCCTGAGACGCGCCAGATCGTGCGTGATCAGATGACGCAGGCTAATACGCAGGGGATTTTGTTTGAAACGACGTATCTGCGCCGCGATGGCAGCGTATTTCAGGTTGAGGTGAGTTCGATTGGCGCTGATATTGGCAACGAACGAGTGCTGCTGAGCGTGATCCGCGATATTACCGAACGCAGAAAAGCCCAAGCTGAGCTCGATCTGCTGCGCACGGCGCTGAATGCATCGGCGCAAGCGATTGTGATTATCGATATTCACGGTGTGATTGAATGGGCGAACCCCTCATTTACCGTGTTGACCGGCTATCCAGTTGCCGAAGCCATTGGCCGGCATACCCGTCTGCTGCGCTCAGGCAAGCATGATCAGTCGTTTTACGCCGCGATGTGGGCGCAAATTCTTAGCGGCCAGCCGTGGCGGGGCGAGTTGATCAACCGTCGTAAAGACGGTTCGCTGTACCATGAAGAGATGACCATTACGCCGGTCAAGCGCGATGGCGTGATCGAGCATTTCATTGCCGTGAGGCAAGATATTTCCGAGCGCGTGCAACGCGAACGGAAGCAGGCGGTGATTGATGCGTTGGGTGAGGCGATGCGCCCCGCTCACAACCGATCCGAGTTGGCATGGGTGCTGGTTCGTCAATTGTATGAAATAGTCCAAGCCGATGCAGTGGCCTTGTGGCGGAAGCTGGATGATGAATGGCAGATCGAGCAGGTGTGCGGCGATGCCGTCCGCTTTGATCGTTTGGCCGATCAGTTGCCAAGGTGGCAAAAACAGTGGGGCAATTGTCTCTTGTTGCGCGAATCTGCTCCGGCTGATCTGATGCCCAATGGTGAAATTGTTATCGTGCCATTCCGCTGTGTTGATTGCGCTACCGATCATTGCTATGCAGTGGCGACATTGGTCTGCGCTCATCCTATCTCGGAACAAATGGTTGATCTCTTGGTTGCCGCTGCCGAACGGGTCGGCAACGCGCTGCGCCGCACCGAGTTGTTCGAGCAGATCCAGCGCGCCAATGACGAATTGCGCGCGGCCTGTGATGCCACCATCGAAGGCTGGGCCCGGGCCCTCGACCTGCGTGATCACGAGACCGAAGGCCATTCGCGCCGTGTAACGGAATTGACAATGCGCATCGCCGAGCGAATGGGGTTTGCGGACGAAGAGTTGGTGCATATCCGGCGAGGTGCGTTGCTGCACGATATTGGCAAGATGGGCATTCCCGATGCGATTTTGAATAAGCCCGGCCCGCTCGATGAGCGGGAATGGGTAATTATGCGCACCCATCCCACGCTGGCGGTTGAATTGCTGCGCCCGATCGCCTTCCTTGCCCCAGCGCTGGCCATCCCGTGGTGCCATCACGAGAAATGGGACGGTACCGGCTATCCGCGTGGTCTGCGCGGCGCCGATATTCCCTTGGCCGCGCGTATCTTTGCCGTAGTTGATGTCTACGATGCGCTGACCAGCGATCGCCCGTACCGGGCGGCTTGGTCGCCGGAACGCGCGTTGGCCTATCTCCGTGAACAGGCCGGCAGCCATTTCGATCCGCACGTGGTTGAGGTGTTTTTGGCGCTCTATGTCGAGAATGGGTATTCGTGGGACGGGTTTACCCGCGAGGAATCATGCCATGCTTGATCGCTGTAATACCGATGTGACGCTCGGCAAAGAGGAATATCAGCAGACTGCTCCCGAATTGCAGGTGCGGCTCTTTGATCTTGAGCAGATGTTGCTTGATGCCCGCATCCCGACCATCTTCGTCTTTGAAGGTTGGGCCGGCACCGCCAAGGCCCGCACGATCGCCACCCTGACCCGCCGCCTCGACCCGCGCGGTTTTCGCGTGCATTCGATCACGCCTCCCCGCACCTATGAACAACAGTATCCGTGGTTGTACCGCTTCTGGCTGAAGGTGCCGAGCTATGGCCAGATGACCTTCTTTGACCGTTCGTGGTATCGTGAGTTGCTAGCTGCCTACACCACCAACGGCGATCGCGATCAGTGGCGCACTCGCTGCGAAGACGCGGCGATCTTCGAGCGCCAATTGGCTGACGATGGCGCGCTGATCCTCAAGTTTTGGCTGCACATTACCAAAAAACAGCAGTCGCGCCGGTTTGCCAAGCTGTTGGCCGATCCGCTCAATGCGTGGCGCGTGACCGAAGAGGATTGCTGGCAGAACCGGCATTACCGGCGCGTGTATCGCGCGGTCGAAGAGATGCTGGCGCGCACCGATACCGCCTTTGCGCCGTGGCATATCATTCCGGCCGCTGATAAACGCTATGCACGCTTGACAGTGCTGCAAATTATTGTGGGGGCATTGGAAAGCCGGTTAGGGATCACTGCCGCCGATCGCGGCGCCAGCATTGACGATAGTGGGGTGGGGTTGCGACGCTATAATATGGCAATCCGGATGCCGGTGCTCGGCGCGGCTGATGGCAAACCGGCAGCAGTGGCGGCTATGCCTGCTGCTATGCCGAACCACCAGCTCGAACCGGCCCCGACGCCAGTCGTCACCACGCCCGCTGCGCCGCTGCTGCGCGCTGCGGGGCCGTTGCAGCGCATCGATCTGAGTTTGCACCTTGATGACGATACGTATCACCGCGAATTAAAGCAGTTGCAGGCCAAACTGTATCTGCTCGGCTTGCAGGTCTACCATCAAAAACGTCCAGTGGTATTCGTGTTTGAAGGCTGGGATGCCGCCGGCAAAGGCGGCGCTATCCAACGCCTGACCGCCGAACTCGATCCGCGCGCCTATACGGTGCATGCCATTGCCGCGCCTGCCGGCGACGACAAAGCGCGCCACTACCTCTATCGCTTCTGGCGCCGCTTGCCGCCCCGCGGCCAGTTTGCCGTCTTCGATCGTTCGTGGTATGGCCGGGTGCTGGTTGAGCGAGTCGAAGGCTTTGCCCGGCCCGATGAGTGGCGGCGGGCCTATGCCGAGATCAATCAATTCGAGCGCCAGTTGGTCGATTTCGGCGCGATTATCGCCAAGTTCTGGCTGCATATTAGTCCTGCAGAGCAACTGCGCCGGTTTGAAGAGCGCCAGAATGTGCCGTATAAGGCATGGAAACTGACCGATGAAGATTGGCGCAACCGCGATAAGTGGCCGCTCTATCTCGAAGCAGCCGATGAGATGTTGCTCCGTACGAGTACACCAGTTGCGCCGTGGACGATCGTCGAGGCGGAAGATAAGAAGTATGCCCGCATTAAGGTCTTGCGCACAGCAGTGCATGTGCTTGAATCTGAGTTGGGGCCGGTGAAATTGGAGTAGCACACGATGTTTGCCAAGCGATGGGTGCGTTGGAGTATAGCTATCATAGCGGGGTTGATAGTCGCGATCGGGTTAGAGCTGGCGCTTGGCTCTGGTGGTGGCGGCATGGGTGTGGCCGTAAGCTTGATCGGCGGCGGCGTGATTACTCATTGGCGCCAACGGGCCACTATCTCGTGCCGGATTGATGGCCCGCGCCTGCGTCCGTTGCAAGTCAGTGCGTTTGGCGTGATGGGCCTTGGCGTGCAGTGGTACCAGTTGCACGGCAGCGGCGCGGTCGCTACCCTCAGCGCGTTCTGGCCGGCGCTCGATGCATCGTGGCTGCCGTTGGCGCTGGTGGTTGCCGGTATGGGTTGGTTGGCCTTCCTGAGCATCAGCAGCGATTGCCGCGATGAGCAGTTACTGGCCGCGATGGGCGAACACGAACGTCCGTAAGGGCGATGCATACGTCGCCCTCAACATGCAGTACAATAACCCTAATCATCCGCGTTAAGTTGCACGAATCCGCCTATGCAGACACTCTGGCACGCTCTCGATTCGCAAGCCGAACGCCAGCCTGATCTCGTTTTCTTGCGTTTTGCCGATCAAGAGTGGCGCTACGCCGAAGCAGCCGGACTAGCCCGGCGCGCCGCTGGTGTCTTTGCCGAGCTTGGCGTGCGTCCCGGTGATCGGGTTGCGCTGATGCTCGGTAATACGCCTGATTACCTGTGGGCATGGTTTGGTTGCGCGTGTCTCGGCGCTGTGACGGTGCCGATCAACATTCACCTCAAGGGTGATGTGTTGCACTACATCCTTGACCACGCCGGCGCGACAGTGCTGGTGATCGAGCAACCGTTCGTTGATCGCGTCGAGGCGATGCGCGATCGCTTGCCGGCGTTGCGCCATCTCGTGGTGCGGGGTATGGCGACAGCGCCGGGCAGTTTCGCATGGCACGAGCTGCTTGCCGCAGCTCAGCACGCCGTTCCTGCTCCCGGCAATGCGACCGATCTGCACAGCATTCTCTACACCTCCGGCACTACCGGACCACCCAAAGGGGTGATGCTCAATCATCACGCCTACCTCCACTCGGCGGCGCTCTTCGCCGATGTCATGATCGGCGCGACAGCGGATGATGTCTTTGGCACCAGTCTGCCGCTCTTCCACATCAATGCGCAGGCCCATACCGTGTTGCCGGCGATCTACCGCGGCACGACGATCGCGCTGCTCGACCACTTCAGCGCCTCGCGCTACTGGCGGCAATTGGCCGATCTCGGCGCGACCATCTGCAATCTGCTGGCCGCGATGATCCCGATCTTAATGAAACAGCCGCCCTCGCCCAATGACCGTACCCACCGGGTACGCATCGCGGCCTGCGCGGCCACCCCGCCCGATTTGTGGCGCGCGTTTGAAGAGCGGTTTGGCCTGACCATCATCGAAGGCTATGGCCTGACCGAAACCACCGGTTTTTGCGTCGCCAATCCGCGTGACGCGGTGCGAGCGGGTACCTTCGGCATCGCGATGCCGGGGTTTGAGTTGGCGATCGTTGGCCCCGACGATACCCCGCTCCCACCCGGCGTTCCCGGCGAGATCGCGATTCGCCCGCAGCGTGACAATCTCATCATGATGGGGTATTACCGGCAGCCTGAGCAGACCGCGACCGCAATGCGCGGCGGCTGGTTCCATACCGGCGATCTTGGCCGGCTCGATGAGGCGGGGTACGCGATCTTCATCGACCGGCTCAAGCAGTCGATCCGGCGGCGCGGCGAGAATATTTCGTCATGGGAAGTTGAACGGGCAGTTAATGCGCACCCAGCCGTGCTTGAGAGCGCCGCGGTCGGTGTGCCGAGCGAATTGGGTGAAGAAGAGGTCAAGGTGGTGGTGGTGCTGCGCCCCGGCGCGACGCTCGATCCGCTCGAGTTGGTGCACTGGTGCGAAGAACGGCTGGCCTATTTCGCCGTGCCGCGTTACATCGAATTCCGTGACAGTTTGCCTAAAACGGCGACCGAGCGGGTCGAGAAGTACAAGCTCAAAGCTGAGGGGGTGGGTGCGGCGTGGGATCGTGAGGCGGCTGGCTACCGGATCAAGCGTTCGATGTGAGAGATAAGGTACGGGCGGGTTTGAAATCCGCCCGCATCAGATCCGCCCTACATCCCCACGATCAACGCCCGCTCGATCAATCCCGCTGCCGGTTGCTCGCGCAAGCCGACCTCGACGATCTGATTGGCGATCGTCAGCGCTGCCACGCCTGCCTCACCGCTGACGACCGGTTCGGCGCCGTTTCGCACTGCTTCGCAGAAGCTGCGCAGCTCTTCGTACAGCGGCTCGCGTCGCGGCACCTTCAGCCGGATGCTGCGACCCTCGCTGACCCCAATCAGCGCCAATTCCGGCCATGCCCGCCCTTGGCACGAATCGTTCTCGTAAAAGGTCAGGTCTTGAGTAAGGTAATTGGCCACAAACATCCCTCGCTCGCCGACGACGCTCAGCTCGCGGATCTTGGTCGGCGTCAGCCAGTTAATGTCGAGCACGCCGATCATGCCATTTTCAAACCGCAGTAGCGCCGAGAGCATATCTTCGTGGCTCTGGTGCAGGTGGCGGTGCAACTCGACATGCATCCGCGTGATCGGTGAACCGATCAGGTAGTTGAGAATATCGATCTCGTGCGTCGCGAGATCAACTACGACGCCGACATCCATAATCCGGGCCGGGAAGGGGCCAACCCGGCGTGACATAATCTGGAACAGGTTGCCTAACTCGTGGTTGTTCAATTGCTCTTTCAGCGCGATGATCGCTGGGTTAAACCGCTCGATGTGGCCAACAGTGAGGATCACGCCTTGCCGCTGCGCTGCCTCGATCAGCATCCAACCCTGCTCGACAGTCGCGGCAATTGGTTTCTCAATCAGCACATGCACGCCATGCCCAATCACCGCGCTCGCCACCGCAAAGTGGTATTTGGTCGGCACCACTACTGACACGAGATCGAGATTCTCGCTGCTCAGCATGTCGTGGTAATCGGTGTAGACGTGACAACGGTAGATGCTGGCCAGACTGTTCGCAGCCGCGAGATTGGTGTCACACACTGCAACCAGTTCGACCCCCGGCATACTCGCGTAGACGCGCGCGTGGTTGCGACCCATGCTGCCGACTCCGATTACCGCTGCCCGTAGTGTCCGTTGTTCCATGGCTCCCCTCCCCGTGCTATGACGTGTGATCAGTATGCCCCTTCGCCCTTCAAGAGCGCCGGGATGGTGCGATAAATGATCAACAAATCCAACCAGATCGAATAGTTGCGGATGTAGTGCATATCGAGCCGGACGCGATGCTCATACCCGAGATTGCTCCGCCCGCTGATCTGCCACAACCCGGTCAAGCCCGGTCGCACGGTCAACAAGTTATGCTGCCAGCGTCCGAAGTGATGCATCTCGCCGGCGGTGATCATGCGTGGCCCGACCAAGCTCATCTGGCCCAACAACACATTGAACAGTTGCGGAAGCTCATCAATGCTCGCGTGGCGCAAAAAGCGACCGATCGGCGTAATCCGGGGATCGTCCTTCAGCTTGCCGTGGGTGCGCAATGTTTCCCGCTGTTCCGGTGTGAGGCGCTGGTCGCCGTCAACGTACATGGTGCGGAACTTGAAGGCATCGAACTCGCGGTAGCCGACCCCGATCACGCGCCGGCGGTGGAAGATCGGGCCGGGACTATCGAGCTTAATCGCGATGGCAACGATCAGAAACAGCGGCGCGAGCAAGATGAGGCCAACCAGCGCCCCTACCCGATCGATGATCGTCTTCCCGATCGCATGCAAGCCGGTAATGCGCGTCTTGTTGAGGCTCAAGAGCGGCACCGCGCCTTGCTCGTGCACCTGCACGCCAATTGTGAGCAGATCAAACAACCCCGGCGCTAACCGCACTTCGAGTTGGTTCAGCAGATCCATGGCGCCATTGAGGTTGATCAGGCGTTCGCGGATCAAGTTGGTATCGGCAATAATAATCGTCTCAACATTCTGTTCTTTAACCAGTCGCGCAAAATCAGTGGTTGTCCCTAATACCCGCGCCTTGCCGGCAATCACTTCACTCCCCACCGGCAACCGGTCATCAATAAAACCCACAATCTGCGCGCCGGCCCGTTGCTCGGCCAGCAATTGCTCGGCAATGGCCCGGCCCTCTTCCGTAGCGCCGACCAACAAGACGCGCTCAAGCAGATGGCCGCGCCGCCGCAGCCAGTACACGATGCGGCGGAAGCCGAACCGCCACGCGATCGTCAAGCTAAACGAGAGGATCCAGCTCATCACCAACCAGCCGCGGGCCACGACAATATCCGGGAAAAAGAAGGTGAGCATCACGACCAGCAGCATCCCTTTGCTGGCGGCGTTGAAGACCTGATTGTATTCGTGGGTGCCGTTGAACAGGGCCGTGCGCTGGTACAACCCATGCATCGCAAACAGCGCGATCCAGCCGGGCACCAGCATTGCAATCAAGAGACTATAAAACTCTGGTTGCATGGCGCCTTCGGCAAAGATGGGCAAGTTGGTGAAGAAGCGCACCGCATACGCGAGCAGGAAGCTTACGGTAATCACCGCTGCGTCGCCTGCCATCAGCGCGCCGATTAGCGCCAGCTTCCGGTACGAGATGACCTCGCGGTCAAAATGGATGGCGGTTGGTTTGGTTAGCTCAACACTGGTCAGGCTCATACCTCACCTCAGGCGAGTGATAAAGCGGCTGCCGATGGATGCCGGGTAACGATCGGCTGGATCTGTTCTGCTACCGAGCGCGCAAAGGCGCAGACCGATTCGCCGTTGGTGAGTTGCGGGTAGATTTGGCCGGTATTGGCAAGGAACAGACCGTGAATGTCAGTGGTGATCGGCGGGATCAAGTCGGTTGCGCCAATCGGGTGAATCGGTTCCACATACCGTTCCCGCCCGATCCGGATTGCGGCGATGTCATCGTCGCGCAGATCGGGGAACATCTGCCGCAGATAGCCAAGGAAGACGTGCCGCAACTCATCGTCAGGCATACGGGCAAACCGGCTGTCAGCGGCGACGTATTTCGGCAGGTAGACGAGGTGATACCCGCCCACATATTGCGGATCGATCAAGTTGGTCGTCTCGATGACGCCGGTGAACGGAATGCGCTCGTCGGTGATATTGAGCGTGTAGTAGGGCGTCAGCCGGCGGCGCAGCACGACCAGCATGCAGACGATGCCCAAAAAGCCGTCGAGTTGGCCCCACCGCGCTGACACGGCTGCCGCTTCCGGTGGCAACAACCGGCGGGCAATCGGGGTTTGGGCCGTAATCACCACATGGTCGGCTGGAATTTCGTGACCATTGACCACCAACCCGCTGACGCGCCCATCCTCAACCTTGATCGTGTCAATCGTCGCGTTCAGCTCGATCTGGCCGCCGCGCTGCCGGATGGCCTCCGCCAGCGCATCGATCAGCTCTTGATAGCCGTTGGGCAGGTAGCACATTAACTCTTGGCTGCCGCCTTTGGTGCGGGTATCGGTTGTGCGCACCAGTCGCGACCAGATGTAGGTGGCCGGCACTTGGCTGAAATCGCCGTCGAACTTGGCCCGCAGCAGCGGCGCCCACACATGGCGCACTGTGCGCTCACCGCTCAGGCGGGTGAGCCACTCGGCGACCGGGAGTTGTTCGAGGCGGCGCCAGTCTTTGATCTGGCGGCAGGCAAGAATAGTGTAGGCGAGGCGCAGGCGATCGATCATGCGCAGCGGCGGAAAGCGTAGAAACTCGAGCGGCGTTGACATCGGGTAGATGGCGCCGTCGTGGTAAAAGCCCATCTTGGTCGCGGTATAGCGCAAGCGGCTGCGCAATCCAAGCTCATCGAACAGGTTCATCAGGGTGCGATCGCTACTGAGGATCGCGTGATAATAGCGATCGCACTCCATCCCGCCAAGCTCAGGAAAGCGCGTGCGGCCCATGAGCCCGCCGAGCGTGCTGGCGCGCTCCCACACCCGTACCGGTGTGCCGCGCTTGAGCAGCTCATACGCAAGGCTGAGCCCGAGAATGCCGCCGCCGATAATATCGACCATTGATTGCATCTCCCTTTCTTGACCCCGTTACCCATGTCCCGCCGCCAGCAGCATCAAGACCGGTCATCGCAGGTACTGGTGTCACGACGTTGCTAGGCGGTCACTGGCTCGCTCACGGTCAACGCATTGACCGCCGCTGCGATCTGGTGTAGCTCGTCGTTGCTCAACGCCGGATGCACCGGCAAAGCGATAATTTCCCGCGCCACCCGATCAGCTACCGGGGTTTCAGCTTCAATGCCTAACTTGCGGTATAGCGGTTGTTGCGGGATCGGCAGCGGGTAGAAGATCGCCGTGCCGACGCCGGCTGCATTCAGTTGTTTGATCGCCGCGTCGCGATCGCCTAACACCCGGATAGTGTACTGGTGGAAGACGTGCCGCACATCGGGTTGGACAAAGGGCGTAATGACGGCTGGGTGGCGAATCTGTTCGCTCAGAAACGCGGCGTTCGCGATCCGTTGTGAATTGAACCGATCGCACTTGGCCAATTGGGCCCGGCCAATCGCCGCCTGCAAGTCGGTCATCCGGAAGTTATAGCCAAGCAGTTCGTGGTAGTAGCGCACCCGGCTGCCATGGTTGCGCAGCAACCGTAACCGATCGGCAATGGCCGGATCGTTGGTCGTGATCATGCCGCCTTCGCCGCTGGTCACGTTTTTCGTTGCGTAGAGCGAGAAACACCCAACCCCAAAGCTGCCGACCGGTTGGCCGCGGTAGGTCGCGCCAATCGCTTGCGCGGCATCTTCGATCACGACCAGATGGTACCGCTGCGCTAACTCCATTATCGGCGCCATATCAGCTGGTTGCCCGTAGAGATGCACTGGCATGATCGCCCGCGTTCGCGAGGTGATCGCAGCCGCGATCAGATCGGGATTGATGTTGTAGGTGTGCGGATCGATATCGACGAACACCGGCGTCGCGCCTGCCATCAAGATGCTGTTGCCGGTGGCGATGAAGCTGAATGGCGTCGTGATCACTTCATCACTTGGCCCGATATTGTGGGCCAAGAGCGCGAGGTACAGCGCGACGGTGCCATTCATGACGGCAACGGCATGGCGTGTGCCGCACAACGCGGCAAATTCAGTCTCGAACCGCTCCACTTCCGGCCCTTGCGCGATCATGCCCGACCGCAGCACAGCGAGGACGGCCTCTTCTTCTTCGCGCCCAATCAGAGGACGGGCAACCGGGATCATAGCTAACCTCCTATTGCAACTGTCTGCAAGATTACCGGCTGGAGCGACAGTTCAATTCAATCTGCTGGCCCAAGTTGACCGCTAGCGCGTGGCAGATGATGCTATGAATGTCTTCCACTTGCGGCATCACGTGGTTGTTGATGTGCAGACCGATCTGGGCAATCTGGTGCAGGCGCCCGCCGTTGAAACCGGTCAGGCCAATTGTGACGGCGCCAACCGCATTACCCCACTCGATGGCGCGCACCACGTTCGGCGAATTGCCGCTGCCCGAAATGGCGACGATAACGTCGCCATCGCGATAGAGCGCCTTTAATTGCTCAACGAAGACATCGGCGTAGCTTTGATCGTTCGACCATGCGGTAATGAGCGGTACATTGTCGGTGAGGGCGATCGCGCGTACCCGGCGCGCTGCTGGTTTGATCGTCCACTTCGCCAAATCACAGACAAAATGCGAGGCAGTCGCGGCGCTGCCGCCATTCCCGCACACAAAAATGGTGGCATCGCGCTCATATGCTGCCCACAGCGCATCAGCCACTTGTTGCAGTGACGCCTGCGGCAGTTGCTCAAGCGTCTGGCGGATTTGGCTAAAATATGACGTGAGTGTGTTCATGATCCTCTCCTAATGCGGTGACGTTAACGAGAGCTAGGAACGCGCAACCATCAACATACCGGCGCAGATCACAAGCACGCCGGCGGCACGCAGCGGGTTGACCTGTTCATGCAACACGAGCCACGCCAACAGGAAGATGATGATATGGTTGAGACTCACGAACGGGTAGGCTACGCTGAGTTCGATCCGCGAGAGCGTGATCAGCCAGAAGAAGGTGCCAATGCCATAGATGAGCAGGCCGCCAATGACCATTGGCGAGGTGACGATGCGCAAAATAATGCTGGGAGTCGAGTCTAAGGTCAGCGCCAATGGCCCCATCGCGCCCATTCCCTGCTTTAGCATCATCTGACCGATCACACCCAGCGCAGTGGCGATCAAAATCAGCATAATCGTGCTCATAGCCAGTTTGCCCTTTCGTGGCGTTGGTTGCTCGGTTTCCGCGGCGTCCGCAAGTGCGGTCGTTACAATCGTGCGTTCTTCCACCTGTTGCATGCGTTTCTCCCATCATCTCGCAGCCGTTGATTATTGGCTGCGCGGTAGCGCTTTGGTTCGCGGCTGCGCTCCTAACCGGCGGCGCAGAATGCCGGCCATGTATCGGAGGTGGGTTTTCGTGATTTGCCACACCCGCGCTTTCGATTGCCCGTACTGGCGCACCCGCAGCGTGGTGGGGTATTCGGCGACGCGATAGCCGCTGAGGAGCGCTTCAACCAACCATTCAGTCACCATCAAAAAGCCGTCGGCAGAGGTGGTGACCCGTTCGATGACTTCACGCCGGCAAGCGCGGAAGAGGGCAGTGTAGGTGTGGATGCGCGGATTGACCAGCACGCGATAACAGAGCGAAGCGGATTTGCTGATGAAGACCCGGTAGGCCGGTACGTTCTCGATCCCGCCGCCTGCGTGATACGGCGACGCTGTCACCAGATCGACATCGGGTTTGAGCCGGTCGAGCAACGCCGGGATCTCGCTGAACGGGTAGGTGCCATCACTATCGCAGGTAACAATCACGTCACCCGTGGCATGCGCGAAGCCGGTGCGGAGGGCGGCTCCTAAACCGCGATTGGTGGAGTGATGCGCAATGACCGTATCGGGCCAGCCGCCAAAGGTCTGCTCCAGCAATTCGCCAGTGCCGTCACGGCTGCCATCATTGACCAGCACCAGTTGGATCCGCCCGCGCTCGCGGAGGGTGGCCAGCGCCTGCGTGAGCCGCTCGCGCATTGCATCCATGCCTTCAGCTTCGTTGTAGCAGGGGATCACAATCGATATATCGTATCCGGTCATGACCTTCTCCTCGTAAACAGGCGCCGGTGATGAGCGAGAGCGTGGTGTTGAATGGAACGCGCTACTACAGTGCCATTCAAATTATCTGCGCATGAGCTAAAGATGCTCTGAAGATTAGCGTGGAAAAAATAAACATTTATTCATCGCTAGCGGTGACGCAGTGAGGCGCCGGCTGAAGCGTAGACGGCTTCCAGCCGGCTCACACTCTGCTGCCAGTTGTGGTGGCGCTCGACGTACAGCCGCCCCGCTTGCCCAATCGCGACGCGGCGCTCATCATCATCGAGCAAGGTGAGGATGGCGTGGGCGAAGCTGCCGGCATCCTCGGCCACAACCAGATCGCGTCCGGGTTGCGCGCTGAGCGCAACCGTCGCTTGGCGGGCGGTAATGACGGGGGTGGCGGTGGCCATCGCTTCCAGCACTTTATTCTGCACCCCTACGCCATAACGAATGGGTGCAACCGCCAAGGTGGCTTCGGTGAGGTAGGGGCGCAAATCGGGTACGGCGCCGGTCACGGTGACCCGCGGATCGCGGGCATAGGCGCGCAGGCGCGGCCCCGGCTCGGCTCCGGCCAAGGTGACGGTCACTTCGGCCCGTTTGGCCCACACCAGCGGCATAATGTCTTCAATCAAGTAGCGGGCGGCGGCCTCGTTCGCGTGATAGCTCATCTTGCCGGTGAAGACAAGGTGATGCGGACGGCGCGGGCCGGTGTAGGCTTGAAAGTAGGTTAGATCGACCCCGTTTGGCGCGACGATGATGGGGCTGCCTCCCGGACGGTCGAGGGCGCGGTTGAGGGTGAGTAAGCTCCAGCGGTCTTCCGGCGATGTCACTGCAATCGCAGCGAAGCGGTGTGGGTAGGCGGCTTCGTAACGCCGGGTGCGGGCCAGATCGATCAACGCGCGCAGCCGGCTGCTCAGGTTGGCGCCGCGCCGTAGCGTGCGCTCGAATAAGAGGGTGATGCTGTCAACCGCATCGAGCACGGCGGGAGGGCCGTCGCCGCACTGGCGCAAGGCGGCGCGGATGATCTCAGCCGCACGGAGATGTTCGATGTGGATGACGTGATGGGTACCCTGCTTGATTTCGTGCGCGACCGCCGCAACCATCGCCGGGGTAAGGCAGTGCGCCGCTTGCAGTGGCAATTCGCCCGGTACGGCGCGCATATATGCCAGCAGGTGATCGGTGCGCTGTACCGGCACTGCTACCACGCGCCGGCAGATCGCGCGCAGTTCGGTGAGGGCCGCCGTATTGTCGGCGGCGCACACCAGCGTGATCGCATGCCCGCGTTGGGCTAAATGCCGGATGAATTGGTACGGGCGTACGCGGATCGGTGATGGGGTGTAGGGCGCAACAAACAAAATGTTCATCATCGCTGCCCCGCTGACAGAGAATTGGCTCGTTGCAGTGCGGTGGCGTACAGGTGATCGATAGCTGGACAGACCACCCGCCAGTCGTAACGTTCTTCGGCGACGCGCCGCCCTTGCGCAGCTAATCGTCGTCCGAGCTCCGGATCGCGTAGGAGCCGGATCAACGCTTCGGCAAACGCCTGCGGTGTGTCACCCACCAGCAGGTGTTCTCCCGGCGTGAGGTCAATTCCTTCGTACCCGATGGTCGTTGAGACGATCGGCAAGTCGCGGGCTAAAGCTTCCAAAATCTTCACCCGCATGCCGCCGCCGGCATGCACCGGCACGATCAAGGCTGCCGTCCGTGCGAGGTATGGGCGCGGATCGGCGACGTAGCCAGGCACTTCAATCGCGGGATCGGCGGCCAACTGGCGCACCGTCTCCGGCGGTCGCGAGCCAACCAACGCCACCCGTGCCTGAGGCACGGCTTGCCGCACCAACGGCCAGACTTCACGGGCAAACCAGAGCACGCCATCGACGTTGGGCGGCCAAAACATCGTCGCCATGCTGAGGATCGTATCGGGCGCGCTGTGCCGTTGCACCGGCGCTTCACTGCGCGCATCGATCGCAATTGGAATGATCGCCGTGGGCGGTAATGCGACTCCAGCGTCGGCGGCGGCCAGCTTGAGAAACGCATAATCCGGTTCGCTGACCGCTAGCATGCCATCAAAGCGCGCGCACAACCGCGCCTCGGCCCGCCGCAGCCGGCGCGCTTCGATGTGCAAGCCGATCCGCCGGATCAGATCAGATCGGGCCGCCATGCGGGCGACGATCGTCCATACGGCATTGTGTTGGTCAATGATCCGCGCCCCCCCCGGTAAATCAACCGCAAACGGCGCCATATTGAGCTGGTCGGCATGAATGATGTCAAAATGCTCACGCGCCGTCAGTTGGCGCAGCAACTGGTGCAGTTCCGGCGAGGCGTCGCGGCTGAGAATGAACGACTCGCCAGTGAGGGCGCTCTTGAGCAAAAAGCGCGCATCTTTCCAACGCGAACGCTGAAACGGCACCGTGTACACTTCACGGCAGATCCGGCGGAGCGATTCGGCATGGGCGCGCTCTTGCTCATTCCGCACCAGCGAGACCAGCGTGACCTCGTGGCGCTCGCACAGATATTGCAACACGTTGTAGGTCTTGATCTTGGGGCCGCTGTCGGGCGGGTAGGGCGCGATCAGCGTCAGCATCAAAATACGCATGAGTTCACCTCTGGGCAGGCGGCGCCACGGGTTTGGTTGGCGGTGTAGCGGCTGGGCACGTGGTCGCGCGTTCGGTTGCTTCCAGCGGGCGCAATAAGATGATGATGCCGGCGAGCAATCCGGCGAGTAGCGGCAACAAGCTAGCCGCTCCCTCAAGTTGCAAGACCATGCCGGCATTGCGGGCAATCTCGCCCTGTTGCCATGCCGGAATCACATACTCGCGCCACGTAGCCCTGATGGCGTCGCTGGGGAAGAGCTGAGTTGCCGTTGCCTCCATCCAAATAAGGACAAATGAG
>FQKF010014486.1_pt1 | contig 19706 bp, 18 predicted proteins | sample 1504521 | NCBI WGS metagenome assembly FQKF01 (sample SAMEA4475357, study PRJEB15587) | soil metagenome | biome: Soil; feature: Field | place: India | collected 2015-03-11 | depth 0 m
AGACGAGAAATATCGATGGTTATAAAAGGAACTGCATTAATTGAAAAACAAATAAAAACTAAAGAAAAATTAAGACAAACCCTTTTAAAACTGAAAAATTCCAATCAAAAACTCGAAGAACTTTCTGTACTTGATGAATTGACAGGACTTTATAATAGAAGAGGGTTTTATTCAGTTGCTACTAAATTTATAGAACTTGCAAAAAGAAATCATAGAGAGTTCTTTATATTTTTCCTCGATTTAAATGGTCTTAAAAAAATAAATGATAACTATGGCCACAAGGAAGGAGATTTTGCTATAAAGAGTGCTTCGGAAATTTTACTTAAGACATTCAGGCATACAGACATTATAGCAAGAATGGGTGGAGATGAATTCGTAGTTATGGCAATAGACTGTACAATTAAGGATCTTGCAAACATTGATAAAAGACTTAAAGAAAATCAAGAGGAAATCAATAATAGAATTCAAAAACCTTACAAGATTTCATTTTCTTATGGTGTTGCTCCCTATCAACCAGGAAAAATTTATTCACTTGATGAGCTTTTAGAAGAAGCAGATAGAAATCTCTATATCGAAAAAAGAAAGTTTTATTCTTAAAAAAATCTATAACATAATCAAATTCAACAACTTGACTTTTTAAACCAAAATTTTTAAATTTAAAATAGTAATTTTACAAATATGGAGGAACTCATGAAGGTTAAACCATTAGGAAACAAAGTGTTGTTAAAAGTTAAAGAAATGGAAGAAAAAACAAAAGGTGGTATTTTTATTCCTCAAACAGCCCAGGAAAAGACCCAGAGAGGTGTGGTTGAGGCTGTAGGACCTGGTAAAAAGAACGAAAAAGGTGAAATTATACCTATGGAAGTTAAAGTTGGAGATGAAGTCATTTACGACAAGTATGCTGGCACACAGATAAAGATTGATGATACCGAATATCTATTGCTTTCAAGCGATGATATTCTCGCAATTGTAGAGTAAAAAAACAGGCTGGTAAAAATCCAGCCTGTTTTTTTATACAATGTATTTAAGGAGGGTTATCTGGTTTTCTTTCTTGTAGAAATATCAAACCATACTGCCATCAAAAGTATAAGCCCTTTGATAATATATTGAAATGTAATATCAAGATTTAGGAGACTCATACCATTGTCAAGACTTGTCATAACAAGTGCTCCTATAACAGCTCCAATAATAGTTCCTTCCCCACCCATAAGGCTTGTTCCACCTATAACAGTTGAAGCTATTGCGTCAAGTTCTGCATTCACACCTGCCGAAGTTGTAGCAGCATTAAGTCTTGAAGTATAAACTATTCCAGCTATTGATGTCATTATACCCATCATCATAAACAGAAGTAAAACTTTAAGTCGGATATTTATTCCAGAAAGTCTTGCTGCTTCAATATTTCCACCAATTGCATAAAGATGTCTTCCAAAAGTTGTATTATTTGCAATAAAAGAAAATAGTAATGTCAGGACAAGCACAAGAATTATGCTATATGGAATACCCATATAAAATATCATTATAGAAGAAATTAAAGCTATAAATACTGAAATAATTATATTTTTCAAAATCTGAAGTTCCATTGGCAAAACTTTAAAACCATATTTTAACTTATTTCTTCTCTTCTGGAAATCAAATATCCAGAAAAGTATGATAAAAGCAAGACAAAAATACAAACTTGTATCATGAAATGGTAAATTTTGATTGATTTTAGGTAAATAAGCCTGCCCAATTGTTCTGAAGGCTGCTGCAGTGGCTTTTGGAGCCATCTCAAGTCCCTGAGTTTGACCCCCAGTAATACCAATTATTGCACCTCTGAATGCAAGCATACTGGCTAAAGAAACTATAAAAGCAGGGACACCTTTATAAGCCACCCAGTAACCATGCCATAAACCAATAATAACTCCTACAATTATTGTAATTAATATTGTTGGAATTACAGGCATATTGAGTCTTATCATAAGCATGGCTGCTACAGCTCCACAAAAACCAAGAACAGACCCCACAGAAAGGTCAATATGTCCAGCAACAATAATAAGCGTCATTCCTATAGCTAAAATTGCTACCGTTGCACTCTGTATAAAAAGATTTGAAAGATTTCTTGGAGTAAGATAGATAAATTCACCATAAACTACTTTTGTAATAACTGAAAAAATAAGCCATATAGCAAGCAAAGCTATAATCATAGCATACTGTCTTACATTCATCTTAAAAGCTGAAAGTATTATCTCTTTGTAATTTTTGTCCTTTGACATTTTTTCCTCCAATAATTAAATATTTGTAGCATAAGCCATTATTTTTTCCTGAGTAGCCTCTTCATAGTGAAGCTCCCCAGTTAATTTTCCGTCATGCATAACAATAATCCTATCAGACATCCCAAGAATCTCTGGTAATTCTGATGAAATCATAACAACCCCTACTCCTTTACTTACAAGCATATTCATAATATTATATATTTCATACTTTGCACCAACATCAATACCCCTTGTTGGTTCATCTAAAAACAAAACTTTTGGTTCTGCCATAAGCCATTTTGCTATAACTACTTTCTGCTGGTTTCCACCACTCAAATTCATAGCTTTTTGTTCTATTGTAGGAGTCTTTATCTTTAATTCTTCTACATACCTAAGGGTTCTTAAAATCTCCTCATTCTTGTTTATTACAGAGTAATTAGCAATCTTTTCAAGATTGGAAAGAGAAACATTATGCTGAATACTCATATTGAGAACAAGTCCGTACTGTTTTCTATCTTCTGATAGATAACATATACCATAACTTATTGCATCTCTTGGAGAATTAATTTCTATTTTTTTACCATTCAAATAAATTTCTCCCTTAACTTTTCTTCCATACGCTCCAAATATGCTCATCATAAGTTCAGTTCTTCCTGCTCCCATTAAACCAGCCACACCAAGTATTTCATTCTTTCTTACCTCGAAAGAAACATCATCACAGACAATCTCTTCTGTCTCAGGGTCAATAATTGTCCAATTTTTAACCTCAAGAATAACATCGGAAGGAGTATGCTTCTGTCTTGGAAAACGCTCTGTTAATTCTCTTCCCACCATATAGGAAATCAATCTATCCTCATTAAGTTCACTTGCTTTCATTGTTATTACTGTTTTTCCATCACGTAAAACTGTAATATTGTCTGCAACCTCAAAAACCTCTTTAAGTCTGTGTGAAATAAAGATACAGGTTATACCTCTTGATTTTAATCTTCGCAAAATTTTAAATAAATTCTCAGATTCAGACTCAGTTAAAGCTGCTGTTGGTTCGTCAAGTACAAGAATTTCTGCTTCTTTCAATAATGCCTTTGCTATTTCAACAAGTTGTTGCTGCCCTACTCCAAGATGCAAAACTTTAACACCGGGATTTATATCAAGTCCTACTTCTTTTAAAATTTCTTCAGTTTTTCTGAACATCTCATCCTTTGAAATAACACCATACTTTGCAATTTCATTACCAAGAAATATATTTTCCATTATACTCATACTTTTAACAAGAGCAAGTTCCTGATAAATAACCGCTATTTTAGCTTTTTCACTTTGTTTAATATTATGAAATTGCTGTTCAACACCATTTATTAAAATTTTACCCTCATAGGTTCTGTATGGATAAACTCCACTGAGTATTTTCATAAGAGTAGATTTACCAGCACCATTTTCTCCAACAAGAGCATGGATTTCTCCTCTTTTTACCCTGAACGTAACATCATTCAATGCTTTTACACCGGGAAATTCCTTTGATATTCCAATCATCTCAAGAATATAATCCGACATTTTTATCTCCTCGAAAAAATTTTGAGTTGCGTTGCAAATTGCAACGCAACTCAATTGTTCAATTAATTCTTGAATACATCTTCTTTCTTAAGATATCCACTGTTAATTAAGACTTCTTCAAGATTGTTCTTATCAACGGCTATTGGAGTAAGAAGTATTGATGGAACATCAATCTTGTTGTTGTTAACTGTCTGATTCGCTTCTGTAAGGGTTTCACCCTTTGCCATCTTTATAGCAACTTCAATTGCCTTTGCTCCAAGAAGTCTTGTATCTTTAAATACTGTCATTGTCTGTTCGCCTTTCATAATTCTTATAGCGGCTGCAAGTTCAGCATCCTGACCTGTTATAGGTACTTTACCAGCAAGTCCCTGAGCAGCAAGAGCCTGAATACATCCACCAGCTGTTCCATCATTTGGAGCAAGAACCGCATCAATCTTGTTTTTATTTGCTGTTAAAGCCTGTTCCATAAGTTTCTGTGCTTCTGCAGGTTGCCAGTCTTTTACCCACTGATCCATTACAATCTTGATCTGACCTTTGTCAGCGAGTGGTTTAATATACTTCATTGCTCCTTCCCTGAATAGCTTAGCGTTGTTATCAGTAGGAGCTCCAGCTAATACTACATAATTTCCTTTTGGAACAAGTTTTGTAATGTAAGCACCTTGAAGTTCTCCTACCTTAACATTATCAAAAGAAATATAGACATCAACATCACAATCCATTACAAGTCTGTCATAAGAAATAACCTTAATTCCTTCCTTATGAGCTTTTTCAACTATTGCTGCTGCACTATTAGCATCATGAGGAGCAAGAATGAGAACTTTGATTCCCTGTGCAATCAAATTTTCGCACTGAGCAAGTTGTTTTTGTGCATCATTGTCAGAAATCTGAACTTTGAGATCAACTCCTAGTTTTTTTGCTTCTTCTTCCATCTTGATCTTATCTCTTACCCATCTTTCTTCTCTCTGAGTAGGTAGAGATAAACCTACTTTAATACCGCCTTTTTTCCCGCCACCACAACCGGCGAGGAAAACAAGAGCAACAACAGAAAGTGATAAAACTTTCCAGAAACTTTTCATAAAAATCCTCCTAAAAATTTAAGATTTTGATTTGATTTTAATTTAAAATGAAAAACTGTCAATAACACTTATGGGTGATTTTTATGAAAAATTTGAAATCACACTTTCGGGTGAGATTTTCTATCCTTGATAAGATTAGCAAGTTCCATTCTATTTTTTACATTTGTTTTCTGGTAAATACTATAGATGTGAGTTTTAACAGTGTTGAGAGAAATAAAAAGTTCTTCACATATTTTTTTATTATCGTAACCTTTTAAAAGTAGATCAATAATTTCCTTTTCTCTCTCTGTTATTCCGAGATTTTTTAATATCTCTTTGCCATTTTCTATATTTCCAACTTCACGACCTGTCATCTTTTTTATAAGAATATCTTCATCAGCAACCTGTATATCCTCAGTAGTTATAATTTCTCCATTTCTTAAAACACTTACTCTATCAGAAATATCAAAAATTTCATTTGTTCTATGAGAAATAAATATAACAGTTTTATTTTTCTGGAGTTTGAGTTGCCTTATGACCTGTAAAAAACTTTCTCCTTCATTTTCCGATAAATCAGACGTAATCTCATCAAAAATAATTATTTTTGGATCATAAATTAAAGCCCGCGCAAGTTTGACAATCTGAACTTCCCAGTTTGTTAGTTCACTTATCTTTTTTCCCGGGAAAATGTCAAAGCCGAGAGAAGAGAAAAGCTCTTTTGTTTTCTCAAAAGATTTTCTCCAATCAATAACACCAGAAAAAGAAATTTCCTTTGCAAGAAAAATGTTTTCATATACATTCAACTGTGGAATAAGCGAGCTATTTTGATAAACAACACCTATCCCTGCTCTTTCACTATCACGCTGAGAATAAAATTTTACTGGACTACCATCTATAAATATAGAACCTTTATAACTATAAGATGGATAAAATCCACCCAAAATCTTTACAAGAGTTGACTTGCCAGAATCTTTTTCTCCCATTATAGAATGAATTTCGCCTTTTTTTATTGAGAGATTAAGATTTTTAAGAATAGATTTTTTTTCAATATTAAATGAAATTTTTTTTAACTCCAGTATATTTGGAGTTTTCATAAAAACACCTGCTATTCTAACATTTTTCTCTGTATTCTTGCTGCCTGTTCTGGATCCATCTTTGATATTAAATATGGAACAATTGATTGTCTACCTGCTTTTTTAGCTCTTTCATCCATACGTTTGAAAAGATCTATAATCATAAGATCTTCCTGTTTTTCTATAATCTTTACTGCATCAAGAGGAGGCATATTTTCTATATATTCAGCAAGCGAATCCAGCCTTTTTGAGTATGATTCTTTTTCTGATTGGGCTCTTTCGAATTCACTTATCATATTCTTTATATTCTCTTTTTCCTGAGCAATATTTTCTTTTTCTATGTTTATGTCTCTTATCTCCTTTTCAATTTTCTTTTTTTCTTCTTCAAGCCCTTTGATCTTTTCTTCAAGAAGCTGCCATTTCTTTTCAAGCTCAACTTTCTCAAGTAAATATGGGTCTTCGATCCTTGGAGTATATTGCTCCTTTAACAAAGGAACCTCAGCAAAAATCATCCTATAATCAAGTATCTGAAGAAAATCAAGTAAATACAAAGCAAGTGTTATAACACCAATGTTAATAAGTAACAAAAATACAATTCTTTTATTTCTATTCATATAAAATCCAGCTTACTTAAAATTTTTATATAAATTGTAGTATTTTATAACCTTATCCACATAATCTTTTGTTTCAGCATAATCTGGAATACCATTTGCATTATCTACAGCATTGGGTCCAGCGTTATAAGCAGCAAGAGCAAGATTAAGATCATTGTTATATTTATTAAGCAAGAATTTTAAATATCTTGTTCCACCAAAAATATTTTCTCTTATATCAAAAGGATTTTCAACACCAAGAATTTCAGCAGTTTTTGGCATAAGCTGCATAAGTCCTAAAGCACCTTTTGGAGAAACAGCAAATTTATTAAAATCTGACTCTTGTTTTATCATTGCTTTTATTAAGGCTTTGTCTATACCATATTTTTCTGAAGCCGAATTTATTACATCATCTATGCTTTCATTTTTATATGATCTCTTCTGGACATCATAGAGAGAATTTAAGATTTCTTCACTTTCTTTTTTATTTCCAACAAGCAGATTTAATCTTTTCATTGCGTCATCTTCACTTAAGCCGGGAAGTGTTCCATTTTCTTCCATAACCTCTTTCAATACATCGCTGAACTTTTTTTCACCAGATTTTTCTTCTTTTGGAGTAAAATTATCAATCTGGTTTATTTTAGAAAGACTTTTATAGCCACCAAGAGCTTTGATCTCTGAAATTCTGTTTTCTATGTCTTTTATTCTTGATATTACACCTGATATTGCTTCTATCATAAGATCCCCTCTTTATTAATTTTCGGAATTTAAATTATGTGCTTTATTTTTAATGTATGTATTTTTACCTATTTCATCAATAATTTTCTGTTCTTCTTTTTCAGCTTCTTCAAGATACTGGTTGTATTTTTTCTCTTTAATCAATTCTACAACCCTTTTTTCCCTTCTGAACTGGTTATATTTTTCTATTTCTTTCTCCATCTTTCTCTTTTTTTCTTCTATAACAGGCTCAAGATTCTTTATTGCCTTTTCTGCATTTGTGCTTATGTAGTCAAGCATTCTTAAATTATCTATAGACAGCTTGCCATCTTTTTTGATTAACGAATCTTTATAATTCTTTACATTATTTTTTATACTTTCTACTTTATTGACCTCAAGTTGATACTCGCCACTTGCCTTAGCAAGATTAACTTTTTGTAATTCTTCCTTTTTTTCTCTAATCTCAAGAAGTTTTTGTAGATTAAAATTAAACCTTTTCATATATCTTTATATACTAACTGAAAAAAGAAATAAAATCAAGAATTTTATTATTTATTAAAAATTGGAAATATAGATTATTTTAAATTATAATTTTATATTAAAATTTTTGAAGGAGGAAATATGGCAATATCAAAAAAGACTGTAAGAGATATTGATATTAAGGGGAAAAGAGTAATAATGAGAGTTGATTTTAACGTTCCTATGAAAGATGGGGTCGTTCAGGATGATACAAGAATTAAAGCCGCATTACCTACTATTAATTATATCCTTGAACAGGGAGCAAAAAGCCTTGTTCTTATGTCCCATCTTGGTGATCCAAAAAAGGATATGCAAAAGGCAAAAGAAAAAGCAGAAAAAGAAGGTAAGCCTTTCGATGAACAGAAATATATAGAAGGTAAGCACAAAATGCTTCCTGTTGCAAAATATCTTGAAAAACTTCTTGGAAAACCAGTGGCTTTTGCTCCAGACTGCCTTGCTGAAGAAACAAAAAAAATGGTTGATAGTCTTCCACAAGGTGGCATATTGATGCTTGAAAATACAAGATTTTACAAAGAAGAAACTTCAAAAGATGAAGCAGAAAGAGAAAAGATGGCAAAGATTCTTGCAAGTTATGGTGATATTTTCGTAAATGATGCTTTTGGAACTGCCCATAGAGCTCATGCCTCTACAGAAACTATAGCTCACTTTTTACCGGCTGTCGCTGGATTTTTGATGGAAAAAGAGCTTGAATACCTTGAAGAAAAGGTTTTAAAGAATCCAGCAAGACCTTTTATTGCAATAGTAGGTGGAGCAAAGGTTTCTTCTAAAATTGGTGTTCTCGAAAGCCTACTAAGTAAAGTTGATAAACTTATTATTGGTGGAGGGATGGCTTATACATTTCTTAAAGCAAAAGGTCTTTCTGTTGGAACCTCACTTGTAGAAGAAGAAATGATACCTGTAGCAAAAGAGATTTTGAAAAAATCTTATGAAAGTGGGGTATATATATATCTTCCTATCGATCATATCGTAACAAAAGAATTTTCTCCAGATGCTGAACATAAAAACGTAGCAAGAGGAAATATTGATGATGGCTGGATGGGTATGGATATTGGTCCTTTAACAGTTGAAAAATTTCAAGGGGCTCTAAAAGAAGCAAAAACTGTTTTCTGGAATGGACCACTCGGAGTATATGAATTTGAAAAATTTGCAAAAGGAACAAACGAAATAGCAAAAGCTCTTGCAAACCTGTCAAATTGTGTGACTGTTATAGGTGGTGGAGATGCTGTTTCAGCAGTAAATAAAGCTGGTGTAGCTGACAAAATGAGTCATATTTCTACAGGTGGTGGTGCATCTCTTGAACTTATAGAGGGTAAAGTATTACCCGGTGTAGCAGCTTTGCTTGATAAATAATTTTTGGAGTTATAAAATGTCAAGAAAACCATTTTTAGCCGGTAACTGGAAAATGTACAAAACTTCCAGTGAGGCAGAAAGTTTCGCAAAAGAATTTAAGTCTTTAGTCTCTGATGTTAAAGACAGAGATATACTTATCTGTGCGACCTTTACCCTTCTTCCAGTTCTTGCAAAAGAATTTAAAGGCACAAACATTATGCTTGGTGCTCAGAATATGTATTTTGAAAAAGAAGGGGCTTTTACTGGTGAAGTTTCTCCAGTTCAGCTTATTGATGCTGGGGTAAAATACGTTATATTAGGGCATTCAGAAAGAAGACATATTTTTGGAGAAACTGACACTCTCATAAACAAAAAAGTAAAAGCAGCATTAGAGTATGGATTACTTCCAATTCTCTGTGTGGGTGAACTTCTTGAAGAAAGAGAAGCTGGAAAAACAGAAGCTGTTGTTAAAACACAGGTTGTTGAAGGATTCAAAGGCCTTTCAAAAGAAGAAGCACTCAAAGTCACAATTGCGTATGAACCTGTATGGGCTATAGGAACTGGTAAAACTGCAACACCAGAGGATGCCGATAGTGTCCATAGCTTTATAAGAAAAGTATTAGCAGAAATATATGACAAAGATTTATCAGAAAAAATAAGAATTCAATATGGTGGATCTGTAAAGCCAGAAAACATTGATTCACTTATGGCAAAGCCTAATATAGATGGGGCTTTAGTTGGTGGTGCAAGTTTGAAGGCTGATTCATTTACAAGAATAGTAAAATTTAATTAGCTATAATGGTCAGGGTCGATAAAGCCCCTGACCATCTAATTATTAATTAAAAAAGACTTGATTTTTTGTTTTTTGGTGTTATAATAATTAGTGAGTTTGTGGTTCTCAAAAGGAGGATTAAACTATTAATGTCACCAAAAGTTTTTGATATTGATGCTTTAGTTTCTGAAGTTGTAGAAGAGATAATGAGGTATAAGTGGCTTGAAAGTGAAAAGGCAGGGCGAGATATTGGTGAAAATGAGGCTGCAAAAAGATGGATAACTGAACATTATGATTTATGGTTTAATGCCACCAAAGATAAATTTGTAAAAGATAGCTAATCATTTCTCTTTTTTTCATCTTTCCTTATACAAGGACAATTTATGAAAAGGTTTTTTGTTTTTTTGGGGGTGTTTTTTTTAGTTTTTATCTTAAGTTTGGCTCTTCTTGTTTTTTATTTTATTAAAAATTTTGACGCAAAAAGGTTCATTGAAATCACTTCAAAAGAAATTGAAAAAAACTATGGTTATTCAATAGTTACTGGAGATGTAGTTTTTGATATAAAATCTGGACTTGCAATAGATAATTTACAAATACTTGAAAAAACAAATAAAATTTTAACAAGCGAAAAATGCACCCTACTCTATGACCCCATATTTCTTATCAAAGAAAGAAAATTAAAAATTTTAAAGATTTACTTCAAAAAAGCTGAAATCTCTTATGAAACTATTACGAATTTTTTTAAAAAATCTAATAACACAAACAATTCAAAAATAGGCGTTGAACTTTCCTCTCTCAGTTTTGAAAATTCAACACTTAACTTTAAAAACAAAAAAATAAATATTAATGGTGATATCAACATAAAAGATGGTTTAAGGTTTAAGATTAAAGCAAATAGCAGAAATACTGGGCTTGAATTCAACGGTAGTTTAAACAATGGAAGAATTCTTGCGAAAAATTTAAATCTTAAAGAATGGGTAGAGGCAGATTTTCCTCTCTATATAGAAAATACTTCATTTACTTTCAAAAATGAAAATAAACATTTTTATCTTAAACTAGACAATTTCACAGGTAATTTTGGAAAAAATAGCATAAAAATTGACAGACAATTTAATATGAAAATATATGATAATTTTAAGGCTTATGAATTTGAAAATGTTGAATTAACTTATAATAATTCTTCTTTTTCAATTAAAAAAGCAAATTACAATTTAAAAAACAACAGTTTCAGCATAGAAGCCACAAAAAGTAAATTTAATCTTAATGAATTTTTTAAAAATTTCAGCGGTAATGCAGAGGGAAATTTTCTGATAGAGAAAAATGATAAATATAATTTCAGTGGAAATCTTACACTTAATATGGTTTCCTTTCAAACTCTATCAAATTTCAACGGTCAGATCGAAATAAACGAAAATACAATGTATTTAAAAGGAGAAGGTTTATATTCAGATATAAAATTTTCCTTAGAAGCCACTTCGGACGATTGGAATAATAAAAATATAAATGCAAAACTCTATATACCAGAATTAAATTATGATAAAATTACAAATATAAAATTTACCTCATCTGATGGAGGCAATCTTTTCAATTCCCTTAACTTAAATTTAACAATAGACAATATAAAATATAACAAAATAGTTTTAAACAATCTTAATGCAAAACTTTCAATACTACCCAAAAAAATTTTAATTGATAATTTTAATCTAATAGCCTTATCAGGAAAAATCATTGGAAGCGGAAAAATAGAAAATAATATTATGGATATAAACTTCAACTATGATAAAGCAAAACTCAATGAGTTATCAGATATTTTATTTACTGACAAAAGAAAAATATATGGAACTCTTTCTATGAATGGAGAAATATCTTTAAAACCTATCAATTTATCGACTCTTGAAGCAAATTTAAAAGGAAAAGTAATCTATGGTGAACTTGAAAATATATTTATCCAAAATCAGCTTAAAGATTTTTTATATGATGTTCCATTAGATCATGTATATTTTGACAACATAGATTTTGATATCAGTATAAAAAATTCCAGAATCAACTTCAACAATTTTGATTTTCTTAGCTCAAAAATAATTTCAAAAATAAATGGTAATTATTCATTTTCTGACACATCGTTAAACCTTAAAATTCTTCTTTCTTTTTCAAAAGACTACTTGAAAGAACTACCAAATGTCGCAAATTTAATAATACAGGGAAAGCAGCGAGATAACTGGCTGGATTTAACAATTAATATAGACGGTAGCACCAAAAAGCCAAACTTTTATTTTATTCAATAATAGCTTTCATAATCAGTTATGAAAAATTTTAATTTATAATTATAAATTTCATTTATTTTTTCTATTTCTATTTCTTTATTATTCCAGTAGTTTAAATAATTATCCCTTTTGGTTAAAATCTCAATTATATCTTTTCTATCAGAAAGTTTGCTCTTTATTAATTCAAAATTTCCCATTTTTGGGTGATATGCTTCTATATAGACATTAGCCACTTTACCATTTAACTTCCCAAAAAGCTCACTTACATCAGTAAGTTCAGGGAAAAAAGGGCCTATATAGGCTATAACATTGACATTATTCTTATAAAGTTTTTCGATAGCTTTTATCCTTTCTTCCTGTGGAAAACTTCTTTTTTCAAAAAGTTTTCTTATAATTTCAGAGTTAACTGTGAGATAGATCAAATTTTTCTGTGAATAATTTATATCTTCTATATAATTTGAAATAAAAGGTTGCTTTGTAAGTAAAACAAAAGGAATATTATATTTCTTTAACAACCTTATTGAAGAGATTGTATGTTGAAATTGATCTTCTACAATTTGAAAAGGTTCTGTAGTTGAACCAATTAAAACCCTTTCTATGTCATTTATATTTTTAAGTTCATTTTCAAGATTTTCAAGAAAATTTTCTTTTACAACTACAAATTCACCCCATTCATCTTTTATTTTTTTTATTCCTTTGTTATACTGAACATAACAGTAATCACAACCAATGAGACAGCCTTTGTAAGGATTTAACACATAGTTTCCTAATGGAATAAGAGTTTTTGACAACGCTTTATCAACCTTTTGCAACAATATTTTCATTATTTACCTTGCAATATAAATGAATTTAAAATTGATGGATATTGGAGCTTCCCTTTTAAGTCCATCTGGCAAAGGACCAAAATTCTTTGAATAAATAACAGCATTAAGACAGGATTGATCCAGAATACTATAGCCATAAGATTTTACAACTATTGGGTTTAATACATTTCCATTTTCATCAATGCTGAAATTTATTATTACCTCACCAGTTTTAATAATTCCCTGATAATACTGAAATACAGGAAAAAATATTCGCCAGTTTTCACCAACCTTTTTTTGAATTTCAAGAAAGTAAGACGCAAATTCATACTGAATTGTTCCCAATGAGATATTACCTTCACTGTCCATTTCAATAGCAGGTTTATTCTCTGGATCAAAAAGAGTTGGCACTCGTTGACCTTCAAAAGAGAATTCTTTTTTTTCTTCTTTTTTTGTTTCTACTACACCGTCTTTATCAAGTATTTCTTCCTTTTCGATTTCTTTATTTTCTCCCATATCAAGCATATTGTATTTATTATCTCCCTTTATAGGTGAAGAGTTGATATTTTGTTTATCCGATAAAAGTGCTTTCTCTGGAATTATAGGAGAATAAGTAAAAGTTTCAACAAAAATATTTTCAATAACTGGTTTCTTTTGTTGATTAATTTTAAAAATTTTTTTTATTAATTCAAACTGTTGAATAGATAAGAAGGTCAAGATAAGATAACAATGTATGACAAATGATAGATAAATATAAAAATAAATATTCTTCTTCATATTACTTTCTCGCAATAACAACCATAGAACTTGTAAAAAACAAATCCCCAATCCTCAATTTACTCAAAAAATGATAAAATGTGATCCTCAGCCACTTAAAATAATCTTTAAAAGTCTTAAAATCTCCTCTTGATTTCAAAAGTTTAGGAACTAACCCAAATTCAACTCCCCCATAAACCTTAACCCACTTGAATCCAATATCTTTAAGAAGTTTTTTGAGATTTTTATGACTAAAATAAGATAAATGTCCCGGTAAATAATAGTGGTAATTCTTTCCAAAAATCTTTGCCTGAAGTCCAGCCATATTTGCAGTTTGAATCAATAAAATTCCACCCTCTTTTAAAGAATTGTATAGTTTTTCAATTGCAATTTTTGGATTAAGAATGTGTTCTATAACCTCTATCATTGTAATGACAGAAAAAAAATTTTCTGGCAAACTTATATCTTCTATGCTACCTATGAATATTCTATCTTTCCCGAACCTTTTTATTGCATAACCACCTGAATATTCCGAAACCTCAACACCATAAGGGAAAAATCCATTTTCCTCTGCAACTTTCAAAAGCCCACCAAAAGAACAACCAACATCAAGAAAATTTTTATTAGAACCTTGAGTTTTCTCAATTTTTTTAAGGATTTTAATCCTTTTTTTCCAGACATATCTTGCAAATTTCTCGCTTTTTCTTTCATCTATATAAGCATATTCCTGATTCTGTGAATAATACCCTTCTGTGTAAAATTTATAGGCATTTTCTTTGTCTATATCCTGAAATAAATAGCCACAATTTCTGCATTCAAAAATTTTAAAACTCGGAGTAAAATTATCTATAATATATTTTTCGATTATTTTGTTTGAAGAACACAACCTGCAATCCATAAATTATCCCTTTATAAATTAACTTGAGTTAGTAAAAAAGTCAAAATAATTGGAACTATCTTCATTAATTACACTATTGATTTTAAACATATATGGACAATTGAGAATTAAATCTTTCAAGATTTGATTAAATCAAAATTTTTGAATATAATATAAAAGAGGGGTATTATGTTAGAAATAAAACTTGATTTGCCTGTTGCAGGCAATAACGACAAAACCACCTATGATGTTGCAATTGTTGGCGGAGGACCTGCTGGACTTACTGCTGCAATCTATACTTCAAGAGCTTTACTTAATACAATTGTTTTTGAAAAACTGGGAACTGGTGGACAAGCAGCTATTACAGACCATATTGAAAACTATCCGGGTTTTCCTGAAGGCATAAATGGTTTTGAACTTTCTCAAAAAATGGAAGAACAGGCAAAAAATTTTGGTGCAAAATTTGAATTTTCTGAAATTAATAAAATTGAAAAAGATTTTACAAAAAACTGTTTTATTTTATATTCAGGAAATAAAGAATTTTTTGCCAAAACTGTGATAATAGCAACCGGAACAACTCCAAAAAGGCTCAATGTTAAAGGAGAAGAAGAATTCTGGGGTAGAGGTATATCAACCTGTGCAACCTGCGATGCTGCTTTATACAAAGATAAAGTTGTTGCAGTTGTAGGTGGTGGAGATTCAGCATTAGATGAAGGACTATTTCTCACTCGATTTGTAAAAAAACTCTATATAATTCACAGAAGAAATGAACTCAGAGCTGTGAAAATTTTACAAAAAAGAGCAATGGAAAACCCAAAAATAGAGTTTATTTTAAACTCTGTTGTTGAAGAAATCATTGGCGAAAATAAGATTCAAAAAGTAAAAATAAAAAATGTAAATACTGGTGAAACATCATTTCTCGAAATTGAAGGCTTGTTTATTTATATAGGACTTGAACCAAATACAAAGATGATAGAACATATAAACAAAGACGAAACTGGCTATATAATAACAAATGAAAATCTTGAAACAAATATCCCGGGCTTATATGCCGCTGGTGATTGTAGATATAAAACATTAAGACAGGTTTCTACAGCAGTTGGTGATGGTGCTTTAGCTGCACACAATGCAGAAAAATATCTCGAACATCTCGAATGTAGTATTAATGCAAAGTAAGGAGAAATTGAATGAAATCTGACGAAATCAGACAAAGTTTTCTTGATTTTTTCAAAAGCAAAGGACATACTATTGTTAAAAGTGCTTCATTAATTCCAGAAAATGACCCAACATTACTATTCACAAATGCCGGAATGAATCAATTTAAAGACGTATTCTTAGGAGTTGGAACAAGAGAATACAAAAGAGCTGCTGATACACAAAAATGTATGCGGGTTTCTGGGAAGCATAACGATCTAGAAGATGTAGGTAAAGATGGCTATCATCATACATTTTTTGAGATGCTCGGCAACTGGTCCTTTGGTGATTATTATAAAAAAGAAGCAATTGAATGGGCGTGGGAACTTCTTACAAAAGTCTGGAAGTTACCAAAAGATAAACTTTACGCTACTGTTCATCATACAGATGATGAAGCATTTAAACTATGGGAAGAAGTAACTGACATAGATAAATCTCACATACTTAAATTTGGAGATAAAGATAATTTCTGGGAAATGGGAGCTACAGGTCCTTGTGGACCATGTTCTGAAATACATATAGACAGAGGTGAGGAAGCCTGTGATAAGAAACACATAGAAGGCCATAAATGTTCTGTAAATGGTGGATGTGCAAGATTTATTGAGTTATGGAATCTTGTTTTTATTCAATATAATAGAAATGAAGATGGTAGCCTCTCTCCTTTACCAAGCAAACACGTTGATACTGGAATGGGTTTCGAGAGAATCACAAGTGTTATTCAGGGTAAAATTTCAAATTATGACACAGATATTTTTGAACCGATAATCTCTGCAATCGAGAATCTATCAGGTAAAAAATTTGGCAAAGACACAGAAACTCCAATAAGAGTAATCGCTGATCATATAAGAACCTTAACATTTGCTATGTCTGATGGTGTTATGCCTTCAAATGAAGGTAGAGGTTATGTTATAAGAAAAATATTAAGAAGAGCTATAAGATACGGAAAATATCTTGGTTTTGAAGAACCTTTTTTACACAAGATCACTTCAAGCGTTGTTGAGAAATACAAAAATGTCTTTCCAGAATTAAAAGAAAGAGAGGAAATGGTTAAATCCTTAATTTACTCAGAAGAAGAGGCATTTTACAAAACCATACACAGAGGCCTTGATAAATTAAATGAAATAATTGATAAATGTCATAAAGAAAACAAAAGCATAATTTCAGGTAGTGATCTATTTATGCTTTATGATTCACTTGGTTTGCCTCTTGATTTTATTGAAAGTATTACTGAAGATGAAAGACTTAAGCTTGACAAAGATGGATTTAACAAACTTATGGAAGAACAAAAAGAAAGGGCAAGAGCAAACTGGAAGAATGATGCTTTCAATGTAGAAATTTTGAAAGGAAAAAATATTAAAACAACCTATACAGGTGAAAATAAATCTACTGATAACTCAAAAATAATTTTTATAATTCAATCAACTTATGAAAAAGATACTATAAAAGAAAATGAAGAAGGTGTAATAATAACTGAAAAAACTCCTTTTTATGGTGAAAAAGGTGGACAAATTGGAGACAAAGGTATAATTTCAAAAGAAGATGGTTCAACTTTTGAAGTAAGAGATACAAAGATTTTTGAAGATGCCTATCTTCATATTGGAAAAGTTATAAAGGGTTCGTTTAAAAATGGAGATAATGTAGTATTAACAATAGACGAAGAAAGAAGGAAATCAATAGCAAGGAATCATACAGCAACACATTTATTACACAAAGCACTTAAAAAAATTCTTGGAGAACATGTAGCACAGGCTGGTTCACTTGTTGGTCCTCAAGGTTTCAGATTTGATTTTACTCACTTCAAAGCAATGACAAAGGAAGAAATTGAAAACGTAGAAAATGAAGTAAATAGAGCTATCTTATCAACACTCCCAGTTTCAATTTCCTATCTTCCCAAAGAAGAGGCTATAAAGAAAGGAGCTGTTGCAATTTTTGAAGAAAAATATGGAGATATAGTAAGAATAGTAGAAGTGGAAAACTATTCAAAAGAACTCTGTGGCGGCTCTCATGTAAAAAATACAGGTGAAATAGGGCTTTTCAAAATAATTTCTGAGACTTCTATTTCTGCAGGAACAAGAAGAATTGAAGCAATAACCGCATTTTCTTCACTCGAAAATTTCAGAAAATATTATAATTTGTTGAATGAAATTTCAATCACTTTGAATTCAAAAGAAGAAAAAATCTTAGAAAAAATAAGAACTACCCTTGAAGAACTGAAGGAAAAAGAGAAAGAAATATCCGATTTGAAAAACAAATTATTGTCATATGAACTTGACAAAATAATAGAAAAGTGTGAAAATTACAATGGTGTAAAAATGCTTGTTGAAATTCTTGATAAAACTCAACAGGAACTCGTAAGTATAACTGATATTTTTAAATCGAAAGTAGATAAAGGAATTGTATTCTTACTCTCAAAAAATGCCGACAGAGTTAATATAGTATGCGGAGTAACAAAAAGCATAATTGATAAAATAAAAGCCAAAGAAGTTGTCTCTGAAATAGCAAAATTTTTGGGAGGCGGAGGTGGTGGAAGAGATGACTTTGCTCAGGCTGGAGGTAAAAATCCAGAGAAAATAAACGATGCCTTGCTTAAGGCAAAAGAAATAATTAAAAACAAATTATCGTGATATGATTATTAAAATTTAAAATAAGATAAGTCAAGAAATTTTATATACTTCCGATAAAAAATAAAAAAAGTGGGAGAAGCTATATGCCAGAACCAGAAGATATTCAGTTAGAAGAAGAGGCTCCACAACAGGAAGAGGCTCAACCTAAGGCGGGATTTTCTGTTGGCAAACTGATAGAGTGGCTGCTTTCGAATATGATTCCTATTATTATTGCTGTAGTTTTAGCTACAATTATTTCATTTTTAATGATAAGAGGTAGTCTAAGCAAAAAACAGGAAGAAGAATATAAAACTGTGAAACTTGCTCCAAAACCAGCCCCACTTATGATATTCAAACTTGATGAATTCAGAATAAATACAGCCGATGTTGATGAATCACATTTTGTGAGAATAAAAATAAATCTTGCATATGACAGCAAAAATAAGAAACTCGCTGCAGAACTTGCTCAGAGAATAGAACAGATAAGAGATATAATAATAAGAATTTTGAATTCAAAAGAAAAACAAGACATAGATGAACCAATAGAAAAAGAAGAATTAAAAGAAGAAATAAAAAAGCAAATTAATAACATTCTATCATCTGGAGAAATTGAAGATATTTATTACGATGAATTTGTAATCTCTTAAAAAATTAAAATAGAAGGTTAAAATATGACTGAAATTCTTTCACAGGATGAAATTGATGCATTATTAACAGCAGTGTCAAGTGGTGAAAGTTTTCCGGCTGCTGAAGCAACAACTACTACTGCAAAACCTGCTCCGGGTGCAAAGAGAGAAAAGAAAAGACTTAAAGTTTATGATTTCAGAAGACCCGACAAGTTTTCAAAAGACCAGATCAGAACATTGCAAATGATGCATGAAACATTTGCTCGTTTAACTACTACATCTCTTTCAGCACAATTAAGAACACTTGTTCACGTTCACGTCGTATCTGTTGACCAGCTTACTTATGAAGAATTTATAAGATCAATTCCTTCCCCTACTACACTCGGTATTATAAATATGGACCCTCTCAAAGGAAGTTCAGTCATAGAACTCGATCCAAGCATCACTTTTGCAATTATAGATAGACTTTTTGGTGGAAAAGGTGAATCACTCAAAACAAACAGAGAATTAACAGATATTGAGCTTTCAGTTATAGAAGGTATAATTGTTCGTCTTCTCGGAAATTTAAGAGAATCGTGGGCAAACGTGATTGATTTAAGACCAAGACTTGGAAATATTGAAACAAACCCACAATTTGCACAGATTGTTCCACCAAACAGTATGGTGGTATTAACGACCTTTGATACAAAGGTTGGTGATGTAGAAGGAATGATGAACTTTTGTAT
>FQKF010010655.1_pt1 | contig 19703 bp, 17 predicted proteins | sample 1504521 | NCBI WGS metagenome assembly FQKF01 (sample SAMEA4475357, study PRJEB15587) | soil metagenome | biome: Soil; feature: Field | place: India | collected 2015-03-11 | depth 0 m
GAATTTATAAAACATTACAAAAGTTTTTCTTAAGATTAAGAAACAAAACCACAACCGCATTGACCGGAGCCAACCCCAGTCCTCTTCTTTCGGTTATCAGAGACATTATGTGGGTTTCTATGCCCCTCGTTAAATCGGGGTATGAATTTAAAAATCCTGAAAATATGCTAAGTGATGTAAGAATACAAATTAATGTTTCTAAACCTTATCGATACGGGTATGCCGGCATGATTCGCACTACGGGTCAGAATTTAATTAACAATAAAACCCAACATGCATCCGCCACTTCCGGATTAAACAGATTGTTTGCCATCTACAGTTATACACATCTTCCCTCGTATGTTTCTTCAAATCCTTTAAACAACAATTTCCCGCTATACAGGTTTAACACATTTGATTTGGCTGCCGATAAAGACAATCAAAATATCGCCAAAAATGCCTTAGACAAAATCAAGGTTGTACCAAATCCATATTATGCTTATTCAAAATATGAAAACAACAGGATTGAAAACAGAGTTAGAATAACAAACCTTCCAAACAAGTGTACCATTAGGATTTATACGTTAAACGGAACTTTGGTAAGAACAATAAAAAGGGATGTTTCTAATCTTGAAGATTTATATTCCCGTCCGGGAAATGGATTTAAAGGCGCCAATGATTTACCTGCAGCGGTATCAGGGAACGATATTAATACACCGCTCAGAACGCCTTATGTAGACTGGGATCTCAAGAACGATTATAACATCCCTATCACGAGCGGTTTATACATATTCCACATTGATGCTCCGGGTATTGGAGAAAAAACATTGAAATGGTTCTGCGTAATGAGGCCACTGGATTTGCAAAACTATTAATGATTTAAGCCTATGAGAAAATTAAATAAGTTTTTATTGATTTTATCAACATTGCCGGTTTTTGCAGGAAATCCGGAAAGAAAAGGATCTTCCGGTGCAGCTTCTTTGCTTATCAATTCCTATTCCAGAAATTCCGGAATGTGGGGGGCAAATACGGCCAGGGTAAGGGGGCTTGAATCCCAATATTTAAACATTGCCGGGTTGGTCTACACCAGAAAAACCGAGATCATGTATCACCGCACTTCCTGGTTAACAGGAACGGGCATTGGGATTAACACCTTTGGTTTTTCTCAAGGCATTGGTGAAGAATCGGCTATTGGCTTTGGCGTAACTTCAATTAATTCAGGAAAGATTGAAATTACAACAGAGGACCAACCCGAAGGTGGTCTTGGTACTTATGAGTGGACATCAAATAATGTTAATATTTCATATGCGCGCAAATTTTCCGAGAGTATTTTCGGAGGCATAAACATTAAGGGCATTTCGGAAGGCATACCTAACCTTAGAGCCAACGGATTTGCCTTCGACGCCGGTATCCAATACCATACGGGTAAAAATGATAACATTCACATTGGAATCGCTTTAAGAAATTGGGGACCAAAAATGTATTACAGAGGTGACGGTTTATCCGATCAAAAAAATCTTGTTAATACGGCTAATAACAGCGGTTCATACGAAATTACCATTGACAGAAGATCGCAAGGCATTGAACTTCCATTGCAAATGAATATCGGTTTTGCTTATGATTTATATTTCAAAAAAGACAGTTTGGGAAAAGCCCTGAACATTCATCGTTTAACGTTGTGCGGAAACTTCACTTCTAACTCTTTCATGAATGATAATTACCTTTTTGGAGCAGAGTATGCTTTTAAAGAGATGTTAATGTTTAGGGCCGGTTTATATACGGAAAAAGGCATATTTAATAAAGAAAAAAGAGAGACCGTTTTTACGGGTCCTTCTGCTGGTGTAACCCTGGAATTGCCTTTTAACGAAAAAGGATCTACAGTAGCTTTGGATTATTCATATCGGTTTACTAATCCTTTTGCCGGCGTTCATAATTTAGGTTTCAGAATAAACCTCTAAAAAAAATATTTAAATTTGCACTTACATCCCGACCACCCGTGTCGGGATTGTTTTTTAAATTTAATTTGATATGAGCAATGTGGTGTATTATACGCAGGAAGGTCTCCAAAAATTAAAAGACGAATTGCACTACCTGGAAACGGTTGAAAGAAAAAAATGTACGGAGGCCGTGGTAGAGGCCCGTGAAAAGGGCGATTTGAGCGAAAATGCAGAGTATGATGCTGCGCGTGAGGCGCAGGCCATGCTTGAACTGAGAATTTCTCAGCTTAAAGAATTAATATCAAATGCAAGAATACTGGATGAAAGCCAAATAGATACCAGTAAGGTGAGTATATTAACAACAGTAAAAATCAAAAACATAAAAAGCGGTGTTCAATTGAAATATACTTTGGTGCCCGAAAAAGAGGCCGATTTGAAAAAGGGTAAAATATCAGTTGACTCTCCGATTGCCAAAGCTCTCTTGGGCAGAGTTTGCGGCGAAAAGGTCGAGGTTAATGTTCCGGCCGGGCTAATTCAACTGGAAATTTTGGAAATTACTTTTGAAAAATGACCGTTTTTTCCAAAATAATTAAAGGAGAAATACCTTGTTACAAAATTGCCGAAGACGACGATAACTTTGCGTTTTTGGATATTTTTCCTCTTGTCAAAGGACATACATTAGTTGTACCCAAGTTGGAAGTAGATAAACTATTTGATTTACCCGAAGATAAGTACCTTTCGTTATTTAAGTTTTCAAAAAAAGTGGCCGAAGCTATTAAAACGACCTTCCCGTGCAATCGGGTTTCGGTTCACGTGATTGGCCTGGAAGTGCCTCATGCTCACATTCACCTTATACCGATCAATTCAATGAATGACTGTAATTTCGCTAATCCGAAACTCAAACTAAGCAAAGAAGAATTTGAACACATCGCGAAAAGCATACAACAAAATTTTACTTATTAATTTGTTTTCTGTTTCATTTTTGTTGTTTTCGCAAAACAAAAAAGCTCTTTTTATTAAAATATCCGATTCCCTGTCCGGAGACCCTGTTCCTTTTTCCCGTATAACATTCAACAAAACACGATCTGTCTTAACCGACGAAAACGGAAAATGTATTTTGTTTTATGATAAATCAATTAAGCATGACACATTAGAAGTTATGGCCGGAGGTTTTTATCCATCCAAACGAGTCGTTGATGTGGATAAAAACCTCCTTCACATTAAATTGTTTCCGGAACCTAACAGCCTATCTGTCATTGAAGTAACAGCAACTCCTGTAAAAAATTGTTTTAAAGGAAAAACACCCAAGAAAGAGGCCGGAGGATTTGTATCAACCGACGGAAAAAGACGAGGTGCCGAAGTAGCCACTCTGTTGGATTGGAATAGTAAAGCGCCTGCCCAACTTAAAGGTGTTGGATTTTTTATTTTAAAAAATGAAAGCCCTGATACAATTCTGCTTAGGATAAATGTTTATCGTGTTAGGAATGACAGGCCGGATAGCTTGTTGTTGTCAAGAAATCTAAAAATATTTGGTAAAGACGTTCTGAAAACGCAGTCATGGATTTATTTTCAGGGAATTATCTTAACGCCCGGAATTAACCTGGCCATTTCTTTAGAATGCCTGACAGAAGATGCCGGATTAAACAAATTTTGTTTTTCAACCAGTGGTAAAAAAGAGGGATGGGTCAGATATGCAGGATACTCGTTTTGGAAAAAAGTTAGAGGAGGTTCGTTTTTATTTGAACCATTGATCGTTTGTGAATGAAGGGAAAGGCAATAAAAAGACACTTTGAAAAAAAATTATTTGTTTCAAATTTATTAAAATGGTATTTACAAAAGAAGAGAGATTTACCCTGGAGGAAAGAAATAGATCCATATAAAATTTGGGTTTCTGAAATCATACTCCAACAAACGCGTGTCGAGCAAGGACAGCCTTATTATTTAAGGATTATAAAAAAATTTCCTGATATTAAATCTTTGGCAAACGCAACGCAGGACGAAGTTTTAAAAATGTGGGAAGGATTAGGATATTACCGAAGGGCCTTAAACATGCATGAGGCGGCAAATCAAATAGTAGCCCGATTTAAAGGCGTTTTCCCCTCTGATTTTGAACAAATCCTTACGCTAAAAGGCGTAGGAGAATATACGGCAGCAGCCATTTCAAGTATAGCATTTAACCGGCCGTTTGCAGTTGTCGACGGCAATGTGATCAGAGTAATTACAAGATTGTTTTGTATGAAAGGAGACGTATTAAAATTGTCTGAAAAAAACAAAATAAAAAAAATCGCAAATGATTTAATTGATCCATCAAATCCGGGAGATTTCAATCAGGCCATGATGGAATTAGGAGCAACCGTTTGTCTGCCCGGAAATCCAAAGTGCCAAGAGTGTCCGGTTCACCAATTCTGCCTGGCAAAAAAGCGTAATGTAAGCAATCAATTGCCGATAAAAAAATCAAAAGTTAAAACAAAAGAGCGATACTTGCTCTATCGGGCAATTCAAAAAAATCAAAAAATATTTATGGTTAAAAGACAAAACGAAGATATTTGGAAAGGTCTTTATGAACTTCCATCCATTGAGTTTGAAGATATAAAAGCATTTAATGCTCATTTGGAAAAATTGAAATCAGAAGGATGCACGGTTTTTGGTCCTATGAAACACGTATTATCACACCGGGTTATATTTGCCGGTATAACGATAGAAAAATTCCATAAGGATAATCCCATGAATGGGGCTTTTTTGGTTGAATTAACAAATTTAAGTAAATACCCTAAGCCCGTTTTGGTTTCTAAATTATTACATTTGCTTTATGAAGATAAATAATATATACGTTCTTATTTTTATTTTATGTTTTTTTTTAACGGTTAAACCCCAAATATACAGCGCTAAACAAAACGCTACCGAGGTGTATTTTCTTTCCGAAGCTCCGCTTGAAAATATTGAAGCCACCAATAAAGGCGGTGTAATAGTTTTAAATTCAACTAACAATCAGGTTCAGGCAAGAATTACCATCATGAATTTTAAGTTTAAGAATGCATTAATGGAAGAACATTTTAATGAAAATTACATGGAATCGAATAAATATCCTCATGCATTTTTCAAAGGTAAAATCAAAGATGCCGTTGATTATTCCAAAGACGCTGAAATCGACGTTATGCTTGAAGGGGAATTGGAAATTCATGGCGTAAAAAATCAAGTGGAACTTCCTGCAAAAATCAATATAAAAGGGAAAGAAATCGGAGTGTTTTCAAAGTTTAATGTCAAAGTAGCCGACTATAACATTAAAGTTCCGTCTCTATATGTTAAAAATATAGCAGAAGAAGTAGTAGTAACCATAAAAAGCACTTTGGAGCCGTTTTCTAAAAAATAAGGAAATTCAGTACTTGTGAGTAAGGATAATATAATTTCAAACTCAAACAAAATCAGCCGGTTTTAAATTATGTTTGATTCAGAACCAAGAAGTCCATTTTGGCCTCAGGTATCTGTTTTGATGGTTTTGAATCTTTTATTAATTATAACTTATGTCATAAAATGGCTTAATAAAAAAGACATAAGTTTTTTTCTAAAGTTCAGCGATACTCGATTGCCCTATAATTCCACCCCCCCTTTAAAGCGATATTTTACTGTCTTTTTTGGCATTATTGTCATGTCTTCTTCCTTGGCTGTTTGGTATTGTTTTAACAACGAAAAAATTTTTAAACTTAACTTGTATCAAGAATATATGTTTGCATTCTTGTTTTTTTTTCTTTCATCAACCCTGCATATACTCTCTTATTCATTAATTTCCTTAGCTTTGAAAGTTCCGGAGTTTTCCGAATTTTCATCATTGATTGATAACACCTTTACGCTTATTGTTTCCGTCGGATTTTTTTTTATTTCTCTCTATTTTTTGAATTTTCAATCTTTTAAGGTAAATAAAACCGCCGGATATTTACTTTTTTCTTTCGGGTTGTTTTATGTGGAGTTGAGAAGAATGATTTTTCTATTTAAAAAAATGGATTACAAATTTTTAATTTATTTTATGTACCTTTGCACCGGCGTTTTGTTGCCAATATACTTACTCGTTAAAACTATTTTATAAATGGGGGAAAAAAAACCAGTCGGAAAGGCAGCAGAAGGGGCGCGCAAATCATTAAAAGCATCAAAAAAAGTCAAAAAAATCAAAAAGGAATTGCCCGCTAAGACTTCTGTATCTAAGTCAGGTACAGAAAAGACATCAAAGTCCAATGACACTAAGCCCTCCAAAAATTCCGCCAAGGAAAAGAGCGGGGTTAAATTGCCCAAAAAAAGCAATCAGGTGTCTCTTAAAAACAGGGTTAATGAAGTTTTAAATAAAGATAAAGAGCCTCAAGTGTGTCCTTCTCCTCCGCTTGTTAAGGTTAAATCCATACTCATTTCACAACCTCAACCCAAAGAAGCAGAAAAAAACCCATACGTTTTATTAAGTGAAAAATATAATCTTGAACCTGTTTTTTGTCAATTTATTAAATCGGTACCACTAACCCCCCCTGAATTTAGGAGCCAGAAAATCGACATAGCTGAGCACGGGGCCGTGATTTTGACCAGTAAAATCGCACTGGAGTTTTTTTTCAAAATTTGCCAGGAAAACCGCGTCACCGTTTCGGAAGACATGAAATATTTTTGCATTAATGAACAAACGGCTTTTTACCTGCAAAAGTTTATTAACTATAAAAAAAGAAAGGTTTTTTATGGAAACGGGTCGTTAGCAGATCTGGTGGATGTTATTAAAAAAAATGCTAATGAAAAATTTTTAGTGCCGTTAAATGAAAATCATCGTGGGGAAAAAATTTTGGAAATGTTGGATGTCATAGGAGTTAATTACACCAAAGGTGTTTTTTACCGAACCATTAGTGCTTGTGTAAACGAAAAAATTAAAAACGTAAAAGATTTTGACATATTGGTTTTTTTCACGCCTGCCGGAATAAAATCTCTGAAAGAAAATTATCCCGACTTCAAACAGGGAGATACACGTATAGCGGCCTTCGGGAAGGCAGCAGGAAATGCCGTAAATGAAGCTGGTCTCCGCTTAGACATATATGCACCAACACCGGAACACCCCAGCATGGTCTCAGCTCTTGAAGCTTATATTAAAAAAGTTAATAAACGGTAATTTTTCGTTTTAACTACTTTGTAAACATATTTGTTTTACTTTTGTTCCCCAAAAAAAACAGTTTATGAAAAGAACTTTAATTTTTATTAATTTATTATTAATTACTTGTTGTCTGAATGCACAAGTATATTTAACCGAAAACTTCGAATCGGCCTTCACCGGAACCCCCGCAGCCCCTCCAGGATGGACCCAAACCCGTTTGGTTCTTATCGGGGATGGTGTGCCGGAAGCCACTACAATAAATGGAGAAAAAGATTGGGAACAAAACACTTTCACAGGCATGGGGTGGTCAATAAATCCAGGCGTTACTACTCCTTCGGCGGCTGTTAGCGGATCAGCCGTTTTGTTCATGAACGATTATTATTTCGGAGGCACTTCCAATGCCTTCGGTTCCAGAAGAATGGTATCACCTCCGGTTAACCTTGCCTCCAGCACCAATCCTTATGTGAGATTTTGGCTTTTTGCCGGTGATGCATCTAATAAGATGTTTTTCAGGGTTGTTGGTTCTAACGATGGAGGTGTTACCTGGAAAACTATTTCATTTGTTGCACCAAATGCAAATGCCACAACCTTTAGTTCTGCAACCCCCTGGCAACGCATAAATGTTAGGATACCTAATGACTTTAAAACTAATAATGCCAGGTTTGGAATAGAATATACAAACACCTGGGGGGTTCAGGGAATATTTATCGATGATTTTTCCATTGAGGAATTTACTCCCACTACTATTACTTCTGCCGGTTCGGGCGGATGGAATAACCCATCCACCTGGGTTGGCGGCGTGGTTCCCACTTCCGATAATCATGTTGTGATTGCAGCCGGACACACCGTACAGGTAGATTGCAACACGGCTCGTTGTCAGGATATAACGATTGATGGTGTATTAACTTATTCAAGCACTTCCGCCACCCAACTTTTACATATTATGGGCAACGCTACGGTTACACCGACCGGAACTTTATTCAGCGGCAGCGGAACTACAGGAAAAAGAATGTATTTCAGCGGAGATTTAATTAACAACGGTGTTATCAATTTTCAACCCGGAATCAGCGTTTCCGGCGCTCTTTTTTGGGTCGGATATCAGCACAATTATAACGGAACGGGCACCATATTTAATAATCGTGTACCCGTTGTAATACATGCTGCCGGTAATGGAGTAAACTACATACCAACTTTTACGATATCAAACACCTGTGCGCTTTACAGCGGTACCGTTCAGGCCAATCCTTTGGTGTTGGGAAATCCTCCCTCGTCGGCCGTAAATGTTCTTGAAAGACACGACGGTTCTTTTGTTGGATCGCCTACTTTTAACAACACCAATGTTACTTCCAGAAATGTATCATACATAACACCAATAAATAACAACGGTATCTGGCTTGCCCTTCCTCAAAAAGTAATTACTCCGGGAAATGAAATTGAAATCATTGGCGGTAACAGGCATATTACCGGAACACTTGCCATGATTACCCACAACAACGTTCAGTTAAATTATCCGTTAATTGTTGGAACGGCCACATCGGGCGGAATTACTTTAACCAGGGGTATTGTACAAACAACCACCTTGAATTTGCTGACACTCAACACAAATATTGCGGGCGTAACCGGAATTGCGCCATCAACCGTAATTTCAAACGGAACCAACGGAGGAACGCACGGGTCCTACGTGGATGGTCCTGTTAGAATTAATTTTCCCTCATCCGGTACTACAAACCGCGTGTTCCCCTTAGGTAAAGGATTTGCATTCCACACCAATCTGCCATCTACTAACATCAGAAGACCTTTAACCATAGTTTCGAATGGTACGGCATGGAATTCACAGACCATCACCGCCTCCATAGAAAATGCACCAAGCGGCACGGCCAATGCTCCTTTAACCATGGTTATGGGAAATCTGGCTTATCGTTTGAATTACAATGGCGGCCCCACACTAAATCCGGCTAACGCCGTTAATTTATTCTTTGAAAATTCAACGTTTGCACCATTTGACAATCTTTCGGGCGATTTGGCAGATATTCGCATCGCACAGGCCCCGGGTCTAACAGGGCCATGGACTGAACGTTCTTTATCGAGCGGAACAGGTCCTATAGTTAACAACACTTTATATAACAGAACAACGGCAACCGTTGCTCCAGGCCCCATTACCAGCGACGAATATTTTGCATGGGCTACAGTGGGTAACGCTTGCTCGGGAACACCTACTGCTGGAACCATATCCGGAACAAATAATCTTTGTTTTGGAGCTTCTACAACCTTAACACTCACGGGGGCATCTTCCGGTGTCGGAATTTCCTATCAGTGGGCGGCATCCACCTCACCCTCCGGACCCTTTACCACAACGCTCGGCAACCTCTTGACCCAAAATACCGGAACCATGGGAACCACCATGTACTATGTGGTTACCACCAGTTGTTCCATCAGCGGATCCACCGCAACAACACCGGTATTTACATTAAATGTGAACCCCCTTGCAAACATTACGGTTACAGCAACATCAAACAATTATTGCGGCGGACCTAACGGCCCAACATTAACCGCGTCCGGTGCGGCAAACTACACCTGGTCCCCGGCAGCTTCGCTTTCTTCTTCAACAGGTGTAAATGTAGTTGCTACTCCAACGTCCAATACAACTTATACCATAATTGGAACGACCTCTCTTGGTTGCGGTGGCCCTCAGGCCAGTTTAGTTATATCGGTTGTGCCGAATATCAGTTCTGTGAACGTTACTTCAAGCTCATCGCTTATTTGTAGCGGATCCTCGGTCGCTCTCTCGTCCACCATTACTAACTCTCCTCTGTCTTACTGTACCCCCAGCATGTCATCAGGGTCCGGAAGCGGAGATTACATTAACAGTTTCACCTTAAACACCATTAATAACTCGTCTTCCGGTCCGCTTCCGACTCCTTTCTTTACCCTTTATCCGCAATCATTACATACTACAACTTTGGTAGCGGGAAATACTTACACATTAAATGTTGAATCGGGTTCTTATTCGGGTTCTTTTAATTTTGGAATATTTATTGATTTTAATCAAAACGGAAATTTGACTGATTTAGGAGAAAAAATCGCCCAACTCAATGGTTCGGGGGCATTTTCGGTTATGACCACAACTTTTGTGGTTCCTGCCGGTGCAACTAACGGCAATACACGCTTACGCGTCAGAAACTGGTTTGCTAATTCAAATATAGACCCGTGTAATCCGGGCGGGTTTGGCGAAACCGAGGATTACATCGTTACCATTACGGGGGGTGTTAATCCTGCCAACACTTATACATGGTCTCCCTCTGTCAATCTTTCTTCACCCAATTCCGCCACTACAAATGCTAACAATATCACATCAACAACCGTTTATACCCTGAATGTTAATAATCAGTTTGGCTGTCCCGGTCAAGGAACGGTGCAGGTTGCTGTTAATCCCGGACCAACCGTTTCGGTTAATAATCCGTCTGTTTGTGCCGGCGGATCAGCCGTAATCAATGCATCGGGTGCAATATCCTATACTTGGAGCAACGGCCCAACAACAAACAGCATCAGTGTTAATCCTTCTGTTACGACCGTTTATACCGTAACCGGTTCCGACGGAACCTGTACGGCCAATCAAACCGCCACGGTGACGGTAAATGCCTTGCCTTCTGTTTCATTATCCGCGGCCCAAAACACGGCTTGTGTTAACGGAGCAACTATTCAACTCACCGGAAGTCCTTCCGGCGGTGTATATACCGGGTCTAATGTTTCGGGTTCTGCGTTTAATCCTTCTTCAACCGGCACATTTACCCCTGTTTATACCTACACCGACTCGAACGGATGTTCAAACTCTGCCACCACTACCATAGTTGTTAGCACCTGTGCCGGACTAAACGAAATTGCATCCGTCGGAAGCATAATCGTTATGCCCAACCCCAACAACGGACTGTTTGTTGTAAAATCGGATAATGCTTCTGCCGAGCAAATTCAAATTATGGATTTGACCGGTAAGGTTATTTACACCGGATACTTCAATTCCGATGGCGAAATCAATGTTGACCTAACCGGTTTTGCCAAAGGCATGTATATGCTGAAAGTAACGGATAAAAACAAAAAAGAAGAAACCTTTAGAATTATTCGTCAATAATTTTATCTAAACCCAATTAATATAAACCCCGCTCATGGCGGGGTTTTTTGTTTTTCGTAATTTCACTCATTCACAAAGAGCTACGGATATTGGTTATTCGCTTCAGTTCCATCGGAGATTTGATACTAATCTCTCCGATACTGAGAACACTCTTTATTCAAAAAAAAGCTCACATTGATCTTTTGGTAAAAGAAAAATTCGGTTTTGTTTATGAAGAATGCCCTTACATAAAAAACCGGTTGTTTTTTAATGGAAGTATAATTGAAACATCAAAGGCAATAAAAAAATTCAATTACGATTATATCATTGATTTACAAAACAATTACAAATCAAGAATTATCACGGGCTTAACCGGCATTAAAACGTTCCGGTTGAACAAATTAAACATCCGGAAATTTCTTACGGTTCTGACGAAAAATCGTAAATGGTTGCCAAACAAACACATTGTTGATCGGATGTTTGAAGCCGTAAGACCGCTGGAAATTGTTAATGACAATACAGGGCTTGAATATTTTATTCCCCAAAGGTTTCAAAAATCTGCCGAAAATGACGGCCTTCGTTTTCCCTATGTTGCTTTAGTGAGCGGAGGGTCATATTTTACAAAACAAATACCGGCAGAAATTATTTATAAAATACTCCAAAAATTTCCGTCAAAAAACTTTGTTCTGCTTGGAGATAAAACGGATGAATCGCTAACAAAACACTTAAAAGCCGATAATCTTCAAAATCTGTGCGGTAAATTGCATTTTCACGAAAGCGCCCGCCTCATAAAACACGCAGAGTGTGTTATTACTTCTGATACCGGGCTTATGCATGTTGCCGCGGCATTCAAGAAAAAAATATATTCGTTCTGGGGGAATACTATACCCGAATTTGGGATGTATCCATATTTACCCGGAGAAGGCAGCCGATGGTTTGAAGTTGATAATCTTTCCTGCAGACCATGCACCAAGCTGGGATATGGCCGTTGCCCCAAGGGGCATTTTAACTGTATGCTTAATCAAAACATAAAAAATTTGGAGTTTTAGTAAAAATTTTTTAACTTTTGCTTATTATTTAGTTTTATGATAAAAAAAATATTGATGTTTGTTTTGGCCTTCATTTTGACCCGTTGGTCGGTTTATTCCGTTACGCATCATGTTGGTATTAGCCAAACATTTACCAATCTGACACAGGCAACAGCCGTTGCACAACCCGGAGATACCATAGTGGTTCATACGGGAACGTATTCAGGCGGTTTAAGCATTAACAACCTTCAGGGAACGCCTTCAGCGTGGATACGGATTTTTACGGCTCCCAATTCCACTGTTGTTTACAACGGAGGAACCAATGCCTGGCAAATGACCGATGCGGCTTACATTCACATTCGCGGGTTCATCTTTCAACAACAAACCGGAAACGGTTTTAATATGGATGACGGAGGAACCTATAATACCCCTTCACACCATATATTATTTGAAAATTGTACATTCAGAAACATAAACGCCACCGGCAATAATGATTTATTAAAACTTTCCGGGGTGGACGATTTTGAAATCAGAAATTGTATTTTTTTAAACGGTTCATTCAATGGCAGCGGCATCGATATGGTAGGATGTCATAACGGGCTTATACGCGGATGTTATTTTGATTATCAGGGAGCCTACAACAATACCAATTACGGTAACGGCATACAGGCGAAGGGCGGAAGCGCCAACATTAGAATGGAAGCCAACTTCCTGAGAAACACCGGCCCGCGCGCGTTTAATTTAGGGGGCAGCACAAGCGCTGCTTTCTTCAGGCCCGCCAACGCTCCCTACGAAGCATCCGGCTTAAAAGTATATTCAAACATCATTGTTGGCACCGATGCTCCCGTGGCTTTTGTAGGTTGTACAAACACCGAAGCGGTAAATAATACTCTTTATTTACCCGCCCGTTGGGCCATGAGAATTCTTCAGGAGAATACCGACCCGGCTATGGCAACCTGCGGAAACAATAAGTTTATCAACAACATAATTTTTAGAGACAATCAAATGGTTACAGAGTGTAATATCGGCCCGAATACGGCCACCTCTACTTTCACCATATCACACAATCTTTGGTATCATTCCCAAAACCCCTCCTGGACAGGCCCCAGCTCTCTTCCGGTTACCGATCTTTCACAGGTTGTTGCAAATCCCTTGTTCGTAAATCCGGTTTCTTTAAACTTCAATTTGCAACCCTCCAGTCCGGCCATTGGTTCGGGTTCAGCCATTAGTCAACCATCACTGGATTATAACGGAAACGCCTTTAATCCTTCTGCGAGATCGCGCGGAGCAGTTGAGGGGAACGTAACTACGGATATTTTAAATCTTTCAACTTCAGGCAAACCACAAATTCATATTTTTCCTAATCCTGTTACGGAAAACGTTTTTTTCCTGATAGCGGAAACGGAAAACGGCACAGATACCGTTGAAATTTTTGATTTAAACGGAAAGAGCATAAATACTATTGTAGAAGCAGTCAGCAATTATAAATATCGAATTAATATTGAAGGTGTTTCGAGGGGGGTGTATTTTGTAAGAGTAAAAAACAACTATAAAGGCACAATTACGGTGAAGATAATTGTTGATTAGATTATCATTTATTTCAAAAACAATTGACGCACTTCCGTTGCTTCTTCCGGTTTCATTCTTCCGGCAATCACAAGGGAAAGTTGCCTTCGTCTGAGGGCAGCTTCATAACGTTGTTTTTCAAGTTCGGTTTCGGGCTCCAGCGGAGGTACCGGTAATGGAGTTCCGTTCTGATCTACAGCCACAAATGTCAAGATGGCCTCATTACATTTGGTTTTTTTTTGAGTTACCGGATCTTCCACATAAACATCCACAATCACTTCCATGCTTGAATGAAAAGCCCGACTTACGTTGGCCTCCATGGTTACCACACTGTTTTGTTTGATGGGATTTTCAAACGAAACGTTATTGATGGCGGCCGTAACAACCACTCTTCCGCAATGTCTTTGAGCACATACCGCCGCCGTAATATCAATCCATTGCATGAGTCGCCCTCCAAACAAGTTACCTAAATGATTGGTGTCGTTAGGTAATACAACCTCCGTATTAAATGTTCTGGAATCAATGGTTTTTTTAGGTTTCATAATGTTATGTTGTGCAAATTTATCTTTTAATTTGTTGGCATGGATTATTTGTATTTGAAAGCTTTACACATCATTTTTGTGGTAATTTGGTTTTCAGGGCTGTTTTATATGGTTCGACTCATGATTTATACCCGCGAAGCCCAAAACAAACCGGCGGAAGAAAGGAAGGTTTTAACGCCCCAATTTCTGATTATGCAAAGCCGTTTGTGGTATATTATCACCTGGCCGGGAGCATTGGGAACAACCGTTTTTGGTCTTTGGATGATTTTTGTTAATCCTGCCTTGTTGAAATTACCCTGGATGCACATCAAGCTTTTTTTGGTTTTTTTACTTTGGGTGTATCATGTTCGCTGTCAAATTATTCATAACGCACAAAAAAAAGGAATCTTCACATTAACCTCTTTTGCGCTTCGTCTTTGGAATGAAGTGCCCACTTTAATTCTGGTCAGCGTCGTTTTTCTGGCCGTTGTTAAATCGCAGAGTGGTTTTATGTGGGGAGTGGCATCGGTTTTAATATTGGGAGCGCTGGTTTTTATTGTTTCGTTTATATATAAAAAAAACAGAGAAAAACAAAATCCTTAAGTAGGAAAATGTTATCAGGGAAGAATTATTTATACAGAACAAACTCTACCCTCCGGTTCATTTTTCTCCCCCGGGCAGTTTGATTTTCGGCAATGGGCTTACTGCTTCCAAAGCCCACGGCCACAATGCGATATGACTCGATGCCGTTCGAAATAAAATAATTTGCTACGGCTCCGGCACGCTCTTCGGAAAGCAACTTGTTTTTGTATTCTTTTCCGGTGTTGTCGGTGTGTCCGTATATTTCAATTTTAAGAAGCGGATCCTTTTTTAGTTTTTGGAGTATGATGTTAAGCTCTTTGTATGAAGCCGGCAGTATATTTGATTTTTCTGTTTCGAATCGAAGCGTTTTAAAAACCAAAACCGTATCGTTTGAGATTTCAACGGGTGAAAGGGGAAGAACCCTAACGGTGTCGGGAATTTCATGCGTTTCGTTTTCCGATGCCAAATCTAGGGGTTCATCCGGCGGCTCGGGCTTGATTTCAAAAACGCTAATATCATCGAAATAATAATAAGCATCCCTGGGAAAAGTCCGGTTCATCGGGGAACTTATTCCCTTGGGCACCGCAAAGCCTGTAATTCTCATTTTTCTTATTTCAAAACTGCCGATGAGCAAAACGCTTTCACCGCCTTTTGCCCGATAAACCGCTTCAAGCAGACGCCATTCGGCGGTATCGGTGTTAATTTCGTGGTCTATGGGAATGTAAACCGGATGAAGCCGGGTTAAGTGTTCGGAATGGTCTGATTTTAAGGGTTTATCCAAAAAACAAAATCCGATTTTATCAACCGTTAAAGAAGAATAATCCGACAAGCTGACATACATGCGAAACAGATAATCTTTTCCGCCTTCCAGAGGTTTGGATAGTTCTGTTTGTAAATATTCCCGATAGTATCCGTGCGATACGCAAAAAATTCCTGCGTAACAATTTCCCGATTTCGGCCATTGAACGCCCATTCCGTTGCGCGGAACATTAACCACTGAGGTTTTTGCTATCTTTTTATTCTTACATTTACAAAACAAATCGGGAGTACCCCGCGTAGGAGAATGCCAATGAGCGTTGGCGCTAATCATGGAATATTCCGTGGGAATAACTTTATTTTTTTCGAAGCTGGAGTCGGGTACGAGATTTTGTGAATGTAATGGTCTGATGAGTATATAAAATAATCCAAAAAATATAAACGCAATTTGCCAATACAATTTTATCAATAATTAATGACCTGTTCTTCAATGTTTTCGGGAAGCTCCCGGAATTCATAGGTTTGCGTTCTGAGTTGGGGGATGTATCCCGCTTCGCGTATGGCTTCCTGGATTTGTTTATAGGTAAACCGATGCGGAGCTCCGGCAGCGCTTACCACGTTTTCTTCCAGCATGATGCTTCCCATATCGTTGGCTCCGGCATGAAGGCAAACCTGCGCGGTTTTCTTTCCCACCGTTAGCCAACTGGCCTGAATGTTCTCGATATTGTTTAGCAATATTCTCGAAAGAGCAATGATTCGTATATATTCAACGGGAGTGCAGGCGCTTCGGATATTTTTAATGCGACGCAACAATGTGCCTTCGTCCTGATAGGGCCAGGGAATGAATGCCAAAAACCCGGGTGAACCCGTCGGTTTTTCTTTTTGGAGGTCGCGCATGGCCAATATATGTTGCATGCGTTCTTCCACGGTCTCGATATGTGCAAACATCATGGTGGATGAAGTGGGAATGTGAAGCCGATGGGCCACGCGCATCACTTCCAACCACTCTTCACCCGAACATTTTCCCTTACTGATTAGTCGTCTGACCCTGTTTGAAAGAATTTCCGCTCCTGCTCCGGGCAAACTGTCGAGACCTGCTTTTTTCAGGGTTATCAGGCAATCTTCATAGGTCTTATGACTGATTTTGGAAATGTGAACGATTTCCGGAGGCCCAAGGGCGTGTAATTTAATATTCGGATATAAAGATTTTAAAGTTGAAAACAACTCAACATAATAATCCAATCCTAATTCAGGATGATGACCGCCCTGCAGAAGCAGTTGGTCGCCGCCCCAACGAATGGTTTCTTCAATTTTACGTTTGTAGGTTTCAATATCGGTAACATACGATTCGGGATGGCCGGGGACGCGGAAGAAATTACAGAATTTACAGTTAGCCACGCAAACATTGGTAGTGTTCACGTTCCGGTCGATCATCCAGGTAACATAAGGACTGTTCTTTTTGTGAAGATTGCGTAGTTCATGGGCTGCAAGTATCAATAGCGGAGTAGGGGCATTTTCATGAAGGAAAATGGCTTCTTCTAATGATATATCTTTTAAGCTTAATGCAGCGTTTATGATGTTTTCGGCATTCAAATCAAATAAATTAACATTTAAAAATACAAATTCTCAATCGTTTAACAACTAAAAATGAAGGAGGTTTTAATGTTGAATTATAATTTTTTTAGCGTAAACATTTTTATCGGTTTTCAATTGCAGGTAATGTATTCCATCAGGCAATTCTGAAACATTTATTATGGAGGTTGACGAAGTAATCATGATTTTTCCGTTAACATCCTGAATTTGCGCGTAAAGATGTTTTTCGGTGGTTGGAAGGATTATATACAGATAATCATGCGCCGGCTGCGGGTAAATTAAGGCAAATTCTGAAAGGTTGAATTCATCAGCACTTTGCACCTGTTCATGAATTACGCCCACGGCATCCAGGTCGAATCCGCCCGAACTGAAGTTGGTAGGGTAGGGATCGTTAATAGCATTGTTCTGCGAGTCATAGGAGGCATAAGGGGGCTGAATACATCCCACTACATCTATAAGTTTAACATGGGTTACATTATTAACATCCAGGCCGGGTGTGTTAGCCAGGTCCTGTAAATCGAAGGGGGTGCCGTAATTTATACGATATTTTCCGGCCAGGTTATGAATTTTAGTGGCATCACCGTTATTGCTAAACGGTCCGATTTGTGTTAGTGTTTGAGTGTTCGATATGGAAGGAAAACGAAAGAAGTTTATTCCGTCACTGCTGACTTCCACAAAGGCCAGTTCGAGGAAAGTATCATTAAAGGCATTTTCAAACACGGCAAAATCAGGGCCGGGGCCATTTCGGATCGGATGAGGAAATGTCAGTATGGCCTGTCCGCCGTCACCCAAACTTACCACACCGTTCAGACCGGCCTTTTTGGTTCCGTTGGAATCAGCTCCGAATGATGCAAATCCTCCGGAAGGATTGGCAATGTCCATGTATCCCCTGGTAACCAGGCACGTTGTGGCCCAATTTACGAAAACAGAACTGTCCTTGTGAATGGCTGTTGAACCCGGAGTTCCCGCAGGACCGGGAAATTGTGCATATAGTGCTCCGAAAAAAAAAGCAATAAGCATTAATCGTAGCGTGGCGGTTTTAATCATAACTTAAAATGATTTACTTTTTCCTTACCTATAGTTAAAACAAAAATAACATAAAACTTACGTTTGCCGAACACCGACCAAGATGGTTCAAAATAGTTTTGTCGCAAATTTTTTTAAAATGAATAAAAACAACTTCTTGTTGCTATCTTTTTTTTCCGGTTCTGTTTTTCAAAGCACAAAACCCCGGCCTTGTCATCAGTGAGGTTTATATTAACCCTCCGGGTACTGATTCGTGTAAGGAATTTGTGGAACTGGTGGCCACCAAATACATCAATTTCCAACAAACGCCTTATACCATTATTGTGAACAACAACGGGAACGCCACTGTGCAAGGATGGATTGCCGTAACAAGCACCATTGGATGCTCCAAAACCCAAACCGTTTTGGTTGGAATTCATCCGGTGCCCACGCTTTCCGTTACTACGAGCGGAACAATCTGTGCCGGTGCCTCTGCAACCCTTACGGCCGGAGGCGCCAACTCTTATACCTGGAATACTTCGGCCGTGTCCAATTCCATCGTCGTTAACCCGTCCGTAACTACGGTTTATTCGGTTACGGGAGTTAATGCTTTTGGTTGCACTTCCACTCAAACCGTTACGCAACAGGTAGATCCTTGTCTGGGGTTTTCAAGCATAGGTAATGAAACGCAGATAATCGTTTATCCAAACCCTGCAAATCAGGCGTTAATTCTTGAGTTTTCAGGATATTCAGATAACGATGCTGTTGAAGTGTTAAATGTTTTAGGTCAAAAACTGATGGAAACGAATGTGAGATCAAATAAAATCATTATAGATGTTTCGGAAATGCAGGAAGGATACTACTTCCTGAAACTGAAAAGCAAATCCGGTTCGGAAGAGAGGATTCCTTTTATAATAAGGCACTAAAAGTTACCGGTGGCTTCGGTACCTTCCGTCGCACTATTCCGGCCTGACGTACTCAGCCACCTTCTGATTCTCTGCGGTGGTTGAGTAGCGAAGCGTATCGAAACCACCGCATAACACTCATCCGCTCAATTAAGAATTTTACCCTAACTTAGTCCAAAAAATGAACGTTATGTCTTATGGTCTTTTAAAAGGAAAAACCGGAATCATCACCGGAGCCCTTGATGAAAATTCCATTGCCTGGAAAGTGGCAAAAAGAGCTTATGAAGAAGGGGCAAAAATTATACTTACGAATGCTCCCATTGCGCTTCGGATGGGCAAAATAAATCAGTTGGCTCAGGAATTAAACACCAAAGTCATTCCGGCCGACGCAACCAACGTTCAGGACATTGAAAATCTGTATAAGGAAAGCATGGAATTTTTCGGAGGCAAAATAGATTTTATGCTGCATTCCATTGCCATGAGCGTGAATATTCGAAAAAATATTCCCTATCCGGAATTGAATTATGAGTTTTTTCATAAGGGCATAGACATTTCCGCGCTATCCTTTCATAAAATGCTTTCGGTGGCTTACAAAATGGATGCCATCAATGAG
>FQKF010004994.1_pt1 | contig 19700 bp, 14 predicted proteins | sample 1504521 | NCBI WGS metagenome assembly FQKF01 (sample SAMEA4475357, study PRJEB15587) | soil metagenome | biome: Soil; feature: Field | place: India | collected 2015-03-11 | depth 0 m
ACATTCGCGAATGCCAGGCTATTTTGCATGTACTCCGCTGCTTCGACGACCCCAACGTGGTGCACGTGGACGGAAGCGTTAATCCCGTCCGCGACAAAGAAATCATCGATGCCGAATTGCAGCTCAAAGACCTGGAAACCGTGAATGCACGCATAGCCCGCATTGAAAAACAGGCCCGCAGTGGAGGCGATAAAACAGCAGCCCGAACACTCGATGTTTTGATGAAAATTAAAAGTGCTTTGGAATGCGGGAAGTCAGCTCGCTCCTTATCCTTTGAACCGACAGAGCTGGAACTTGTACACGACCTTTTTCTGTTGACCCTTAAACCGGCCTTGTACGTTTGTAATGTTGATGAGGCCTCTGTTAAAACGGGTAATGCTCACACGGCAGCCGTTGAAAAAATCGTTAAGGAAGAAGGAGCAAGCATGCTGCTTATCACCGCCCAAATGGAAAGTGAAATTGCCGCACTGGAAAATTATGAAGAACGAAAAATATTCCTAAATGATTTGGGGTTAGATGAGCCGGGCGTTAACAAACTCATTCGTGCGGCTTATGCATTGCTGGGGCTTCAGACGTTTTTTACGGCTGGTGTGAAAGAGGTAAGGGCATGGACCATCGGAAAGGGATGGACGGCACCGAAGGCCGCCGGTGTAATTCATACGGATTTTGAACGCGGCTTTATCAAGGCCGAAGTAATTGCCTATGAAGATTTTATAGCAATGGGGTCGGAAGCCGCCTGCCGCGAGGCCGGAAAACTCCGGTTGGAAGGAAAAAACTACGTCGTTAATGACGGGGATATCATGCATTTTCATTTTAATGTTTAGGCCCGGATTTTTTTCATTTTGAAAGCGATTTGTTGGTATATCATTGATTAAAGGAAGGCTTAATTTTATTCTTGCTTTGTAATGACTTTTGCAGCGGTCTCTCTGCCATCAAATATCAAAACAAGGTGTAAATAAAAGGAGCAATGGCCGTGCCGGACGTTAAAATAAGAATTCCAAGAATTAGCAATAGAATAATAATAGGTGCCAGCCACCACTTTTTTCGCTCTTTAAGAAATTTCCAAAGTTGTAACAAAAAATTCATAATTTTTATGTTTTACCAGTAGTTTTCAAAATTCCTTTCGGTGTATGTTTTGTTTGCTTCAACAAACATGGAATTTTTATTTTCGGGTTTTTTCAAACAGAGGGGATCCTTTTTTATCCATCGATATAGGAATGAGACGGGGATAAGGAAAACATGGAAAACAACAAACAGTATAATAAAAGAATTCACCCGGCTGATTTTTTCAGAAAAAGAAAGCCATAGGCGGGTAATTTTTTCCGACAAGGAAAAAGAGATTATACTCAAGCCAAGCAGAAATACTCCGAAATAGAAGAAATAAATAAGTTTAAAAAAAATAAAAAGCAGCATAAAGGCAAACGATAAAACCAGCATGGTTTGATAAACAAGAACGGGATCGACCTTATTACGTTTGTTCATTTTCAATCTTTATTTAAAATTTCTTTCCACGATTCGTTTTCCTGCCATGGCTTTTGTTCGTCTTTCAAAAATAAGTAATTATTTATAACCAATAAATCCATCTCCGTGCGCATGAAGCACGTGTATGCTTCTTCGGGATTACACACTATGGGTTCCCCCCTGACATTAAAGCTCGTGTTAACCAGAATACCGATGCCTGTTATTTTTTTAAATTCATTTAACAATGCATAATAAAGAGGATTTGTGCGTTGGTTAACGGTTTGAATTCGGCAGCTAAAGTCCACATGCGTAATGGCGGGAAGATGGGAACGGGGGGTATATAATTTTTCTTTTAGCGGAAGGGTGTAATAATTTTCGGGAACCGGAATTAGCCATTTTTCCCTGACTTTTTTAACAAGCAACATGTAAGGAGAAGGGGTGTGAAGATGAAAAAAGTCGGAAGCATCTTCTTCCAGCACGCTTGCAGCAAAAGGGCGGAATCCTTCCCGGAATTTGATTTTCAGATTTAACAGCTTTTGCATTTCCTGGTTTCGCGGATCGGCAAGGATACTTCTGCATCCCAATGCCCTTGGCCCGAATTCCATTTTGTGCTGGAACCAACCCGAAATTTTTCCATCGGCAATTTGCCTTGCTATTAAGGGAAGCAATTCTTCATACGGCAGCTTATGTGCGACGGCATTAAATTTTTTAATAACCCTCTCCACATCTTTATTGTCAAAATCCGGTCCTAACAGCGAGCCATTTAACGGTTCCCCCTTTGCTTCCGTTGTTCTTTCTTTTTTAAAATATAAGTAATAAGCAGCCAGCGCACAACCCTGGGCACCTCCCGCATCTCCGGCGGCCGGAGTAATGTAAATGTTTTTAAAAAGACCACTATCCTGCAGTTTTCCGTTAGCCACACAATTCAGCGCAACGCCTCCGGCCAGACACAAGTTGTCGCTTTGAGTAATTTTTTTTAACGTTCCGGCCATTTTTAATATTGCTTCTTCGGTTATATGTTGTATGGCAAGCGCCAGATGACAATGCAATTCATTCAACTCCTCTTCCGGAGTTCGCTTTTTTATACCAAAAAGGTTTTCCCATAAAGATTCTTCTATCATAGTTAGCCCTTTCATATAATTAAAATATTTCTGATTTAACCAAATAGAACCGTCATCAAAAACGTGGACGATTTCGTTCAGAATTTTTTTTCGGAATACCGGGTATTCCTTTGATGAAACGCTTCCATAAGGAGCCAGACCCATTACTTTATATTCACCTGAATTCACTTTGAACCCGAGAAAATATGTAAAAGCACTATAAAGCAACCCCAAGGAATGCGGAAACCGCAATTCCTTGAGGATGCGGATATCTGTACCTTTTCCGTATGCCAATGATGTTGTGGCCCACTCCCCGACGCCGTCTATGGTTAAAATAGCAGATTCCTCATAACCGGAAGGATAATACGTGCTGGCCGCATGCGACAGGTGATGCTCGGAAAATAATAATTTAATTTTTTTTAAATCGCTTTTTGCATCAATGGTGCTTAGTTCTTTTTTTAACATTCCCGACAGGAAAATTTTTTCTTTCATCCACTGCGGCATAAACTTTCGGAACGATTGGAATCCTTTCGGGGCCACTCCATAGTATGTTTCAAGAATCCTTTCAAATTTTAACCATGGTTTGTCGTAAAAAACAACCGCGGCTATATCATTCAGCGTAATCCCGTTTTCTTCAAGAATCCACCTTACGGCATTCGTCGGAAAGGAAGGATCATGCTTTTTTCTGGTAAATCGTTCTTCCTGTACGGCACTTACAACAATTCCATTGCTAATTAAAGCGGCGGCCGAGTCATGATAATAGGCAGAAATTCCTAGTATTTTCATGTAATATGGTTTCTGTTGTTAAGAAAAAACAAACCTGTTTCTTCTTACAAAAGTATATTAAAAACATCATTTAATGTTGGCTTTGGTAGAATTATTCCCCCTCTTTAATCTTAGATCCCCTTGATAATTCTTTTTGTTTAAAGGTTTTTCAATTTATTTTATTTCTACAAAAGTGGTTTGAAATTAATGCAAAAACGATTATATATAAAATGAAACTCATGTTTTTATTAGAATGTTTTCCGATGCAAGATTAATTTTTCGTTAAGAATTTGGATATAATACAGATTTTTTCAGATAAAACCAGACAGGAGCAACAAGACGAAATGCGTTCCGGCTCCGTCGGGATAAGCAGCTCTGGGGTTGGAAGTCCTTAAACCCCTTGCAAACACGGTAACCGTCTGAAAATTAAGCATAATATTTGCAAAATAACAAAAAAACAGTTATTGTTTTGCGATGGTGTTATAATCGTATAAGCTGCATCCTGTATATTTATGCATAACTAGGAATGAATTGAGACCAACTTGAATCATTTTTAGATGTCCGAAAAAATTCAACCTACCGGATAATAAAATATTATTTACCTTTGAAATTCAAGTTAAGTGTGTATATCTGGAAGTAATTAATGCGCCCCCTTATCCGTAACCTTTTCGTTTCTTTTTTTTCCGCAGTGGTTTTTCTTCTGTTAATAGAGGGGATAACCCGCTTGATTTATCACCGTACATATACCAATGCTTATGATTTTCGGCTTTCACGACCTGCCCCTTATATGCAATCGGAATATTTTTCTGCCGAATTTGTGAAAGAATCGTTTCATCAACCGGGAAAGTGGATTAACCCGCCGGGCACCCGCCTTGTTCTTCCCGGTAATTACAAAGGGAAATATTTTAATGTAACGAACCATATTCGCGTAACAACGAATACTCCGGCCAAATATCATCATCAGGTGTATTTGTTTGGTGGATCCACCGTTTATTGTTCCGAGGTGCCCGACACCCACACGGTAACCAGCTATCTGCAAAGATTTTTAAATTCTGTTTTTCCCGACAGATACAAAGTGGTGAATTTGGGATCAACTTCCATAAACACACTTCAACAACTGGAACGCCTGCAAACATTGAAGCCCGATTCGGGCGACATTGTTTGTTTTTATGGGGGCGTTAATGATGGTTTACTATTCACCACCGGAAGAATAAACGGATGGATAATGGGTGAAAATTATATTGAATATTCCACCAAACTAAATCCGTTACAAAAAATAACATTTAATCTTTATTCCTCCCTGCATTCCTATTCTCGCTTTGTGGAAATTTTCCTTAATCCGTTTTCTTATCAGACCCCTGCTCATCTCAAAGATACATCAATCATCCGGCAACTAAAACTCAAACTTAAATACTCATACATAAATAATATCATAAAGGCCGATTCCTTGTGTTGTCGGCAAAAAGTTTTTTTTATTAATTTTCTTCAACCTCACCTTTTTACCAGAAAAAACCCAACAACCTATGAAAAAAAATTAATGCAAAATAAATATCTTATACCCGACCCATGGAAAGCAGCACTCTTACACAGTTATCCCGTTCTAAAAGAAGCAAATGCCGAATTGCGAGCACGAAACATTATTACATACGACCTCTGTACAATATTGGATAGTCCTCAAACGGACTACTATCTGGATTTTTGTCATGTTACTGAAAAAGCCAACAAAAAAATTGCTGAAGAAATATCCAAAAAAATTATTTTAACGCTTGAACGTTATTCCACAAAAACAGCACGACAATAAAAATTAATCATGAATATTTATAGATTTTTATTAAAAAAGAATTGATGAAATAGGGCCATGAATATACACAATTTGTTTATTTCAAAAAAAACATCAACCCATTACATCCGTCGCCACTTCATCATTTTAAGAAAATGAAATTTATCCCCCATTTTTTTATTAAACATGTAAATTATGGAACATCAATAACAGTATGAAAAAGTTGAATTAACTTCCGACATCCCGATATATCTGAACAAATCCGGACGCGGGGGAAATTTTGCAGCAGAAATTGCAAAATGTTGGTTTATTATTTTTGTCTTTTATGAAGATTTTTAAGCAATTTTCTGTTAATAATGAGCTTTGATGTTATGAACGACGCTTGTGATAGACAGAATTTTGATAGTAAAATCTAATTATTTTTTTCTTTCGATTTTCCTGCCAAATATGTTAGTTGAATTCCGGCAATAAAATTTTTTCCTCGCATGCCGTTTGATATTAAATTCTCTGAAAATACCTGAAGCATTCCTGCATTGGAAAACAACTGAACCCGAACAAGGTCCTTATCATTTACAGGAAAATTCCCCCCAATACCTAAAAAAAAGCCCAAGTCAATACGCTTGAATTCATCCGTTATGTTGTCGCTTCCGGAATCATAAACCCTGTTTGCTTCAAGTAGGGAATGCTGAGTAATTCCCACATTAACCGAGAAATGAGCTTGTTTATTCAGTGCATTTCTGCGATATGAACATCCGGCAACCACATCCCAGTAATTTAAACGGTAACGGGGCTTATATTCATCCATGTATTCTTTAAAGACCGTTCCACGCTGTTGAAAACCCGTTTGTAAAAACACCCCCCACTTCTCTGTAATGAAATATTCTCCTATAATGCCGGCACCTGCCATTAATTTCATGCTCATCTTGTTGTTGACTCCCGGAGCGGCATTCATGTCGTTAGCAGATTTTGTTTTTAAAATAGTTGATGCCCCCGCGGAATAAATGGAACCAAAAATAAATTTTGTTTGTGCCCGGTTTGGCTGTATGCTTAACATTAATACCACAAAAGCGATTTTTTTAATAATCATTATTATAAGATTTGTGATTAGACAATTTCAAATTGAAGCATCATGCCGTCATCTTCGTGCTCCAGGTTGTGGCAGTGAAAAACAAATTTTCCTTTATTCTGTCCAAAGGTCATGATTACACGAACTTTTTCTCCTGGCAGTAATAAAACCGTATCTTTCCAACCGGTTTCTGTTGGTAATAAACTGTTTCTTCCCCCCGTACGATCCAATATCTGAAATTGAACCCCGTGAATATGTATGGGATGGGGCTCGTTACCGGCAGAATTGTCGAAAACCCATATTTCCGTATTGCCTGCCTGAACCATTTCGTCGATCCTGTTTTTGTCGTATGTTTTATCATTGATGCGGTGCATCCCTTTCATAGACATTCCTTCGTGCCCTCCGTTTTCCATGCCAGCGTTGGAAATGTCAAAAACCCGAGTTCTGATGGCGCTGTTTTCAGGAATTTTATTGATATTTGATAAAAACGCCGGCAAAGAGAATGAATCTGCCTCTTTTTGGGTTACCCTGAATTTAACAATTTTGAATTCTTGCAAGCCCTGAGCTGTTCCGGCAGAAAACGTTTTGCTAATCAAATAAATATCAGATCCGGGAGAATAACCCGAGAAATCTACAATTAAATCCGCGCGTTCTCCTGGTCCAAGAATAAGCGAACCTGTCGTTTGGGGCGTAACGATCAACCCCCCGTCGGAACCAACGACTGTAAAAGGATCTCCGGTGCTTAGTGCAAGATTATAAATACGGCCATTTGAACCGTTTAGTACTCGAATTCTGTATTTTCGGGTTTTAACTTCCAAATATGGAGAATAAACACCATTCACGGTAATGTAGGGCCCCATATACCCGGTCATTATTTCTCCCATAACCGGTGAATAATCCAATGCGTAATCTGGAAAAACACGTTTGTCTTGTATTATCAAAGGAATCTCAAATTCATCCGACGGAAGATTTAGCGTTTTCTCTTCATTATCTCTTACAATGAAAACCCCGGCCAGTCCTAAAAAAACCTGTTTGGCCGTGCGTCCGTGCGGGTGAGGATGATACCAATACATTCCGGCCCGCTGTGTAACGGTAAATTCGTAATGTTTGCCCCCTCCTGGTTTTGCGATTTCTTCAGGGTGTCCGTCCATGACAGCGGGAACGATTAATCCATGCCAGTGAATATTGGAATTTTCAGATAAATTGTTTTTAAATTCTATCCTTACATTTTCACCCGTGTTTACATTAATCAAAGGGCCCAAAATAGCACCCGGCTGATACCCAAGAACCCTTGAGGTTTTACCTTTAAAAATACTATGCTCTGTTTGTTGTGCAGTTAATGTTGTCTGGGAGCCAACTACGGAAGGAAATGAAAGTTTTGTGGAAAAATCTCCCTCAATGACCGCAACATGCCCGGACATCATTCTTGTCATCATGTTTTTTTTTCTACACGACAGCAAAAGAGGGGGAAAACTACTGTGTGTAAAAAGGGTAACAAAACCCAATCCGGTCAATCGGATAAATGTCCGTCTTTTCATTGATGTAATCCAAATCCTACACTCTTTGTAATATTGACAAAATTTGCCTTATTTTATGTTTTTGTCATCAATTAATGGTTATTGTTTTCGATGTTTCATCCATTTTTTTACCGTTTTTACTCATCGCTTTCAACTTCACGTTATATGTTCCGGCATTGTTATATGTATGGGAAGGATTGGAATCCATAGATGTTCCTCCGTCGCCGAAGTCCCATTCATAGTGATGAGCGTCTTTGCTGCACGATGAATTAAATTTGACCGATTGCCCCACTATGCTACTTGAAGGAGCTTCAAAGCACGCTGTTGGTTTTTTTTGGCAACCCAATGCAAAAAGAATGGGTATTAGCAGAGCACCGGCAGTTCTGATTGTTTTTTTTTCATAGCCGCTTGTATTTGAGATTAATTTCGATTAAAAACGCCATACGGAGTGTTATATTGTGTAGAATGTATTAACATAACATGCCAGGGTTCTTTAAAAAACAAATGTGAATGGTTGCCCAACATATCTTCCACAAATGTAATGAAAAAAGCCGGCAAAAAATATTTTCTTTGAAAGAAAAAACACCCCCCCTCCTGTTTGCTTTTTATGTTGTAGTTTTAAATATACGCCTCTACTATAAAATGATTATATTTTTTTTGATGGCACTTTTAATATGATAATTATCGTATGAATTTTGATTTTTCAATGGTGATTATACGGACAAATAACAATACCTTATAAAAAATTAGAATTAACTCCGAATGTTTCCCCGACTAAATCGGAACACGAGCCGGAATCGGGTTAAGCCGATTAAGAAGAAATTTGTTATTACTGATAGCAAAATCCGTGCTCAATAAACGGCAGGATGGTGTAACAAGAATTTACGTTCTGAAAGAAGCATTGAAGTTTATATATTAGAACCATGCTGTTTGTTTTCATATTAAGCCCGCCCCCAATGCAATGGAAAAAACAATAAGCATTACGGCAACGATGGCTTGCAGAAATCGAAGGGTTATTTTCTTTAAAAGCTTGTTGCCAAGATAGGCACCGGCAATAGCCGAAAATGTGGCACACAGCACGGAATTCAAATTGGCCCGGATATCCGGAACAATAAAACCGCCTGCATACACGCCAAGCCGGACGAGATCTACAAAAACCGAAACCACAACAGACGTTGCCACAAACCCTTCCCTGGAAAGCCCGGCTTTTATCAGGAAAGCGCTTCGCAGGGCACCCTGATGTCCCGAAAGCCCTCCGAAAAAACCGCTTAATGCACCCCCCAGCGGAAGTTTATCTTTTCCGAATTGCAGCCGGCCAAACCGGGGAAATAAATCCATCATCGAAAAAATGATGAGCAGAATCGCAATAATTAACTTTGCAACAGAAACTTCAAGGGTTTGTCCGAACAAATGGTATGTAAAAAGCGGTTGGAGGGCAGTAATGTTAAGCAGAAGCAGTGAACCGAACGTGGCAGCAATAACAGCCGGAATGCCAAAGCGGATAAGCACCTGTCTGTCGGCATGACGCCCAACCAGCATGAGCTTAAAAAGATTATTGAAAAAATGCACCACCCCGGTGAGTGCAATGGCTGTGCCCACGGGAAAGTAAATCATAAAAACGGGAGTTAATACCGTGCCCAGTCCGAATCCGCAAAAGAATGTCAGAACTGAAGCAAAAAACGCTACAACGCTCAAAATCACTTCCTCCATATATATATAATATTTACGCCAAAGACAGAACAATAGTATTGACAAAGTAATGGTAAAATTTTATATTGTACATGTCGCTTGCTCAAGGTGTGAATGGAACGTCATAAGCAAATGAAATAACGGATTATTTGTTATAGATCACAAAGTGAACATGCTTAACGCAGATACAAAACAAAACCATTCGCATCTGTATATAAATATTAATACGGTGTCGTTTTTTTCTGCCTTCTGTGCGGATAATGTTAGTTGTTCCGTTAATAACTTCTCCGGAAGCGTTTTATTTTTTTCATAAAATTCCTGAATTTGTTTGATTATTTTTGTCTCCTTTTTCGGCTTGACCGGCATCCGGAATTTCACAAATACACTACCTTTTCGGCATGCCGTTTCTCATGCCGGAACATGTTTTTCCCGATAACGGGGATACTGCCGTAACGGGAAGAAAAATAAAAAAATTATAATATGAGTGAGGTAAAGGTAAAATATACCGAAGAAGATATTAAGTCCCTCGACTGGCGAGAACACATCCGGCTGCGCCCGGGAATGTATATCGGGAAGTTGGGGGACGGGGGTGCCCCCGATGATGGTATATATGTGCTTTTGAAAGAAATTATCGACAACGCCATTGACGAGCACATGATGGGAGCCGGTGACAAAATTGAGGTAACACTTCAGGATGGGGTTATCACGGTTCGGGATTATGGAAGGGGAATTCCGCTGGGTAAAGTAGTTGATGTGGTTTCGAAGATGAACACCGGGGCGAAGTACGACTCAGAGGCCTTCAAACGTTCCATTGGTTTAAATGGCGTGGGAACAAAAGCTGTTAACGCACTTTCATCATACTTTAAAATAACTTCATTTCGTGATGGCCAGGCCAAAACGGCTGAATTTGATAAAGGTATTTTAATAAAAGAACACAAAATCACATCAGCTCCCAATGAAAAAAACGGGACTCTTGTGGTTTTTAAACCCGACGACAGTGTCTTTAAAAAATATCATTTCGTTCATGAATACATCGACAAGATGTTATGGAACTATGCATTCCTGAACACGGGTCTTAGATTGTATTTCAACGGAACGGAATATAAATCGGAAAACGGACTGCGCGATTTACTGGAAAAAAACATCAGCGGAGAAACGCTTTATCCCATCATTCATTTGAAAGGGAAAGACATTGAAGTGGCCATTACGCACAGCAATGAACATTTTTCGGAAGAATATTATTCTTATGTAAACGGACAGTATACTCCACAAGGCGGAACACATCAGGCTGCTTTCCGTGAGGGGTTTGTTCGTACAATACGCGAGTTTTTCAAAAAAGATTATGACCCCACGGATATTCGTAAATCCATAGTGGCTGCCATATCCGTAAGAATTCAGGAACCTGTTTTTGAGTCGCAAACCAAGACCCGTTTGGGTTCCAATGAAATTGCTCCGGGTGGACAAAGCATCCGCTCTTTCGTGGGCGATTTTCTGAAAGAACATCTCGATAATTACTTGCATCGTCATCCCGATACGGCTAAAGCCATTGAAGCAAAAATTCTGGCCAACGAACGCGAGCGGAAAGAACTGCAAGGCATTCAAAAACTGGCGCGCGAACGGGCCAAAAAAGCTTCGCTTCACAACAAAAAACTCCGCGACTGTCGCATTCACCTGACCGACCTTAAAGATCCGCGCCGTTTGGAAAGCACGCTTTTTATCTGCGAAGGAGATTCGGCCAGCGGTTCCATCACAAAAGTACGCGACGTGAACACTCAGGCCGTTTTCAGCCTGAAAGGAAAACCATTGAACTGCTTTGGCATGAGCAAAAAAGTGGTCTATGAAAATGAAGAATTTAATCTGCTGCAATCGGCTCTTGACATTGAAAACGGGCTGGAAGACCTTCGTTACAACAATATCATCATTGCCACCGATGCCGATGTCGATGGCATGCACATTCGTCTCCTTTTGCTTACTTTCTTCCTGCAGTTTTTCCCCGACCTGGTAAAAAACAACCATGTTAAAATTTTGCAGACGCCGCTTTTCCGTGTAAGAAACAAAAAAGAAACCATCTATTGTTATTCAGAATTTGAAAAGGAAGAAGCCTTAAAAAAATTGGGCGGTAAACCTGAAATAACCCGCTTCAAGGGGTTGGGTGAAATCAGTCCTGATGAATTTCGGAATTTTATTGGGAAAGACATCCGGCTTGAACCTGTAATGCTGGACCAAAAGGCCAGCATACAGGAACTTCTATCCTATTATATGGGAAAAAACACGCCTCAAAGACAAGAATTTATTATCGACAATCTTCGCTATGAACTCGACAAAGCAGAAAATTGACACGGCGTTTTACACATTTTTGGTTAATTGAAGTTAAAGTTTTACCTTTCGATAATATTCGGCACAGGGCTTGAATATAAATTTGTGTAAAAATTAAAAATTATGAAAACAACTTTATTTGTATTAAGCGCAGTGGGTTTATTGGCCTTTACGGCTTGTAAATCAAAAAAGAAAACCCCCATTCAACAAGAAACCGGAGCAAAGGAAATAACGGTTCCTTTCAGTTCAAAAGAATATCGTTCCGATGAAAACTATTTCCGGGCAAAGCAAATGGGTAAATCTCCTGATTTGGCAACTGCCAAAAAAATAGCTTTTCAAAATGCCAAATCGGAAATGGCCGGAAATATCCAAGCCATGATTAAAAGGGTTACCGACCAATACACTAACCAAAGAAGCGTGGGCAATGCACAAGAATATGAAAACAAATTTGAGGAATTGGCTCGCGAAGTGGTGAACATGCAACTTTCCAATGTGAAAGAAATCGGCGAAAAAATATTCAAAGAACCCGACGGTTCATATACCTATTGGATTGCCATTGAAGCCGGTAAAAAAGAAGTGTTTGAAAAAATGGATCAGAAAATTTCCAACGACGCTAAACTAAAACTGGATTACGACAAGAAAAAGTTTGAGGAAATTTTTAATGCAGAAATGAAAAAACTGGCTGAAGGTCAACCTTAATATCCCAAGTAATTATTTAAAAAGAGCATCCACCGTGATGCTCTTTTTTTTAACATCATGAAAATATATTTTAAAATATTTTTCATCCTGCTGGTAACGACATTACCATTTTGTACGGGAACAAAGAAATATTATAAGGCGGCCGAACGATTGGAAAAACAAGGTCTTGTGAATGAGGCTGCAGAATTTTACATGGAATCATTGCGAAGAAAGCCAACAAACACGGACGCCCAAATAAAACTAAAACAGGTAGGCCAAAAATACGTATCGGCTTTGTCAACCGAATTTTTCAGGCATTATAACCTCAATGAAGACGAACAAGCACTTGTGACCTTCGAAAAATTAAAAAGTTTTACGGATGAAGCCGCACGTTTAAACGTCACGCTGGACTACCCTAAAGCTTACCATGACGATTATAACAAAGTGGTTGAACGTTATTGTGAAAAGAAATACCACCAGGGAGAAAAAAATTTTAAATCAAAACAATATGCATTAGCCATTCAACGTTTCGACGAAATCAAAAAATACAAGCCGGAATTCAGAAAAATGAATTTTTATTATAAGGAGGCGTATTGTGAACCCCTGTATGAAAAAGCCATGCAGCTGATGCAAGAAAAACGATATGAAGAAGCCCTGCCTTTCCTTCAAAACATATCGGAAAAGTTTCCAGATTACAGAAGAACTTCCTTTGCCATGGATGTCGCCTCTCAGTCGCAAAAAAAATATTTAACCATGATAAATTCTTCGTCGGGTAAAGAAAAAGCGATTTCCGTTAACGTCGCCAGAGAGCTTAGAAACAGGTTTTCAAAGTCGAACAACGTCGAGTTTGTTTCGACACCTTTGTTTGACGAGGTAACGATAAAGGGTAATGAAAACAAAGATGTTTTACGGGCATTATCAAAGGCATCCGAAACGGATTACTTGTATGTTTTTTTTCTTACGGATTTAAAAACCTCCATGCCGGCAACAAAGAGAACAAAGTCCAGAGCGTGGTTGCAAATAACCCAAATCCGAAACGACAGTGTTTTCTACTCCTACATTCCGGTGGATTATTTTCAGGTTTCGGCAGAAAAAAGCATTTCCGTCACCATAAATGAAATACTCTACCGCACTTCGGATATGGCCGCTGTCAGCGAAAACATTCAATCCTTTACGGTTCGGGATGCAATAGAGTATAATGAATTGCCCGCCAATGTTTCTCAGAAAAATATTCAAAACCTTTTTCCGGTTAACCCCTCCCTCACTCCGATTCAAATGCATACCGTCAGAAGCTGGAGAAAACAGTTTGAAGCTCGCAACACATTGCGGCCAGACAGCGAATTGGAAAACGAGCTGATTAACAACGTGGTTCAACATTCATCAAAAAATTTTAGTCAGTCCTTTCGATGAAAAATTTTTATTACATACTGGCTTGTCTGATGTTTGGATTACTTTATTCACAAAACACCAATCTTAATGCTCCCTCCTGGGTATCACAACGTCCCATAAGCTCGTCACGGTTTATCGGCATTGGCGTAGCTGAAAAAACACCCGGTTCCAACTACATCATGGAAGCCAAAAAAAACGCCCTCTATGACCTGGCATCTGAAATAAAAGTGAATATATCTTCTAATTCGATGTTGTATTCTTATCAAAACAACAATCAATTTAATCAGACTTATAATTCCCTCATCAAACTCAGCAACACCGAGAATATAGAAGGGTACCAGCAGGCGGGCACTTATGAGAACGAAAAGCACTACTGGGTATATTATTACCTTGAAAAAGAAGAATACTTCAAGCGAAAAGAACAAAAAAAACAACAAACCCTGCAAAGCGCATCCCAAATGCTGATGAACGCCGAAAAAGAATTTAAATCAGGATCTTATACCAACGCTTTATTTCTGCGATTGAAGGCCTTCGGCACCCTAATTCCCTATTTAAATGAAGAAATAAAATTAAACCCGAATGAAGCCGGAGGGGTTTCAAACATCCTTCATCTGTCGCAACTCATACAAACCCAACTTGATGGTATCCAAATAAACGGGCTTCCCTCTGCTCCGGATTTTATCCCGCTACAAAAAAACTATCAACCACTTGAATTAAAAATTTCATACTCAATGCCCATGAACTTTTCGCAGTTGCCGTTTACTTTCGAATATAACGAAGAGGAAATGATGATAAAAAACGACGTGGAAGAAGCCGTAGAAAACTCTTTAAAAATTAACATAGAAAAAATTATGAAAACATCCGGCAATTTGTTTTTAACCGTAACCCCTGAACTGGATATCATGACGCAAAGGGATTCTGTAGCACGGGCCGGAAGTATGCTGGCCAAACAAATCATCGCTCTTCCCAAAAAACAAATCATATTAAGGCTCCGTCCGCTTAATGTGTTCTTCGACATTCAATTTAAAAACTTCTCCAAAAAAATAAATCCATCGGATGCTTATAATGCCGATTACACTTTCAAAGATTATTTTAAAGGACTTCCGATTCTGGAAGTTACAGATCTAAAAACAGCCGACTACATCATTTCCATTCAAACCGATACACGCCTGAGCGCTGATCATTCTTATCTTTTTTCTTCCACTCAAAATTATTTGACGGAACTTGTCGGAGAAATTGTATTAAAGGACGGATTTCAGAAAGAAATTTACAGACACCCTCTTACAGAGATTTTCGGATACGACAAGGATAAAAATACGGCTGGATTAAAATCTTACCAAAGCAGAAAAGGAAAAACGGCTCTTAAAGTAGCTGCTTTTCATATTCAAAGAAAAATGATGGATTATTAATTTTATTTTGAACAATCCGACTTACCCTTAGAACTGAAATCTTCCCGAAAATAATAGTAAAAAAAACAGAAGCCCAAAATACCGGAAAGGATAGAAATAATTCCTGCCATTAAAAGTAACATGGACGTAAGGAAAGGGAGATCAACAAAAATAAAGACCAAGACGAATAAGAAGCCCAATACAATTCTAAAAATCCGGTCGGGAGTCCCTACGTTGGGCTTTAAATTTTTAATTTTATGAATGAACCGTTCCATGAAATTACTTTTTCCTGAACGAGATAACAACCGGAACCCCTTTAAAGTTCCAACGTTCCCGAAGTTTATTTTCCAAAAAACGTTTATAGCTGTCGGCCACGTATTGTGGCAAGTTACAATAAAACATAAAAAGAGGTTCGTTTTTTACTTTGCTGACATATTTTACTTTTACTTCCTTTCCCTTCACAACAGGAGGTGTATAGGTTTGAATAAGTGGCAGAAAATAATCATTTAATTCGGATGTGAGTATGTGTTGTTTGTTTCTTTTCAATGCTTCCGCGGCAGCGTCCAAAATTTTAAGCACGCGTTGTTTTTCATGAACCGAAATGAAAAAAAGATCATAATCACGAAAAGGGGCAGTCCGTTCACGAATGTTTTTTTCCCATTCCAGAACCGTCTTGGTATTTTTTTCTACCAAATCCCATTTGTTTACGGCCAAAACCACGGGCTTTCGGTTGTCGAGAATGAGCCGGAGTATAAACAAATCCTGGGATTCTATGCCGTGTTCGGCATCCAATAACAATAAGCAAACATCTGCCCGTTCAATGGCTTTAATGGTTCGCAGGGTGCTATAGAATTCAATGTCTTCTCTTACTTTACTTTTTTTCCTAAGGCCGGCGGTATCCACCAAAATCCACTCGTGTCCGAACTTGTTGTAATAGGTATCAATGCTGTCGCGGGTGGTGCCGGCAACAGGCGTTACAATATTTTTCTCTTCACCCAGCAATAAATTGACCAAAGAAGATTTGCCGACGTTGGGGCGTCCCACTATGGCCAGGCGGGGCACGTCGGGATGTTCTTCCGGAGCATCTTCATTTAATAAATTTATCAGTTCGTCCAACAAATCACCCGTGCCCGAACCGTTAATGGCCGAAATGGTGAATACCTTTTCGAAGCCCATTTCATAAAAAATTCCGGCATAATTCGTTTGGGAAGGAGTATCGCACTTATTTACCACCAGAAGAACCGGCTTTCCCGACTTACGGATAACTCTTGCCATTTCTTTATCTTCTTCGGTAATGCCGTCATTCAAGTCAACCAGGAACAACACCGCGTCACATTCTTCCAGCGCAATTTTCACTTGTCTGGAAATATGGGGTTGAAAAGCGTCCTCGCTTTTTTCCAAATATCCCCCGGTGTCGGCCAACATAAATCGTTTGCCTTTCCATTCGGCCGCTCCGTATATTCGGTCTCGGGTTACCCCCGGGGTGGCATCCACAATCGCTTTTTTTTCTCCCGTCAACCGATTAAAAAGCGTAGATTTTCCCACATTCGGTCTCCCGACTATTGCCACCAGGTTTTTCATGCCGGCAAAATTAGAATAATTGTCGGAAAAGTATTATATTTGTTAAATATGATGGGGGTTTTTAGGTCCTGGTTGTACTTGTTTTTTTTCGTTTCATTTTGTTTTGCCCATTTTAAAAAACCGCCCGATCATTTGTCTAAAAAAGGGATATGCTTTACGGAAAACAAAGGACAGTGGGACAGTCGTATTTTGTATCGTTGCATGATGCCGTCGGGAAATTTTTTTTTAGAAAAAAACTGCCTTACCTGGTTTTTGTTTGAGGGGCATAAATTGAGCAAAATTCATGCAAAAGAAATTTCGGCCGGCAACGGCATTTTACCCATACGCGGTCATGCATTTAAAGTTTATTTCGAAGGAGCGTCGGAATATCCTACCGTTTATGGTACGGATGCTTTGCCTTTTTATGAAAATTATTTTATCGGAAAAAACCCGGCCGCATGGAAAAGCGGAGTGCTTTCATATAATAGAGTAGTTTATGAAGGTCTGTATGAAGGCGTTGATCTTGAACTGCTTACCAACAACCACGAGATAAAATATAATTTCAGGGTTCGAAAAGGTTACCATTATAAAAAAATTCAGATGACTTACGAAGGCGTCGAGGGGTTGAAAACGGAAAACAATGAACTCATCATTCAAACCTCCATAGGCATACTGAAAGAAAAACAACCCATAGCCGTTCAAATTGTGGGGGGAATAAAAAGAGAAATCCCCTGCAGATTTGCAGTGAAAGGAAGAAAGGTTTCGTTTGAACTCCTTGCGGCTTATGATCCGGATTATGATTTGTATATTGATCCGCTGTTGGTTTTTTCGGCACAAATCGGAGCCTCTCCCGATAATTTTGGAATGACGGCCACTTACGACCTTGCCGGAAACCTATACAGCGGAGGCATGGTTTATAATGCAGGGTATCCCACCACCGTAGGGGCGTTCGACAACACGTTTAATAGTCCCGCCGGCTACGGCCAAACCGATTTATTTATCTCAAAATATAATGCCGCGGGCACCGGCCTGGTTTATTCCACATACATTGGCGGCACGGGCAACGAAGCTATATGCAGCATTGTGGTTAATTCCTCAAATGAGCTTTGTGCCCTGGCCGTAACTTCTTCAGCCAATTTTCCCACAACACCGGGTGCCGCATTCCCGACTTTCAAAGGCGGAACCAATATTGGTTATATTTCAAACGGTATACTTTTTTGCGGAGGAACGGATATCGTTTTGTTCAAATTCAATGCAACGGGAACCTCCTTGTTGGGAAGCACGTTTTTTGGCGGTACGGGTAATGATGGAATCAACAACCTTACCAACACTTTCCTGACCAACTCCGGTCCGGGATCGTGCATGAACCCCGTTCCGACTACCGGATACGACAGCTTGCAACTGAATTATGGCGACCAGTTCCGCGGAGAAATTCAGGTGGATAAATACAACAACATTTATATTGCTTCCTCAACACGCTCGGCTGACCTTCCCGTTGTTGGAGGATTCGATAACACCTATAACGGCGGGCAGGACGCTTTGGTGGCAAAGTTCAATCCTTCACTAACGCAGCTTATTTTCAGTTCTTATTTGGGGGGAGCGCATAACGATTCAGGTAACGGCATTTACGTGGATGCAAACCATCATGTTTATGTAACCGGAGGCACGTGCAGTTCCAATTTCCCGGTTGCCAACGGATATCTTAACGCTTACCAGGGCGGCAAATGCGACGGTTATGTGGTGCGAATATCCCCTGCAGGCACAAGCATATTAAACGGCACGTTTATTGGTACAAATCAATACGACAATTCATTTTTTGTAACGGGAGACAAACACAACAAAATTTATATTTTTGGCCAGTCGTTGGGCAACATGCCCGTGCAGGCAGCGCCCACTTCAACGGCCGGTATTTTTAATGTGCCGGGCACTCATCAGTTTATTCAAATTTTTAATTCCCAACTGAATTCGTTGTGGGCATCCACGGTTTTCGGACACAAAACCAACGGGATTGACATATCACCGTCGGCTTTTGCGGTTGATCGGTGTTTGAACATTTATTTATCCGGGTGGGGTGGCGGAATTATAACCAACACGGTTGCCATGAACAACATGCCTATATTAAATGCTCTTCCCAACCACTCCGCCACAACGGGTTATGATTTTTATCTGATGGCATTAGACTCGAATGCTGCTGCGCTCAAATTCGGTTCCTACTATGGGGGAACGATTAGCCAGGAACACGTTGACGGGGGAACTTCAAGGTTTGATCCGCGCGGTGTGATTTATCAATCAGTATGTGCGGGCTGTGGCGGATTTGATGATTTCCCGATAAGCCCGGGCGCGTGGCCTTGCGGCTTTATCACGCCGTGCCCTCCGGGCCCAAATCTTTCTTCCAATTGCAATAACGGTGTTTTTAAAGTTGATTTTCAACTCCAGGTGGCCGTTGCCAGCATCCTTTCAAACACCCTGCAGGGGTGTGCTCCTCTGACCGTTAGTTTTACAAATGCCATCAGCTCGCCAACCTTCGTTTGGTATCTGGGCAACGGGCAGACCAACTCCGTTAATCCTAATCCGACCGTTACCTACACGGCTCCCGGCATTTACACAGTAGCGCTTGCCGTTATTAATCCCACCACCTGTAACATTAAAGATAGTACATTCATTGAAATCGAAGTATTACCCCGACCGACCGCATCTTTCACATTCACTCAAACGCTTTGCAGCCCATCGGCTTCCGTGCAGTTCTCCAATCAAAGTACGGGCCCATCGCCCCTTTCTTATACCTGGAACTTCGGAGACGGTTCGCCCACATCTTCTGTTTTAAATCCCGCACACACCTATACGGCGAATGGTGTCTATACCATTCAACTAACCACCACGCACACCAACGGATGCTCTTCATCGCAAACCCAAACGATTCACGTGTTTGCACCCACCGTAACGGCTCAGGGAGACACGGTGTGTATGGGCGCCCCGCTGACTTTGTGGGCA
>FQKF010050034.1_pt1 | contig 19648 bp, 14 predicted proteins | sample 1504521 | NCBI WGS metagenome assembly FQKF01 (sample SAMEA4475357, study PRJEB15587) | soil metagenome | biome: Soil; feature: Field | place: India | collected 2015-03-11 | depth 0 m
GCACCAAAAGTTATCATGGTTAAAGGAATATCGGGGAATCGATAACCAGTACCAATTACGTATTCAGAAGAGTAATTTTCATTTAAGGTATAGTTAGTTAACCCTAACATAACCATTCGGTTTTTCTTATACTCAAATCTTCCGGTCAGGTTATTTTTAAGAGTAACATCAATTCCAAACAGAGGGCTAAATTGTTCATTAATTGTAACAGATGAAACGTCGAACATAGGCGCATAATTTCCCAGCTGATCACGCACATTGCTAAATCCATCAGGTCCTTCTCTATACAATGAATTAGTCATGTACGAACCAATACTGTACGTCGAAGTATAATTATGCGAAAGTGTAATAGATTGGAAATATTGATTAATAAACTCAATATTAGTTAATCCGGTATAATTCACCCGCCAATTTGGTCGCACGTAGCTCAAAGCAGGGAATAAATCGAGGGTAAAATTATCGATATTATAATTGCCATAAGTAGCCAGAAAAGCGGGAATAAGAACTTGTTGTGAATTTTCATTAAATCCAGGCTGGGGATTTGGATCGTTAACATACGACGGTTTATTAGCATATTTTTGTTGCAGTCGGGAGATAATTTTATACCTATTTTCTTTAAAAAGCTTAAAGAATTTACTCTGTGTATAGTTTTCGTTATTTAATTTTTCGAACGATTTTAGTGATATAATGGTCATACTGAAGTTTCCGGATATCATGGGTTTGGCAAAATGCAATAGGTAATTGGTATCGTTGCGGAAAGGCACATAGGCCGCATTTTTATTTGTAGAACGGGAATAATTTGTATTTAAATCGACTCTGAAGCCGGGTAAAGGTTCGTAATTAGCTCTAAAACTAATGGTTTTAGTTTTTGACTGCAATAAATTAGTCTGTAACATTGGGCTTGAAATTATCCAATCGTTTCTGACCATACGCAAAATATTTTCATCGTCCTGATCGCCCATCACAAAAGCCCAACCAGGTGCATTGCCCGACATGCCCACAAATTTGGTTCCATATTTATAGCCCGATAATGAAGTTCCATTGGTCTCGGTATAAGAGCCATTTATTGATTTTACACCTATTAACACACGAATAATATTCCGCGAAATTATAACTATTGGGTCAGGACCTACTTCAACCTGACCTTCAACCTTAACATTGGCAGTATTTACATCTCGTTCAGGAGTAAACCTGACTCTATTCATTGAAGCCACTTCCATTACCCCTTTCACTTCCTGACCATTCTCGTCGGTTACTTTTATCGTCACGTCTTCCGTTTTAAGATCATGTGTAATGCTTCGAGGTGTTCCGGCCTTTAAGTTTTTGTATGTTTTTTCAAAAGTTACCGTTTTTTTCTCTTTTTGTCTTTGTTGTTGACCAGTTGGCCGTCCCGATTGTTGTATATCGCGTAAAAACTTCACTTTGTTATATATGGTTGATAAACTCAGGTTACCATTTAACTGTATGGTTCGTGAATTTCCAATACTATTTCCCAGGTCGGTATAAGTTCCATCGGTTTCAGTAATTTTAGGTTGAAGCTGCCACTCGAATCCTCCAGAATAACGTGCCGAAGCTGATGTCCAATCAAGTAAAGGCAGCTTGTTGATAGGGATGGTATAGTTCACATTAAATTGATGTGTATACCGAACATTATGTCCGCCGTTTTTAACCTGTCGCCATACATTGTATCGTGGATCATTTTTTAATGAAGGCTGCCCTGGTATGTCCATGGTTCTGTCCCATTCATCGATTCGGGCATAGTTGGCAGCACTGAAGTCAATTTTAATGGAACGAGATAAATCATATTTTACATCATACATTCGGTTCCATAAAAAGCTCTTCTCAATTGTAAGAGGCAAGGCAATACCTCCTTTCGATAAATTACGTAATTGGGTAGCCCTATAATCGCGTGTTACATTGGTTCGAAAAGCTACACTGGTAGGAGCATAATAAAAATTAAAGTCTCGAATTAAACGGAAAAATGGTTTATTCAAAAATGCAATTTTCTGGAAAGGAGCAATGTTTTTAGGTCGGTTATTGAAAATATAATTGAAATTTCCTTCGTGATGGTAAAGGTTATTATATTCGGTTGTGTAATTCGAGGCAAGTTGCTCGTAATACCCATAACTTACTGAAAAATTAGCAGGGTCATAAAATCTGGGTTGTTTACCTGTTTTATTTATTTTCACATTGGTAAAGTTAATGCTTCGGCGAAGTGTACGATCAATAGATATGCGTAAAATTGAGTCACGAACTTTTTGGTTGGGTGCATTATCGAGAGCTGCCTGAAGCGGAATATCGGGGTCGATAGGATTATATTCGGGTTTAATCAGTGTTTGCGAATACGCCAGATACATGGGTATTTGCACCTGAGCTTTAGATGGGAAAAATTTACCCAATTCAAAATCGGCCGATACATCATACTGATTTGTTTGAGCTTTTTCGCGGTCATTAACTTTCGATTCAAGGCTTCCAAAGCCGGGTTGCATGGTACTTCCAGCTACACGGACATTACCAAAGTCGGCCAGTTTTACCTGTGTACGAGCATTAGCAGCCCACCCCCCTTTATCGCTAAAATCCGTTAATCGCAATTCATTCACCCAGACTTCTGCCGATTTTGACAGACCATCGTTTCTGTAAGAATTAAATTGCCCGGTTGGATTTCGAACTCCAATCATTACAACCCTTATTTCACTAAGAGTAGGATTTCCAACAATGTATACATTATTTTTCCCATCGTACATATGATATTTATTCTGCAGGGGAACATTTGCATCGTTTCGAGCCTGCTTGATTCGTTGAAAAATATTCAGGTCGATATTAAATCTATTTTCTTCAGGCCAAACCTGTTTAGGATCAGTAATATCTTTTGACCTGCTCACCTTCATGGGTATTTCGTATTCGTAATAGTTATTTTTATTATCACTTCCCAAACGTATAAATACAGTTACATCGCCATCGTTAAGAGGATCATTATCGAGTGGTTCACAATGAACCTCCATTTGAAGTTTTTTATATTGTCGGGCATCGATTTTTCCTGTTTTGAAGGCGGCACGTGCATCACCATCAGATAAATCACGCACTTTAAGTACCATCGATTGTTCATTTTGTTGAATCAGCTGTTGCTGACTGGGATCCACTTCTCGCTTAATACCAGGCGGAATCACATAATTTGAGTTTTCTTCAAGATTAATAGCTTGAATATCGAAGCCTGTAGAAGAATATTGTTCACTCAAACCTTCTCCCCCGGCAATTAAAGCTCCTTCAAATTTTCGCCATTCGCTTCTTACCAGATCGAGGGTAGCAAAACGCAAGGTAGTTTTTTTACTAAAACCAGTAAGGTACATGCGAATAAAACGAATCGATTTAAAATCTTCAATATCGCCAACTTTCCGATCATAACTTTCAATAGGAATTTTAAACTGAAGCCAGCGGGCATTTATTTTTTTGCCCAACACGTTTACAGAAGTATTTCGTTCGCTAACCACATAACTCTCCCCCACTTTAAGTCCAGGACGAAGTTCAACCCTATACTGGTAATAATTTTCTTTATCACTAAGGGTATTGTCATTATTTACATCTTCCATATCGGGTGTAGAGTAGTTCGACTCGGCCGAGGTGGTAGCTCCTGCTTCAGGTGAGTTATTTTCTACCCCATTCCAATTTTTATAACGCTCAGTTACATTGCTTTCTGTTTCATCGTATACCGCATTTCTGAAATGATAAAAGTTATCGGCCGCAGGGTCTTGTTCCAATTTCTTGTAAACATCAGGATCAACAATCGATTGTATCTGAGATAAAAAGTCGGCAAATTTTGTTTTTTCGTCGTCGTTACTCAATCCATCCAGACCAATGTCCTGATATTTACGAATTCCTGTTCCATTGGTAAACGATTGGGTTAAAGGATCGGTTTCTGGTATTCTTCCCCAAACTGAGCTCGATACTGGTGTTGAATCGCCAGGGATGGGTTGTCCTTGCTCAAAATTCATTTTCCCATCTTTTAAAATATCTTCCGAAACATCACCCAGGTTAAAATATAATTCACCTCCAGTATTTGAAGAATCATCAATAAATGGGTCCATTAACCAGAACTCAATATACGATATATTGGCAGCTTCGAAGTCGTTGGTTTGTAAAGCTTTCATCATACCACCCCAACGTTGTTGAGGATTTCTTAGTTTTCCATCAAAATCAAGATCGGTCGAGAAATTATATGGTCCGCGTTCGTCGGGATAATAAGTTAAGTTTAAAGTATAAATATTTGTAGGTACTCCATTGGGCACCTGCTTATTGGGGAATAATTCGCTTTCGAATACTTCGCGGGCTTCATTGGTTTGCAACCACTCTTTGTGCTGCTTAACCTGCGCAGGTGTATAACTATTGTTCCGATAAAACGACTGGTCAATAATATACCACGAAAGTTTCGCTCTATTAAAATTATAACGGTAATCGTTTGCAAAATTAGATTCTGGAAACACACGAGGTGTACTTGCCAACGACCATCCAAAAAACTGTTTCAAGTCGTATTTGGTTTCACTTCCTTCAAAATCGTCGATATAAGCTACTCCTTTTTTACCAATTGCAGCCGATGAGCCAGGTATTAAGTGAGCAAATTCGCCTGTAAATGTTATACTCGAGGGTTCTTTGGTTTGCAAAAATGGCAATTTATCGACCATAGTAGTCAAAAACTGCGACTTAGTACGATAAGTAGTATTTAACCCCCATATGGTATTGGATATAGGTTCGTCGCCAATGTTTACTTTGTTTGTGAGCGGACGCTCGTTTAGGTGTATAATGGTACCTCCAATATTAAAGTCGTCGTTAAATTTATAATCGAGATGGGTTCCAACCAACGTTTTGGTTTGCATATTAAAAGTTGCATTGTTCTCGAGCGAAACCTTAATTGGCTGCCCCGACGACATAATGGCACTATTAATAATCTTTACCGAACCCATGTAATAATCTACTACATAATCCACATTTTCGGTTAGTGGCATACCTCCAACTGAAACTTTAACCGAACCCTGTGGAATATTGGTAGCATTCAAATATATTTCCGACGATGACGATGACTTAAAAGTACCTTTAAGTTTAAACTTGTTTTTTTCAGAAACCAGTTGTGCCTTTGTTTTGGTTGAATCATACAACTCGGTATACACATATTTTTTTCTAATCAATGGATCGGTTACTCCATTTTTATTCATAACGGAATCGAGAAATCGGCCAAATGGTTCACGCATGGGAAATATCACACGGCCATAACGTTTGTCAATGGTAACCTGATCAATAAAATCAAATACTCCATCGGGGTAATTATCGAGTTGAGAATTTACCTTATCTAAATTGAGTAAACGAAGGAGTGGTATGCTACTAATGGTTCCTGTTTTTTCAGGAATATAGTTCACATCGGTACCTTTTGAATCATCGCGGTAAAGCACATCGAGATAAAAGTCATCGTTACTTATGTCATATGCATTCAATGAATAAATGTTTTTCATCATCAGGTTCCACGTTTTTTGCGAAGGAGATAGGTTGGTACCTTTCAGCATTTTAAGCACTAGTGGCATTTTTGAAGCAGTAATATCGGTCGACAAATCACCTACCTTATAGGTTCGACCGTTTACCATGTATTCAAATGCCACACCCAATACCTCATCGTTATTAAGTGCTGTATTAAGCGAAATAAAACCCAGATTACGATCGAAAGTATATTCGCTTTCGCTCAATTTACGTGCACTTTTAATTTTTTCGTAATCAACCCCATCGCGTAAACCAAATTGTTTAATGGCATTATCATCGCTACTACGCACTGCATTTTTCACCAGATCGTATAAGTTGTTTGCTTCATTATACGGATACTGTGCTGCATTATTCACACTTACTACCGATGGATTACTTAAATTCCGACGGTCAATTTCGGCAAGGTCGGCAAATGCATAAATAGCACGTACATCCTCAACTTTTGCTTTATTTCTGTTGGTAACCCATACTTCAATGCGGGTAATTGTAATGTTGGATGCAATACGTGGTAAGAATTTATGGGCATCGTCGTATTGATTGGCAAATGTATGAGTCAGGAAAAAATGTTTATTGGCCTCATAGTCGTCGGCATTAATTTCAAAAGGAGTGACCATGGCACCACCCTGTACCTGCACCACTTGACTTTGTCCACGTTGTTGAGAAAACACAGTGGTTACATTTAGTTTTCCAAATTGTAGTTCGGTTTTAATACCAAACAAACTCTGACTGCCATTAATTAAAGTACCTGGTAGGGGTAATGTTACATCGCCTGCTTCAACTTTCCGAACTATATCATCTTCATCGCCATTATATTCAAGTTTGGTTTTATTTTCGAATTCAAACATAGCGTCGGTGTTATAGCTAACACCAAGTTTTACACGCTCGCCAATGGTACCGGTTACATTCATTTGAATTTTCTCATCAAAATCGAACGACCATACCTTACGCATATTTTCCTGTAATTGCGGGTTTTCAATTGTTGACACACTACCCCCAAAAACAAGTTCTGCCTGACCCTGAGGAACAATGTTAATTGTGTTTCCGCCAAATACTTTTTGAAATACTTCGCCGCCTACAGTAAAACCCTGAGAAAATCCTCTTGCTGAAGACTTACCGCCATTAGCTTGAGCACGCCAGTATTCTCTTATCATTCGTTGTGTCTCATAACGTCGGTATTCATCCATGCTCATATAAGTAGGCCGACGATAATTAATTGTACCTATTTTATTAGTAAACACATACTGATTAGTAGCAGGGTCATATTCCACATTAGATTTTAAATTCGATGGATGTTTCAACTGGATACCCTCAGGACGTTTTAAATCGCCTGTCGGATAGGCAGGATCATCTTTTAATTTAAATTGAGGCCCCTCTGCCTTTACAGTAGCCGTATCGTCTGTTAACGTATCGGGTTCTTGTAAATAAGGTGGATTAAACCGAGGGTATGATACCTGTATAGTGAGGTATATAATTCCCGATATAATAAAAATAATGCGTATAATAAAATATTTGCTTGTTTTAATCATTCGCTAATTAAAGAACTTTTAAAGCCATTTTTATAACTTCTTCAACGGTCATATTTGCAGGATATTGCCGCATAATATCCTTTAATACCTTATCGACCTGTGGTTTTGCAAACCCAAGCATAACTAATGCTGATAACGCTTCGTCGAATAAAGTATTGTCTGGTAATGTAATATTTTGTTCACCAACCGGAAGTATTTTGGTAACCTTATCTTTGAGTTCAACTATCATTCGTTGTGCAGTTTTACTGCCAATTCCTTTAATACCTTGTAAAATTTTTATATTTTCAGTGGCAATTGCTTGAACAACTTCCGAGGGTGTAAGAGCCGACAAAATCATTCGGGCAGTATTGGCACCAATACCCGAAACCGAGAGTAGTACTTTAAATACCTCCCGTTCGTGTTCATTCTCAAAACCATAGAGCAAATGTGCATCTTCTTTAATATATTGGTACACGAAAATCTTCTTTACCATATCGGGTTTAAGCGCTGAAAATGTATTCAGCGAAATATGTATCATATACCCAACACCCTGATTATCAAGAACAAGATAGGTAGGTGTTAGTGAAACAATTTTTCCGATTATATAATCAAACATATTTAAATTTTTAAATTGCGCTAAATTAAGTAAAATGAAAAAACGAAAAAATTATTTTTAAATTATCAAAAAACAAAATTTAAACTTTTACATAGTTGTGTATTAAATACTAAAATCTAAGTATATTTGGCAAAATTTTGCTTATAATTTTTTGTTTATATGGAAAATATCGACTGGAAAAATTTGCCTTTTAATTATTACAAAACCGATTACAATGTCAGGTGTTATTGGCGTAACGGGGAATGGGGGCCTATTGAAATTAGCACATCGGAATACATAAACATGCATATGGCTGCTACCACTTTACACTATGGTCAGGAAGCTTTTGAAGGATTAAAAGCTTATCCGGGAAAAGATGGTAAAGTGCGTATTTTCCGTCCCGAGGAGAACGCTCGTCGTATGGCAGCTACTGCACGTTATATATTAATGCCTGAAGTGCCAGAAGATTTATTTATTGAAGCAGTTACAAAAGCAGTTCAGTTGAATGCAAAATATATTCCTCCATACGGTACAGGAGCTACTCTCTATATCCGACCATTATTAATTGGGGTTGGTCCCGAAGTTGGGGTTCGACCTTCCAAAGAATATCTTTTTATGGTGTTTGTAACACCTGTTGGTCCTTATTTTAAAGATGGTTTTAAGCCTATTCCGGTAATGATATGCCGTGAATTTGACCGGGCTGCACCTCTGGGAACTGGTCATGTGAAGGTTGGCGGTAATTACGCAGCCAGTTTACAATCAATAAAAAAAGCCCAGGAAGCTGGTTATTCAACCGTAGTATATCTCGATGCCAAAGAAAAAAAATACATTGACGAATGTGGTCCAGCTAACTTTTTCGGAATAAAAAATAATACTTATGTTACACCCGATTCGCGGTCCATTCTTCCATCGATAACTAATAAAAGTCTGATGCAAATTGCAAAAGACATGGGCATGAAAGTTGAACGCCGACCGGTACCGGTTGAGGAACTGGAAGAATTTGAGGAAGTTGGCGAATGTGGCACAGCTGCAGTTATTACACCCATTAGTATTATTGCCGATCCAGAAAAAGGCAAAGAATATGTGTATTGCAAAGATGGAAAACCGGGCCCAATATGCAGCAAATTATACCAACGTTTAACATCTATTCAATTTGGTGAAAGTGAAGATCCTTATCAGTGGACACGAATTATTCAAATTTAAAGAGTTATTCGAATAGTTAAGAAATGAGAAATAGCGAAAACCTTTCTCCACGAAAAATTACAAGTGCATATTTTATAACAACCATAAGTCTTACACTTGTGCTATTTCTGTTAGGACTGGTAGGGCTTCTTATTTTAAATGCAAAGAAGCTATCTGACTATGTAAAGGAAAACATTACCCTTACCATTGTAATTAAAAACGATGTTCGCGAAGCTGATATTTTTCAATTGCAAAAGCAACTCGATGCCTTACCATATGTAAAATCGACCCAATACATTACCCGCGAAAAAGCTGCTGAAGAATTTGCCAAACAATTAGGTGAAGACTTTGTTACTTTTCTGGGATATAATCCTTTGCTTTCGAACATTGAAGTTAAACTACACGCCCAGTATGCCAATCAGGCTTTTATTCAGCTCATCGAAAATAAAGTAAAAAAAAATGAAATTGTGAACGAGGTAATTTACGAAAAATCATTAATCCATCTGGTAAATGAAAATGTTCGTAAAATTAGTATTGTTATTCTTTCGTTCACTGGCTTATTGTTTTTAATATCGCTCGCTTTGATTAACAATAATGTCCGACTAATGGTATACTCTCGAAGGTTTATCATACGAACCATGCAATTGGTTGGAGCTACCCGAAGTTTTATTCGTCGACCGTTCCTATATAAAAGTATTTTGCAAGGTTTTATTGCGTCAATAATGGCTAATGCGCTAATTTTAGGACTAATTTATGTCATTGATAATGAAATGAAAGAGTTTAATCTGATGATTGATTGGCAACTGTTATATATCTTATTTTTTATTATATCTATTTTGGGAATTTTTATTAATCTTGTAAGTACATTTTTTACTTTAAATAAATATTTAAGAATTAGTACCGATAAATTGTACATGATATGAGCAACAAAAAAACAGGAAAACAAATAGGTGCCAAAAAAGAAGCCTTTGCATTGAGCAACGAAAATTTTAAACTCATTATTATTGGATGTATTGTTGTTTTAATAGGCTTTCTATTAATGATTGGGGGAAAAACAACCGATCCCAACGTATTCAACGAAAATGAAATATTTAGTTTTCGCCGAATCACATTGGCTCCTATTATTGTGCTGGCAGGATATGTTTTTATTATTTATGCCATTATGAAAAAACCCAAAGAAGAAGCTTAAAAATTATTGACCAGTTTGGTTTGGTTGTTTCACTTTGATCTGGCTTTTAAAAGTTTTTTCATATTCTTCAAGCGATATGGTTCGGAATTTATCAAAAGCAATGTAATTCAAAATTACCTCGAGCTGTTCGGGTGTTTTATAACCCGGTATTGCTCCCAGGTATTCTAAACGTTCGGTAAAGTAAACTATCGTTGGATATGATGGTCGCCAGTTTAATAACGACAAAGCAAGCGGATGCGTGCGGCGAGCTCCTTTAATGGTACTAATATATTTAGCTCCGTTGAACTCAATAGTATCAGATGTTTCGGCATTAAACTTAACAGCATAAAAATATTCATTTACAACCTTTATAATTTCTGGATTTGTAAATGTTGATTGATCCATTTTTTTACACCAACCGCACCAATCGGTATACACATCTATAAGCCACTTTTTGGGTTTTTGCCTGTTTAGCTTTTCGGCCTCTTCAATACTTAACCACTTTATCCTTGATTCCGATTGTGAACTTTGACTACTGACTTGCGACAACCCTGTCTGAATCAGAGAGAAAAAAATAATTGTAAAAATGTAAAATAAAGTTTTAATCATTGATTTGCTAAAATTATAGTTCTTTAATTTCTGATTATTTCAAAACACATCGAAACTCACGTTGTCAAACACAAAACTTATTTTAAAGCCTGAAATAATATATAATAAAACCCTACACCATAATTTTAATTTATTTAAGCAGCTCATAGACACTCTTCTAATAGCAAAAATAATAATTCACACATATTTATCCTATCAATTAAGAAATTTTTTCTATTACATTTTTTTAGCCCTTGTAAGTGACTTTCGATGTAAGATTGTCTTATTTTTAAAATTGGTAATAATTTTTAATTTATCTTAATCCAACAACTTACTATTATGATAAGGTATAACAAGAAAGTGTATGATTATTTTATTATATCTAACTTTATTATTTAAAATACGTATAAATAATAAAAAATTAAAAAAATTAACTGATAATTTGGTAGTTATCAAATGATTGATTTAAATTTAACAAAAAATATTAACCCTATGCTGTTTAATTTAACCATTAAAAAACAGAAAAACCTGATACGCTGGGCTAAGCATTTAGGAATTGAATTTCCTGAACGTATTGAAGAGCTTAACCAGGTTAAAAAATTAACTGCCCGACAAAAAGGTATTACACAAATTCCTCGTGAAATAAAGTTTTTAGAAAACCTCGAAGAAATAGATCTAGAATATAATAATATTACAGAAATACCCTGGGAATTTGGAGCTTTGAAAAAGCTAAAAGTAATTAATCTGGCCCATAATCGACTTGCCGACATTCCAGGAGTTATTTGTAAAAACACCCAGATATTATCGCTTAATCTTGAGGGCAATTTAATAAAGAAAGTACCTGCAATAATTGCCAATTTGATCAATCTGGAATGGTTAAATCTGGCATTCAATCAAATTACTGAAATACCTACAGAATTTAAATATCTTGCTTCTTTAAAGTACCTCGATCTGGCAGGAAATCAGCTAACAGAGTTACCATCGAGTTTCAGCAAATTACCATCGCTTGAAGAGTTGAAATTATGGGAAAATGCTTTTGATGAAATTCCTAAAGAGTTAGAAAAAATAAGTACATTGAAAAAAATTGAAACAGAGATTGATCGCGAACGAATTAATCGTTTATTTATTGAATCAGTAGTGATAGACGATATCACTGCAGCTCGACGATATTTATCGTTAGGTGCCGATGTAAACTATCGCTGGCAAGGTTTCGAGAATCAAGAATATACCACTGCATTATTCGAGGCAAAATCAGTAGAAATGGTTAAGTTTTTGATTGAGAACGGAGCCGATGTGAACGCTTCACGTGCTGTTAAAAAATCAGAATCGTTTATCTTCTGGGATACCGAAAAAGTTGAAACTGAAACATTTTTAACAAAAAAACATAGCGCTGAAATTAGTAAATATTTAAAAAGTATTAAGTTAATAGAAGATTAATAATCTTTCAACTTTTTGCATACACAATTAAATAAATTCCGAGATAAAGAATTACAAATTTAGAAATAAACTTCAGTAAAAATTTGTTTAACAGGAATTTGTTTTTTTCGCAACAAGTTATACACATCGAAAATCATATTGCTATTTCCCGAAAGGTAACAATAAGTATCGGGGCTAATATGAGCCGATTCAATAAATTTTGTAACTCTACCATATAAATTTGCATCAGGTTCGCCCGATACACATAAGTGATATCGTTCGGGGTCAAAGTCGGCCGAACCATATGCTTCGTTTTTATATCGCACCCCGTGGTAAATGGTATAATTTAACCACGGATAAGATTTTACCATGCTATGAAATGGAGCAATACCGGTTCCAGTAGCTACAAAAAGATATTTTCTATTTTCAGGAGCTTGTTCTGGTAGGCAAAACTGTCCGTAAGGTCCGCCAACCCTGATTAACTTTCCCGATTCAAGCGTCTTTAACTGTTGCGACACTGTTCCATCAATAACCAGTTTAATAAGTACCTCAAAGTAGTCGTCGTATATGCCGCTAAAAATTGAATATTCACGAGCAACCAGACTATCGGCTTTACTCAATGTTAAATGCTGTCCTGGAATAAAATCTGTATTATTTCGGTCGAAACGAATAATGTAGGCCGAGTCGGTTAACCACTCAATTTGCTTTACCTTACTTAGTTGCTCTCCTTTGTTTAGTGCTTTTACTGTGACTGCCATACTTTTTTTAATTACCCAATAAACAATTTTTTTTTCGAAATGTTTGATAGCATAAATTATAATAGAAGAACTTGACAAGATACTAAAATGGATACCGTTAACACAAAACCGCATCGTTTACCAGCATGGATGAAAGTACCATTGCCACACGGAGAAAAATATTCGACAATTAAAAATTTAACTGAGAAATATAACCTGCACACAATTTGCAGCAGTGGTAATTGTCCAAATAAAGGAGAATGTTGGAGTGCGGGTACTGCTACCTTTATGATACTTGGAAACACCTGTACCCGCAATTGCCGCTTTTGTTATGTAAAAGCGGCAATACCTTCAGAGGTAGACTGGGAAGAACCTATGCGAGTGGCTCAAGCGATAAAAATACTTGAACTTAAGCATGCTGTAATTACATCAGTTGCTCGTGATGATTTAGAAGATGGAGGAATAGCCTTTTGGGCATTAACCATAAAAACCATTAAGCGTATAAACCCCAATACTACCATGGAGGTTCTGATTCCCGACTTTAAACGCGACTATGCATTATTGCATAAAATTCTTGATGCTGGCCCCGAAGTAATATCGCACAATATTGAAACAGTTGAACGGTTAAGCCCTCGTATTCGAAGTCTGGCAACCTATCGAAGTAGTCTCGACATGTTAGAGTATTTATCAACTAATGGAGCAGTAACAAAATCGGGCTTAATGTTGGGTCTTGGAGAACATGAACACGAAGTATTAAAAGCTATGGACGATTTATTAGCAGCCGGCGTAAAAATCTTGACTATTGGACAATACTTGCCTCCATCTGAATTACACACCCCCCTGGTTGAGTATGTACGCCCTGAAGTTTTTGAATATTACAAAAAAGTGGGCTTAGAAAAAGGATTTATTTATGTCGAAAGTGGACCATTAGTGCGGTCATCGTATCATGCTGAAAGACATGTAAATGTTCAGAAATAATTCTTTTAAGTATAAAAGAAATGCCCTGCTACAAAATGTTTACAGGGCATTCCCAACCAATTATTAACCTAAAACTAACTATGAAAAAAACTAACACTACTATTGCTGCAATATTCTCTTAGGTGCAATCTTCAAATCAATTAAATCGTCGATTGAAATTATTTTCTTAAGATCAAGAACAAATATACATTCTTTTCCGTGTATGTGCATTCCCTTTATGTAGCCCGATTCAAAAATTAGACCAATGGTCGGTGCCGGAGTCATTTTTTGTTCAGTAATTTCAAAAGCGTCGCCTAACTGCTCGTATGGAATAGCAAACTTCACATGTGTATCGAAAATATTGGTTTCCAATAACATCAGCTTTTCAGATCCTGTGTAAGCACTTTCTTTGTATCCTAATTTTTTTTGTAAATCGACTACAGGAATATATTCAGAATGTATAACAGCTATACCGGGAATAATGTTCGAAAACCGATTTAAATTGATAAACGTATACTCACGAGCAAAGCCTACTATTTCTGGAAAGTTCACAGCAAAAATGCTTTTTTTGATGTGAAACGATAAATAGTAGTCGGCACTTTTTTGTATATTTCTCGAACTAAATTGAATAAAGGGTCGCATAACCTAAAATTTTACAATACAAAAATAAGTCATGCGATTACCCAAAAGTTTAGCGTTTTTACTAAATTTCAATAGGAATTCTCCTATTTTTAAGTATAAAAATGCTTAATTCAATTGGCGGAAAATACTCAATTAACAATAATACTTTTGATGTACTTCGGAAGAAACATTAGGTTTTTAGGCAAAATAATGACATATAGCCATTTATCATGTTTTCGACTGAAAATTGTTTTAGAAATTCAAGTTGAGCATTATCAAATTCGATAGGTTCAGATAAAAGTTTCTCAATAAGCTTTTCAGCCATTAATTCTTCATTATTAGCTGGCACAAAAGAAACCTGAGGATGGTTACTGAGTAGTTCTTCGGCAGCAGGCTGACTATAAGCTACTACATACAAGCCAGCTGCAATGGCTTCAATTAAGACTGTACCAAACCCTTCCGACAATGAAGTAAATACAAAAACTTTTGATTGCCATAAAAGCTGAGGCACATCATGACGATGTCCTAAAAATTTTACATGTTCTTCGATTGATAAATCTCTGGTAATATTTTTCAGATAATTTAACAATGAACCTCTACCAACAATCCATAATTCGGCATTTGAAATAATTCTTGTAACCTTTGACCAGCAACGAAGAAGTGATTCATGATTTTTTATAGGCTCCAGGTTAGCAACCATTATGGCAACTGGTTTTTCATTGTTTAACGTATAATCAGCCTCTTGGATAAACTTTTCATACTGAATACAATTATAAACCTGATAGATATTATTAGAAGGCAACAAAGGAATACTTTTATATTGGTTTTGCAAATATCTTGATGCGCAAACTAATTTTGCTTTCATTAACCAAAGCGGCCAATGAACATAATACGAGAAAAGAAGGCTTTTAAAATTTTTATGATGCTCAGATGCACAACCTATATGTACAATAGTTTTTTTTACACCTGCCCATTTTGCTCCGGCAATTATCCAATTACTATAACCCTGGTTCCAACTTATAACAACTTCTGGTGTAGTAATTTTACAGGTTTTATAAACCCAATTTAAAATAAAGAAATTCCTTTTAATACTATTTTTGGGTACATTTAAAGATGGCAAAAATAATTGCTTGCTGGTTTGTTGAAAGAGAGGCAACAAATCGTTTGGTTGAGCATTTAAAAAAAGTACAGCTTGCTCAATTTTTTCATTACTCAGCCAATCCAATACCAAACGTGGTGTACCCTCAGCACGAGCAGAGGTGAGTATATGAAGTACTTTTAAGTTCATAAAACGTTAGAATAATATGAATAAATCTTGTTTAGTGAATAATTTTCTAAGTCAATACTATTTTGTGAAAATCTAAGTAACTCTGAAGGATTTTGAAAAATATATATAATGCTATTTATAATTTCATTTTTATTAATATCATCAATTACTAAACCATTTTGCATATGTGTTACTACTTCTCCACAACGTTTGCTTACAATAAGAGGCATTTTCCATGATTGAGCCTCAAGTTGAACAATGGCAAATCCATCCGAAAAAGTGGGAAGGATCAAAACATCGCAAAATTTATAATATTCTTCTATTTGAATATAATTCAACTTTCCTAACATTTTAGCATTATTAGGTAGTTGATTAATAATATCTTGAGGAATTTGGATACCCCCAATAAAATAAAATTCGATGGGATACATTTTAAGTTCATGAATTGCTTCAAATAATGGTATAATACCTTTGAGAGGTTTAACGGATCCAACGAACAAAATTCTTAAAGGTCTTTGGAAACTAAAATAATCTGGATAACTTCTAGTAAAATTTGTTGATTTAACATCTTTTTCAAATGCTACTGGAATAATAATAACTTTATTACTATCAATAAAATTAAATTCAGTAATTAATTTGGCGCTCCATTTGGAATTTACCACAATTTTATCGGCATATCTACAAGCATTTATCCAACTATCAAGAAATTGAGTAGAGTATAAATCAGGATTAGGTTTTAATGCACCATTAAAATATTCTTTATACAATAATTGATTAATCTGACCAGCTTTAGGACCTGCGTCAATTTGACCCAGTACACAATAAAATCCTTTATTTTTGGCTATTTTAAAAATTTTATGGGCTATATAATTATAGGAAAAAACAATTATTTGTTCAGATTCATTATTATTTAACCTATTAATATAACTACTAAAAAGTCCCTCACATAAACGATCTCGATTAAACTTGACTTTTAAAAATCGATTTAAAAATTCAAAAAAGAGAAATAGAAAGGTCCAGTGTTTAATTTGAGCACCAGCTAATTCGTTATGATATCGATTTTTTAATTTTGGAAAAACACGTAAGAGTACTCTATTGATTAGATTGTTGGGATTAATCCAGATATCTGTTATAAAAATAAATAATTCTTTATTCTTGTGAAACATCCTTGGAATTGCATAATGTTCCCTCGAACCATTTTGAACGATTATCCATTTTCTCCTTTTCATTTAATAAAATTAATTATTAAAGTTGTATAATTATGTAATACTTATTAAATAAATTGTAGAAATAAGAATTAAAATTCAAGTTACTACGTTGACTAATTTTAAACAATTATTATAATAGTTGTTTCCATTCATTAACACAACGTTCCCATGTTACATAATTCGAATACTCTTGTGCTTTTTTTCGCATTTGTTGCTGCAAATTTTTATTTAAAATAAATTTTTCGAAAGCGAGGGCAATTTCCTCAACTGGTTGATTGAGTTGAAATTTGAGTGATGCACCATCTAATAGTGTATCTTTCATTCCTTGATGATCATAGCCGGCAACAGGAATTCCAAGGCGAAGAAATTCTAAAACAGAAATTCCCAGTGCTTCGCTCGAACTAAATAGGCAACCGATATCACAAGCACTTAATTCATCAATAAATTTCTGAGTTTCTGAATTTTTATTGATAAAACCGCTAAACTCAACCCCTTCCATTCTGAAGAAATCTTCAGGACAATGGCCAATTACTTTAACTATTACATCGTATCCTTTTTTAGAAAGAATTGTTTTAATCTCAATTACCTTATCTAAACCCTTTCTTTTCCAATCTTTACCAACAAAACCAATAACAAGATCATGTTTTTTCTGATTTTCACCAAATTGAAAGTTTTGAGGTAATTTGATATTGGCCCCCGGCAATATATGAAATAATTTTGATTCAGATATTTTATAATGGTCAATTAAAGTATCATGTATCCATTTACCCATTGTGACTATACCATCGCAATGTATATAATTTTCTTTTTCAATCTCAATTGCTTTTTCTTTTAAATAATTGGGAACATTTATATTGTATTCTTTTTCATTAAATAAGTTCACTAATGTTAGGTCAATATAGTAAAAAATTCTTCCTCCATGCGCTCTTATTGATTTTGAGCGTGGAAATAATTGATTAAATGATATGACGGTAGAAGAAAAAAAACTTTGTGGTATCTTCTTTTCAGCAATATTAAGAAAAAAATCACTATACTGGAAGCCGCCTATATTTCCTTTCGTAAGCAACTGCTTTAAATTCCATTTTATCCGATGCGTTTTAAGGTAATCTAAATTTAATCGCCATGGTTGGTTGAACAATTCTAGGTCTTCTCCTGCCTTATAAAAAAAATAAGGAGTACTACTCCAACAATTTATATCAAGTACATCACCAACAGCAGCAACTCCAATATTTTTATTCATTTATTTTATAACTTTTTAAGACAAACATGATTAAATATAACTTAAATTCTGGATTAGTTCTAAAAAACCTAATCATTTAATAAAAAACTTAAGCGGTCTGATACATATTTTGTTGCGTTAAACATTTGTTTTGCTCTGTTAAAAGCGTTTTCAGAAAGCTTTGCACGCAGCTGATAATCAGTAACTAATTTTACTATCTCATTAGCTACATCAACAGGATTACCCATAGTTGCAAACAATACTGTTTGGTCATTGCCAGCAATTTCCTGCATCATAGGTAAATTACTTATAACACAGGGCAAACCATTAGCCATTGCTTCCGACACAGCGTTTCCCAATCCTTCTTTTTCAGTTGTACTATATACAAAAATATCGAGTTTTTGTAATTTTTCGTAAACATTATTCACGTTTCCCCAAAAAATTACATGCGACTCAATATTCAGCTTTTTGGCCAGCAGTTCAAGTTTTTTTCGTAATATGCCATCTCCCATAAGCCACAACTCGCATTCAGGAAATTTATTTAATAAAATGGAGAAAGCTCGTAGTAGCGTTTCGTGGTCTTTAATTGGGTCGAGTCGTGCGGTCATACCCAGTATAATTTTATCGTTACATCTGAACTGTCGGGGAACATAAGGATTTGTCTCAAGTAATTTAACTGGATTATAAGACACACGAATTGGGAAATTTCGATAATATGGATGTATACCCAATGAACGTTTAACATAATTGGAACAAGCGAATAAACAAGTTTCGATGTCAGAATAAAAATACACATGTTCAAGCATTTGTCGGAACATTGTAAAAAAATGAGGGTTTGCAGGGTTACCTGCATGTACGGCTAATCGACATTTTTGATTTCGTAATGCATAACGCACATATGGTAGGCGAATAGTACTCCAATATAAAATGGCATCGAACTGCTGTGTCAAAGAATACTCATGCAAAGATTTGATAAATAAAGTAGGTCGCTGATTTAAAATTTTTAATATTAAAACATCTGCTCCAGCTTCAAGCCATTGTTCTACCATGGGTCCTTCGTCATCGAGTAGCCAAATGGTATGTTTCGATTTGACATCGGCACGTATAAAATACAAACAGTCTTTTTCAGTACCACCCAGATAGGCATAAGGAATAATGTGCAGCAAGTTACGATTAGCTGATTTATCGATACTCATTTATTTTTATATCCAAAAATAACTTTACAAAAGTAATGAATAAAATTTGCGAAATGTATGCAATAATTAAAAAGCATTTATTATTTTTAACTACTCAATTTTAAAAATATGCGTCAGATAATTGTTAGTTTAATTTTTATTTTAGTTATTACTTCATCGTGCCATCATGATGAGAGTGAAAAAAAACTAACTGAAGAAATAGATACAACACTATCGCCAGAAGAAGCGGTAAAACAGGTAAGAAGTATTTTTTATAGAGTATATTTACCCAGCGAAATGTATAAAATTTTTGATAAGGTTGGAGCGATATATACACCCGAAATACTAAATCCTGCTGAAAATGTGAATTTATATGAATCGAGTATAAAAGCTGCTTTAAATTTGGGCGTTTATGGAGTAGATTTAGGATATAACAAGCTTTTTGGGCAGAATCAAAAGACACTACTTTATTTTACAGTAATCCACAAGT
>FQKF010060558.1_pt1 | contig 19622 bp, 14 predicted proteins | sample 1504521 | NCBI WGS metagenome assembly FQKF01 (sample SAMEA4475357, study PRJEB15587) | soil metagenome | biome: Soil; feature: Field | place: India | collected 2015-03-11 | depth 0 m
TCGTGGTCGCTGTAAAGCCTGCCGCAGGCGGCGGGACTACCTGAATGAAATTGTTTCGGGTCAACGTATGTGAGCCCAAAGGATTGGTAACGGTGAGGGTTACGTTGTAGCTTCCCGGCGTGTTGTAAGTAATGACAGGGTTTTGAGCCGATGAGGTATCGGGGGTGCCCCCTGGGAATTGCCAGGCATACGACGTCGGATTGCCCAGCGAGGTGCTGTTGAATTGCACTGCCAGTGGCCCGCAACCCGAGGTAGGCGAGGCAGTGAAGTTGGCCAGCGGCGGTCCTATCACCGTGACCATCTTGGTCGAGGTATTACTGCCACAGGCGTTAGTAGCAGTGAGCGTTACCGTGTAAGTGCCGCTTTGGGTGTAGGTGTGTACCGGGTTTTGCGCCGTGCTGGTGTTGCCGTCACCGAAGTTCCACAGAAATGTATTCGCCCCTTGTGAGGTATTATTAAACGTTACCTTTAAGGTATCCACCGTGAAATTGAAGTTCGACGATGGAATGTTCTGCACCGTGATGTAATTCGTCTTGGTAATCTGGCTCGTGCCTGAGGAGTTAATTGCCGTCAGCGTTACCGAATACGTGCCCGAAACCTGGTAAGACACTATAGGGTTTTTCAAATTGGAACTGACAGGCGCTCCTCCGGGGAATTGCCAGACGAACGAGGTAGCATTCGACGAGGACTCATTGGTAAATTGTACCACCAACGGCGCACATCCGGCCGTAGGGCTGGCTGAAAAGTCTGCTGTAGGCACCGTATTGATAACTACTGTGCGGACTGCCGTGCCGCAGTCGTTACTCACCGTCAGCGTTACGGTATAAATGCCTGCCTGTGGATAGGTGTAGGTCGGATTTTCCTCGTTGCTGGTACCGCCGTCGCCGAAATCCCAGTTAAACGTTGTGGCATTTTGCGACGTGCTGGTGAAATTGTACGTCAGACCGCTAAATGTAAAGGTGAAGTTGGCCGAGGGTGTGGGCTTAATTAACACCGGTTTGGTTACTGAGTTTGTCCCACCTGGGCCGCTCACTGTAAGCACGACGTTATAGGTACCAGCGGTGCTCCAAGTAACCACCGGATTCTGCTGGGTGGATGACGCCGGCGAGCCGCCCGGGAATACCCAGTTGCGCGAGGTAACATTGCCACTGGACTGGTCCGTAAACTGCACCTGTTGCAAACGACAGGCTGGGTTGGGCGACCAGTCGAAGTTGGCCGTCAGCGGCTGGTTGGCGCCGCAAGGCTGGAAGCACCCCGCATTGATGCGGTTGGTAATATAGTTGCTGATGACGTTCGTAGAGTTGTTGCTCCAGATATTCGACGTCGTTACGAAGGGGCACATAATGTAATTCGTCGGGCAACTGCCTCCGCCCACTGGGTCGTGGTTGGCCGACATGTTGTGCCCGATCTCGTGCGACGTCAGACAGCGCAGCAGTTCGGAATTGTTGGAGAAGTCCTGCAGGCAGTGGTACTTATTCGAGTTGCACATGCCGTTAAGATAGGCAATACCGATGGTACTGCCGTTGAAGTCTCGGTTCGTCCACAGTTCACCGTTGTCAAACGGGACACCAAATCCGTTGGCATTGCCCCAGTTGCGAAAAGATGCCAGTAGTTCAGCCGCCTCATTGGAGTTTGTCCAGGGGTCGTTGCCCGTCACTACGAATTGCGTAACGATGACGAACTGGATATCGTGGTTGAAAACGCCCGTATAGTCGCCCTGCACGTTGTTAATGATGCCGATATTGCGTGACTCCACCGCCCCTACGGAGCCATACTTGTTAAACATGGACTTGTCGGAAGCGATTGCTATTTCAATTTCATAACATCCCGAAGCTTCCGGGGCATCGTCCTTCTTTTTTTCGAGGTACTGCTCGTGCTCTTCAGCCGCCAGCAGCATGCAGTCGCCGTGGTCGTGGTCCCGAATAACCGCACTCATCGGGTACACCAGAAAAAGATCGCGCGATGCATCTGATTGGTGGTACCACAGCGGCTCGATGTAATAGCGCTCGCCGGCCGACTCCACAAAGCCGTAGAGATAATCCCGATCCACTGTCAGGCGCACTTTTCCGGTGTGCTTCATTTCATAGCCCCAAAAAGCAATGTCGCGCCGACGCCGGTGAGTCTCCGTGCCATTTTCTGTGGCTACCTGCAAAAAGTAACCCGGCGCCAGCAGCCGACTCGGCTGCAGCTGAAGCGACCATTCGTAACGATCGCCTAGGCGCAACGTAAACGAAGCATTCTCCGGCGACTCCGTCAGCAACTGCTGAATAGCCATTGGATTGATGCGGTACACCTGCCACTCTCGCAGAGCCAGATGAACACCTATCGGAACCGATACCTGTTGTTCCAGACCCGTGATGGTTTGGGCCTTCAATATAGCCGAAAACAGTACCGGCAGCATCCACAAGAGCCACCGATGATTACGCAGTAAGTAGTTGAGCATAAAAAGCGATGTTTAAAAGCCAGGGTAAGTGATCAAGTTACAGAGCAGTTCACTCGGTCGCGAGGCGAAAGACGGTAATTTCAGCAATAAGGTTGACGACAGAAATAGCGTGTAATCGGGCTGCTCTCGGCTTTTGAAACAGGCAAGGAAAGGTTAATGCGGCAAATACGGCGTTTCTTTGCGCGTAATGTCGTCTTTCGAGCGGCGAAAGTAGTGGATGTTCTTTTTTTCGCGCCCAAATACTTGCTAAAATGCTCGTTTCGTCAAAGGCGCGACGATCGGGCGGGCGTTTTTCAACCTAGATTAAAAAGTTGTCTCGTATGAAAACTCACCACCTGATTTTGTTCACCATGGCCTTACTGGCCACCACGCATTCAGCCCTTGCCCAGAAAAATCGGCGCCCCACCGAAAGCCGAACGGGAAAGGAATATTCCCTCAAAGACAACCTTTGGTACGGCGGCTTTTTTGGGCTGGGCTTCGGAGGTGGAACGGGGTCTTCGGCCTTCGGCATCAATTTGTCGCCCATGGTGGGCTATAAGATACTACCTCCGCTTTCCGTGGGACCACGCGTTGGCGTTGGCTATACCTACCAGAAAATTCAGGGCGTGCGGGCGTTCAATCTCTTCGATACGGAGGTGGCTATCTTTGCGCGCCTGCACGTGTTCCGGGGCTTTTTCCTCCATGGAGAAATCGGCACCCGCTCCGACCAGTACATTGAAACCAACGGGATAGATTTCATCAAAGCCTCCCGCACCCGTCCCCTGCAAGTGGCCGGCATCGGTTACAACTTCAGCGGTGGCCGCGGCGGTTTCGGCCAGGAAATCGCCATCCTCTACGATTTTTTTATCGGCAACGACATCAATTCCTTCGAAAACCCGTGGCAATACCGCTTTGCCATCACCTACGGCTTCTGAACGGGTGAGTGTGCTCTTTTTAAAAACGCTGCAGCTGACGCACTTCAAAAACTACACCTGGCAACGCGTCGAGCTGTCGACCCGCCTCAACGGCTTCGTTGGCCCCAACGGTACGGGCAAAACCAACCTGCTTGAAGCCGTCCACGTCCTGTGCCTGACGCGCAGCCATCGAGGGCTACCCGACAGGTATATGGTGCAGCATGGCGCCGAAGGCTACCGCATCGAAGGTCACTTCGAGCGAGATGGCGAAACTGAGCGCATCGTCGTCCGATACGACGGCCAGCGCAAAGAGGTAGAACGAAACGGTGCTCCCTTTCCGCGACTTATGGACTATATCGGGCGCCTCCCGGTCGTCATGGTCTCGCCCGACGATGTTGCACTCATTCAGGAAGGCAGCGAAGAACGGCGGCGCTTCCTAGACGCCACGCTGTCGCAACTATCGCCCGCTTATCTGAGCCAGCTCACGGTCTATACCTCGCTGCTCAAACAGCGCAATGCCCTGCTCAAGGCCTTCGCCGAACAGCGCCGCTTCGATGCTCTCTTGCTCGAAACCTTCGACCAACAGATGGCCGGCCCAGCCGCCGCTCTGTGGAACATGCGCCGCGCCTTCGTTGCCGAACTGACACCACTCTTTCAGGACATTTACGCCGAAATCGCCGGTTCCAGCGAACCCGTCGCCCTCCAATTAGAACAGGGCAGCGACTCCGACGACCTCATCGCCGAGCTCATTGCTTACCGCGACCGCGACCGCACATTGGAGCGTACCTCCGTCGGACCTCACCGCGACGACCTGGACCTTACCCTGCACGGTTACCCGGTCAAGAAATACGCCTCGCAGGGACAACTCAAATCCTTCCTACTGGCCTTGCGCTTGGCTCAGTACGAAACACTCCGGCAGGCCAAAGGCACAGCTCCGCTGCTGTTGCTCGACGACATCTTCGACAAATTGGACGAGCAGCGCGTACAGCAGCTTATCGCCTTGCTATGGAGGCGCCAATTTGGGCAAATCTTCCTCACCGACACTCATCGTCAACGATTAGAGAGTGTGGTGAAGGCTTTCGGAACGGAATACCACATCCACACCATTGGCACACAGGCCGACGACAATCAAGCAAACGCACCATAAAGGCAATCTCAGGGCGAAACCATCACACGCCGCGTCAGCAAACCTGTAAGCGTCTGAAAGCGAAGCAAATACACACCTACGGGCAGGGCGCGCTCAAAAGTAACCACGTGCGCCCCCGTGGCAAATGCCTCCTCGCGTACTTCCACCAGGCGCCCCTGGGCATCGAGCAGTTCCAAACGCGCCTCAACGGGTTGCCGCAGCGACACCCAAAGGCTAAACACACCGGCATTCGGGTTGGGTGCGACCCACGCATAGGCCATCTCTTCCGGCTCGCGCGTGCTCACAAAATCCAGTAGTATCGTCTGTAGGTGCACTGCCGGTGTCGTTGAGCAGCGATTACGCGCCCTGAGCACCACCTCGTACTGCCCTGGAAGGGCATACGTGTGGGTGGGGTTAGTGGCCGTGCTGCTGTTGCCATCGCCAAAATCCCATTCGTAAGCCTCAGCCATTGTGCTGGTATTGGTAAACGTTACCGTAGCCTGGTTGGCCCCCCACGAAAAGTTGGCCGACGCCGTTCCGAACACAAACACCGGATAATTAGCTGTATCGGACTGGTTGCCGTTTGAGACGATGAGCTGTACCTGACGCAGCCCGGGCACCATGAAGCGCACTTCGTGAGGCCCGGGACCAGTCGCTGAAGTGGCCGGTTGCGCCCCCGTGCCAAAGGTCCACCGATAGGTGTGATTGGCATTGACCGGTGCCGTCCAGAAGCGCACGGTGTCTACCACCCGGCAAAGCGTATCTGCCGAAGCCAAAATACGGGCAAGCGGGCGCGTAGTATCTGCCTCAATGACGCCTATGTTGTCTACAAAAAGATTATTGCCGTAGCCATTCACTCCGGTAAATCGGAGGATGATGACGCGGCCTTTAAAATCGTCTAAGGGTATGCTCGCCTGCCTCCAATGGCTGGCGCTGGTGGGCGAAAAGGCATTCGTGGCCGGCCCGCGGGTAGCCAGGCTTGTTCCTCCGCGCGCCCACAAGACGATGGGTAAAGCACTCAGGTCGCAATCTGGAAATACCTCTACGCGCAAGCTGTCCGAAAATTCTGAAGAGTAGGGAGCATAGGACCAGTGAAAGACCAATCGCGCATCTGGCAACTGCCCCAAATCCATCGGCGGCAGGTACAAATAGTCCTCCTGGCTGTCGGCTGGATAGCTGAAAAAGTTCATGAATACCGCTGAGGTCAGCTGGCCGTCCGGCCCGGTAACGGTTGAGGAAAAGCGTCGCCAGGTAACCTCGTTATCGGGGTTTATGACCGTCCACCCCAGTGGAGGAAATGCTGGGCCATTGAAACCCTCGGTAAAGAAAACATCTTTTGGCTCTACCACTGCCTGAAAGCGCAGCACCAGCGTATCGTTGAAAAAGACGGTTTCCGGGGCGAATGTCGTCCACACCCGCAGCTGTTGCGGCCCATTGGTAGTCAGCGTAATGGGTACTGAAAAAGTGAAGTCTATGCTCTGGCCAAGCGCCAGTTCGGGCAGAGGCTCCGTTACTGGAGGTAGGTCATTCAGCTGGTAGTGAATAAGCGCCCCTGCCGCCGGCAGCGTGCCTTCATTGGCTACGCGCACCTGCACGGGCCAAGTTGTCGGCCCACAAGAAATTTGCGACTCGACCTCAGCTTTTGTGGGCGACATCCATTCGCGTAGGGCCAGATCGTGCGGCTGCGCACACCCTAACAGGCCACCCGACCAGGATACCGCAACCGCTCGACGCCCTACCAACCCAAAAGGTGTGGAGGTGCGCACCGAAAACCACAGCTCTTGTCCTGTATTCGTAATTGGCAGCGTGGTCGGAGGCATCGCTGACGTTGTTATGACTTCCATGTACTTTTCACCCAGCATATAGACGTCGTACTGCAAGGTGTCGTTCACGGGCGTCCAGGAGAGTATCGCCGAGTCCAAGCACACGCGCTCGACTTTCAGATTGGTCGGCACGCCTACGATATTCACCGGAAGCTCCGACATGTCGCTGTGGGCACCACGCGACACGCGCACGCGCACTTGATGGCTGACCACATCGGGCACGCGCCAGTCATACATACGTCTATCGCCATTCAAGGCCTCGATGGGCAGCCACGTTTGCCCGTCGTCTAAGGAATAATGTAACAAGAAAGGCTCCGTTGTACCAAAAGCATCCCACTGAATACGACACGTGTCGCCCGGTGCTAGGCCTTCGCCACCGGCGGGATACACCAACTTGAGGCTGTCGTAGAGAAACTCCCAGGCGATGTAGTACGGCTGAGGCCCGAGTGGAACAGCAAAGCCTCGGACACGCACGACGTAATCGCCGGAAGCCGGGTCGGGCAGGGCAACTTGTTCGACATTGTTGAGCGAGTCGCGCCCGGGTCGGGCAGGTGCACTCAGTGCAGCGGCGTTAGGCGTCGGGTCGAGGGTCCAGGGCAAATAGGTTGTCCCGTCCGGCCCATTCACTTGCAGGTCCAGGTCGTTGATGAGTGCGCGGGTAGTACCGGCTTCGGCGGGTGGGTCAGCCCAATACAGTAGGATACGCGCTTGACGCACGTTGGGCGGGATGGTTAGCGTGTGGGTCGAGGCCGCCTGGTGGTCGGTTTGCGCGCGCAGCCAGCGCTTTTCTGTCAGGAGGCGATAGGCGCGCCAGGCGTTGACCAGACCAAAGCCAAACTGAAAGTCCGGTCCGGGATTGCCCAGGTCGTTGGCCGTATTCAGTAAGGCGGCCTTGAGCAGGGCAGCCGGTGGTTCTTCACCATTGAAATGCTCCCGATAGATTTGCGTCAGCTGGGCCATAACGCCGGCGACGCCGGGAGCGGCGCCGGAGGTTCCGCCGAAGGTCTGGTAGGTGTTGTTGTGTGAGGTAGAGCCTTGCCCTTGCCCATGCGCCGCCAGGTCGGGCTTCAAGCGACCGTCATGTACGGGCCCTCGGCTGGAGGTAGTGAATAACGTGCCATCGGCGCGCAGGTTGGCCACAGCGATGGCATTCTTGGCCACCTTGTGCCCGCCCGTGATGTTGCCCCAGCCTGGGCCGGCGCCGTAGTTGCAGTTGGACGATCCATCATTACCCGCCGAAAAGACGTGCATCAATGCGGGGAACTGGAAAAGCTGGTCTTCCACCGTCTGCGCTGATAACGTGTAGCCGGTGTTGCAACCGTCGCTGTAAGAGGTGTTCGTAATCGTGGCATTGCGGTCGGTATGCAAAGCCAGAGTAGCATCCTGAAAGCTGGCCCGATAGCGCACTGTATAAATGTGAGTGCCGGCGGCCATACCGCGCATACGCGGGTTGAGGTTGCCCGCCCCCCCAAGAATACCGGCCACGCCGTCGCCGTGGGTACCATTAAAGCCGTCCTCGCCCGAAAACCAGTCGGTGTAACGCCCCTGGAAATCAATGTGTGGCCCCAGCGGTCCGTCGTCGCGCACCACCACAGATACGCCTGTGCCGTCGTATTTGCGTCCCAGCGGCGAGTCCATATCCAACAGCCCGGCGCGGTGTAGCGACCGACCATTCACATCTTCGGGTATCGAGGGCGGCGGCAGCAGTTCCAGGTAACGCATGAATGGCAACGCCGCTACCGCTATCAAGTCAGTCTGCCGCACGAGCAGATGCAAAAAGCCGTTCTGATGGCCTTCCTCCACTACACAATATCCCAACGCTCGCAAATGCGCTGCCGCCTCTGAAATGCGCACCTGAGGATAGACTTGCGCATACACGTGTACTTGCTCACCATCTACTGCCCAGGCGCCGTAGGGTTTTTCTTTCAGGCTGGCGTTCATCTTCTCCTCCGGCAGTGGCGCCCACACACGACGGGCATTAACGAGCGACAGCCGATTTTCATCAAAGCCTTCCGGCAGCGCAACCAAGTAGGTGTTCTGCGGAATGTAGCTGATAAACCGAATGCCCTCTGACTCCAGCACAGCCCGCGCTCGCGACGACGGCAGCGGATCGCACCAGATGCGACGATAGCGGTAACCACTGGTGAACACCACCTCCTCCGCCTGAGATGCGGCCGCTTCGTTCTGGGAATAATTCTTGTTGAAAGTAACTGCCGCAACATCATCGGCCTGAGGGCTTAACGGCATTTGCTGAGATTGAAGCACGGTGCAGGCATTCCACCCTAACAAAAAAAGAAAAAAAATGCGCATAGCCAGTCTTTTTGCAACCCAGAGAGGGATACCTCTGTTTGTCAGAATTCATTCAGGGCGCTAAAATGCGTGTATTCGTTGCCACCCTGCATGCGTCTGAATGCCATAAATGTCAGAAACGTTAATTCGTCCGTACGTACATCCTCTGCGCTATACCTTTGGCGCTCTTAATATTGGAAAGAAATGATACCAGCATATGTGTGGGTCGGGTTTGTGGCCTTGATTTTAGTGCTGATGGCCCTAGACCTGGGGGTTCTCAATCGCAAAGCGCATACCCCCACCGCCCGCGAGGCGCTCTTCTCTACGGCTATTTGGGTCAGCCTGGCGCTGCTGTTCAACGTCTTCGTCTATTTTGCCTACGAATACAAGTGGTTTGGCTTGGGGCTTTTTGCTCATGAGCTCATGGGTGGGCGCGAAGCAGCAGTCAAATATCTGACGGCTTATCTACTCGAAGAGTCCTTGAGTATGGACAACCTGTTTGTCATGGCTCTGGTGTTCGCCCAGTTTCGCGTGCCGAAAGCCTATCAGCACCGCGTACTCTTCTGGGGTATCCTGGGTGTGCTGGTATTTCGGGGTCTGCTCATCGGCGTTGGTCTGGCTTTGGTGCACTATTTCACCTGGCTTTTTTACATTTTTGGCGCGCTCCTGCTCTGGTCGGCCTACAAAATGTGGCGCAGCGGAGAAGCCGTTGATGACACGCCTTCTGACCATGGCGTTACGCGCTTTATCCGGCGTTTTTACCCCGTTAGCAGCCATTACGACAGCGGGCGGTTTTTCACTGTAGAAAATGGCCGACGAGCCGTTACCCCGCTGTTCGTAGCGCTGCTGGTTGTCGAAACGAGCGACATTATGTTCGCCTTCGACTCTGTACCCGCCGTTTTCTCTATCACCACCGACCCTTTCTTAGTCTTCTCTTCCAACATTTTCGCCATTTTGGGGCTGCGCTCGCTGTTCTTTGTGCTGTCAAACATGCTTGACCGCTTTGCTTACCTCAACTATAGCATGATTGCCATCCTAACGTTCATCGGCGTTAAAATGCTGCTACTGCCTCTGCACATCCACATCCATGAACTGGCCTCTTTGGGCGTTATCGTCGTGCTTTTAGCCATCGGAATTGTCACCTCCCTTTTTAGGCCCACTCCCAGCGAACCCAATCCGGACATCGACACAACTCTGCCTACCGAAAATGCAATACCTGAAAAACCACCGCTTTCTGCTCAAAACACACCGTTAAAACGGGAAAATTCCCACGTTTCGAAATTTTAACATCCCTCCATATTGCCCACTGACCAGAAGCGCCTATTTTTGTCTTTGCCTGTTGCGGCAAAGTGCCATCGCTGTGGCCGTGCCAGCGTTTTTCCAAACTCACATCTATACCTTGTTCAATTCCTTTTGCCATGCGACACGAGGAAAAAAGCAAAAAAGATGCGCGTTACTTCGACGAACGCACCTACACTAACCACAAGTCCTCGCACAAAAAGAAAAAACTCAAGCCCGTAGAAAAAGAGAAGTACCGCTTAAAAGTGTACCCCGACGAAGAAGAAGCGTAACGAACCACTGCACGACTACCCTACCCTGTCCCACTCGCCGCAAGTTATCTGCTGACTTGCGGCGTTTTTTGTTTTTCCACAGGTTACCTCCACACGCCAGACTGCATTAACGGCCAAAACACATTTGACATGAAGCACATCCGCATCTTCACCCTGATGATTTTTGTAGTAACAAGCCCCCTTATCGCACAGGCACAATCGTATAAAACCGCTGGCGGTATTCGCATAGACAACGGCCTGAACCTTACACTCAAACAACACATTGCCGACGGCTGGGCGGCTGAGGGCATCCTGCACACCTCTATCGGCTCGCGCGATTTAGGTGCTACTCTGCTCGCCGAAAAACACCACCGCATCCTTTTTCGAGGCATCAATATCTATTACGGTGCCGGCGCGCACTACTACTGGCAAAACGAACCCCTGAGGCAGGACGCTCCTTATGCCGAGAACGTTTACGGTGCCTCCTTCATCGGCGGCGCTGAAGTGTCGCTGGGCCGCATTAACGTCTCCATAGACTGGAAGCCCGAATTGCACCTCAACGGCGGCGGCTTTGACTGGAACGGCTCGGCCATATCGGTACGCTACATCCTGGCTAAACGCGAACGCCGCACTGTGCGCGACTGGAAAGTGTGGGACGACTTGGGCATGCGAAAACAGGACAGCAAAAAATCGCGCCGCAATTCCGGAGACCAGCGCTCCTCGAAATGGTTTTAGTAGCTACAGGTGTTTCTCTAATGGGTAGTGTCCGGGCGGAAGAGCGACCACTCGGGCACTACCGCCTTTTAGCGCACCACAGCAATGCGCCGGCTGAAGGGCGGACCTGTGGGCGTCATGAGTTCAAGTGTATAGACGCCCGCCGGCAGGTGTGTCATATTCAGGCGTAAGTATCCTTCAGCGTCGGACCAGGGCTGGTCGAGGGCCAGCAGGCCCGCAGTGCTCCACAGCCGCGCGCGCTGCGGACGTGGCCCCCCCAACCAATGTATCTGAACGTAATCGGTAGCCGGGTTGGGGCTGATGCGAACCACCGAATGCTGCGGCTCCGGCGGCGTGCTCACTGAACCAGTCAAGCGCAGCAGCTGCAAGCCGTTCTGCATGTCGCCAGCGATGATGGTGCCCGAGGGCATCCAAGGGTAATTGCCCCAACAGCCGTAGTACGTATTATACTTCGTATTTTGCGGATGCGTGTCGTAGTAGGCGACCAGACTCGGTGCCACCGGGTTGCTGATGTCGTAGACTAGCAAACCATCTTCATACTGCGAGTTGAACAGCAGGTGGTCTTTGATGTAGACATTGTGCGGAATGGCATTGTATGTATCTGCCGGCAGTAAGGGATCAAGAAATGTTGTTCGGATTATGAGGTCGTTGTCTGCCATACCTGCCAGGTCCACCACCATGACCGGTCGTCCCGAAGGGATTTCCTCCGTCAGATAGGCATAGCGCCCGTCGGTCGAAAGCCAGCTGTTGTGGTGGTACCCACCGGTGGGTGATAGGCTGGCAATGGTTTTGGGCGTGTCCATGCCAGCATTCCGGCAATCGTAAACAAAATAACCATTGAATCCGCAAGAAGCATACACTGTATCGCCGCGCACATAGGAGTCGTGGATGTAGCCACCAGGCAATGCGTAGGCGCCTACCAGCGTCGGCTTGTCCGGATCCTGGCGTACATCCAAGATGGCCAATCCGCCAAAAGCGATGTTGGAGCCGTTCAGGTAAATACGTCCTGATGCCGTATCCAGAGTAATGGTGTGCGCGCTGCGGAAAATCTGGTTGCTGAAATACGTCCGCAGGATTGTGTCGGGGGCCCTCGAGAAGTCTATAATCATCAGCCCTTCGGAGGTGGCATCCGAGACGGCATAAACGCGATTTTTGTACGATTTAAATTCGCGCCATACGGTATTAGTCTGGCCCTCGAACTTGCCCACCAGCTCCGGCTTTGTGGGTGTTGTAATATCAAAGACGAGTACGTGAAGCGCACCGCCCAGAATGGCGTACTCGCGACCGTTGACCGCCAGCCCCCAGCAGCCGCTGTAACGCACATTGAGGTTGCCCGGTGAGGCAATGGGCAGCGTAGTGTCGTGCCATTGCGCCAGACGAATCATGTTAAGCGAGTCCTGCGCAAAGGCCGAAAACGCACTGAGAGCGAAAAGCAAGGAAATGGTCTGGATGTGGAATAACATACTGAAGCGAAATGTTTTTGGTCAGGAACGCCGTTACTTTTGCTGCACAAAGGCAACCCGAATGCGCGGCCCGAGCATCACGAAGAACGCAACGAAGCCGGAGTATTCCGATGCGCCGCCAAAGTAAGAGACGATATGCGATACCTGCCCACACTTTTTGCTTTAATGCTCGTTTTGAGCAACATCTCCCTTCTTACACTTCAGGCTCAGAAGTACAGCAACGAGTTTCTAGCTATTGGCGTCGGCGCCCGCGCCCACGGCATGGCCGGCGCACAAACGGCCTTAGTAAGCGACATCACAGCCGCCTATTGGAACCCCGCCGGCTTAGCCGAAATCCGCGCGCCCTTTCAGGTGGCCGCCATGCACGCCGAATGGTTTGTCGGCGTAGCACAATACGACTACATTGGCTTCGGCAAAGCACTCAACCGCGACCAACGCTCCTTCTTAGCCCTGTCGGTCATCCGACTGGGCATTGACAACATCCCTTACACCATCAATTTAGTTAACCCTGACGGCTCCGTCAACTACGATAACGTCTCCTCTTTCTCTGCTGCCGACTATGCTCTCATGGGCAGCTACGCACGCCAATTGGGTAACCCCGCCCTCACCTTGGGCGGCACGGTTAAAGTCATCCGCCGTATCATCGGCTCTTTCGGCGGTTGCTGGGGCTTTGGCGCCGACCTTGGCCTGCAGTACCGCAAGAACGGCTGGATGCTCGGCATTATGGGCCGCGACCTGACCACCACGTTCAACGCATGGTCATTCACCCTCACCGAACGCGAAAAACAGGTCTTCCAACAAACCGGCAACGAACTGCCCACCGGCGGCACTGAAATCACCCGCCCCCGTTTCATCCTCGGCGCAGCGCGCCAACTGCGCCTAAGCGAAAAAACTACGCTGCTCCCGGCATTAGACTTGGATGTAACTACCGACGGCCGTCGAAATACTCTGCTGCGCACTTCCGCTGTCAGCGCTGACCCGCGCTTCGGCATCGAGGCCAACTACGACCAGACTGTCCAACTACGCCTTGGCATAGGCAACTTCCAATACGTCCGCAAAGACTTCAACCCTAACGAAGAACGCCTCACTTTCCAACCCAACTTCGGCATCGGACTGCGTTTGGGACGCCTCCAATTAGACTACGCCCTGACCGACATCGGCAACTTCTCCCAGGTGCTCTACTCCCATATCTTCTCCGTGCGCATTGACTTCAAGGAACGCACCTCAGCGCCCACAGGGGAGTCGAACCTGTAACTAACCCTACGCACGGCTGCTGTGAGGCCGAAAGGGTAAAAAACAACGTATTCAAGGCTCCCGCCTCGAATACCTCTATTGCCGGGGCTATGCCCAGCGCGCCCCCCTACCTTTTTCAAAAACTGGGCTCTGCCTGACACACCCTACAAACGCTCCACGAGCCTGACGACCACTACCCCTGTTTGTCCCTTTTGCGAGCGCACGTAGGCACCCAGCGGCTGGGCCGATACGACGACGCGCCCCTGGAGCGAGGAGGCGTGCAAGAGGTGAATGCGGCCGTTGTGGGCTACGGCGAAGCCTAAATGGGCAAAGTCCAGCCCCGGGCGTGCGGAGGTGATGGCGATGATGTCGCCAGGTTTCAGACAGTGTTCAATGCGTTCGATGTCGTTCTGAGGGATGTAGTAGTGTGCTCGGCGGCTCAGGCGGATCTCTATCTGGCGGATCTGGCGCAGTGTTTCAGGGTTTTGGAGCGGCGGATAGTGCTCGGGATGGTCGCTCATGTAGCGAATTTCTTTGCGGTAGGGTTGGCCGCCGAGGTCACGCGTGATGTCGTACAGGTAGCCCAAGTCCTGGGCCTGGCGCAGCCAGCCGGAGAGGTAGTGTATGCGGGAAGCATAACCACCTACTGTGCCGCCCCAGTAGCGCAGTTGTCGCACGTAGTCGGCGACGGTGGCCACCGAGGCATCTTCGTGTTGGGCCGCCAGGGCAATGGCAAGGCTGAGCTCGACGAACGTCCAGCAGTCCAGCATACGGGCCGAGAGCACTAAGTATTCATCCGGGCTAGCGCCGAGGGTGCTGTAGGAGGTGCCCTGGAGCGACTGGGCTACGGCTAACGTGCGGGCCGTCGAGTTGCTACAGTTTCGAGCCAGGGCCAGTTTTTCTGACAGGATAGCCGCATCTGCCGGGTCTATGGGTGCGGTTGAAAGGAACATCGCCCTGTCGCCTTGCGCCAGGCCGGGCGTGGCCATCAGCAACAGGAGCTGCAGCCAGATGGCAGTGCACGATGTGGGTCGATGAAGGCAGTAATTCCTCATAGCATGGGTAGCAGCGCTGCGAAAATACGAACATTTGCGCCAGGCCGGTGCTGTAACTTATGACTAATGGCGCTTTTGGGGTGTCGCGAAGGCGAATTTATCTGCGCATTGCCCGAATGATCGCTGCAAACTCTTCAGCCTTGAGTGAGGCGCCGCCGATGAGGCCGCCATCCACGTCGGGCTGTCGGAAGAGGTCGGGGGCGTTTTGGGCGTTGCACGAGCCTCCGTAAAGGATGGGTATAGCCTCGGCCACAGCGGTCGAGTAGCGGCGGGCCAACTGGGCGCGCAAAGCGGCGTGCATTTCCTGGGCCTGTTCCGTAGTGGCGGTCTTGCCGGTGCCAATAGCCCAGACGGGTTCGTAGGCAATGACTACACGGCGCAACTCAGCTTCGGATAGGTGGAACAGGCTGGCGCGGAGTTGGCGGGCTACATAGGGTACGTGATTGCCGCGCTCGCGCACGGATAGCGGTTCTCCGCAGCAAAAGATAGGCGTCAGGCTACGGCTCAGGGCTAAGTTTACCTTGCGGGCCAGTTGTTCATGACTTTCGCGAAAGTACTGCCGGCGTTCGGAGTGGCCGATGATGACATATTGTGCGCCAACGGACACGAGCATGTCTGCGGATACTTCGCCTGTATACGCGCCTTTTTCTTCGTGGTGGCAGTTTTGAGCAGCTAAGTAGAAGCCCGAATGAGCGCGCGTGAGCGCGCCAATGGCCTGAAGGAGAGGAAAAGGCACCGCAAAGACGACTGGCCCGGGCGGCGACTGGTCGAAGCGAGCAAGTACATCGCGCACTAAGGCCATGCCCTCGTCTAATGTTTTATTCATCTTCCAGTTGCCGGCAACGATAGAGGGTCGCATAATCTATTGAAAAAAAGTAGGGTTGAGCGAGCGGCCAAAGGTAGGATACTCTGGGCATTTGCACGGGTTTCTACCTTTGCCCTATCATGGGAAAAGACAGGCAGTTGCAGCGCATTCTATTGGGCCTCAAAGTGCGACAGTTGCGCCAGGCGCGTGGGTGGAACTTCGATGAGATGGGCCGCCAGACAGGCATGTCGCCTTCGTATTTGAATGAAATAGAAAAAGGCAAGAAATATCCTCAGCCAGAAAGCTTGGAAAAATTGGCTACAGCGCTGGGCGTCTCGACGGAATTTCTGACCTCGGCGGAGTTGCCGGCCCAGTACGCACCTATTGCCCGGCTGCTAGAGAGCAACTTCCTTAGCGAGCTGCCCTTGGACTTTTTTGGCCTCAATCTGCAGCAGTTGGTTGAGATCATGGCGCGTGCCCCCGACCGGGTTAATGCTTTCATTTCGGCTATGCTCGACATCGCGCGGCACTATTCGGTGCACAACGAGCATTTCTATTTTGCCGCCTTGCGCGCCTACCAGGAACTACATCTGAACTATTTTCCCGATATCGAAGCCATCGCGGCGGCCTTTGCCCAAGAGCATCAACTACCGGCGCGAGGCCCGGTGTCGGCGGAATGCCTGGAGCGCATTCTCACCCAAAAATTCGGATATGCGATAGATAACCGTACGTTGGGTCAACAGCCACTGCTACAAGGTGTGCGAGCGGCCTTTCATGCCGGACAAAAGCGTTTGTACCTGCACCCCTCGCTTCACCCGCGGCAACGCGTCTTTCAGCTGGCCAAAGAGCTGGGCTTTGCAGCACTCCAATTGGAGAAGCGCCCCTGTGCCACCCCCTGGCTGCGCGTGCGCTCCTTTGAAGAAGTGCTCAACAACTACCGCGCCGCCTATTTTGCCGTGTCTATCCTGGTGCCGCAGGCGACTATTATCGAGGACTTGCATACATTCTTTCAATCTTCCCATTGGGAAGAAAACAGTCTCCTGGGCCTTTTAAAAAAATACCAGGTCAGCCCAGAGGTACTTTTTCAGCGGTTCAATGTGCTGTCGCATGCTTTTGACCTGCACCAGATTTTTTTCCTGCGCCTTATCTACGACGTCGAAAGCGAGCAGTTAGATATTGATAAAGAGCTGCACCTCAATCGCCGGCACCGCCCGCAGGCCTCCGGGCTGGGGCATACATACTGCCGGCGCTGGCTCTCGGCAGACCTGTTTCAGCGGTTAAATGCTGCCACACCGTCAACGTCAGCACCCAACGACCTGCCCATGGTCGCCGGAGCACAGCGCATGGTCTTTGCCGACTCGGGCGAAGAGTACCTCTGCTTAGCGGTAGCCAAAACGGCCCACCCTACCCCAAACCGCCTTGTCTGCGTCATGCTGGGTGTCGAATGGGACGAACCCGCCCGTAGTGTCATCCGCTTTGGCAATGCCCCCGCCATTGAGCACCGTACGGTGGGCGTTACCTGCGAACAATGCAGCTGGCTCGATTGTCCTCAGCGCCGCGCTACACCAGACGAATACCTCCGGCGCGAACGACGCCGACAAATGGAAAACGCCCTTCACCTGCTCACCGAACTGCCCTAAGCCACCTATGCACACACACCTTCCCCGAACGCTCTTGCTTATCACCCTTAGCGCCTTTCTCGCAACACTTATCAGTTGCCGGTCCGCACGCCCCACCGAGGCGTTTTCTCTCGATACGGCACCATTGCCTCCTGACTATGCACTGTTGGAGCACTGGGCTGCTCACCCGCAAAAGACCGACGCCGCCGACCGAACACCCTGCGATGGAAAACCTGACCAGCAACAAACCGCACCGGCCGATGTCTTTTTCCTGCACCCGACCTCCTACTTTGGCTACCGGAAAAAACCTGTGCTCTGGAACGCCGACCCGAATGACCCAGTCATCAACGCCCGCACCGATAGCGGCGCCATCCTTCACCAAGCTACCATCTTCAATACTGCCGGACGTGTCTATGCCCCTCGTTATCGGCAGGCGCATTTGAGTAGTTTCTATACACGTGACACCGCTAATGCTGCACAAGCCTTAGCGTTAGCCTATCGCGACATCGAGGCGGCGTTTGACTACTATTTGCAACATTGGAACCAGGGCCGTCCGTTCGTGCTGGTCGGACACAGCCAGGGCGCCTATTTGGGCATGCACCTATTGCGTCAACGCATCGAAGGTACCCCGCTGCACGAGCAAATCATCGTTGCCTACTTGGTCGGCTGGCCTGTCAGGGCAGATTTCTTTGAAAAAACGCCGCCTTGCACATCTGCCGACCAGACCGGCTGCTTCTGCTCATGGCGCACATGGCGGCGCGATGTTCGCCAAAAACTACCGCCCCAGCCCCGAATAATATGCACCAACCCACTCACCTGGACCACGCGCGAAGGCGAATACGCCGACCGTTCGCTCAACGCAGGCGCCGTTCTGCGCAACTTCTGCACCATCTACCCCGCCGTTACCGATGCCGAAGTTTGGCAGGGATATTTACTGGCCTCGCGCCCGCAATTCCCGGGCAGTTTCCTGTTTACACGAAAAAATTATCACATCGGAGATCTGAATTTGTATTACCTTAACGTACAGCAAAACGTCGAAAGGCGCATCGAAGCGTTCATGCGCCGATAAAGGCATTTTTTATCAACATTCTACCAAAGTTTCTTTAAGCATGACTAAGAAAGTTTTTTTCAGCTTGCTGGTATTGGGTGTTCTGGTCGCCTGCAGCCGCACAGCGTTCACTGGCCGTAAACAAATGACGCTGATCCCAATTGGCGAGCTCAATCAAATGAGTTTTGCGGAATACCGCTCTTTTTTGAGCAAAAACCCACCCATGACTTCAGGGGCAGAAGTGGACTTAGTACGCCGCGTGGGCAACGACATTAAAGAAGCCGTAGAGGTATATTATCGCGTCAAGGGCAAGAGCAGCGAGCTGCGCAACTTTGCTTGGGAGTTCAACGTGATGAATGATCCGACAGTGAATGCTTTTTGCATGCCGGGCGGCAAGGTGGTGGTCTATACCGGCATCTTGCGGGTAACGCAGAACGAGGATGCACTGGCCGTAGTGATGGGCCACGAAATAGCGCATGCACTGGCGCACCACGGCAACGAGCGCATGAGCCAGATGCTGGTGGCGCAATTGGGCCTGACCTCACTGCAAGTAGCCCTGGCCAACAAGCCCGCCCAGACGCGCGAACTGATCATGGTCGCTGCCGGCGTAGGTACACAAGTGGGCGTCCTGCTACCCTTCAGCCGCAAGCACGAAAGCGAGGCGGATGAAATCGGGCTGTATCTGATGGCCATGGCTGGCTACAATCCCAACGAGGCAGCGCCCTTCTGGAGACGCATGAACAGCATGGGCGGCAGTACACCGCCAGAGTTCCTCAGCACGCACCCCGACCCTTCGAAACGCAGCGAGCGGCTGCAGCAGCTGGCACCCAAAGCACGCGCCTACGCACAGAAGTATCCCGTGCCTAACAGCTCGAAAAATCGCCGCTAAGTGCCTGTTTATTAATGTTTCCAGGCCGGTATCGTATCAGCGGGCGGAAAGATTAACTCCTCCTCGCCTGGTAGCACCGTATCGCGTGTAGGCGTGCTAAACCCTTCGACGCGATGCACTAACCACCGCCCACCAATGCGCCTGAGGATGAGCGTGTCGGCAATGTATTCGCCCAACTCGTCCTCAATGCGGTAACTGCAGACCGCTGAGTCGCCTATTACCACACAGTCCAACTGGCGCAGGTCTGTGTGGGTCACCTCAGCTGAGTCGTCCTGCACCAGCGCATCCAGAAAATCTACATACGAACGGGCTAACTCGGTACTGTACAACCGGGCCGAGTCAAAGCGGTTGCGGTCAATGTACGATTGCCATAAACGCACCACCTCCTCAGGTTCAGTAGGCTCTGACGACTGACATTGCCAGCCCAACAGCAGGATGGCCAATACCCACCGACGCCAAAGAGAGCACTTATCAGCTGGCGAATTTCGCATAAAAGAAAAAGAAGAGACTCCGGGTAGATATACGTCTGGAAACTCAACAGGCTGCATGCCGACAGGGCTAAAACAAAAAAGCCACCTCAAGTGGAGGTGGCTTTGTGGGCGCAGAAGGATTCGAACCTCCGACCCCCTGCTTGTAAGGCAGGTGCTCTGA
>FQKF010072960.1_pt1 | contig 19398 bp, 19 predicted proteins | sample 1504521 | NCBI WGS metagenome assembly FQKF01 (sample SAMEA4475357, study PRJEB15587) | soil metagenome | biome: Soil; feature: Field | place: India | collected 2015-03-11 | depth 0 m
AAAAAAAAACATATGAACCATGGTAAATTATAGAAATAGACTAAAAAATTTGAAAAAGTTAATAATTATTAAATCTCCGATTTGAAAATGTCAAATAAAATTCTTGTAATAAAATTAAGACACATAGGAGATGTTCTTCTCACAACACCGGTGTTTAAGGCTATAAAGGAAAACTTTCCAGAATCTTATATTGCTGTATTGGTAAACAAAGGAACAGAGGCTGTTCTTGAAAAGAATCCCTACATAGACCAAGTTATTACCTATGATAGAGACATAAAAAAAATGCCTATTTTTAAAAGATATATAGAGGAAATAAAGTTTTTAAAAAAAATACAAAAGATTGGTTTCGACACAACTATTGATCTTACAGGAGGAGACAGAGCAGCAGTTATATCTTATTTTTCAGGAGCAAAAAAAAGAGTAGGAATAAAATCTGATGGTTTTTTTGGGAAAAAATATCTATATACTGAAATTTTTGAAATAGATGGACAAAAACATACAGTGCTCCAAAATCTTGAAGTGATTGAAAGGATGGGTATAAAACATGGAAAGCCTGAAATTATTCTCAATGTCTCAGAAGAAGAGAAGGAATGGGCAAGACAGTTGATTTTTCATCCCTCCAATCATAAACTTGTCCATATTCATCCCACATCAAGATGGCTTTTTAAATGTTGGAAGGATGAATATATGGCTGAGGTTATAAAGTGGTTTGTGATTAATAATTTCAGAGTTGTCCTGACATCTTCAGGAGAAGCAAAGGAATCAAAGAAAATTGAGTCAATTCTCTCTCATACCTCTTACTTTCATTATGAGTTAAGCAAGGAATACTCTCCCATAATCAACCTTGCAGGCAAATTAACTCTCAGACAACTAATAGCAGTATCATCTATTTGTGACATGTATTTTGGAGTAGACACAGCACCAATGCACATAGCCGCAGCTCTGGGTAAACCAACTGTAGCTCTATTTGGTCCAAGTGGTGCTTTTCACTGGGGACCTTGGGATAATGAAGCTTATGGAATGCCTTATCCTGAACGAAATGGAATTCAGAGATTTGGTAAAAACATAGCAATTCAGCAAGACTGGGACTGTATCCCATGTGGAAAAGATGGTTGTAAAGGAAGTAAAATAAGTAATTGCTTGTTTGATATAAAGCCTAATGAAGTAATAGATATCCTAAAAGAGGAGATAAAGAAAATTAAACAGTGATAACCATACTACATACAGAATCATCAACTGGATGGGGAGGGCAGGAAATTCGTATAATCCAGGAAGCGTTAGGGTTAAGAAAAAGAGGTTATAGAATCTTTATTATCGCAGAGGAAAAAAGTGAAATTCTGAAAAAATCTCAACAGCTTGAGTTTGATACTTTTCCTATAAGATTTTCAAAATACAATCCACTAAGCTTTCTAAAAATCAGCTCTCTCATCAAAAGGCTAAATATTGACATAGTCAATACTCATAGTTCTAAGGATAGCTGGGTTACCATATTGGCTTCTCAATTATTATCAAAAAAGCCAAAAATTATAAGAACAAGACATTTATCAACACCTATAAAAAATAACCCCCTTAACAGATTAATTTACAATGTATTGACAGATATGATAATTACCACTGGAGAGCGAATAAGAGAAAAAATGATTAAACATAACAAATTTGACCCTAATAAAATTATATCCATACCAACTGGTGTTGATTTGGGAATATTTAATCCAAATAAAGTAGTTTCAAACAAAAACATCAAAGAATTTACTGTTGGAACCATCGGAGTGTTAAGAAGTTGGAAGGGACATTCTTATTTACTGAAGGCAGTCCCTTTAATAGTTAAAAAAATTCCAAATATAAAATTTTATATAGTTGGAGAAGGTCCTCAGAGAGAAAATCTTCTGAGACAAATAAAAGAATCAAATTTAGAGAAATGGGTGATAATGACTGGACACAGAGATGATATACCCCAGATATTGGCCTCATTAGACATTATTATTCATCCATCTTATGCTAACGAAGGGATTCCTCAGGTAATTTTACAAGCATTAGCTATGAAAAAACCTGTAATAGCAAGTAATATTGACTGTATAAATGAAATTATCATTCACAATAAAACAGGCATTTTAATAAAGCCTAAGAATGTCAATGATATAGTTGAGAGCATTTTGAAGCTCTACAATAATGAAAAATTAAGGTTTACATTGGCTGAAAATGGCAGAAAATTGGTTGAGGAGAATTATTCCCATGAAAAAATGCTGGAGAAAATAGAAAATGTATATAAAAGATTACTTTTTGGAAAAAAGTAAATCATTTAAACTTATTTTGTTTCTTACGTTCTTGCTATTTTTACCTTTATCAGAGTCCATCAAACAGATCTCATTTGGAGTTTTGCTAATCACATTTTTGATTACAAAGATTTTAGATAAAGATAAAAATATTTACGTTGATGATCTCTCAAAGGGATTATTAATTTTTCTTTTAGGAAGTACTCTGCCAATCCTCTTTTCAGCTGAACCTAATTTGGCTTTCAAGTGGGCATATAATATATTCGTATACTCAGCAGTATATTTTATTATAATAAATGAGTTTAAGGCAGAGCAGGAACTACGTTGGATTAGAATATTTTTCCTTCTAAGCATTCTCTTAGGATTACTATGGGGAATTTTTGTATGGAAATTAGCATGGAACAAACCAAGATTGGAGATTCATTCAATAGGTGCACCCAATGCATCCGGAACATACTTAGGTATATGCCTTTTATATATCACTGGAATATTGTCTTTAAGATATAAAAAATTATACGAGGAAAATATAAAAACCTTTGCCCTTTATGTTGCTATTTTTATTTTACTGATTATATCCATAATTCTTAATGGCTCAAGAGGCATGTATTTTGGATTGCTATCATCTTTAGCATTCTTAGGTATTCTCTCTTTTGTAAAACAAAAAAAAGTGACTTTTTTTATATTCTTTGTCATAATTCTAATAAGCTTAGTAGTTGGAGGTTTATTTTATCCTGAGCTAAGCAGTAGAATTCTTGATCCTTCAAGTATGAAGGACAGACTCTTAAATTGGGAGAACAGATTTAACTGTTTCTTAATTAATCCCATAACTGGAGGAGGTGGCATGGCATGTTATTTTGATCCCGATAATCTATTTCTTACCATCCTTTCAAGAACTGGTGTTATTGGATTAATTAGTTTTCTTTATCTTATTTACTTTTTTTGGAAGCAATTTAGAACTAACAGATATCTATTAGCATTGCTTATTTTTATTCTGTCCAATGGTATATTTGAAACCTCACTAAAACATGAACCTGCAATAGCTTTTATAATTACTCTGTTTTTGATAAAGAATGAACATACTGATAGTTAACTTGCTTAGATTGGGTGATGTAATTTTTAGCCTGCCCATAGCAAAAAATCTAAGATTTAATTTTAATAATGCGAAGATCTGTTATTTAGTCAGAGAAAATATTGTTGACATCTTTAAGTACGCTCCGTATGTTGATAAAGCTTACGGATATAAAAGCAAAGTAAATCTTTTAAGCAATCTAAGGGAGTTTAAGAAATTTGAGCATGTCATTTTTATCATGGAAAAGGATATTTTTAGGTTGAAAGTTTTCTCCCTTCTTGGAGTTAAAAGAAGAATTGGCTTTCCATTATCAGAAAATATTCAAAATTATCTAACAGATGCTTTAGATTGGGATGAAAAATTTGGAGGAATGGAAAAATTATTTCTAAGGCTTTTGAAACCATTTGAAATCTCTGGCTTAAACAATCCCATTCCAGAATTATATCCCTTAGAGAAAGAATTGAAACATTTTGAATTTAATTTACCTAAAAATGCAAAAAAAATTGTGATCCATACGGATACTTACGCAGCCTCAAGAAAATGGCCCTATTTTCAAGAGTTGATTGAAAAGTTATTAACTGAAATTACAGAGGAAATCTATATTATTTTAACAGGCAAGAAAAAAGATGAACTCATAACAAAATCTGAAAAAATACTGGATCAAAGAGGACTGACAACACTGTCACAGTTAGCTGCGATTTTTAATTCTGCTGATGTAGTGATTGGATGTGATACCGGAGCAATACATATTTCTCGAGCACTTGGAAGAAAAACCATAGTAATTTACGGACCAGAAGATCCTCAAATAACAGTTCCGTCTGATAATTTAATCAAATTATATCCTGAAGTACAGTTAGATTGCAAAAATAGGAGTGATTACTTTGGCATCTCATTTAAGAATATTCAGAGATGTAAGCTTGAAAAGTGTGACACCATGGAGTGTCTCAAAATCATCTCTCCCCAAAGAATAACAGAAATAATCAAAAATTTATTAATCTAACATTAAATCTTATCAAACCTTCTCCAATACTTCAGCATATTTATTAACCATTTCTGCTATCTCTTTTTCCACTCTACTGTCTGGTTTGCCGATTGAGACCGGTCCATAATGACCAAGCCTTGTAAATCCAAGGCATAGGCATCCATGAATTAGAAATGCCTTGAGGATGTCAAGACAGACTGTCTCACCACCTCCACCAATCATTCCTGTTGAGGTAAAGGCTGCTACAAGTTTTCCTTCAATTTTTCTGTAATATTTCACACTTTCATCGATAAACTTCTTTACCTCTGCTGCCATAGTGCCAAAGTAGTTTGGTGAGCCAATAATGTATCCATCATACTGAGGCAAACTGTCAATGTTTACCTTATCAACGGTCATAAGGTCAACGGAAATGCCTTTTTTTGAAAGCCCTTCAGCGAGCATTTTTGCCATTTTCTCTGTGTTACCTGTTCTTGAATAATAGGCTACTAAAACTTTTTTCATCTCACACCTCCAATTTCATGATTTTAAAATTTTAACAGATTAGACTAAAGTTTGAATAACTATTTCTTTGCTCTATAGGTCAGCTTGAAATTATAATCTGCAAAGGCATCCTTTTTCTTTATAAAAAGCCAGTTATCACCGCTACCTTTAAGCTTAAGTAATACAAATTTACCCTTAAGTATCTCTCCCTTTATATCTACTTCCCATTGTCCTTCCTCAATAGAGCCCTTTACAGTGTTGTATTCTCCCTTATCCCAGATGTAAACTTTTCCAGCTCCATAGTGTCCTTCTGGAATTATCCCCTCAAAATATCCGTAATCAAGGGGATGGTCTTCTACCATTATGGCAAGTCTTTTGTCCTGGGGATTCATTGAAGGACCCTTAGGAATTGCCCAGGATTTTAGAACTCCGTCTCTTTCAAGTCTGAGGTCAAAATGTAATTGCCTTGCATGATGCTCATGGACGACAAAGTAAGGCATCTTTTTCTCCTTCCTTAAGCTTTTTGGCAAAAATTCTCTTAATCAACATGGTTGCATAGCTACCTCTTGGAAGGGAAAACTGTAAAAAAAGCTTTCTCTTCCCCTCATAAACCTCGTCATCCTCTGTCTCATACTCAAAATTCTCTGGTATGACCAAAACGTTTCTGTCTACTGATTTAAAAAAAGCCTGCCTTAGCTTTCTTAGATTAAACATTGACAGCTTTACTCCCCTCTCATTGAGTATCTCATGATAGAACTTCTCTACTATTTTATCAGGCATTTTTGCCTTTGAAGAAGCAGTTGGAATAATTAAGTCTCTCAGATACTTCAAACTTTTCTCATCTATCTTATCAAAAAAAACATAATCTCCAGCTACTCCACGATGAATTAACATGCTATCCTCATTAAAAATAGACAGAAGAAGTCTTCTCACTGTTTCATTCCATAGAAAACTCTGATAGGCAGCAAAAAACATTGACATGTCTTCTTTAGAGATTTTTCGTAAAATATTTAAGTAAGCCTTAGAATTTCCAATAAGAAGGTTAAAAGCAATTTTTTCCATCTGAGTCTTAGCCACTTTGAGACACTCTTCCCAATTCCCCCAGTTTTCAAAAATAAGCCTTTTTCTTTTCTTTGCCTCCTTCTTATCTTCCGGATAAACATGGGTTAGATAAATTTTAAGTGCACCATTGTAATGCTCTTTTATTATTTTCTCTCCAATAAATCCCTGATTTGGGTCATAGCTTCCGAATCTTTGGTCATCAAAATAGTTAATAAAACCTATCCTTTTAATATTCTCCAAGGGAGTAAAAAGAAACTCCTCAGCTTCTTTCGATATTGACCTTATAACAATTGAAAAATAATTTCCCTCAATGTGTCTGGGCTGCATCGGCTCATCGGAAAATCCAATTAGCTTGAGGGAGAAATTATCCTCCCTAATGTGAAGTTTTTTAGGAGGATTCTTTATCGTTATGAACTGTTCTGTAAGGGCATGTCTGTCCTTTTTCCCTCCATAGGTGATATTCTCAAAGGGAATGGAAAATCTCTTTGCAATTCTCTTGATCAAGTCAACTGTATTCCACCCTCTTTTTTTAAGTTTGAAAACTCCAAACTCTCCCCTATCACTTATTGGTAGAAATATTATCTCTCTTACCTGAAAATCCTCTGGTTTAACCTTAACTTTGTAATTCAAAATATCTCCCTTTAATTCTTTTTTAAATTGAAAACTTCTTTTCTAAAAAACCATAGGTATATGAAAACAAAAAGAATATTTGAGGTGAAAATATAGTTCAAGTAATGACTGACTCCGGTAAAGTTAAAAATTACAAAACCTGTATAAAAACATAATAGATGAAGATATATAAGAAGAAATCCCCTCTCTATGGCGGTTGCAATGCCTATAAAAACAATTGCAAATAGTAATGGCAGTACTGCTAAAAAATAGTATGGCAGAAACTGAAAAGCAGGTTCAAATTTTGTTCCAAAGAGCAGTAAAAAGAGAGGTTTACCCATAAAAAATACAAAAATTTGTGCTCCCAACTCAGCAATACCTATTAATCCAACCATTTGAAGAATGAATTTTTTAAGATTAGGCGTTCCCTTTGCTCCGATGAACTTGGGGAAATAGACTCCTAAAAAAGTAAGAGTAAGCCATACAAGAACCTTTCCAACTATTGAGACTGAAGCAAAAAGTCCTGCTGTGTATTCATCAAATATTCTCCTTATAAAAATATCATCTGCATATACAAAAAAACCTGAAGGTGATACATAAAGGGCGATTTTTATCACTTTTTTTATGCTGAGTTTAGCTTTACTCCCCTTTATGCCACCATTTCTCCATAGGAGAAAAAATAAAACAAAAAAAATACCAACAGCCGATGAAAAAATAACTCCACCTACACCATAGCTCAGGTATAATACTATAATTGCAACTACAAGTCTTATTGTGAGATCCATTGCATTACAGAGAGCAAAGAGGGGAAATTTTCCAATTGACTGAAGAAAACTTCTCTCCACTGCAATCATAAACATCCCAAGCCATACAAGGGCAATTATGAAAAAGTAATAAGAATGCCTTACATGAAGAAAATCTCTAAGAATGGGAGATAGAATTGATACACTTAAAGCAAAAATAATACCCAATACAGCACCCATTAAACGCAAAGACCTTAAATACTCGTATCTTCTATCAAAGTTTTCAACTATAGTCTTTATGCTCACAGTTCCTAAGAGTGCTGTAATGTTTCCTACTGTAAGCATAAAGGAATAAAGAACCATAAACTCTCCATATCCTACAGGTCCTAAACTTCGACTTACAACGGAGTGAAAAACATAGCCAAGAATATTTACATAGACAAAAGCAAGAGTAACAGAGGAGATATCTTTGAACACTAACTATTCTCCAAAACACTAAGTAAATATCTCTCATACTCCTCGGAAATTTTATCCCATGTAAACTGAGCTGCATATTGTCTGCCCCTATTGCCCATTTCATCAATTAAACTTTCATTATCCAAAAGATAATTGATTGCCTGCTTGAGGGATTCTAAATCCTCAGAGCGAAAACTTATGCCAAAGCCATTCTTTGTTACATATCTTAATTCAGGAATATCGCTAACAATAAGAGGCTTACCCAATGAAGCTGCTTCGAGAGCAACAATGCCTTGCCCTTCAAATCTGGATGGCATAAGTAGCAATTTAGCATTAGAGATAAAGGATATTTTTTCTGACTCTGATAAATAACCAATGTAGTCAATTTTACTGGTAAGATCCAGATTTTTTATCATTTCTTTAAGTTTTGAAACATCCTTTCCTTTTCCAGCAATCAGAACTTTGAGTTTTAATTCTTTAATTGCTCTAAGAAGAAGATCTAAACCTTTATTATAAATATCAATCCTTCCAATGAATCCTAAATAACTTCCAATTTTCTTTTCTGTACTGATAAGAACTTCAGAAATTCCATTGGGAATTATTTTAGCATTTAAATCAAATTTACACATGGTTTCTTCGGAAACAGCAATTACGTTGTTAAATTTTTTCGGATAAAATTTTTCTATTAAATAAAAGGGTAGTCCTGCAAGAAAATATTTCTTTAAAATATTAATCCCTTCTTTATGATGAATATGAAGAATTGTTTTTTTATGAAAAAACTTAGTAAAAACAGGATTCCATGGAGCAAAATCTTCAATGACTATGTCATACTCTTTTCCATGTCTTTTTAAAAATTTCATAGCCTCATAGGCATATGAAAACACACTAATTATGTAATTTATACTACTTCCGACAAATTTAAACCTGATCCCCTCTTTTTCATGATCTTCCCCATCGGGATAGTTACCTGAAACTACTGTTATCTCATAACCCTTCTTAGCAAGCCTTCTGTTTATCTCAAAACACCTAACTGCACCACCCCCTCCAACCCAGGGATTGTTTATATGGTCATAAATAAGATGAAGGATTTTCATAATCTCACATTTTTGATGCTAATTCCTTAAAAAGCTCTTCGAATTTTGCAACTATTACTTCTTTTTTTAATAAATCCATTATCTTTTTACCTTCCTCTGAGAATTTTTTCATTTCTTCATATTTTTTTGTTGCGTATTCAATTGCTTCTTTAATTAATATTGGATCTCCAGGTTTAATTAGAAAGCCTGTTTTTTTATGTTCAATTATCTCAGGTATTCCATCAACATCTGTTGCGATAATTGGAGTTTCACAAGCTAATGCCTCAATAATAACATTAGGTATCCCCTCACTAAAAGAAGGTAAAATAAATAAATCAGAGGCTTTGATATAACAAATTGGATTATCCAGATATCCCAGAAACTCTATTCTTTTATCATCTTTTGTTATTTTCTTTAAATTTTCCTCTAATTCTCCTCTACCAACTATTAAGAGTCTTAGTTTATCATTTTCTATCATTTTAAATGCTTCAACAAGTAAATCAACTCCCTTACGTTTAACCAAGCTTCCTACAAAGACAATATAAAATAGATCTTCACCGAAATTCAGGCTTTTTCTTAATTCTTTTTTTGGTAATAGTTGTACGATTTTCTCTAAACTAAATATGTTATAAATCACAGTGTAGTTTTTATTATTTATCCATTTATTTTTTTCTGCCAAATTGTACGAATTAAAAATGACTTTATCAGTCCTTTTGTAGACAAATTTAAGAAATAATTTTTTTAGCCATCCAAAATTAACCTCTTTAGAGTAAATATACTCAAGATTTCCCCGAATACCAGCAATATGTGAAGTTTTCATTGTTATCATTGCCAACGAAGTTAAAAAAGTTGAATATTCAAGCCATGATACAACCACATCTGGCTTAAGCTTTTTTATTGTTTTTATCAGATTTATAAGAGTCTTAATCGTTTTTCTAACTCTCGCTCCAGAGAAGCCAAATACCCTTATGTCATCCTTTAGATTTTTAAGTCTTACACCGCCACCTTCTGTTAAAAAAAGGTTCAACTCAAACTGTTCTCTGTTCATAGTATTTAAGAGCTCCACAAGTTGATACTCAGCTCCTCCACCTCCAAGATGGTCAATTACAAAAAGAATCTTTATTTTATCCATTTATCATACCACTGTTTAAAAATATAAATAGCAAATAGTTTATTCCATAAATTTGCCTTATCTTTTTGTTGCAAATCTATCAAAATGTTTATAAATTTTTCATTCAAAAATTCAAATTTAGGCATCTCTTCCAATTTTTTTATAAGATTGCTTTTAATTAAAAAATCTTCGGGAATATCAAATCCCTGCTTTCTATCCACAGGAAAATTAGAAGGAAACTTGGATTTAGCAATCTTCTTCAAAATGTACTTTGTTTTATTCTCTTTTAATTTTAAGTCACCGCTAATATGTTTATATGAAAATTCTATTAATTCCTTATTCAAAAAGGGAGTTCTTACCTCAAGAGAGTTCATCATGCTTGCTCTGTCTACTTTAACAAGAATCTGTTGTAAATTAACATGATAATCAGCAAAAGACATTTTGTTTATAAAATCTCCTTTGTAGTTTTCCATTAAACTATACTTAAATGAATTAGGTTCTTCAAAATTACTTACATAGGGAAGTAACTTTTTTCGTTCCTGATTCTTAAAAACCTGAGTCTGATATATGTAACACTCATATCCACCTCTACCAATACTCATTAGAGTATTCTTTCCAAAACATCCATCAGGGAGTAAGCTACCAAAAAAAGAGAATATTTTGCAAAAAAAGCACGGAACATAACTAGATATTTTATTGCATATTATTGATGATAGATAGTGTATATAGCCTCCAAATAATTCGTCTCCTCCATCACCAGATAGAGCAACAGTTAGATAATTTTTTACATATTTACAAAGGTAATAGGTGGGAATAAGAGAAGAATCGTATATTGGTTCATCGAGAATATCTGTAATCTCTTCAAGAACTTTTTCAAAATCTGGCTTGATTATAATTTCTGTATGGTCAGTCTCCAAATAATTTGCTACAATTTTTGCATATTCTATTTCATTTTTCCTACTTCCTTCAAATCCTACTGTAAATGTTTTAAGACTCTTTGTTCCTGATTCTCTCATGAAATTGACGGTTAAACTTGAATCTATACCTCCACTTAAAAAAGCTCCGAGAGGAACATCACTTATCATTCTTCTTTTTACTGATTTTTTTAGGATTTCACATACAAAGTTAATAACTTCATCTTCAGAGAGAGTTTTTGCAAAAAAAGGTATATCCCAATAAGATCTTAAGACAGTATCCATTAAGTCCAAATCAAAAATCAACATATGTGCCGGCGGTAGTTTATGGATATTTGAAAAAAAGCTCATGTCATAGGGAAGATAACCAAAAGAAAAATAAATATTAAGCCTTTCATAGTTAAATTTTGCATTAATTTTTTGTATTAATATTTGTTTAAGTTCCGATGAAAAAATGAAATTTTTACCATCAAAGAAATAAAAAAGAGGTTTTTCACCTGCAATGTCTCTGGCAAGAATAAGTTTTCTATGTTCAATGTCTAACAAACCAAAGGCAAACATACCATCAAACTTTTTAACAAAATCAAACCCATATTCTATATAGGATTTAAGTATTACTTCCGTATCTGATTTTGAAAAAAATTTGTAACCTTTTTTTATAAGTTCTTCTTTTATTTCTAAATGGTTATAAATCTCTCCATTAAAAACAATCCAAATTTTTTCATCTTCTGTTGGCATAGGTTGATTTGCTACTGGACTTAAATCAATTATGGCAAGCCTATTATGTCCTAATGAGCAATTTAAACTATCAAAGTAAACAAAATTGGAAAAATCAGGTCCTCTATATTTGGTTATTTCTAATGCTCTCTCTGTAGCTTTAATTATACGATTTTTGTCTTCATCTTTTGAATAATATCCAAAAATGCTACACATTAATTTTTCCTTGCAATAATGTAATAACCACTGGCAAAAAGTTTATTATTTTGCTTTTTTCTGAGTATAAAATCAAAATATTTGACATAAAAAAACAAAAATCTTGCTATAATACCAAGCAACTCTGAAATAAAGCGATTATCAGAAAATGACCTAAAAAAGTCATTTATTGCCCAAGAAAGTCCCGAACTACTGCCCATTAGTACTCCGACTTCTTCAATATAAAAATCTTTAAAAAGAATTTTTAATCCTTCCATAGTAAATCTCCAATAATCAGAAGGGTCAAGATGATAACCTTGCATAAAAGGGACACCTGTATAACAATATCCATTTTTCTTAAGAACTCTTTTAAATTCATTAACTGCAATCCAGGGATTTTCAATATGTTCTAAAGTGCCTGTACATATTATTAAGTCTACTGAATTATCTCTAAATGGAAGAAAATGAATATCAGCGAGGACCTTTGTATTGGTTGTATAAAATTTATCAACCGTTATGATTTTTTCAGATATAATTCTGCCACCTGAACCTATATCCAAAATTATACTTCCATTACCGAATTTTTTTATGAAAGAAATTAGATGTTTTTCATTAGGGAGAGTAACCTTAGGTAAGTAATTCCATAAAGAAAATTCAAGATTTTTATAATAAGGCATTAGCCTAAAACCTCTCTTATTGCTTCTTCATATAGTTTAATAATTTTTCTTATATCAAACTTTTCAGCTGTTTTATAGACATTTTTTATCATCCTATTTCTTAAATTTTCATCGGAAATAATTTTTGTCAATGCCTCGGTAAGACCTTTTATATCATCTACTGAGACAAGAATTCCATTTTTTTCATTCTCTATTATCTCTGAGGGACCAAAAGGGCAGTTCGTTGATATTACTGGGCATCCAGATGCCATTGCCTCAACTAAAATATTCGGGAAAGCCTCATAATAGGAAGGCAAAACCAAACAGATTGCTTTCTTCATGTATTTGTAAGGATTTTTCTGAAAATTCATAAAGACAACTCTTTCTGAGATATCCAATTCATTGGTAAGATTTATTAATTTTTCTTTTTCTTGCCCTTCTCCAATTATAAGTAATTTTAAGTTTTCCTCTCCCAACTCTTTAAAAGCTTTAAGAAGAAGAGGGATATTTTTTTGTTTGTGAAGGCGACCAACAAAAAGAATATAGGGATATTTTATATCAATTTTTTCTTCTGAAAGAGCTTTTATTCCATCTAAATCAAAAGGATTAGGGATTACTTTTATATTTTTGTCTTCTATTTTACAAAAGCTAACAAGTTGATTTTTTACACCATGAGAGGGAGTTATTATTAAATTAGCTCTTCTATAAAAAAGTTTGGTCATCAATACCGCAAAATATCTCTTTAAGTTTGGAAAAGTTATATTGATATATTCAATTAAGTTTATACGCTCACTTATTATTCTCTTTTTTGGGGAAAATAAGGATGCTATCAAATTAATAATATTTGATTCCCACATGAAGGAAATGACTAAATCATATTTTTTCTCTAAATCAATCAGATTTTTGGTGGCTAATGGTATGTATTTACCTATTTTTTCACTTCTTACTCCAAGGTCATAAACATTGACATTGTCTTTTAACTCATTGATATAAATAACCTTTTTTCTTAATAAAGCAACATCGCAAAGAAAATCTTCATTACTTATTTGGTTTAAAATTCTAACTAATACCTTTTCAGCTCCTCCACCTTCAAGGGAATTTATAACAAAAAGCATTTTGAATTTATCTCTTCCATCCCACTGCAAAAATCTCTCCTTCTATGAAAATATCTTTTGTAAATCTTGAATGGATAAAAAAATTAATAATATTAAAAATAACCCTTGCTTTAATAGATAATCCCATTATTGGATAGACTTTTACTTTTTCAAATCCTGATACTAAAATAACCTCTTTTAGACTTGGAGGAGTAAACCCTACTTCATGGGTGAATTCTGAAAACCTGCTATTGCCTCCGAATATTGGAGAACCTGCATTGGGTACTTCAATAATTAAAGTTCCTTTATCTGTTAGACTATCGTAAATAAGTTCTAAGATATCTAAAATCTCATCTTTGAATAAATGTTCAAGAACATGAAATAGAACTATTAAGTCAAACTCTTGCGCACAGTTCTTTAAATAGTTAAACATGTCGTCAACAATTATGTAATTCTTCACATCTGACAATGCATGCAAAATTTGAGATTCTGATTTTTCAACTCCCCTTATATGGGAGTATCCCATTTCTTCAAGATACTTCAGGAAAAAACCTTTACCACAGCCAAGTTCAAGAATTGTTGAGTCTTTATCAGAGGGTAAAAACTGTTTATAGTTTAAATCATATAATTTTTTTCTTCTTTCATATTCTTGCTCGTCATTTGGTTGTTCTGAGTATCTTGTTAGAGTTTCTACATATTTCCTGTAAATTTTCTCTCTATATTTTGAAGAATTCATATTCATTTTATGGATATTATCAAAATGTTTCTGATATTTGCAATTTATTATGATGTAATTAATTATTGAAAAAACAATAATTTCAATGTAACTTAATAAAGAATCCTACTAAAATTCAAAAATTTTGTCATACCTCAATACTTTGATTCTAAACCCTTTTTGGGGAAACTAAAAGTGGGGGAATATCTATCCCCCCAATCTCAATCTCCACACCATCAATGCTGCTTCACGGACAATTTTTTTACTCATTTTTGATGAGCCACTTTTACGCTCATAGAATATTATGGGAATTTCTCCTACCCTGAACCCCTTCTTATACGCTCTATAGACCATTTCTATCTGGAAGGCGTATCCATTTGATTTAATACTTTCAAGGTCGATACTTTCAAGCACCTTTCTTCTGTAACAACGATATCCACTTGTTACGTCAGTTAAAAAATCAATCCCTAATATAGTTGTTGCATACTTGTTTGCAAACTTTGAAAGTAAAAGTCTTTTAAAATCCCATCCTACCACGCTTATTGTTCCATGAGTGTATCTTGAACCAATTGCAAGGTCATAACCCTCTTCACACTTCCTAATAAACTTAGGAATATCAGCAGGGTCATGGGATAAGTCAGCATCCATTTCAAAAATATATTGATAATCCCTCTGAAGTGCCCATTTAAAACCTGTTATATATGCTGTTCCAAGCCCAAGCTTTGAGGACCTTTGGATGAGATTAACTCTATTAGCTATCTCCATCCACTGCCCAATCCTATTAGCAGTACCATCTGTTGAATTATCATCAACAAAAAGAATTTCCACATCCTGTTCAAGTACCTTAGGTATAAGTTTTTCAATATTCTTAGCTTCATTATAAGTAGGAAGCACTATCAATGTTTTCATGTAAAAATTATATCATTCAGAGAAAGATAACCTTGTGAAAAAAACATAAAAGCTAATTTTCATATGAAACCCTTTTCCTTTAGGTAGTTAAAAAATTCAGATTTTGTTCTCTCCCAAGAAAAATTTTTAGCCCAATCAATAGATTGTTGAACCATTTTATAATACTCTTCTTTATTCTGCCAAAGATTTATAATAACTTCAGACATTTCTTTATGATTGCTAACAAGTACGCCTGTTGCCCAATTAACAATACTATCCCTCAAACCAGGAACATTATATCCAATTGCTGGAGTTCCAACAGCATTAGCCTGAATTATCACCTGTCCCCATCCCTCTCTTATACTTGGAACAATTAAAAAATGAGATTTTTCTAATATAGAAATTTTTTCTAAATTATCAACATATCCTTTAAAAAATAAACCTTCTTGTTTGACATATTTCATCTTTAAAGTTTCCATTAAAGGACCATCACCTAAAATATTAAGTTTCACATCTGGTATATTTTTTTTTAAAATCAAAAAGGCTTTTATAGCATCCTCTGGATTTTTAGTTTTCTTTAATCTTCCAAGATAAACCAATGATAGAACCTTATTCTTTTGAGGCGGTCGTGAAAGAGGCTCAATATCAAGTCCATTGTGAATAATATGAACATCTTTAATTCCCAGACCTCTTAAGTCCTCAGCTGTTGAGTTTGAAACAGTTATTACAGGCTTTTTTCTATAAAGTCTCAACAAAAACTTTTCAATATGTTTAAATGGAATTCCTAAAATTCCCATTTGGGCAATCCAAAACTTATCATAAAGTTGATGAATAAGTAAAATAGAATTTTTCAGGGAAAAGGTAAAAAATCCAATGCCATTAAATTCATCAATAATTAGGCATTGTCTTCTTTTCATCGCATAAAATAAACCATAAAAATGAGTTGTAAGCTCGTTTCCTTTGCGTAAGAATTTTATACCATCTATGACCTCTTCTTTTTCCGCACCTTTGAACCTTGAGGAAAACCATTCAACACTTTTTCCAGCCTCTGCTAATGCTTGAGCAAGATAATAAGTATAAATCTCTGCTCCACCTTTTTCAGGATGCCTAATACATCTTCTATTGAGAATTAGAACACTTTCAAATTTCATTGCTATATTTTAAAACATAAATAAAATATAAGCAAAAATTGTTAGATGGCTTTGCTTTAAAGGTCTTGACCTACTGAATCATATCCCGCTGACAGTAAAGAACTTTTGTGGAAATAATACCCTTTCAGAAATATTATTTCTGAGGAAATGCGCAATATTGAAATTATTTAAATTTTTCAGTAATATTTCAGTTGATGAAAGTTCTTTTGGTAGAAGATGATAGAAAACTTGGTGAAAGTCTTGAAGAATATTTAAAACTTAATAATATCGATATTTTATGGCTTCAGGATGAAAGGAAACTTAAAAATGTATTGAAGGTATATTCCTTTGATGTTATCGTTCTTGACCTTATCTTAAATTTTTTACGCGGGGAAGATTTAATCTCCCATATAAGAAGTGAAAAAATAAAAACACCAATTCTTGTATTAACAGCAAAAAAAGAATTTTCAAGTAAAGAGGAGTGTTTCCTTCGTGGTGCAGATGACTATCTTACAAAACCATTTGAACCTAAAGAGTTGCTTCTAAGAATTAATACATTAAGCAAAAGAAGACAGATAGACAGCATCGTTCAGATTGGTGACACTGTTATAAATATTGACTCTAAAATAATTTTAAAAAACAATCAGGAAGTCAAGATATCAAAGACCGCATGGGACCTACTAACTCTTCTTGTTAAGAGAAAGGGTGAGATTGTAGACACTGAAACTATATTAAACTATGTCTGGGCAGGCAAAGCTGTGGGAGATGAGGTAATAAGAACATATATAAAGGAATTACGAAAAATTTTACCTCAAGATAGTATTGATACATATCGGGGTAGAGGTTATAGGCTAAAATGACTTTTCATTTAAAAATCTTCTTAATATTTGCCATAGTAGTTGTTCTATTGTTTTCAGCGATAAACTTTTTAACAATATATTTTTTCAATGAAGAACAACAAAGACATGAAAAAGAACTTCTGTTAGTATATGGAGAAATACTCAAGCATGACAAAAACTATCAACTGCCTTTACATATAAAAAGATTTGGCGAAGAAGTCTCCATTGACGAAAAATATGCCAAGGAGAGATTTATCAAATACTCTAAAACTGTGCTTTTCTGGGAGGGATTATTTATACTTGTTCTTAGCTATCTTTTTTACAGGGTCTTAGGTTTAATAAGCAAAAAAGAAATGGAACATGAGGATTTCTTAAAATTTCTTTTTTTCATTTTGTCCCATAAAATTGGCAATTTTCTGTCAACTATGAAAACAAATATTGAAATAATGAGGCTAAAACCAGAGGACAAAGTAATAGAGAGGCTTCAACTTATCTGTAACCTTATGTCAGATGAATTGAACAAGACAATGGAAACTATAAAAAAAGTTTCAAAACATTCAAAGGATAAACAAAAAATAAACTTAAAAGAACTTACAGAAAATATACTAACAAAGTTTCAAACTGAAAAGAAAATAATCATTAGTAAAAGAGATGCAATCTTGCAGATAAATAAGTCAACCTTTGAGTCAATTCTTTTTCTCCTTCTTGACAATGCCGTTCGTTATGCCCACAGCAGAATTCATATAAAAGTCTGCAAAAATGCAATAGCAATAAGAAATGATTTTTCAGAGATACTAAAAGGCTCGGGATTAGGGCTTCAGATAGCAGAGTATCTTTGCAGAATGCATAAGTTATCAATTAAATACAGAGCAAAGGGAGAGTTTTTCATAGTTTTTTTAAAATTTAAGTAGATTTGAGTATTCCCTCACATAACTTTCACGATATTTATTAATAACCCTGATATAATGTAAATAAGGACAAAGTAGGAGTGATACTATGCGAAGAATTTTTAAAATTGTAATAATTCCTCTATTAATTTTAACATTTATCTTCATGCCAGAAATTTCCCTATGCCAAAGCCATCATGTCTATTTAAATGGTAAAGTAATAAATTTTTCAGATACCACTATCAAAATTGATACAGCAAAGGAAGTTTTTTATATTGTAAAAACAACAAAAGTCTTAAAACATACAAAAGTAGGATCATCAATATATGAAAAAAAAGCTCAACTAAAAGAGCTTAAGATTGGGGATAGCGTTACTTTAAAAATAAGTGGCAATATTGTTGATGAAGTAATTATAGAGGAGTATAAAAGATGAAAAAATTCATACTCATTTTTACGATTTTATTTATAATTTCAGCTCTAATTCCTTCAGACAGAAATATAAATAAATCCTATGCAAATGTTGATATGGGTAATTATTGCTATGCTCCTCCTTCAATCGCAACCACTGTTCCACCTCTTGTAATGCTTGTTATGGGTAGAGACCACAAACTTTACTATGAGGCTTACAATGATGCTTCAGATCTAGATGGAGATGGGATATTAGATGTTGGATATAAACATTCAATAACTTATTATGGGTACTTTGACCCCTACAAATGTTATACATATTCTACTACTGCTCGTACATTCATCCCATCTTCTACAACATCAAATAAATATTGTTCAGGTCAATGGAGTGGTAATTTTCTCAATTGGTTAACAATGTCAAGAATGGATGTTTTAAAGAAAGTCTTATATGGAGGAGACAGAATATCAGATTCAGTAAGTGAAACAGTTCTTGAAGCAGCATATATTCCACAGGATGCCCATAGCTGGGGAAAAGAATACTCTGGAAGTGATACACCACAACTGACTCCCTTCAGCACACCTTCATCTGGAACAAGACATCTTTTCTGTATAACAAGCACTTCAGCAGGAGGTATAAGAAAAATAAGGGTAGCACTTGATGACTCAAACAGAATTTGGCAGTGGGCATCAACAGAAAGAGCAGTATGCAGTGGCTCTGATACTACTTCAGGCTATAGGAGAGGTCCAGTTGGTACACGTGATAATATTACTGATTACGAAATAAAAGTTAAAGTATGTGACGCCTCTGTAGGACTTGAGCCAAATTGCAAAAGATACCCCCAAGGAGTATATAAACCAATAGGTCTACTCCAAAAATATGGAGAATTTGAAGGCGGAGGCCAATGGTGTTCAAAGTCATTAAAAAGTTGCAATTCTGACAGTGATTGCAATATTTCAACAGATGGTCTCTGCGTTGACAGAGCAAGGATGTATTTTGGTTTTTTAACTGGTTCATATACAAATAACTTAAGTGGCGGAGTTCTAAGAAAAAATATTTGGACTATTCAGGATGAGATAAATGCTAATAACGGTCTTTT
>FQKF010009840.1_pt1 | contig 19296 bp, 12 predicted proteins | sample 1504521 | NCBI WGS metagenome assembly FQKF01 (sample SAMEA4475357, study PRJEB15587) | soil metagenome | biome: Soil; feature: Field | place: India | collected 2015-03-11 | depth 0 m
TCCCCATGCTTGAGCGTCCAGACAGCATCTGCTCGGGTAGTTTGTAGCGCGCAGTGATGGTGCTGGAGTTGAACCACTGGCGGCTATATCCCGGCTCCTGGTAGTAGGCAGGGTAGCCGGCTACGTCGTTGGGCAGAAAGAGCGGGAAGCCCGCCGGCGTGAGCATGCGCTGAAGGATGCCGTTCGAGAACAGGTCATTGTAGTGCAGATTCGGATTGACATTCGGGTCGGGGATGGAGATGCCGAAAAAGGTCAGCATCTGCAGCGTTGCTTCCAAGGGCGATCGGATCATACCGCCGATAATCTCGTCACCTACCTCAGCGTCGTCTTCGTCGTAGAAATGCCGGCTCTGCAGCAATTTTTCCAGGACAGGCTTGATTTCATAGCCGCTGTTGCGGAACGTCTGGGCCAGGGGTTCAATGATGTCGCTCTCAATTTCGGGCGTGATGTAACGGCCTACGAAGAAACGGTATAGCCGGCGACAAAACAGGCGCGCCACTTCGGGCTGGGCAAACACCATGTTGACGAAGGCGTCCAGTTCGGCCCACATACCGGCATTAGTGGTAGCGCCCTGAATAATAGTGCTCTGGAATTTACTGCTGAAGGTTTTAGGCCCTGTGTCGTGTCGTACAATAACGGTGGTACCACGTGGGATGCCGGTTTCCGGGTCGGTTTGGTCGCGTTGGTTGCGCGAACGGAAGCCGGTAAACACACGGGCGGCCTGCACGATGTCGTGTTCCGTGTAGTGGGTGTAATCTTCCGGGCCGATTTGCGGGCCTTTGCCAATGGTGAACAGCTCGAAAAACTCACGGGCGAAGTTTTCGTTGGGATTGGTCTTAGTGTTCTGGTGGTTATTCAGATACCGCAGCATGCAATTATCGGTAACCATTTTGGTGACCAATTTTTTGAAATTGCCCAGCGCAGCCCAGCGCAATAGCGACAGGTAGTCGAAGAAATGCGTGTTGTCAGCGCCCGGTATAATAGCGGCGACGGTCAGATGCTGGTGTAAGAACAGCGTCATTCGGTGCACAATGCCCGGGTCGTGCAACGCCTCGCTTGTCCACCAGGCCATGACGTATCGGCGCAGGAGGGGGTCGTCTGCCGGCAGAGTTTGCCCAGGTGGGAGCAACCACCCGATGTTACCGTCAGTGGTTGCATACACCGGTTGTTGCATCCGCAGTGGATAGGGTTGGAGCAGCGTGGCCACAGCCTTGTCCGCAGGTAAGTGGGCCAATTCGTCTATGCGCGCTTTAGAGTAGCGGAAGCTTGTGCGCCGTAGCAAGTGCGCTGCACGCCGGTGGCCCAGTGTGCTCGCCGATAAGGGTTGAAGTGAAGCCATAAAATATAAGAGATGTTGTTTTAAGAACAAGAGAGACAAGGACTACTCCGGCGAGTAGGACTGTCTTCAGTCGTGCAAGTTTAATGCTAAATAGCTGCCTTCGAAAAAAACTGCAGCAGCAGGTGCCGGCTGGGAAATCGCTGAAAAATAAACCACCGGTATCCAGGGCTGTTAAAGAGGTACTTAAAAACCATTGTTCCTGATACTTTTAGTGCAGAATAACCACCGCTGCCAGATACATATCGCCCCGTACATGAAAGTTGCCGTCATTCGTAAAGCCCATTTCAACGCCGCTCACCGGCTGCATAACCCCACCTGGGACGACGCTCGCAATCGCGAGGTCTTCGGTCTGTGTAACAACCCCAATGGTCATGGCCACAACTATGAACTCGAAGTCAAAGTAACCGGCGAGATAGATCCCGAAACCGGCATGGTCGTAGATTTGGGCTGGCTGGCCAGCCTCATCCGTCGGGAAATAGAGCAGCGCTTCGACCACAAACACCTGAATCTGGACACGGAAGAGTTCCGAAATCTCAACCCTACGGCTGAAAATATCGCCGTCGTCATCTGGCGCATCCTGCGCGCCCATCTGCCCGAACGCCTCGACCTGCACATACGACTATACGAGACGCCGCGCAACTTCGTGGAATACCCCGTGCAATAGCACGAAGAGCGAAAAGGTGTAATGAGCATGGCATCTGCCACAGATGGGAGAGGGTATGTCCAGAGTCGAAAAGTGTTCAGGCTCATCCGCCGGGTTGTGCCCTAATGCTCCCGCTTTAAACAAGTAGCAGAAAGGGCATCTCGTTCGCGAGGCTTACCTCTGTCTTCAAAAGTGCGGAGGATGGATAAGCCTTTGTTTCCCTACGGCATCAGCAATCTTGCCGCTTTAGTGGAAGAGAGAGCTGTGTCTATATGGATTGAACAGCGCCCGTAATAGCTTTAGAGCGCCAGTGTTGTGATGGCTCGGAGGTTATCTGGATGAGGGTAATCGCTCAAATCGGTAGCCCTGTTGGGTGAAGTGCCGCAGGAGTTCGGGCAGCACAAAGCGGAGTTTCTCTGCGGTCTTGACGTTGTCGTGCAAGACGATGATGGAGCCGCTCACGGCATTTTCCACGACATTTTCCAGACACTGTCGAGCGTCCACGTTTTGGTCGAAGTCGCCGCTGAGGACATCCCACAGCACAATGGTGTAATGGCGCTCCAAGGAAGCATGCTGGCAGGGCGAGAGGCGCCCGTAAGGTGGGCGGAAGAGGTTACTTTGGACGAGATGGGCGCAGCGGCGGACATTTCTCAGGTAGTCTAATGTTTTGGTTTTCCATCCGTTGAGGTGGTTGTAGGTGTGGTTGCCTGTGCTGTGGCCTTCGGCCAGGATGCGCTGGTAGATGTCAGGATACCGCCGGACGTTTTCGCCTACGCAAAAGAAGGTGGCTTTGGCGTCGAATGCCTTTAGGACGTCCAGGACCCAGGGCGTTACTTCGGGTATGGGGCCGTCGTCGAAGGTAAGGTAAAGGACGCGTTCCTGCGTGGGCATTCGCCACAAGAAGCGAGGCCAGAGAGACTGCACGATATTGGGTGTTTTGACTAAGTACACGCTAAGAGCAGGCGGTTTTGCGGCGGGTAAGAGGGCGTCATTGGCGAGCATGCCCTACTTTTGCCAACATAAATCAAAGTTTTTGGCAAAAGTCTGCTTTTGGCGTCAGAATTTGGCGGCCCTTTTGGGCCAAACGAAGCTGGCCGCCGCTGTGGCTGGCTAAACGCCTACATTTCCTGGGTTAATCGGCTTTATTGAAAATGGCTGTACGCGTACGTTTTGCACCTTCGCCAACGGGAGCCTTGCACATTGGAGGTATCCGCACGGCTCTGTACAATTACCTGTTTGCTCGTCATCACGGCGGAGCATTCATCTTGCGCATCGAGGATACCGACCAATCCCGTCATGTAGCAGGGGCAGAAGAATACGTCATTGAGGCGCTGAAGTGGCTAGGGTTGATACCCGACGAGGGTGTAGGCTTCGGGGGCGATTACGGTCCTTACCGACAGAGCGAGCGCAAGGCTATTTACCAGCAATATGCCCAGCAGTTAGTGGAGTGCGGCAAAGCCTATTACGCCTTCGATACGCCGGAAGAATTGGAAGCCCTCCGGCAGCGCGAAGCGCATTTTACTTACAATCATCAGACGCGCAAGCAGTTGCGCAATAGCCTGACGATGCCTTCGGAAGAGGTAGAGGCCCTGCTTCGGCGTGGTGCTCCTTATGTCATTCGCTTATTGGTGGCGCCCGAGCAGGGCGTTCGTATCCAGGACCTCATCCGCGGCGAGGTGGTGTTTCAAGGCAGCGAATTGGACGACAAAGTGCTCCTTAAGGCGGACGGTATGCCTACCTACCATCTGGCAAACATTGTGGACGACTATCTAATGCGCATTACTCACGTCATTCGCGGCGAAGAGTGGCTTTCCAGCACAGCGCACCATGTTCTGCTGTATCGCGCTTTTGGGTGGGAAGGCGCCATGCCGCAGTTCGCGCACCTTCCGCTCATTTTGCGGCCTGAGGGGCAGGGCAAATTGAGCAAGCGCGATGGTGCTCGCTTCGGCATTCCGGTTTTCCCGCTATCGTGGAAGGGCGCCACGCCGGAGGACAGCTTTCTGGGCTTCCGCGAGGCCGGCTTTCTGCCGCAGGCAGTGCTCAACTTTTTGGCCCTGCTGGGCTGGCATCCGGGCGGCGAGCAAGAGGTATTCAGCCTGGAGGAGATGACGCGCCTGTTTTCGCTGAAGCACATTTCTAAGGGGGGGGCCCGTTTCGACTATTATAAAGCAAAGTGGTTTAACCAGCGCTACATCATGGCCACTGACAGCGCCGTACTGGCGCAGTACATTCGCCCATTGGCCGAGGCAAAAGGTTATCGGGCCGACCAGGCGTACCTGGAGCAGGTGGTGGCTTTGATGAAGGAACGCGTGTTGCTGCTGCCCGATTTTGTGGAAGAGGGCTACTACCTCTTCGAGCCGGTGCGCGCCTACGATGACGAAAGTATCCGCAAAAGATGGAACCCCGCGCTTCAGCCCGTGCTGGAGGCCATCGCCGACCTGATGCCCGGCATTCAGCCCTTTAATGCACCCACATTAGAAGCGGCAGTGAAGGCCCTTTTGCAAGAGCGGCAGGTAAAACCCGGCGAGGTGTTCCCCTTGCTGCGTCTGGCTTTGGTGGGCACCATGAAAGGCCCGGCCGTCTTTGATACGGCAGCATTGCTCGGCCCCGTGGAAACTGCCGAACGTCTGCGGCGAGGCATGGCTTATTTTTTGCAGTGCCAGGAGATGACGACCCGGTAAGCGGCAAGCATTTTGGCACGACACACATTCCTTGGTAAAATCGCGCATCATTTTTTATGCGCATTTTTGCACCTCTTCTCCCTTCCTCATCAGCATTATTTTTTCATGAAAAACAAAACCTCGACAAAGAAGACAAGGAAGCTGAATGGCTCAAAGCAGCCTCTGAGTGCCGAAGATGCTGAACCTAAAGCCAGCTTATCCCTCCATATTGACGAATTCGGCCGCATCCAAAACCCGCTTCAGGATGAAATGCTCGCCGAACTGAACAAAAAACGCCCGCCCGAAGCAGATACGTAATACCCGCCTTCCTCGCCACGCCTTTACACCTTTTTATCCTAATCCCATGCAGAGGGTTTGGCTCTGAAGCCAGCGCAACGACGACGCCGAAGAAGCCTCGCACGCCGTAATCTTTTCTGCAATCCCATCTCTTCACTCATCCCACAAACATCAGAAGGCCTTTAATCCTTCGCTGCATTCGAAACCTTGCGTTATGGTGAACCGGTTACGCAACATCCGTCGGGCGAAGCCCGGTTTCTGCATCCTTTTTTTGGGCATCCTTCTGGCCGGCTCCTCGCCGGCTCAGCCGGCGTTTTTTAATTTTAATTACCCTGGCCCAACGCACATCCCGGTAGATACGACCTCGTGCACCAATATCCTGGCTGGCAATATCGGTACGCCTATCGTAACTTCAACGGTGGGTGCTAACATCATTCTCTCGCAATTCGACCCTGCGGCTTCGGGTTTTACCCTCAACGCCTCATGGAACTTTGGCGAAACGGCCCAGCTGTTCTGGAATGTGGCCGACGACCAGGGCCGCTCGGCTACATTCTCGTTCTTTGTCTTCTTCGTGGACACCACAAAACCCAGAATCATTACCGCCGGCACGCCTTCGACCGCTACATATGCCTCGATACGCTTAGTGCCGCCACCACCCAACTTGGGCGCTGCAGACCCGTGCGGCAACCCGACGGTAACCTTTGCGGAAAGCCCGCGCCCGCCGCTGTGTGAGGCCGGCACGTTCACTCGCACGTGGCTGGCCACCGACATGTCGGGCAATACGGGCGTTTTTACCCAAACCATCACTATCCTGATAGACACGTTGCCGCCTACGGTAACCTCGCCGCCGCAAAACGGCTCGGCTCCGTGCACACAGGTCAATACGGCCTATCCGGCTTGGCTGGCCGCGCAAATGGCCAACTTTCAGGCGGCTGACCCTTCGGGCGTGGCCTCTTACACCAACAATGCCCCGCCCGCGATGACGGGCAGCTGCCCGCCGGTGCTGACGGTCATCTTTACGGCCACCGACAGCTGTGGGTACTCCGTCACGCGCACGGCCACGTTCACTTCCATAGATAATAAAGGCCCTGACATTGTGCGCGCACCGCAGGATAGCATAGTGGCCTGCTCGCCGCCGGCCAACAATTACCTGGACGCCCTGGCTCACTGGATACACCGCCGCGCCGGTCTCATCGCACGCGACTCCTGCACGCCAGATGCTGAAATTCAGTACACAACGCAAATCGGCGGCACCCCCGTGGACTCGACCCAGATAACAGCTGCGTTTGTTGCCTCGCTCGGCGGCGGCTGCGGCTCGCGCCAGATTGGCAGCCAGACTTACGACCGCGTGCGCGGCTGGGTAACGGTGGACTTCTTCGCCCGCGACGCCTGCAATAATGCCACTTATCTGGGCCAGGCCACCTTTGCTGCGCGCGATACCGTGCCACCCCAGCTCACGGGCAATTCTATTAGTGAAGAATGCGGCGGGGACAACGACCAGACGGCCCTCAACGCCTGGATAAACGCCCACGGCAACATTGCGGTTAGCGATGATTGCTCCAGCTATACCTGGACGAATTTTAGCTGGACGACTTCCACAGGTCAGAGCGGCAGCGGTCTCTTCGGCACTGGACCTTATCCACAGGTGCAGGCGCACAACTGTTCGTGGCATGCCGATGTTACGTTCCGCGCCACCGATGAGTGCGGAAACACCGGGAGCCGAACGCTGCGCTTTCAAATCACTGACGTTACGGCACCGGTGTTCGTACTTATACCTGCCGATACGCTTTTCTGCTACGATACGGCTCTTACCGCGCCCAGGTCTTTCGTCTCGGACAACTGTGACACGTCGCTGACTTTTGCACGCACCCAGACCATAACAGACCTGCCTTGCCCGGGCAATTATACGCTGCTGGTAACCTGGACGGCCACCGACGACTGCGGAAATACCGCTACCGCCACGCAAACGGTGGTCGTGCGCGACACTACGCGGCCAGTCATCACGTTGCGCCCGGCCGACCGCGTCATTCGTTGCGACACCTTTGTTCTGCCGCCGCACCCATCGCTGGGGGCAGGGGTAGAGGCCACCGACATCTGTGGCACAGTGGTGAGCCTGACTGTTTCGGATGCGTCGAACCGGGACCCTAACCCGGCCAATTGTGGGCATTACACCTATGCCATCACACGCACGTTTGTGGTCAGCGATGACTGCGGCAACACGACTTCGGGCCAGCAGGTCATCCAGGTGGTGGACAACATCCCGCCCGTCCTCTCTGGCTTTTCAGACACTACTCTGGTGTGCGAGGTGTCACCCATTACGCCGCCGCCTACGGCTGCCGATGTGTGCAGCGGCACTGCCACGGCCCCTGTGCTGGTCAGCGAAGTGATTGACAACCCGGGTTGCGGCGATACCTACACCAAACTGCTGACCTGGGAAAGCACCGACGTGTGTGGCAATGCGGGCCGGCTGGTGCAGACGGTCAACATTGTGGACACTGTGGCCCCCGTGCTCACAGGTGTGCCTGCCAACGTAACGGTGGAATGCAAAAATGTGCCGCCTGTGCCTGCTCCCGGTGTCATTACTGCCGGCGATAATTGCGATGAAACACCCGACATCTCGTTTAGCGAAACGGAACTGCGCGACGCCGACCCCGGGTCTTGTGCCTATGTAACGAACTACCAGATCCGCCGCCAGTGGACGGTGCAAGACAACTGCGACAACCGCCGCACCTACGTGCAAGTCATCTCCGTCAAAGACCGGACGCCGCCCGTTGTCACGGCCTTAGACACGTTACGCGTCAACACTGCGCCCGGGCTTTGCGAGGCGCCTGTAATTATACCGGCCCTGCTATCGGTCTATGACGAATGCACGGCTTCGACCCTGCAGACTGACCTGCGCGACACGGCGCTACTGACCCCCAGCGGAACGCCCATCGACCAGAAACCTGTTAACCCCATTACGTTCACCTGGACGGCGCCCAATGTGCCGCCTCTGTCGCCTGCCCTAAGTAACGGAACTCTGACCATCTCGCTCGACCGGGCCGATGCCGAACAGCCCAGCGAGTTTATGTACGTCTATGGCGAAGGCGGTCTGTTGTTGGGCTGGACGAAGCGCACCGATGTCTCCTGCGGCTTCAGCGACACGACGTTTACCCTGCCGGTAGCCTTGCTCAACAGCTGGCTGCTGGACGGGCAAATCACCATCCAGCTCACGCCCAACGGCACAGGCCCCGACGCCATCAATGCCTTCTGCAACGGCGGCCGGGTGCGCGCGCGCCTGACGTATGCATACGCCGCGCCGGGACGCCCGGTGGACGTTGCCTTTGCTGTCAACGGCAGCGCCTTCCAGCCCTTCCCGCCTTCTGGCGCCGTAAACCTGGACGCCGGCACGCATACGGTGCATTACCGCGTTACCGACTGCGCGGGCAACAGCACTTCGACCTTCACCGTCATCCGGGTCAATGACGCCGAACCACCCGCCATTACGGCGCCGGCGCCGATAACGGCTTACGTCGGGCCGGCAAACTGCACGGCATCGCTAACGCTGCCCTTCCCGAACCTGTCGGAAAACTGCACGCTTAATGCTTTTTTGGATAAAACCTCCGGCGCGCAGGCAGTGATCTTTGAAAACGATGCCAATGCCGGCTGGGTGCCGAAAAACACGACCCTGACCATTCCGGGGGTGCTGGCCAACGCTGTTGCTGGCGGCACGCTTGTGGTGCGCCACCGTGGCGACAACGGGCAGGCGGGCGAGTTTTTTTATGTGTCGGATGAAAACAACAACCTGCTGGGCATTACGACCATCGCCTCGGGTGGCGAATGCACCAATGTGCACGAAACGGCCTTTGCCGTGTCGGCTGCCCAAATCAACGCCTGGGCCGCTGATGGTGCGGCGAGCTTTTCGCTGAGGGCCAATCGCGATGTGGTCAATTACAGCGACCACATCAATCCCTGTGGCCCGCTCAATGCAGCCGGCCAGGATGGTATCAGCACCTTAGAAGTTCTCCTGCGCTACCATTATGCTGCCGTGGATTACCGCATTAGCAAAGGGACCCAAACGGTGTTGCAAGGGCAGCTGCAGGGCAACAGTACGGCGGTCTCGCTGCTGCCGGGCAATTATACCGCTACTTACACCGTCTCGGACGCCAGCGGCAATACAGCTTCGACCTCGTACGCCATTACGGTGCGCGACACGGTGCCGCCCACGGCGCTTTGTCAGCCCATCACCATTTTCACCAACCCGCACGGTTCGGTTACGTACGTGCTGCAACCGCAAGAGGTGGACAACGGCAGCTCGGACAACTGCTCAGGAGCTAACCTGAACCGAACCGTTTCGCCCATCAATTTCACCTGCAATATGGCAAGCGGTGTGTATCCGGTTACGCTGACGGTAACGGATACGTCGGGCAACAGCGCTAATTGCACGACCTCAGTGCGGGTAGAGATGACCCCGCCTCAGCCTACCGTAACGTCGGGCGTGTGCGAGGGCGGGCCGGTGCAATTCTTCGCCAACCCACCTGCGCCCACGACGGGTTACACGTATAAATGGACAGGGCCGAATGGGTTTGTGTCTATGCAGGCCAACCCGACCATTCCGGCCACGAGCAGTGCCAACCAGGGCACCTATGTGGTGGAAATCACAGGCCCAACAGGCTGCAAAGTCAGCGGCAGTGTGTTTCTAAACCTGACCAACCTGCCTACGCAGCCTACGCTGCAAATGCCGTCGCTCATTTGCGAGGGCACGACGCTGACGCTGCAAACGCAGCCTTTTGCAGGTACGACGGTAGTGTATTCGTGGTACCGCGGTACGCCGGGCAATGCGGTGCTGGCGGGCACGACCACCGTACCCATCTTCCAGGTGGCCAACCCGCTGCCAGGTGTCTATCAGTACTATGTGCGGGTGTCGGCGGACGGGTGCCTGTCACTGCCCTCGGAAGTGAAAGAGGTAACGGTGCAGGCGCGCCCGGTGGCACAGATTAGCCCCGCAGGTGTTTCGGTATGCACTTGCGAGGCTATTTCGCTCCACACGCCGGTGCAGGGGCCGGGAGTCACGTACGCCTGGAGTGGGCCGAGCGGCTTTTCCAGCCCGTTTCAGTCGCCTTTAGTTACCTCGTGTGCGCAGAGCGTCAATGCCGGCACCTATACGTTGATCGTATCGGCCAACGGCTGCGCTTCGCTGCCGGCTACGGTGACGATAGAGGTGCGCCCCAAACCTGCCAAACCTCAAATCGCGGGCAATGGCGCCATTTGCGCGGGCAACGCGCTGGTGCTGATATGCAACAACCTGCCCAGCGCTACGGAATACCGCTGGTTTTCGCCGCAGGCGGTCATGACGACAACGAGCGTCAACACGTTAGTTATCTCGTCGGCAACGCTTCTGGAGCACGGCGGCGAATGGCGGCTGCAAGTGGTGCAAAATGGATGCGTATCGGACCTTTCGGATGCGTATGTAGTGCAGATTCAAAACTTTCCGGACCTGTCGGCTACCTCAAACTCGCCCATTTGCCAGGGTAATCTGTTGACGTTGAGCGCCAGTTCAACGGCGCAGGGGGTTACGTTCAGCTGGACAGGCCCGAACAGCTTTCAAGCCATTGGCGCTCAAGTAAGCACGAACAACCCGGCCACAGGGCTTTACACTGTGGTGGTCAGCACGCCCAACAGTTGTACCAATTCGGCTACGGTGTCGGTGAATGTCGTGGTGCCGCCGCTTATCACGTCAGTAACGCACACGGCGCCCTCGTGCGTAACGTGCAACACCGATGCGGTGCTGCAGGCGACGATTTTTACGCAAAACCCGCCGCTGACATATCAGTGGACGGGGCCAGGCGGCTTTTTCTCCACTCTAGCTTCGCCTCTCATTCCAAATGTGTGCACATCGGACAATGGCACGTACACGTTAGTGGTGCGGGACTCGGCCAATTGCCCATCAGCGCCGGCCTCTGCGGTGGTGAGCGTCATTCGGCAACCGGAGCGGCCTTTGTTGAGCGCTCCGGCATCGCTGTGCGAGGGCAGCCCGCTGACGATAGCTGTGCAGAATGCCAATGCTTACGGCAGCAGCGTTGCGTTTGACTGGAGTACGCCCTACGGAGTGGTTACCCAATCGCAAGCGAATTTAGTCATTCCCTCAGCAGGTGCACAACATAGCGGCACTTATCGCCTAACGGCGCGCATCGGCAATTGCGCCTCTGCGCCTTCGGAGGAGATAACCGTGCAAGTATATCCTATACCGCCGGCGCCTATGGTAAGCAGCAACTCACCCGTATGCGAGGGCGATACGCTGCGACTGGTGGCGCAGGAAGTGCCGGGCGGACAGTACAGCTGGATAGGGCCAAGCGGCTTTACAGCCAGCACGCGCGACCCGATTATTGAGCAGGTGAACAAGGCCACGCACGAGGGCTGCTACTTTGCTAAGGTGTCGGTCAATGGCTGCACTTCGCCGCAAAGCCAGGGCGCTTGCGCGTTCATCCGCACGCGGCCCTCAGCGCCACTGCCCTTACCTATGACGCCGGCCTGCCTGGGTCAGCCGGGTGCGACGCTGACGTTCCGTATTGCGCCTGCCACAGCCAGCCCAGGAGCGCAATACGTATGGTACAACGCCACTACGCAAGAGCCACTGGGGGCACCCACGTTTGCCCTGAATTTCATCCTGACCGACCTGACGTCCTTGAAGCCTGGTGCCAACACGTTCTACGTGCGCTCGGTACTCGATGGCTGTACTTCGGCGCCCTCAACGCCTGTCATGGTGCTTCTGGACACCATCCCGGCGGGCGTCCATGCGTTTGCTGGGCAAGACTTCAATGCCTGCGATGTAACCCCCGTGCAACTAAATGCTGCCTTACCGCCCGCGGGGATTATCGGCCGCTGGCAGCAGGTGAGCGGGCTGCCGGTAACCATTGTTAATCAGCCGCTACCCAGCACTGCCGTTTTGGGCGCCTCGGCAGGTAATGTGTATGAGTTTGAGTGGGTCATTTCCAACGGCGCGTGCCAGAACTTCAGCCGCGACACCGTTCGGGTTACCGTCAATGCCTTCGAGAAGGCGCGCGTCGTCAAGAACCTGTACACCACGTGCTTTGCTGACACGGTCGAAATTCAGGCCGTTCAGGGCCAAGGGGTGGCAGGCGTCTGGAAGCAGCCCTTAGGCCAGACGCTCTTCCAGCCGCCTATTATTATAAGCAACCCCAATAGCCCGACCACGATGGTGCGCAACCTGCCGCCAACGGCCAACACGTTCTTCTTCCACTGGATACTGAACGTGGCCGGTTGCCCGGCGGATACGGCCTTCGTAACGGTCTATACCATCAACAAACAACCTTTTGCTGGCCAAGACCAAAACCTGTGCATCACCGACTCGTGCACGCTGCTGCAAGCCACGCCACTTGACCCATTCGAGACCGGAAAATGGACGTACTTGGACGCCAATGCCAACCCGAAACTGACCATGAATGCACCGAATGCGGCGAGCAACACGGTCTGTGGCCTGCGCATCGGTACGAACCGCTTTGTGTGGGAAACCAACGGCGGCCTGTGCGGCGACCGTTCGCGTGATACGGTAGTGGTTTCGTACGACCTGGAGCCTACGGCCAATGAGGACAGCGTGAACGTTCCCTATGGACAACAGGTGCTGGCCAATGTCCTGCAAAACGACATTGTGCCGCCGCAATTCACCGTGCGTGTGCTCGACCCGCCCAAGCACGGCCTGTGGTCGGAGCCCAGCAGGGGAGTCTTCACCTACCTGCCTAACCTGACCTTCACCGGACGCGATAAACTCATTTACGAGCTGTGCAACCTCAATCCGGCCTGCCCATGCAGCATGGCCACGCTCTTCTTGGAGGTAGAGGCAGCCGACAGCTGCCGCATTCCTACGGTCATCACACCCAATGGTGATGGGGTCAACGATGCCTTCGTCATTCCCCCTCATTGCTTTGTGGTCGGAGAGGGTGTTCTGCAAAACGAGGTTTCCATCTTCAACCAATGGGGCGACCAGGTGTTTCATGCCAGCCCGTACAACAATGACTGGGAGGGCACATACAATGGCCAGCCGTTGCCCGCTGGCACGTACTTTTTCGTGGTTAAACTGCCTGGCGAGAGCAAACCACGCAGCGGCTTTCTCATCATACAGCGTTAAGAGGAGCACAGCACCGTACTTATGCCACCTCGCGCCGGTTGCCGGCTGCTACCTTTGCGCTGCTACTCGAAAGTAGCGCTTGTCGAAAGGCGCTGATTATCCCTTAACCCGCTACGTTTACAATATTGCCATGCCGTTAGACCAGTTACACGAGGCAGAAAAGGAAGGCCGGGAACCCGGCGAGATGAGCTTCTTTGGCCATATCGAGGAATTACGCCGGCGCATTTTGCGCTCTGCAGCAGCCATCGTTGTGATGGGGACGGTTTGTTTTGTCAACAAGGACTTCGTTTTTGATACCCTCATCTTTGGGCCCCGCAATCCGGATTTTCTGACGTATCGAGCTTTGTGCGGGCTTTCGCATGCAGTTGGGCTGGCCGATAAGATGTGTTTTGCGCCTGTAGAGTTCAAACTCATCACGCGCCAGCTGGGCGAGATTCTCATGCAACACCTGTATGTGTCGTTCTGGTTGGGCCTCATTCTGGCCTTTCCATATGTGCTGTGGCAGTTCTGGCTATTCCTGAAGCCGGGTCTGTTGGAAACCGAGCGAAAGGCGGTGCGCGGGGGGGTGGGCATTTGTTCGCTGCTCTTCTTGCTGGGCATAGGGTTTGGCTATTTCATCATCGCGCCGTTTTCTATCAACTTTCTGGCCGGTTACACCCTGAGCGGCACGGAGGTAGCGCCTACGTTGGACTCTTACGTTACCTACATGACGATGTTCACCATCCCGATTGGCCTCTTTTTTGAGATGCCAGTGGTCGTTTATTTTCTGACCAAAATCGGCGTGGTGGGTTACCGTTCGCTGCAGCTGTATCGGCGCTATGCCTTTGTGGCTATCCTCATTGTAGCGGCCATTATTACGCCGCCCGATGTGGTATCGCAAGCGATTGTGGCGCTGCCGCTGTATGGGCTGTATGAGGTGAGCATACTGGTGTCCCGCCGCGAACAGCGCCGCCGTGAAGCCGCCATTTATGGGAAGAACGCTGTTACAGACATAGTCAAAGCCAATTCATGAAAGTAACTGAACATTTCGCCAGGGCCGAAGGTAAAACCCTGATTTCCTTTGAAGTACTACCGCCGCTCAAAGGCGGCAGCATGCAGGCTATCTTCGACACTTTGGATAGCCTCATGGAATTCAAACCGCCGTTTATTGACGTTACCTATCACCGCGAGGAGTACATTTACAAGGTGCGCCCATCGGGCTACTATGAAAAGGCGGCCATTCGCAAACGCCCGGGCACGGTGGGTATTTGCGCCGCCATCATGCACCGTTACAAAGTGGACGCCGTGCCGCATCTGATTTGCGGCGGTTTTTCGAAAGACGAAACGGAAAACGCCCTCATTGATCTCAATTTTCTGGGTATCAACAACGTGCTAGCCCTGCGTGGCGATGCTCGGCGGTTTGAGGAGCGCTTTATACCTCACGAACAAGGGCACGCCTATGCGCTTGACCTCGTGCGTCAGGTTGCCAGCATGAACCAAGGCCGCTATTTAGACTCCGACATTGTCAATGGTGAAAAAACCGACTTCTGCATCGGTGTGGCCGGATACCCTGAAAAGCACTTTGAGGCCCCCAACTTAGAAATTGACCTGCACTACACCAAAATGAAGGTAGAGGCCGGTGCCCATTACATCGTTACGCAGATGTTCTTCGACAACCGCAAGTACTTCGACTATGTGGACACTTGCCGCCGTGTCGGCATTGACGTACCTATTGTCCCAGGTCTCAAGCCCATCACTAAACGCTACCAACTGACCAGCATCCCGCGCAAGTTCTTCGTCAATTTCCCGCAAGACTTAGTGGACGCCGTCCTGAAAGCGCCCAATGACGAGGCCGTGCGTCAGATAGGCATCGAGTGGTGCGCCCAGCAATCCCTCGAACTCAAGGCCGCCGGTGTGCCTTGCTTGCACTACTACACCATGGGTGACGCCGACACCATCAGAGCGGTAGCGAAGCGGGCGGGGTTTTGAAAAGCAGCTGTATGGAGCGTTTTTGCAGCGAAAGGAGCTGTAGCAATGCATGGATTACCGCCTTCCCGAAAACTGCCGAATGGTACCAGCGACGTCTTTGGCGTCAGGCGTACCCATTTGCTTGCCGATTTTGAGCATCTTACACAGGATTTCCAGGCCTTCGCGGCGGTTGCCGCGCGTGCACAGGGCAAGTCCCAAAACCCGGCCTATTTCGAATATGGCCTTTGCAGAGCCAACTGCGTTGGCGATACGCCAGGCTTCGCGTTCGTATCGGAAATAAGAGACAGTATGGCTGCCTAAGGCCGGGCTAGGGAGGCAATACTTGAAGCCGTCGGCCCTACGTGATTGCCCGTTTCCTCGTGGAGCGCCCTGGCTCGTCGGATGTACTGCAGAGGCTGCTTGTAGTCGCCTTTGGGCAAGAAAACGTTGCCAGTGTTGCTCGGGCATGCGGCTTCGTTGGTGCAGTCCTCAATTTCTTACAGCACTTTCAGGCACCGCTGGAAGTGCCGGAGTGCTCCGTCGTGGTCCTTGAGTTGCGGACAGATGCTGCTCAGGTTGTTCAGCGCGGTGACCTCGCCCTTCTTGCAGCCCTGTTCTGTGCATATTTTGAGGCTTTGGTCTGAGTAGTGCAGGGCTTTTTCGTGTTCGCCCCACTCCACTCGTCGTAAATCATGCTGATGTTGTTGAGTGCGGTGCTGTGGGCCGATATGGCAATCGTAGATGGGTGAACGACAAGAATGCAAAGTGTACAACAACACACAAAATTCTGCAAAAAAACCAGGTTTTTCAGCATGGCACGGGCCGTATTGCCTCCAATTCGATAACCCGCGTAACCTTAACCTCGTTTTGCCGATGATCGCAGCTGTTGCCGGAGCGTCCCTGGCACAAGTCTCTGGGCTTCAGAGCCGAGCGGGGTGAATGAGAGGCGGATGCGCGTCTAATCCTCGAGGAGGCTTATACCCATCCGCTGTGTATTTATGGCTTTACATGGCTGCGCTTTTATGTCGAAGATACTGGATTTTGTGCGGCATATAGCGCCTTTTGTGGCAGGCCGGATTTATGCTGCTGCCATCCGCATTCCGCTCTGAAAGGTTACCTTTGCTTCTACAAATCCGTACGCTGTTCATGACTGCGACCTTAGTCATTCCGGATGCCGAACGCCTTTCGCTGGAGGAATACTTCGAGCGCGAGTGGAACGCAGGCGTGCGGCATGAGTACATCGGTGGGCAAAGCATTCCCATGACGTACGCAATGGAGGATCACAGGCCGATTGCACTCAACTCAGCTACCCAGATGAAGATGCACACTCAGGCCAAGTCCTTTCGCATTTATGCAGGCGGCTGCATGACTTATGCACCTGCTCACGGCGAAGTGTACTATTCTGACATCGCTGTAGTGAAGGGCAAGCTCGAGTACGTCGACTATCAGAGTCGCATGAAAGCCACCACTAACTCTGTGGCGTTGGTCGAGGTGTTGTACGAAACCACTGAGGTGCGCCACAGGAGGCACAAATGGCGGTGCTACCGCAAAATGCCCTGGCTGCGCCGGTATTGCTTGGTTTACCAGGAGCCGTCGGCCAGATATTACGTGCGTCAGGAAAACAGCGCTCAATGGCTGTTTCCCCGTGCCGCCGGTTTGAGGGCGCTGCCGCCGCTGCTGGGCTTCGATGTTCTGCTGCGCGAGATACATGCGCCGGGCGGACGGGAAACCAACTGCTCAGAAGCGGAGACACCGCCAGCGACCTGACACCTGATGCGTCATCATTCTCAAAACACAATACGTATGCGCACATCACTTACCCTCTTGCTCCTTGCCTGTTTCGGCACAGCAACCGCGTGGGGGCAAACTGCTTCTGTCTCGGAAATTGAGCGCGCCATGTCGTTTGGCACGCGCCCGGGCTTCGCCGTAACCTTCGTGGACACCGATGCCAGGCTCGTTAACGATATATGGAACGAGTTTGTCAAAAACAATTTTGGTACAAAGCTGAAAAAAGGCAAGCGCAATGAGTTCACAGCGCCGCAAGGCCGCTCTACCAGCATCAGTACCGGTACGTTTACCCTCTACTCCGAAATCGAAAAAATCGGCACGGGCGCCCAGCTGAACGTCTGGTTCGATGTAGGGCCGTTCTTTCTTAACCGCCGCGACGACCCTCAGCGCACCGATGAGGCCATTCGTCTGCTGCGCCGCTTTCACTGGGAGGTACGCAAGGCTGTAGCCGATAACGAGGTAAAGGCCGAGGAAAATAAAATGAAAGACCTGGAAAACAAACTCCGAAAGCTGCGCCGCGACAACGACAATCTCAACAAAGACATCGCCAACTTTGAGGCACGACTAAAAAAGGCCCGCGAGGAACTGGCCCAAAACGAAAAAGACCAAGAAGCGACGCTCATCGACATCGAACGCCAACGCGCCAGCGTTGAAGAGGCCGTCCGGCGCCGCGCCGGTGTGCAGAGCGAACAATAAACCACGCGCCCTTAGGGGCGACGATGTGCACCAAACAACGGCAGCGCTCGGTCTTTTTCCGATACGATGACCTCGCTCAGCTCGCATGCCCAGTCTATGGCCAGCGTCGGGTCGTCATATCGGATACCGCCTTCGTGCTCGCGCGAGTAGTAGTTGTCGCACAGGTAGAGGAACTCCGCCGTTTTGCTCAGCACCGCGTATCCGTGTGCAAAGCCTCGCGGCACGTACAGCTGCCGCCGGTTGTCCGCGCTCAGGCGAATGCTGAACCACCGGCCGTACGTGGGCGAGCCTTCGCGCAAGTCCACCGCCACATCGAGCACTTCGCCCTCTATGACGCGCACTAATTTGGCCTGGGCCATTTCGCCCACCTGGTAGTGCAGCCCGCGCAACACTCCTCGACGGCTGCGCGCCTGGTTTATCTGCACAAAATTAGCCGTTACGCCCACTTCCAGCCAAGTGCGGCGGTTGTAGCTTTCATAAAAATAGCCGCGCTCATCGGTAAAAACCGTGGGCTCAAAAACCCAAAGGTCGGTAATAAGTGTCTGATGAAAGGGCATAAGCGTGTTTGACTTAAAGAAACAGCACTGCCTCACTGCGGCCACAGCCAGCGCACCAAGCGCAGCAGCAGGCTGACGAGAAGGCTTAGCAGCAGCATGGTGGTGATAGGAAAATAGAAGCGAACATTTTCGCGCTCAATGGCGATATCTCCCGGCAGGCGGCCTATCCAGTTGAGCCGGCCTTGCAAAGCCCAGGCCAGCAACCCCAGGAGGATGAACACCACGCCGACGCCGATGAGTACTTTGGGCCAGGAAAGGTTTTGCATGTCCATATGTTGAGGCACGGTCAAATGCGGTTAATTTTTGCACCGATGGCGTTGAGGCGCTCGTCGATGCGCTGGTAGCCGCGGTCAATCTGATGGACGTTGTGGATGAGGCTACGCCCTTTGGCCGACAGGGCAGCGATGAGCAGGGCCTGCCCAGCGCGAATGTCGGGCGAGGTCATCTCGATGCCGCGCAACTGCGAGCGGCGGTCTAGTCCGATGACGGTGGCTCGGTGTGGGTCGCACAGGATAATCTGGGCGCCCATGTCAATGAGTTTATCCACAAAGAACAAGCGGCTTTCAAACATTTTTTGGTGTATGAGTACGCTGCCGCGCGCTTGCGTGGCCACCACCAGTACGATAGACATCAGGTCGGGCGTAAAGCCCGGCCAGGGCGCATCGTAGATGGTCAGGATGGAGCCGTCAATGAACGTGCTGATTTCATAGTGCTCTTGCGGCGGGATGCGCAGGTCGTCGCCCCGGCGTTCAATAGCGATACCTAAGCGCTCAAAGGTGCGCGGGATGATGCCTAGATGCTCCACACCGGCGTTGCAGATGGTGATGTCCGAAGCCGTCATGGCGGCCAGGCCAATGAAGCTGCCTACCTCAATCATATCGGGCAGGCAGCGGTGTTCGGCGCCGCTCAGTCGCTCTACGCCTTCAATGCGCAGCAGGTTGGAGCCAATGCCTTCAATGCGCGCCCCCATAGCGACCAGCAGACGACACAGCTGCTGCACGTAGGGTTCGCAGGCAGCGTTGTAGAGCGTCGTTCGGCCTTGGGCCAGCACGGCTGCCATGACGACATTGGCCGTGCCCGTTACCGAGATTTCATCCATGTGGATGTACGTCCCGCGCAGGCCACCGAGCGGCCGTTGTACGTAGTAGATGTCGCGCTCGTCGTCGTACTTGAACTCCGCGCCCAACTGCTCGAAGCCGTGAAAATGCGCATCCAAGCGGCGGCGGCCGATTTTGTCGCCGCCG
>FQKF010207095.1_pt1 | contig 19282 bp, 16 predicted proteins | sample 1504521 | NCBI WGS metagenome assembly FQKF01 (sample SAMEA4475357, study PRJEB15587) | soil metagenome | biome: Soil; feature: Field | place: India | collected 2015-03-11 | depth 0 m
AAAAACGGAGTAATTTTTTTCTCTAAGTTTATCATAGTTCTCCCTGGTGAGTCGATTTTTATCAATGCAAACATACTAGAAACATAGTATTTCTGGTGCACTTTGCGTTTATTTATATGTACAAATAAACATTTATCTTAGTTGGTTAACAGTAACTTTTATCTTCTTTCAAGACTGATATTATTGTCAAAAATAATGGGATAAAACTGTATTTTTTATTAATTTTATAAAAACCCTTATGAACATTTTTTTTCTATTGTGGTTATACAAGTGAAATAATTAATTGAGGTAACTTAAAATATATTAAATATGTCGACTTTCGAAATTAAAATGCCCAAATTAGGAGAAAGTGTTGAGGAAGCAACTATTACGCGTTGGTTTGTTAAAGTAAACGATATGGTAGAAGAAGATCAACCATTGCTTGAAATAGCAACCGATAAGGTTGATTCTGAAATACCAAGTCCAGTTGCAGGACGGGTCATTAAAATATTATATCCAGTTGATTCAAAGGTAGCAGTTGGATTACCCATCGCCGTCATCGATCTGGAGGTTAAAGAAGCAAGTGAAGCCGAAGAAAAAAACGTGACCGAGTCAACAATAGAGCAGAAGGAAAAACAAACTACCACTAAAGCTGCTGAACATAAAGAAGTAGCAGATGTTGTTCAACCAACAAGATTCTATTCACCATTAGTTCGGAGTATTGCAAAAAACGAAAATATTTCTTTATCAGAGCTTGAGTCCATTGAAGGTACAGGTAAAAATGGTAGGGTAAGGAAAGAGGATGTTTTAAACTATCTTAAAAATAGAGAAACAGCGTCGGTTTCAAAATCGATATCGAAAGAAGAATTTAAAGAACCTGTGCGGCAAGAAATTTCAAAGCCTAGTGTGTCTGTTTCGGCCGAGGATGAAATTATTGAAATGGATCGTATGCGCAAGTTAATTGCCGATCATATGGTCATGTCGAAGCAGGTTTCGCCGCATGTTACCAATGTTGTAGAAGCCGATGTAACCAATCTGGTATTATGGAGAGAAAAACAAAAATCGGCATTTGAAAAGCGAGAAGGAATAAAACTCACATACATGCCTGCATTTATTGAGGCCGTTGCCAAAGCTTTAAAAGATTATCCAATGGTAAATGCATCGGTCGATGGGTATAAGATTATTTTGAAACGTCAAATAAACATTGGTGTAGCTGTTGCTTTGCCTACAGGAAACCTTATTGTGCCCGTTATTAAAAATGCAGACCGAAAGAGTTTGCTTGGTTTAGCAGCCGATTTGCAATTACTTGCTGATAATGCCCGAAAAAACAAATTGTCGCCCGACGATATTCAGGGTGGTACTTTTACCATTACCAATTTTGGAACATTCCGTAATCTGTATGGAACACCAATAATTAATCAGCCACAGGTAGCAATTTTAGCCACAGGTATGATTCAGAAAAAACCTGCAGTATTAGAAACACCCTCGGGCGATGTAATTGCTATTCGTCATAAAATGTACCTTGCCTTGACATACGACCATCGAATTATTGATGGAGCTCTTGGTGGTGCTTTTCTGCGTAAAATAGCTGATTATCTTGAACAGTGGGATATTAATCGTGAAATTTAAAAATTAAATAGTATGAATAAGTTAACATCGAAGGAAATTCAACAAGTAGTGGAAGAAACATTAGATGCTGGAGATTCAAAACAGTTCAAGCAAAACAAAAATAACATGGAAGTAAAAAAAATACATAGCATACTCACCACAGATAAAGCAACGCTTGAAAAATGGTTTTATCTGATGGTTTTAGGCCGTGCGCTGGATGATAGGGCACCCAATTACTTAAAGCAAGCTATTGGCTGGAGTTATCATGCCCCATATGCCGGACACGATGGTATTCAGTTAGCTATAGGACAAGTTTTTGATAGAAATACTGACCATTTATATCCATACTATCGGGATATGTTAACCGCTATTTCTGCCGGACTAACTGCTGAAGAAATTATTTGTAATGGTATTTCGAAAGCAAATGATGTGGCTGGTGGTGGGCGTCATATGAGCAACCACTTTGCTAAACCGGCATGGAATATACATAATGTTTCGTCGGCAACTGGTAATCATGCGCAACATGCTACCGGAACCGGTCGAGCCATGAAAAAATATAACCATAAAGGGGTTGTAATTTGTTCACAAGGTGAATCATCGGTTTCTGAAGGTTACGTATATGAGGCCATAAATGGTGCATCGAACGAAAAATTACCTGTAATATTCGTTTTTCAGGATAATGGTTACGGTATTTCAGTACCTAAGAAAGACCAAACTGCTAACCGTAAAGTTGCCAATAATTTCAGAGGGTTTAAAAACCTGAGCATATTATTTTGCAATGGAAAAGATGTGTTCGATTCAATGAACACAATGATTGAAGCCAAACGAATTGCACTTGAAGAACAACATCCAGTAATAGTACATGCCAACTGTGTACGAATTCATTCTCATTCCAATTCAGACCGACATGAACTTTATCGTGATGATTATGAATTAAATTATGTACGCGAATACGATCCATTAGCCAAATTCCGTCGGTTGTTATTACGATATAAACGATTGACTGAAGAAGAAATAATAGCCATTGAAGAACGGGTTAAGGAAGAGGTAAAAGAGGCACATAAAAAAGCCATGGCTGCTCCTGACCCAACTCCTGAATCTATTTTTAACTTTGTTATTCCTGAAGCATATGTAAGCACAAAATATCCCGATGGAACACACAATTATAATGGACCAGCCAAAAAACTCATTGAAGGTATAAACGAAACGCTTAAAGCTGAGTTCAGACATAATCCCGATACTTTTTTATGGGGGCAGGATGTTGCCAATAAAGACAAGGGAGGTATTTTTAATGTCACCAAAGGCATGCAGCAGGAGTTTGGTGCTGAACGAGTATTTAACGCACCAATTGCCGAAGATTTTATTCTTGGTACAGCCAATGGTTTTTCGCGTTTTAACGATAAAATTCGTGTAGTCGTTGAAGGAGCTGAGTTTGCCGACTACTTTTGGCCAGCAATGGAACAGCTGGTTGATACTTCACATGACTATTGGCGTTCAAATGGCCAATTTTCACCAAACATTGTTGTTCGGCTTGCGTCGGGAGGTTACATCGGCGGCGGTCTGTACCATTCGCAAACAATTGAAGGAGCTCTCATTACCCTGCCGGGAATTCGAATTGTTTATCCATCATTCGCCGACGATGCAGCTGGGCTGCTCCGTACAGCCATACGTTCCAGAGGGTTAACAATGTTTTTGGAACCTAAGGCACTTTATAATGCTCCAAAGGCAGCTACTCCAATTCCCGACGATTTTGAAGTGCCTTTTGGTAAAGCTCGTATACGTCGTGAAGGCAAAGATATGAGCATAATTACATATGGAAACACAACCCATATGTGTCTTGAAGTGGCCGAAAAATTAAAAACTGAAAAAGGTGTTGAAATTGAAGTACTCGATTTACGCTCGTTATCGCCTCTTGATAAAGAAGCAATTTTCAATACAGTTAAAAAAACGGGTAAAGTATTAATTGTACATGAAGATAAAGTATTTGGAGGAGTGGGGGGCGAAGTTTCTGCAATTATTACTGAAGAAGCTTTCGAATATCTCGATGCTCCCATAATGAGAGTTGGGTCTACTTTTACACCAGTTGGTTTTAATCGCATTCTTGAAGCTGCTATTTTGCCAAATACCCAAAAAATTTATAAGGCAGCAGTCGAATTATTGGCATATTAAAATGTAATGTTTGAAATAAATTATAAATTATGAAAGATATTGCGTTAATATATAGTTTTAATACTAAGAACACCAGTAACGTTGCAAAAGAAATTAAAAAGGCTTTCGGTACTGCTGTTAAGATTGATGAAATTAATGCCGAAACAATTGATGGGCCTACTTTTTTAAAGTATACCAACTTAATTCTGGGTGTTCCTACCTGGTTCGATGGTGAACTCCCCAATTATTGGGATGAGTTTGTTCCAGAGCTCGAAACACTCGATTTAAATGGTAAAAACATTGCCATATTTGGACTGGGTGACCAAATCAATTATCCCGAAAATTTTATTGATGCTGTAGGAATAATGGCTCAAATAGTTTCAAAACAGGGAGCTAAAGTGGTCGGGTATACAAGTGCTGAAGGTTACACATTTGAGTCGTCAAAAGCATATGCCGATGGTAAATTTTGTGGTCTGGCCATTGACCTTGAAAATCAAAGCGAACTTAACTCTCCAAGAATTAAAAAATGGGTTGAACAACTTAAGAAAGAATTTGAATAATTATCAGGCTGGCCAAAACCAGCCTGATTCATTTATGCTTCTCTTAATCGAGCTGCAGCTTCATCGGGCATAACCGGATTAATGATATTTCCTCCTCCTGACTCAAAACCAGCCAGGTATTTCATTTTATCGGGCGAACGTAATGGCGGATAAAATTCTATATGAAAGTGAAATAAATCATTATCTGGATTATCATCACAGGGAGCATTTTGTAACATGGTTATGTTAGGAAACGACATCTGATAAAGATTGTCGAATTTCATCAGCATAGTTTTATGAATATCGGCAAGTGATTTAACTTCAGCATCATTTAAATCGCTTATGCGCGCCATATGACGCTTGGGTACAATGTAAGTTTCATATACAAAACGAGCAAAAAACGGTATAAAAGCTACAAAATGTTCGTTTTCGTAAACTATTCTTTTTCCGTGTACTTTCTCTTCTTCAATTAAATCGATTAAAAGATGAGAATTATACTTTTTATAGTAGTCAGCAAATGATTGGCGTTGGCGTTCAACAATACGCGGAACAAAATTGGTTGCATAAATCTGTCCGTGTGGATGGGGATTTGATACACCAATCATTTTTCCTTTGTTTTCAAAAATTAAAACATTCTGAATCTTAGGATGACTTGATAAGGTTGAATATTCCTCCTGCCAGAGTTTAACCACTGCTATAATTTCTTCAATACTTAACTGTGCTAAAGTTAAATTATGTTTAGGAGTGTAACATATTACTCTGCAGGTGCCATGAACAGGTTCTACTATTTCGAATCGTGATTGCCGATAAACATCAGGAGCATCGAACGAAAAAGAAGCAAAATCGTTTGTAAAAGCCCATGCACCCTGATATTCGGGATTTTTTATACCAGAGGCTCGTACCACACCCGGACAAAGGTAACAGCCTGGGTCATACTCAGGCTCGGCCTGGTTGGTTTGTTTTACGGTTTCACCCGACCACGGACGTTCACTAGTTGTAGCAGCTATAATTACCCATTCCTGCAAAAGTGGATGCCATCTTTTTTCCCATTTCCCTTCAAACTTCATAAAATATCATTTTGTATTGTGATAAAATAAATATATTTTTCCGTCGCAAAATTAATTTTTTTATTTAAAAGTGTATATTTTACAATTATATTAATTTTACAGTATTATATTAATGCGACGATTACAGGAAATAATTAAAAATTATTCTCTTTTTGCTATATTATTGATTTCGTTTTTAATTTTTGGTCTAATTTTACTATTGGTTTTTTCTAAAGCCAATATTCATATCTGGATTAACCAGCATCATAACCTTTTTTTCGATTCCTTTTTTAAGTATGTTACTCATCTGGGCGATGGAAGGTTCATTCTGACTCTGGCAGTTATTTTAAGTTTTCGAAAGATAAAATATGGATGGGGAATAATTTTGACTTTCTTAACTTCAGGATTACTGGCACAAATATTTAAATTCATTTTTGATGAGCCGCGTCCTTTGAAATATTTCGAAAATATTTACAACTTGCATCTAATTGAAGGAGTTAAAGTTTATACGCTTCATAGTTTTCCCTCGGGTCATACCGCAAGTGCTTTTGCTTTAGCAGTATGTTTATTGGCTATTAGTAATAATAAATTCTGGCAATTAATAGTTTTTATTTATGCTATAATGGTTGGATATAGCCGTATGTATCTTTCTCAGCACTTCTTAATTGATGTTTGGGTGGGTAGTATCATTGGTACACTGGTAGGATGTTTTTATCTGTATTATAGCAATCGACTTACAAAACCATGGATGGAAAAGTCATTACACAACATAATTAACAAAAACTAACCATTAATTTAAAATTCCTATGATTCGACAAAAGCTCAAATTATCTGAAAAAATCGGTTATGGATTTGGCGATGCTGCATCGTCAATGTTCTGGAAGCTATTTGGAATGTATATTATGTTTTTTTATACCGATATTTTTGGCATTCCGGCAGCTGTTGTAGGTACCATGTTTTTAATTACCCGCATTGGTGATTCATTTTTTGATCCGCTGGTAGGTATTATATCTGACAGAACCGAAACCCGATGGGGAAAGTTCCGACCCTATCTTTTATGGATGGCTTTACCTTTTGGTATAATAGGTGTTTTAACCTTTACTACACCAAACCTTGGCTATACTGGTAAAGTAATATATGCCTATGTTACATTTTCCCTGATGATGCTAATTTATTCCATGATTAATGTTCCGTATGCATCGTTAATGGGAGTGATGACCGCCGATGGTAAAGAACGTACTACCCTGGCTACTTTCCGTTTTATTTTTGCATTTGGTGGTAGTTTTCTTGTATTGGGATTGTTTCAGCCTTTATTCGATTATTTCGGAAGCCAACCACTTTATCAATTTTCAAATAAACATGAAATTGTTGTTTCAACTGATACCACCAACTGTAATCCAAAATCCAAAGTTTATGCATGGGATGGTCAATCATTACCAGTAGAGAAAGCAGTTAACGATACCTTAATATATGTTACAGCAAAAGTTAGTACTCGTTCGAACGAAGCATTTCAATTAGGCGTGTACGATACCATATCACGTAATGCATACTGGATTGAATTTCCAGAAAGAAAAGACACGCTTGGGTTAATTCGCGATGGCTCATGGAGTAAAATACAAATTAAGTTAAACAAACTTATCGATAGCCAACATATATCATTAGGCGCATTGAAATTCATATATTCGGGTTCAGATCAGATAAAAATTGATAGAATTTTAATTCAGGAGATAAATTATCAGTTTGGAACACAAAAAGCGGTAATTGTTATAGCTATAATTGCTGTAATCTTCTTTTTATTAACATTTTTACTGACTAAAGAACGAATTAAACCAATAGAAGAAAAAACATCGTTAAAAGACGATTTGAAGGATTTATTGCAAAACAAACCCTGGTTTATTTTATTAGGTGCTGGTATATCCACCATATTTTTCAATACCATTCGCGATGGAGCAGCCGTTTATTACTTTAAATATTATTACAAAGGCGAAGGAGAAATATTATTTAATTCTTTAAACCTTAGTCTGGCAATTAGTACAGTGTATTTATTGTTAGGGCAGGCAGCTAATATTGTTGGTGTTATTCTTGCAAAACCTATTTCTGATAAGATTGGAAAGAAAAGCACATTTTTAATTGCCATGTTGTTAGCAACAGTACTAAGTGTTATCTTTTATTGGCTCGACCGTAGTGATTTGAATATGATATTAATCTTCCAATTTTTCATAAGTGTAAATGCTGGAATCATTTTTCCATTGGTTTGGTCGATGTATGCCGATACAGCCGATTATTCAGAATGGATTCATGGTCGAAGAGCAACCGGTTTGGTCTTTTCAGCTGCTTCGATGTCACAAAAATTAGGTGCTTCAATTGGTATTGCATTGGCAGGATGGTTACTGGCATTGTTTGGATATCAGGCTAATGTAGAACAAACGGCCGAAACACAAAATGGTTTGCGAATGATGTTAAGTTTTATTCCTGCTATTGGTGCATTCCTGGCTGCACTGTTCATGTTTATTTATCCTTTAAATGAAAAAACACTTGAAAAAATTGAAGACGATTTAGCTGAACGTCGACAACAAAAAACACACTAAATTTTGATATGTATTTGCTTAAAAAGCGTTCATCTATAATAGGCGAACGCTTTTTTAATTTGTATTGAATGTTAAGAAATATATTATCTTCGAAGGGTTATTTAATGTCTCCATATTGTAGGATACTAAATTTGCTATAGTTTTAAATTTGAAAGTGAATGGAAATTAAAATATTACAATTACTTGAAGGTGCTGAATGTGCAAAAGGATTAACTGTTGTTATTGATGTTTTTAGAGCTTTTTCGTTGGCTTGTTATATTTTTGAAAAAAATCCGGCAAAATATTATGCCGTATCTGATATTCATACAGCTTACCGCATGAAGAAGGAGAATCCTTCGATTATCCTAGTCGGTGAACGAAATGAACGCATTCCAGAGAATTTTGACTTTGGTAATAGTCCTACCCATATTTTACATGTTAATCTCGAAGGAAAAACAATAGTGCACACAACTTCGGCAGGGACACAGGGTTTATTACGTGCCATGCATTCCGATGAAATTCTAACTGGTAGTTTTGTAAATGCCCGCGCCATAGCCAATTACATTTTGAAACAAAAACCAGATGTATGTTCGCTGGTTTGCATGGGTTATGCAGCCACATATCCTACTGATGAGGATACTTTCTGTGCCGAATATATTAAAAGTATAATTGAGGGTCAATTATACCCATTAAAAGAAAAAATTGAGATTATTAAACAAACCAGTGGTAGTAGACTATTTTTACCAGAAAATCAAACACATTCTCCTGAAACCGATTTTTATTTATGTACAGACTATAATCGTTTTAATTTTATAATAAAAGCAGAAAAGGTAGACACCGATTTAGTTGAACTAAGGAAAATGGTGCTACCTTAATTTTATTCTTTTATAATCTTACAAATCCAACTGCTACTGTGTTATTGGTTTGTGGGTCGATTAATATAAAAGCTCCGTTTGCAGGATTGTTTTCATAATTATCGGCGTAAATGGCATTAGCTGTTCGAATGTTGACTTCTGCAATTTCGTTCAGTACAATTTGTTTTTCTTTAATTTCACTCAGTGTGTTTGGATCCAGTATACTTAACACAGAGTCTATTTTAGATGGGGTACGGGCTATGCCATGTTGCAAAATGTAACGTGTAGCCAGGTTTGCAGGTTCGGTCGATAACCAGCAGATAGTAGCCCTAAAAGATTTTAATGCTTGTGGAGTATCATTTATTTTAGTAATTATTGAACCGCGGCTAACATCAATATCATCGGCCAGTAGAATAGCAACCGATTCGCCGGCTACAGCTTTATTCAGTTTTTCAGTAAACCGTTCTATTCCAATAATTTTACTGGTACGATTGGTCGGTAATACCAATACTTCGTCACCAATTTGAAAAACTCCAGATTTTACTTTTCCTGCAAATGCTCTGTAATCGCGAATTTTTTCATTATCGACACGAATCACATATTGAACAGCAAATCTTGCAGGAAGCGCCTGGTTTTCTTCAATGTTTAATTCTTCCATAAAAGGAAGTAAAGGTTTATCAGTGAACCATGGCATATTTTTCGACGAAGTTACTACATTATCGCCTAAGCGAGCCGAAATAGGGAAAAAGTGAAGGTTGAAATCGCTATGATACAAACCATTGGCATAGTTTTTTACGTCGTCTACAATTTTATTATACACTTGTTGATTATAATCGACTAAATCCATTTTGTTTATACAAATAATAACTTCCTTAATTCTCAACAAGTTGGTAATGTAAAGATGTCGTTTGGTTTGTTCAAGCATTCCGTTTCGGGCATCAATTAAAATTAGTGCTGCCTTCGACGACGAGGCACCGGTAATCATGTTTCGAGTATATTCGACATGCCCAGGGGTATCGGCAATAATGAATTTTCGTTTAGGTGTGGAAAAATATATATGTGCTACATCAATGGTAATTCCTTGTTCGCGTTCAGCAATTAATCCATCAGTAGCAAGAGATAAGTCAATTTCCGATAAACCTTTTCTTTTACTAGCACGTTCAATCGCTTCAATTTGATCAGTCGTTAACGATTTGGTATCATAAAGAAATCGGCCGATTAATGTGCTTTTTCCATCATCAACACTTCCAGCGGTTGTAAATTTTAGTACGTTCATTTTGTAACTTCTTTAGAATTAAAAATATCCACTTTGTTTTCTAATTTCCATGGCGCTCTCACTTCGTTTATCGTCGAGACGGGCTCCGCGCTCCGAAATGGTAGCTGCAGCTATTTCGGAAATAACTGTATCAATATCGGTAGCTTCAGAAAGCACAGCAGCAGTACATGTCATATCGCCAACAGTTCGAAAACGTACGGTGGCTTCAAAAGGTATCTCATCGGGATCGAGCGGAACAAACGGTGAAAGCGGCCATAAAAATCCGTCACGTTCAAAAACCATACGTTTATGAGCATAGTATAGGGATGGAATTGCTATTTTTTCTTCCCTGATATAGTTCCATACATCTAGTTCTGTCCAGTTACTTATTGGAAAAACTCGCACGTTTTCACCATGGTGAATCATGCCATTTAACATATCAAATAATTCGGGACGCTGATTTTTTGCATTCCATTGACCAAACTCATCGCGCACCGAAAAAATTCGTTCTTTTGCTCTGGCTTTTTCTTCGTCACGCCTGCCGCCTCCAATACATGCATCAAATTTGAGTTCTTCAATGGCATCGAGCAAAGTTACAGTTTGCAATGTATTTCGACTTGCATATTTGCCTTTCTCTTCCTGAACTCTTCCCTGGTCAATGGAATCCTGAACATAGCGAACAATTAACTGAAGATTTTTTTCTTTAACCAGCCAATCTCTGAATTCGATAGTTTCAGGAAAGTTATGGCCTGTGTCTATATGTAATAAAGGAAATGGTATTGGGGCAGGGTAAAAGGCTTTTTCAGCCAGCCGAACTAAGGTTATAGAGTCTTTGCCCCCTGAAAAAAGTATGGCAGGTTTATTAAACTGTCCGGCCACCTCGCGCATAATGTAAATTGCTTCGTCTTCTAATTCACGAAGGTAATTTTTCCCATTCATTCGTAAATATTATTTAATTTGAATAAATTCTTGAGTTTTTACTCGTGTAATCCACATTCTTTATGAGAATTTTCCCACCACCAGCGGCCTGCCCGAAAATCTTCGCCGGGCTGAACTGCCCGTGTACATGGCAAACAGCCTATGCTTGGATATCCTTTGTCATGAAGTATGTTATAAGGTACCTGATTTTCTTTAATATATTGGCGAACTTCTTCAAAAGTCCAGTTAAGTATAGGATGAAATTTGATTAATGAATGAATATGATCCCATTCCAGCATTCTTAAACCTGCCCGATGTTCTGACTGTTCGGCACGTAAACCGGTTATCCATACAGACTTACGCAACAGGGCACGTTTTAGTGGCTCTACTTTTCTAATCCTACAACATTCTTTTCTGTTCTCAACTGAGTGATAAAATGAGTTAGGGCCTTTTTCAGAAACTAATTTTTCTACGGCTGAGGTTTCTGGATAGTATACTTTTATTTTTATTCCATACCGCAATATAGTTTTTTCCATAGCATCGTATGTTTCCTGAAATAAGCGGCCGGTATCGAGTGTAAAAAAATCTACTGGCAATTTATTACGACAAATCATGTCAGTAATTACCTGATCTTCCAACCCAAATGATGTCGAAAAAACCACATTGCCCGGATACCATTCCAATAGTTTTCTTATGCTCGCTACCGGGTCGAGGCCTTTTATTCGATCTAATAATATATCAATGTTTTCAATTGGCATAGGTGTTTCTAAAATTTTATCTTTAACCAAATGCGTTCGTGTAAATAGTAAAGCACAATTTTCGTAAATACTTCAATTCCTCCAATAGATAAAGCCATTTTAAAATGACCAGTTATTAGCCATGAAATCATAATTGTATCAATAGTGCCAACAATTCTCCAACTGATAGCTTTTACAATGCTTTTTATATTACTATCGCCTTCGTGTCTTCGGCGCGTAAAAATATATTTTTTTCTTTTATTTTCTTCTTGTAAAAATTGAGAATTCTCTGAACTGTTCACTTTATTAGTGTTAACAGTTCTTTCCTGAATTTGTTCAACAATTTTATCAATTATCATAATTGAATTTTTTTTCAAAAATAATGATAACATTTTTATTAACTGTTATACAGTTAGTTATATAATAAAAAAGAGGTATAAATCTGTATATATTTATTGCTTGATTCACTTAGGTACTTATACTACCTTTATATATGTAAGTTATTTGTAGGAAATGTTAAAGTAGGGGGGAAACCAACTCTTGTTAGCTTAAAAACTTTATGGAAAAATTTTGTGTATTGAATGGCTTTCAATGATTGCGTGTATGAAATCATTGAGAATTGCGGACTTAATTCATATCAGCCGGTAAAAAAGCTGATGCGGGACAAGAACTTTTTGTAAACTACTTAATAAAAACAATATTTTTAAAGGATGTGTTGGCCATGTGCATTTTAAATTTTTTGTTATATCCAAAAATATAATTGTACATGTATCCCCATTAACATCAATTTCTCCAGTCCATAAATTATTTATATTTGTTGCTTTACATTTAATTTCTTTTGCAGAATAAGTATATTTACCTATGTCCTTACTAATAAGTAAACCAATCCCTGCAGAATTTTCGCAATAACAATCATTATCTGAATAACTTGTTTCAGCGTTTAATATTCCAACTTTTTGCCCATTTATTGAAACTTCAATCTCAAAAATACAATTCATTATGTGTTCGTTTGTACAAAACAAAATCTTCCCTTTATTAGAATCATAACGTCCTTTATAACTAAAAAGTAACATATTATCATAACTCTTAATAGTCAATATGTTATTATTAATCGAGTAGGTTTTAGATGCAATTATTCCATTAATAAACTTTGTCTCCCATTCCATAGAAATATCAGGCAAACAATATTTTTCAGTACCAGGTCCAATATTTGAAATTTTTAATGAGTCAGGTGCAATTATTTTAAAAGTGCCGTATGAATAATAACAATAATTTGGTAAATCAATTTTTCCGTTTTTTCGAAAAATAATTTCAAAATCATCTATCTCTGAAGGAAAATCTGTTACTTTTTTTGTGGAATTATCAATCATTTGGGTCAAAGTCCATTTTGAATCAATTAAACTAACGACTTTAACATCTGATTGAAATTTTTCACAACTAATAAATCCAAAAATCAATAAACTAAGCAATATTGTCAATTTTGTCCTCATACTTTGTCATTTAATAAATTTCATTAAAGATGACTTTTATATGTAGAAGGTTACTTTGCATTGGCCACAACGTTTTCACGATAGCGAGACGTGCGCGGAGAGCGAATTGATCACTTATCAGTTTACAGCTACTTTTATTTACGAGCCACAAACGCCCGTAAACCTATGAAACCTGCATGCACTATACCATTTGTTAGCAACCGTATTTTATTTAATTTTTATTAATGGTCTTTTCTTAATCTCATTATTATCACATTTATACTCAAACCAATAAATGCCATTATCATATTTCAGTTTTTCTATTCTATCAAATAAGTCAAGGTAATGAAAGTCTAGATATATTTTAATCCATGAAGGTTTATTATTCTTGTCTGGATAAATCGAAAATACTTTATCACAGACCTTTAAAGATATTGAATCAGCAACCTCTCCAAAGTATCTTGCATAACCTAAACTATCAGTTTTAACTATCTCCGATTTTGAATCTTTGTGAACATACAGTTCAATATTTGCTAATCTTTTGTCCGTCAACTCCAAAACCCAAATAACATTCTCATTGTGTTTTTGTTGATACTCTAAATATGATTGATTTTTACCATTCCCTCTTCTATCATATTTGTATGAAATCTGTATAGAATCTGGTCTGACTTTGGGTTTAAAAGTAATCATTGAATCATTTATATGATAGTATCCTTGAGCTATCTCAACTGTGACATCATCTTCATATTTTATCTCACATGAGTCATTATCCATGAAATCAAATGTCAACCTACCATGACAATAATCATAATAACATAAGTCAAGGCAAACTCGATATTTTCCATATTCAATCTGTGAAAAAGAAAGAGTCCAAGTCAAAAAAAGTATCAATAGGGTCGCTTGTGTCTTCATTAATATGGTTGCCAACTCTTTTATAACCCTACCAAAAGTAATTATATACCTCCATTTTGTGTGTATAACCGTACTTATTGTATGTTTTATATAATCAAAAATAATAAATATTTTCACAAATCGTCAAAAGGACTTATGATTTTTTGTAAGCTTTTTTGAAATACGTGTGTAAATATTTCTGCCGTCTTCGAAAGTAGTATTTCAAAAAGTGTGTAGAAGTTTTTTCATGCACACTTGCTTCAAGGCAATATTAGACAAAACAAAATGTTATTATATATGTTTGTTTAAGCATTCTTTAAATACGGGGATTTTTGAACCATACATATTGACCTTAATTTGAATTATTGTGAAAAAGGCCTTGATAGCTAGCTAAAGTATTGTTCTGTAAAATACTTTTTGGATTTAATGGATATCGAATAAAAAATTTTCTTCATTAATTTATTGTTTTAGACAGCGTCGAAGTATAAAATATAATGGTAATTTTTTGAAAAAATCATTAAATTTGAGTTGTATAGCATTGAATATTGTATTTTTAACAGGAAGTTACATCTTCCAGGTTATAATTGATTTATAGTTCATTTAATCTTTGATATTCATTTGGTGACAAAAACAACAACTAAATACTATGTTGCGGATAGTCACTTACGTGTTTTTTATAGTAATAATGATGGAATGTGGCGTATCACAACCTGATAATTTTGAACAAGCTCGCAATAAAATGGTTGATCAACAAATCATTGCAAGGGGTATAAAAGACGAGCGAGTTATTAAAGCTATGCGTAAAGTAGAACGTCACAAGTTTGTGCCATCGAACTATGCACATATTGCATACGACGATCATCCCCTGCCTATTGGTTATGAACAAACTATTTCACAGCCTTATATTGTTGCTTTTATGACCGAGGCGTTGCAATTAAAAAAAACAGATCGGGTACTCGAAATTGGTACAGGTTCAGGATATCAGGCTGCAATACTTGCCGAAATATGCGATTCAGTTTATACCATCGAAATAATTGAAGAATTAGCTATTCAGGCCGATTTAACATTAAAACAATTGGGTTATAAAAATATTTTTGTCAGGCATGGTGATGGTTATCTGGGTTGGCCTGAAAAAGCGCCTTTCGATGCAATTATTGTTACCTGTTCACCAACAAAAATTCCTGAACCCCTTAAAGACCAGTTAAAAGAAGGGGGGCGAATGATAATACCAGTAGGGCAATATATGTATAATCAGGAACTTGTAATTGTTAAAAAAGTTGATGGGCAATTAATGCAAAAGGCTATTCTTCCTGTACGCTTTGTTCCGATGGTTAATCCTCAAAATAAACTTTATTAATCAAATAAACTTTATTCATTATTGATTGTTTAAGCATAAACAATAAAATTTATGCTATCATGGATTTATATTGGAAAAAAGCATGGTGGTTATCAATTATTACCATTGCATATAATATTATTGAAGGTCTGGTATCGATTTATTTTGGAATTAAAGATGAATCATTATCATTATTTGGTTTTGGAGTTGATAGTTTTATTGAAACTATTTCGGCTTCTGGTATTTTAATCATGATTATTAGAGTTAATCTAAATAACCAGCAGCTATTGCCAAATTTCGAAACGCTTGCGCTTAAGATTACAGCCATATGTTTTTTTGCACTGTCGCTGATTTTGATTTATAGTGCAGTAATGAATATTATTCATCATGAGGAACCTACAACTACTTTACCCGGTATTATTATTACTTTGCTTAGTATAGTTTTTACGTACTTTATTATTCGTACAAAAATTAAAGTTGGTGAGCATTTACAATCAAATGCTATTATATCCGATGCCAAATGTGGAATGGTGTGTATTTATCTGTCAATTATTGTTTTAATTGCCAGTTTTTTATTTGAGGTTTTCCGAATAGCATACATTGATGCTATTGGTGCATTAGGTGTTGCATATTATTCTGTAAAAGAAGGAATAGAAGCCTTTAAGAAAGCAAAAAATCCTGATCATTGTTGTGACGAATGTTAGTTTTTACTTGTAAAACTTTGCTATCAATAAAGCTTTGATCATAAGTTGTTGTTTATTAAATACTCTCATAGGTTTAAAAAGAAAAATAAGAAACGCTAAGTAACCAAAAATGGATAACTTAGCGTTTTTTTATATATGGGTTTATATAAAAACAACAGTTAATTAAATACTTACAGCATTTACATCTTTGTTAATCTTTTTAATTAATCCCTGTAAAACTTTACCGGGGCCTACTTCATAGAATTCAGTGGCGCCATCGGCTATCATGGTTTGTATGGTTTGAGTCCATTTAACTGGGGCTGTTAATTGTTTTATCAGGTTTTCTTTAATTTGTTCTGGGTCTGATACAGCCGATGCAGTAACATTTTGATATACAGGACAAATTGGTTTAGAAAATTTAGTTGATAATATTGCTTCGGCCAATTCTTTTCGTGCAGGTTCCATTAGTGGAGAATGGAAGGCTCCTCCTACTTGTAGTTTTAATGCTCGCTTTGCACCTTTTGCTGTGAGTATTTCAATTGCTTTGTCAATTCCGCTGTTTGTCCCTGAAATAACAAGTTGTCCGGGACTATTATAATTGGCAGGTACAACCACATCGTCAATCGATTGGCATACTTCTTCAACTACATGATCGTCGAGTCCTAAAATGGCTGCCATAGTTGAAGGTGCTTGTTCACAAGCTTTCTGCATTGCCATGGCTCGTTTCGATACCAATATTAAACCATCTTCAAAAGTTAATGTTTTATTGGCTACTAAGGCCGAAAACTCACCTAATGAATGTCCTGCCACCATATCGGGTTTAAAATTATCACCAAGGGTGCTGGCTAATATTACCGAATGCAGGAAAATGGCAGGCTGGGTTACTTTGGTTTGTTTTAAATCTTCATCTGTACCGTTGAACATTAAGTCGGTAATTCTAAAACCTAATATTTCATTAGCTTTTTCGAATAGTTCGCGAGCCAATGAATGATTTTCATATAAATCTTTGCCCATTCCAACAAATTGGGCTCCCTGGCCCGGAAATACATATGCTTTTTTCATAAACCAGAATATTTAATTAAAAATTTCGAAATGTTAATTGTTCTTAATTATTTGAATGAATTTAAGTTTTTAAATTTCTACCTTTTCCTTTTATTATGCTTTCTTACAATTGCTTATCCATTCTTTTGCATTCACAAATGCTTCAATCCATGGGGTTACCTCGTCGTTTTTTCTATTATCGGGGTAGTAAGCCCAATTCCATGGATATATTGAACGTTCTAAATGCGGCATCATAGCCAGATGGCGACCATCGGCCGAGCAGAGAGCTGCCACATTATAATCGCTTCCATTAGGATTACCTGGATATCGTGCATATGCATATTTCATGGCAATATGGTAGTTGTTCTCTTCCATGGGCAAATGAAAGCGACCTTCGCCATGGGCAATCCATATGCCAAGTCTTGAGCCTACTAATGTTTTTAACATCACCGAGTTATTTTCGGGAATGTATACATTAATAAACGATGATTCAAATTTATGTGAATGATTATGTTTCATTTGAGGACGCTCGGAATGTTCAGGTGCTATCAGATTTAATTCAATCATTAATTGGCAGCCATTACAAACACCTAAGCTTAAGGTGTCAGAACGTTTATAGAAATTCTCAAGTGCTTTTTTAGCCAAAGGATTATATAAAAATCCTCCAGCCCAACCTTTAGCGGAACCTAACACATCGGAATTTGAGAATCCTCCAACAAATACTATGAAATTAACATCCTCGAGTGTTTCACGTCCCGAAATCAGATCGGTCATGTGTACATCTTTCACATCAAAACCTGCCAGATACATTGCCCATGCCATTTCGCGGTCACCATTCACTCCTTTTTCTCGTATAATGGCAGCCTTGATATTACTCAATGCATTTCTTCGCTTTGAAATATTATATTGTGAAAGTTTTCCTGAAAATGTGGCAGGAAAATTATATATCAAAGGTTGTGATTTGTAATTCTGATAACGTTCCAATGCTAATTTTTCGCCACTTTGCTTACGATCGAGCAAATATGATGTTTTAAACCATATATCGCGCAGCTGGTTGATATCGAATTCGTATGTAGATTTGTTTTTGTGTAAAATTAATTTTCGATCTTCAATTACCTTTCCAATTGGATAAAAAACAATATTCTTATTTTTTAGAGCCAGGGCTACCATTTCTTTATGTTCGGAAGCAACCTGAATGATTACACCTGGATTTTCACTAAATAACAGTTTAATCAAATCTTTTTCAGGTACAGTAGTCAAGTCAATCTCCATACCATGGTTTGCATTAGCAAAGTTCATTTCGAGCAAGGTAGTAATCATTCCTCCGGCTGAAATATCATGCCCAGCTAAAATTTTATCCTCGTTAATTAGTAATTGTAAAGCATTAAAAACACTGGCAAAATATGTAGGGTCGCTAATAGTTGGAGCATTTGTGCCTAATTTATTTAAAATTTGGCCCAAAGCGCTACCACCTAAGGAATAAGAATCTTTTGAAAAATCAATATAAATAATTACACTCTGAAAATCATTTTTAATGTTTGGAGTAATTACTTTATTTATGTTCGAAACTTCTGCTGCTGCAGAAATAATAACTGTTCCTGGAGAATGAACTAATGTTCCATCAGGATATTTCTGGGTCATCGAAAGAGAATCCTTACCAGTGGGGATATTAACACCTAATTGAAGGGCAAAATTACTAGCAGCTTTTACAGCTTTGTATAAACGAGCATCTTCGCCAGGTTGTTTGGCTGGCCACATCCAATTGGCACTTAACGAAACTCCTCTTAAACCACCTTCAATAGGAGCCCAGACAATATTAGTAAGGGATTCAGCAATGGAAAGAATGGAACCTTTTTCTGCATCAATCAGACCAGCTATTGGAGCATGACCAATTGATGTAGCAATACCTTTTTGACCCTGATAATCGAGAGCAACTACAGCTACATTACTTAAAGGAAGTTGTATTTCTCCCACGGTTTGTTGACGAGCCACTTTACCGGTTACCGATCGGTCAACTTTATTGGTGAGCCAGTCTTTACATGCTACGTTTTCTAATTGCAGTACTTTTGAAATATAATCATGAATTTGCTCAACTGTGTATTCAATTTCCTTATATGTTGTTGTTTGTGTTTTATCCACCATAACAGTTTTGGGCGGATTTCCAAACATATCGTCTAATTGTAAGTCGATAGGTTTTTCACCTGTACGTGG
>FQKF010060073.1_pt1 | contig 19257 bp, 16 predicted proteins | sample 1504521 | NCBI WGS metagenome assembly FQKF01 (sample SAMEA4475357, study PRJEB15587) | soil metagenome | biome: Soil; feature: Field | place: India | collected 2015-03-11 | depth 0 m
TTTGAATAAAGTGCAGGTAGTTTTTGAAAATTAATGCAATTAATATTCTATTTGTCAGTATGTGTTACATAATTTTTGTATGTAACCATATTTTATTTTTATCGGTAAATGGTGATTTTTAATCGAAATTATCATAAAAAACAAGAGATATTTCTTCGAATAATTAAATACAACTTTATCTTATTTTTTGTGAAGAATAAAAAAATCAGCTCTAAATGAGCTGATTTGCATAATAAATTGAAAATATTTTATCGACTGGCTGGTAGAGTAAAATAAAACTTTGTTCCTTTTCCTTCTTCACTTTCAACCCATATATTGCCACCATTTTTGGTAACAAATTCTTTACAAAGAATAAGTCCAAGTCCCGTGCCTGTTTCGTTGTTAGTACCCGGTGTAATAAGCTGGGTATCTATTCGGAATAGTTTCGATTGATTTTCTTTAGAAATACCAACGCCATTATCCTGCACACAAAATTCAATTTGTCCATTTTTTTCTTCAGCTGAGATAACAATTTTTCCACCGGTGTTCGAAAATTTAATAGCGTTCGATAATAAATTTCGAATAACCAGGGTAGTCATTTCTCTATCGGCATAAGCTGTTAGCTGAGGGTCAATCATGTTAATGACCATTAAGCCTTTTTTATCAATATTTGCTTTTTGTAGCTCAATATTGTTTTCGGCCAGCTCATGAAGATTTAAAATGGCAGGTTTATAAGGTATACGACCTGTTTGTGATCTAGACCAATGCAAAAGGTTTTCTAATAATGCATATAAATGCTGAGCTGTTTTATTAATAGTGGTAAACATTTCCACTTTTTCGTCGTCGGTAAGTTTACTAAAATCGTTTTTTACAATATCGGTAATGGTTAACATGCCTCCAAGTGGGTTTTTAATATCGTGAGCCATGATAGAGAAAAACTTATCTTTGGTATTATTAAGTTTTCGTAGTTCTTCTTCCGATTCTTTAAGTTGTTTATTAATTTTTTCAATTATATCAAGTTTTTCTTGCAATAGTTTAGCTGTTTTTTGTTTCATCTGGTATCGGTTGTAATACAGAACAACCAATGCCAGAACAAACAACATGGCTATCAGGAGTACAATAATTATCAGCCGATTTTTTAATGCACGAAGTTCGTTGTATTGCTTTTCTTTTTTAAGCAGTGCTATTTCAGTTTCTTGCCGTCGTACCTGACTCTGATGGCTTGCCATTTCAAAATTAAGTTGCATGTCGAGCAACTGCTTATTGGTCATAGAAACATTAATGCTATCGTTGTATTGTGCATAAAGCAGGTAATTTTCGAGTGCCTCTTTATGTTTACTAAGTTTCGAATAATAAGTGTAAAGTGCATAATAGCCTTTTCTTAATAATTCGTAATTATTGATTTTTTTACCAATTTCAATCGATTTTAAAATTGGATTTAGTGCTTTATCGAGTTGACCCAGATCAATATATATTTCACCGATTTTACGCTGACAAAGGCCAACATTAAATTCATATTCGGCTTGCTGAGCTATGTCCGAAGCTTGTTGAAAGTAATTAAGTGCCTGTTGTTTTTGATTTAATGCAAGGTATAAATTACCAATGGCATTTAATGAGGTACTGATTCCAACTTTATCGCCAAGTTTTTTTCGCAATTCTAATGACTGCATGTAATATTTAACCGCATCGGTATACTTGCCCATGTCGGTATAAGTAGCGGCAATACTACTTAATGTTACTGCAATTTGTTGTTGATCTCCTAATTTTTGGCGTATTTCAAGCGATTTTTGAAAATGTTCGAGTGCTTCTTTGTATTTACCAGTTTTTTGGAAAGAATTTCCCAGACTATGATATACTAAAGCCATTCGCGGATAATCGTCGATAGCACTACTTTGTATCAGGGCTTCGCTATAGTGTTTAATGGCTTTATCGTAATTACTAAGTTCGAAGTATATGTTACCAATGTTAACATAGGCCTGAGCCATTTCGGTACGTTCGTTCGACTCTAGGCTGATTTTTAATGATTCAAGATAGTAGGTAAGTGCTTCGTTATATTTTTTTGCTTTCCAGTAAGCACTGCCCAGTGCATTAAGCGATAGTGCAATTGATTTAGCATCGCCAATTTCGCGACGTAGATTTAAAGCTTCTTCCAGATATTTAAACGCTTCTGGAAAGTTATTCATCTCTTTGTAAACGTTTCCAATATTATTTAACGAGGCAGCAATGTCGGATTTGTTCTTTAGTTCGCGCCGCAGACTTAAACCTTGTTCAAAATATTTAATGGCATTGGTAAAGTCGTTTTTACGGAAGTAAATACTTCCCAGCAGATTTAATGTATTGGCTAGTTCAGTTTTATTATTAAGCTTGGTATAAATAAACTGCACCTGTGCAAGATTTTCAATGGCTTGCTGATAGTTACCCTGGTCGCGATGTACCAGTGCAATATTTGCCAGTGAGGCAGCAATACCGGTTGAATCGTTTGTACGTTTACGGATTTCGAGTGCCTGTTGATAATATTTTATTGCTTCGAAATAATTACTTTGTCTAAGTTGTAAACTTCCGATCAGATTGTATGTAGTGGCAATACCTAACGAGTCGGCTGCTAATGTATATAATTTTAATGCTTTTTGATGGGCATCGAACGCTTTTTTGTATTCAAGTCTTTGACGGTTTATCTGTCCAATTAAATTATACACTTCAGCTGCTTTCGAAGTGTTGTTTACTTTCATGTAAAGGTCTATGGCGTCGTTGGCTGCATCAATGGCTTCGGTATATCGCAACATACGTAATAAGCAAGCACTGCGTATCTGATTTCCTCTGGCCTCTTCGCTGTAATTCGAAATTTTTCGAGCAGCTATAATAGCCTCTGAAGCGTATTTCTCGGCTTCATCAATATTGCCCGATTTTAAATAATAATCAGCAATGGTGTTAAGTATATTCGGTTTATCATTAACCGATACTATTTCGGCCTTCTTAAGTAAGCTATCAATAATTGAAGAATTGTTAGCTATTGTTTTGCTTATCGAAAAGGTCAAAGTAATGATGAAAATCGAAATTATTTTTTTAAAACATGAAGAATTCATTTTCCGAAAAGGGCTAAAAATGGCAAGTGCTTGTTCTTGCATTTCAGGCTCAGGGTTAATAGTTAAATTTTTCATGCGAAATGAATTTATATGAATAAATTTTTTCCTTAACAAACAAAATTGCGTTTTTTTTGAATTAAAACAAAGAGTTATACTCATAAACTTATGAACAGGTTGTTGTTAAACACTTAATTATATGAAAAGATAAAGCATTAACGTAATATAAGTAAAATCAGGCAACTAAATTATTTGGCACTATAATTAATTATTTAAATAGTTTTTATATACTGCCTCAATCCCTGATTTTAGAGGAATTTTTGCTGTCCAGCCTAAACGGGTTAATTTACTTACATCGAGTAATTTTTGAAAAGTACCATCGGGCTTTGAAGTATCCCATTCTATTTCACCCGAAAAGCCTACTATTGATTTGATCAAATAAGCAAGTTCGCTGATGGTAAGATCCATGCCTGTACCGATGTTTATATGGGTATTACGAATTTCAGATGAATTGATTGATGCAACAAGGTCTGAGAATTGGATATGCTCCATTATAAAAACACATGCATCGGCCATATCGTCGGAGTGTAAAAATTCACGTCGTGGTTTTCCGCTACCCCATAATTTGAGTACAATATCATTATTTTTTTTAATTATTCCATATTTCTGTAAAATTTCCAGAATTTGTTGTTCCGAGTTGGTATCATTAATACCCTCAATGGGGCGTTTATTTAAATCGGTGCGAATAGCTTCCCAATTGTTATTTATTAAAGCTTTGGCCAGATGCATTTTGCGAATCAACGCAGGTAAAACATGCGATTTTTCGAGATCGTAGTTATCGTTTGGTCCATAAAGATTGGTAGGCATAACCGACAAAAAGTTGGTACCGTATTGCAGGTTGTACGATTCCACCATTTTAATCCCGGCAATTTTGGCTACAGCATAAGGTTCGTTAGTATACTCAAGTTCCGAAGTGAGCAAATATTCTTCTTTTAAAGGCTGCGGGGCGTTTTTAGGATAAATGCATGAGCTTCCCAGGAATAACAGTTTCTTTACTCCGGTTAAGTATGCTGCATGTATAATATTGTTTTGAATTTGCAGGTTTTCATAAATAAATTGTGCCCGATAAGTATTATTTGCCATTATACCTCCAACCTTAGCTGCAGCCAGAAATACATATTCGGGCTTTTCGGTTTCAAAAAATTTAAGTGTTTGCGCCTGATTGGTTAAATCAAGTTCTTGATGAGTTTTACCAATAATGTTGCGATATCCTTTTTCGTTTAACTTTCTAACAATTGCACTACCTACTAAACCCCTGTGACCAGCTACATAAATTTTGGCGTTTTTTTCCATAATGTATTATTTTCCGTATTTTTCCCAATCGGCTTGTACCATTATTTTAACCAATTCTTTAAATGTTACTTTAGGTTCCCAGCCAAGTAATTTTTTTGCCTTGGAATAGTCTCCCACCAATAAATCAACTTCAGTCGGCCGAAAATATGAGGGGTCGACTTTTACAATGGTTTTTCCGGTTTTTCGGCATATTCCTTCTTCATCCACTCCTTTACCTTTCCAAACTATTTCAATACCAAGCTCGGAAAAAGCCAGTTCAACAAATTCGCGGACTGAGTGTGTTTCGTTTGTTGCCAACACAAAATCTTCGGGATGGTCGTATTGCAAGATTCGCCACATTCCTTCAACATACTCTGGAGCATAACCCCAGTCACGTTTGGCATCGAGGTTACCCAAGTACAGTATATCTTGTTTACCAGCCTTAATTCTGGCAGCAGCCATGGTTATTTTCCGAGTTACAAAAGTTTCGCCCCGGCGAGGTGATTCATGATTAAATAGTATTCCATTACAGGCAAAAAGGTTATATGCTTCGCGGTAGTTTACAATAATCCAGTAACCATAAAGTTTGGCCACTGCATAGGGACTACGTGGATAAAAAGGTGTTTTTTCGGTTTGAGGGACCTCCTGAACTTTTCCATATAGTTCACTGGTTGAAGCCTGATAAAATCGGGTTTTGATGCCAGTTTCTTTAATGGCGTCGAGAAAACGTAAGGTACCAATGGCATCGACCTCGGCAGTATATTCAGGCACATCGAACGATACTTTTACGTGGCTCTGTGCTGCTAAATTATATATTTCGTCGGGATGAATTTTTTCCAATAAACGATTCAGGTTGCTTGAATCAGTCATGTCGCCATAATGCAAAAATAGTCTGACATCTTTGTTATGCCTGTCTTTATATAAATGGTCAATCCGTGAGGTATTGAAAGTAGAGGCTCTTCTGATCATACCGTGTACCTCATAGCCTTTCGATAGCAGTAACTCGGCCAGGTACGAACCATCCTGACCAGTAATACCTGTAATTAATGCTTTTTTCGACATGTCGTTGTTTTTTATGTTAAGCTAATTTAACTTCCTGGGTTGTGAAATTTAATATGTATTTTTCTTTACCTTCTGGGCAGTAAGCTATTCCTGAAGAATCAAATAATAGTTTGTGTCCTCGCATGCTTACCCATCCTGTTTGACGAGCAGGATTACCTACCATTAATGCAAAAGACTTTACGTCGTTAGTAACTACCGAACCTGCTCCTATTAATGCATATTCGCCAATTGTTATTCCACAAAGTATGGTAGCATTAGCCCCAATGGTACAACCTTTTTTAATTAAGGTTGGTTTAAACTCAGTTTTTCGTTCAATAAAACTTCGTGGATTTATCACATTGGTAAATACCATCGAAGGGCCTAAAAATACATCGTCTTCAATAGTTACTCCTGTGTATACTGAAACATTATTCTGGATTTTAACACCGTTTCCTATAACCACATGCTTTCCAATAAAAACATTTTGTCCTAGTATACAATTATCGCCTATTACTGCATTGTCTGAAATATGGCAAAAATGCCAGATTTTTGTATTATTTCCTATCCGACATCCTTCATCAATTACTGATGTGGGATGTACAAAATACGATGACATATTTGTTTGATTATTTGTAATGCAAATATAAATGAAAAAACATTCTACCATTGGACTAATATAAAAATCATCACATTACGAATACTCAAAGTGATTTATGAAGAAAACTTAAAATTCTTTACCAGCATTTACCTTAATATTAGATGAAACAAAAATTTGACACCAATTGAGTAGAATGTCATACTACTAAAGTTAGTTTTAAAAGGCATGCATGTTGTAGGTAAATTATATGAACGGTATTAGTGCTTTTTAATAAAAAGGTTAAAATTTTAGAAATACGGTTTATCTTGTTGGCATTCTAAAAAACAAGATATTTATGCCACAGGTTTTTGAGCTTTTTATTCATATTTTATTGATACAACTGGTGTATTTTTGCGCCCGAGTATCCCAAGGAAATAATGAAAATGATCATTCGATGTTAATAAATATTTTTGTACTTTGATTCCAAAATAATTAGATTTGAAACAATTTGAGAAGCAAATATATATTTGGAAAATTAAGGAGAAGAAGAGAAAAAATAGTTAGTTTTTTATGTGAAATTTGTCTATAACTCAGATAAGATTTAAGTAACATTGTGAAATGTAATTGACATGCAACAAGAAACAAATTAATGAATATTCTAAAATTTCATAACTCGATTATAAAATTTAACTGTTTTTTTGAGTGAAATAATTCTAAAAAAATTGAAAAAACAACAATTAAAGAATTGTGGCATTAAACCCTTCTATTAAATTAATTAAAACCTGATTTAGAAAGAAAAATGGCAGAATTATTATCACTGAAAGAAGCTAGCCAATGGGCAAGTGAATATTTAGGAAAAAATGTTACAACCTCAAATATTGCTTATCTTGTTCAATACGGAAGAATAAAAAAGATTGGAGATAACGGAACAACTCTTGTAAGTAAAGAGGAACTGATCGAGTATTATAAAAAGAAAAAAAAATCACGACAAGAAGAGTGGAAAGAACAACTTGGAGAAGATTTGAATTGGGCATTATCTTTTGAACAATATAAAGAATCAGAAACAACAAAACATGTTCACAGACTTCATCCTTATAAAGGGAAGTTTATACCTCAATTAGTTGAATATTTTCTTGATAATCATACTGATAAATTTAAGAAAGAGGTTTATTTTAAACCGGGAGACATAGTATACGATCCTTTTTCAGGTAGTGGAACCACTCTGGTACAGGCATGTGAATTAGGTATTCATGCAGTGGGTAATGATATCTCTGCTTTCAACGCAATGATTGCCAATTGTAAAGTTACAAAATATAACCTTGTAGATGTTCAGACTGAAATAAATCGAATAACCAGATCATTGAAATTATTTTTGACTAATCATAAAACTCTTGAATTTGAAGACAAACTATTAAATGAATTAAATATTTTCAACAATAAATATTTCCCCGTTCCTGAATATAAGTACAAACTAAAACGAAATGAAATTGATGAAAAAATTTATGGAGAAGAAAAGGAGAAGGAATTTTTGCCAATATTTAATAAACTTATAAAAGAATATGAAATAAAATTGAGGCAAGATAAAGAAGATACATTTCTTGACAAATGGTATACTCAGCATGTTCGAGATGAAATACAATTTGTTTTTGAAGAAATAAAAAAGATAACTAATCCTGATACAAAAAAGATCATAAGTGTTATATTAAGTCGAACAATAAGAAGTTGCAGAGCCACTACTCATGCAGATCTGGCTACTTTAATTGAACCAGTAACAAATCCTTATTATTGTAGCAAACATGGCAAGATCTGCAAACCTTTATTTTCTATACTAAAATGGTGGGAAACATATACAAAAGACACAATAAAAAGGTTAGCACAATTTGATAAGCTCAGAAAAAATACTTTTCACGTTTGTTTAACTGGTGATAGCAGAAATATTGATTTAATTGCTGAACTAAGAAAAATTAATATTGAATTTGCCAAACTTGTTGAAAAACAAAAAATTAAAGGGATTTTTACTTCTCCACCTTATGTTGGGTTAATTGATTATCACGAACAACATGCCTATGCTTATGATTTATTTGGGTTTGAACGTAAAGATGAGTTAGAGATAGGACCACTTTTTAAAGGTCAAGGGAAAGAAGCCAGACAAAGTTATGTGGAAGGAATATCTCAGGTATTGATTAATTCTAAAAAGTATCTTGTAGATGATTATGATGTCTTTCTTGTTGCCAATGATAAATACAATTTATATCCTATTATTGCTGAAAAAGCAGGTATGCAAATAGTAAATAAATATAAACGTCCTGTATTAAATCGTACCGAAAAAGATAAGGGTGCTTATGCTGAAATAATTTTTCATTTAAAAGAAAGATAAATGGCAATTGCGCAGCAAAAAATCGAACAAATTGAAAACGTCTTAAAAAAAAGCTTAAGACATAAATTTCAAAATTATAAACCCGAACCAGCATCGATGCCATTTCATACCCGGCTTCTTGGAAAAGATAGAATGGCCTTGTTTTCCTTTATTCATTCATTAAACACTAATTTTGGCACAAGTATTTTTGAGCCTGTAGCTAAAACTCTGGCACTCTCAACTTTTGCAAGTGCTGAATCTCAGCAAATAGCAGGTAACCAAATTTCGTCCGAAGCGCAAAGAGTAATTCAAAACATTATGGATGACCTTGCAGTTGCTTCTTCTTCCCCTAATAAAATTGAAGAAATAAATGCCATTAGAGCAGTATGCCAATCCGGTGAAATGAAGACTGTCAAACCAACAAAAGTGGACATAAAACTCATTGCTCATGACGGAACAATCTACTTAATAGATTTAAAGACAGCTAAGCCCAATGCTGGAGGATTTAAGGAATTTAAGAGGACGCTTTTGGAATGGGTAGCCATTACGTTAGCTCAAAATCCAACAGCAAATGTTCAAACTTTTATTGCAATTCCTTATAATCCATACGAACCCCAGCCATATAACCGTTGGACAATGCGTGGTATGCTCGATTTAGAAAATGAATTGAAAGTGGCGGAAGAATTTTGGGATTTTCTTGGGGGTAAAGGTGCTTATAACACTTTACTTGATATATTTGAAAGAATAGGTTTAGAATTGAGACCAGAAATTGATGAATATTTTGCAAAATATAACAAATAACATTTATTAGCAGGGCAGATAGTTAAAGAAATTATTAGCCTTTTTTTATTACAATATTCTGTATTATGAACTTTTACCTCAAGTAATTGCAAGCACAATTTAAAATATATGAATTTTATTTACCCATGTTTTTTCATAAAATCAATGATATCATCTCTTCGTGGGGCAGAGGGCTGTGCACCAAGTCGGGTTACACATATGGCTGCAGCAGCAGTTGCAAATTTAACAGCATCGGCAATGCTTTTCCCTTCGGTAATAGCTACACTTAATGCACCACAAAAAACATCGCCAGCTCCGGTTGTGTCAACTGCATCAACACGGTAACCATTAACGAAGAAGCCTTCGCTTCGGGTTTTAACATACGATCCTCGTGAACCCAAAGTAATTATAATATTTTCGACACCTTTAACCAGTAAAAAGTTGGCTGCTTCTTTTATTTCGTTGTCATTAGTTATTTTGGTTCCAACTAAATATTCTGCCTCGTTCTGGTTAACAACCAACATGTATAATTTTGATAAGTAAGAATTTTCGATAAGACGGGCAGGAGCCAGGTTTAACATTACTTTTTTACCAATCTTATGACAGACATCCATTACAAAGTGGTTCGAGGCAAGCGGAATTTCGCATTGCAATAATACAATGTCGGCAGCAGTTAGGGCAGGTAACGCTTTATTTAACCTTTCGGGAGTAAGAAAATCATTAGCACCTGGTGCTACTCCTATATAATTATTACCCTGTTTATCGGTCATTATAATGGCTGTACCAGTACATACCGAATCTTCAACAAATACATACTGGGTTTGTACATTATCTTTGATAAAACTTTCGAGCAGCAATGAGGTATAATTATCGTTACCCAGGCAGGTAATAAAAGTTACATCGGCACCACTGCGCGCTGCACTTACAGCCTGATTGGCACCTTTACCTCCAAAAGCCTGATAGTACTCACCATTGGTAACGGTTTCGCCTTTTACAGGCAGATGATCAAGTTGCATGGTCATGTCAATATTTGTACTTCCGACCACAGTTACCTTACGTTTCATGTTGGTATTTTTTTTGACGAAGATATGATATTTTATTGCATTTTACAGTATTCTATCTTTTATTTTTCTATAGATGATTTAATTAATATAAGCATTACATTTATTTGAATCACAAATAAATAAAATATTCTGAAATTTATTAACTTCACCATAAAATAAACATTTATTGAATTAAGTTGTTTGGCTATAGGAATGATTTAATTTTGCAAATAAATAATAACAGTTTATGAAGTACGACATTATCATAATTGGAAGCGGGCCTGGTGGTTATGTAGCAGCCATTCGGGCATCGCAATTAGGCAAAAAAGTGGCTATTGTTGAAAAAAGTGAACTGGGTGGAATTTGCCTGAATTGGGGTTGTATTCCAACTAAAGCTTTATTAAAAAGTGCTCAGGTGTTTAAATATGCACAGGAAGCAAAAAGCTTTGGCATCACTATCGAAGGAAATGTAAAGCCCGATCTTTCTGCCATGGTTCAACGTAGCCGTAGTGTGGCCGATGGAATGAGTAAGGGTGTTCAGTTTTTGATGAAAAAAAATAAAATTGATATTATTCAAGGTTTTGGCAAATTGAAAGCGAAAGGAATAGTTGAGGTCACTGATGCCAGTGGAAAAAAAGTTGATTATCAGGCCGAACATATCATAATCGCTACAGGTGCTCGTTCGCGTGAGCTTCCTAATTTAAAACAAGACGGAAAAAAAGTCATTGGTTATCGCGAAGCATTAACACTTACCGAGCAGCCTAAAACCATGCTGGTAGTTGGTTCAGGTGCTATTGGAAGCGAATTTGCCGGTTTCTATCATAGCATAGGCACAAAAGTTACGCTGGTCGAATTTATGCCTAATATTTTACCTCTTGAAGATGAAGAAGTTTCAAAACAGCTTGAGCGTTCCTTTAAGAAAGAAGGAATGGAAATTTTAACCAGTTCGTCGGTCGAATCGGTTGAGGTAAAAAACAATACTTGCGTGGTAAAAATAAAAACACCTTCTGGTGAAGTAACCAAGGAGGTTGATATAGTACTTTCGGCAGTTGGTATAACAGCTAATATTGAAAATATCGGATTAGAAGATCTGGGAGTTAAAACCGAAAAAGGTAAAATAGTAGTCGACGAATTTTACAGGACAAATATCGATGGAATTTATGCCATTGGCGATGTAATTGCCACTCCTGCCTTAGCACATGTGGCATCGGCCGAAGGAATAACTTGTGTCGAAAAAATTGCCGGACTAAATCCTGAGCCAATCGATTACAAAAATATTCCTGGATGTGTGTATACTACACCCGAAGTAGCCTCGGTAGGGTTAACTGAAAAAGAGGCGCGTGAAAAAGGAATTGAAATTAAAGTTGGAAAATTTCCTTATACAGCCTCAGGAAAAGCCAGTGCGGCTGGTCATAAAGATGGTTTTGTGAAAATAATATTCGATGCTAAGTATGGCGAATTACTTGGTGCGCACCTGATTGGTTATAATGTTACAGAAATGATTGCCGAACTGGTTGTGGCACGAAAATTGGAAACCACCGGTCATGAACTTATTAAATCAATTCATCCGCATCCTACTATGAGCGAAGCAATTATGGAGGCTGCTGCTCAGGCTTATGGAGAAGTAATACATTTATAAAAAAAGAGAAATGATAAAGACAGAAGGTTTATCGGTCAAAAAACAATTTTCAACCGCTAAATCGCGGAAACTATATATTGAAACTTATGGCTGCCAGATGAATGTAAATGATAGCGAAGTAGTAGCAGCTATTATGAAAAAAGAAGGGTACGAAATTACCCAGGAATTAGAAACTGCCGATGTTATTTTAATTAATACATGTTCGATTCGTGAAAATGCCGAAAGTAAAGTTTTACACCGACTTGACTTTTTAAAAAATTTTAAGAAGAAAAATCCTACGCTTAAAATTGGTGTCATTGGCTGCATGGCCGAACGAATGAAAGAAAAGCTGTTGGAAGAAAATAAGGCTGTTGATGTAATAGTAGGCCCCGATGGATACCGTACACTACCTGAGTTGCTAACTCAGGTAGAAGGTGGTTTGAAGGCCGTGAATGTATTGCTCTCGCAGGAAGAGACCTATGCCGATATTAGCCCGGTTCGACTCGATGAAAATAATGTTTCGGCTTTTATATCTATTATGCGAGGTTGCGACCATATGTGTTCATATTGCGTTGTACCATATACTCGTGGAGTAGAACGAAGTCGAAATCCGGAATCAATATTACGTGAAGCCCGCGAAGTTATTGATGCAGGGTATAAAGAAATAACACTTCTGGGTCAAAATGTGAATTCCTATTTCTGGCAATTACCAGGTCAACCGGTAATTAATTTTGCACGACTTCTTGAGCTGGTTGCACAGGTCGACCCTAAAGTAAGAATTCGTTACTCAACTTCGCACCCTCGTGATCTGAGTGATGAACTATTACATGTGATGGCTAAATATCCTAACATTTGTAAGCACATTCATTTACCGGTTCAAAGTGGGAGCAATCGTATTCTTCAATTGATGAATCGTCGCTACACACGCGAATGGTATTTAAGCCGAATTGATGCCATTAAACGTATATTACCCGATTGTTCTATTTCGACCGATATTATAGCTGGTTTTTGTACCGAAACCGAAGAAGACCATCAGCAAACCTTATCTCTAATGGAACAGGTAGGATACGATTTTGCTTTTATGTTTAAATATTCTGAGCGCCCTGGCACCAAAGCACAGGAAGAACTTACCGACGATGTGCCAGATGAGATCAAATCGCGTCGACTTAATGAGATTATTGCTTTACAAAATAAACTATCGGAAAAAAGCAAGCAAAACGATTTAGGCAAAGTATTCGAAGTACTTGTCGAAGGTACATCGAAAAAATCCGATAAAGAATTATTTGGAAGAACATCACAAAATAAGGTAGTAGTTTTCCCACGCCAGAATTTTAAATCGGGCGATTACGTTAAGGTCAAAATTACGGGTTGTACGTCAGCTACTTTAATTGGTGAACCAGTAACCATTTAATATTGGCTACTGGTGATAAAACGTGAGCTAAATTTATTTACTCAAATAATCCTTCATCGCGAATTAACAATAGTATAGCGTTATGAGGGACGACATAGTATTTTTCTTTGTTGAATTCAAGTTCGTAAGCATTTTTATGTAAAAACACGGCCAAATCTCCTTCCCTGGCTTGTAAGGGTACATATTTTACCGATTCGCTTTTTTCTTTCCATGGTTCATCAGGGTCGAAAATGGCAGGAATGGGATAACCTGGGCCTACTTTAACTACATAACCTGTTAAAATATTTTCTTTCTCCTGCACCCCAGGTGGCAAAAATAATCCTGTTGAAGTACGTTCTTGAAAGCTTCGAGGTTTAATTAATACCCGATCGCCAACAACAATCAATTTTTGAATATCGTCGTTTTGAAACTCAATACTCATATCTATATTTTTTCGCAAAAATAGAAATTATTATTTTATTGAAGAGAGAGGTACATTGTTGATAAGGAATAAAAGTCTTTATTTATTTTAAGATATTATTGGCTTACAAATAGATAAGTGATAGAGCCTTTTTGTTCTTTAGGAGCATTCAGGTCGGCATTAAATACTGAACGTAATGCAGCATCGTAAGCAGCATCGAACAGACATGGATCATTATCACTTTGTGTTTTATCAATTTTAGCATCAATCACTTTACCTTCCTGATTTACACTAATTAAAACTACTACTTTTCCAAGTCCCGGGCATTTGTATACAGGTACATATAAATCAATAGTTCGCCGATTGAGTAAATTATAGTATATATTTGTAGGACCTTTATATACTGCTAACTTACCCTCTATTTTACGGTTTTTTGTTTGATTATTTACATTTTCACCATCAGCCGAAGTAACAATTTTAATTTCTCTAGTTTTATCTAAATTTTCCTGTACACTTTGAATTTGCTTCTTAGCATTTTCTAATTCTTGTTGCGTTTCCATCAAGTCTTTTTCGGTTGCAGCTAATTTATTGTCCGACATATTAACACCAATATTTCGTCGTTGCTGGGCTGCTATCATGGCATCTATTTTATCCTGCATTTTTAATATTTGTTCGCGTAATTCTTGTTTTTTGCGAATGGCTTCTTCCTGCTCCTGCCTGATACTTTCAGGCGTTTCAACTTTTACTTGAATTTCATGCGAATAAACTGCAGTAATTTTCATGGTATAAAAAATAACACCTGCTAATAAGTGAATGGCAATGGTTCCTAAAAGTCCATTCAGTTTATTTATAGTTATGCTTTTATTCTTTAACATGAAATTAATCTGTTATTTTTTTTACGAAATTACAAAAATGGTTTGTTTTTCAGTTTAAAAACCAGTTTTTATTTTCATTTAACTTTTTGTTCAATCATTTCAATGGCTTTATTTAATACTTTGTCTTTGCCTTTGCGAATATCTGAAATGTAATTGACAATATGAACTTCAGGAGAAACACCTATTCCATCGAGGTAACGACCTTTTGCATCGGTTAAAAGATTTCCCAGGGTATCGTATAACACCTGCGGGCAGTTACGATATTGCCATCCATTTGGAGCGAGTTTTTCAATTACAGTTGAAAGTGCTCCATAAGTAGTATCACCAATTATTGTTACCCATGGTAAAGTTCTTAACCCTAATACCACATGTTCGGCCGAACTGGCAGTAAACCTATTTGTAATAACTACAATAGGTTTGTTGCTTAAATTAAACCCGGCCGAATTCATATAGTGATTTATAAAATCAGTAAAATCGGTATGTTTGGGGCCATTTCTTATTTTCGATTTTAAAAATAAGCGCTTTTTGTCGACAAAAAAACTTAAAAATTTTACATATGTTTCTGATGTACCACCTCCATTGAAACGCAGGTCAACTATTATACCATCTTTGCTTTTAAATTCTTGCAGGGCCTTTTTAACAAACGCTTCGGGAAATACTTCGCTTTGAAAAGTGGGTATATAAATATATCCAATAGTTTTTATCGAATACTGTAGTGGAATAAATCCGTAAAAAAAGGAGCCACTATCAGAAATATTCATTACATAGCGGGTTCTGATAACGTTGAATAGTAAATTAATTTCTGTTGTGTTTTCATAGTATTTGCTATCGGGAAAAATAGGGTAAATTTTACTTGAATAACAACGTTTAAAATTGGGAGCCATTAATTGCACATGGCCATCATTTAACTCTCTTAATAAACTGCATAACACTGTGTACAATTCCGAATCGGTTGACTGGTATGTTAATTTTACACGATATACCATCCGACACGAATCCCAATTGATATGTTTTGCTTCGAAAGCACCATAATTTCTATCAAAATCATCCCATATGGCATCGAATACACCTATAGGATTATTGTCGTATTTTTCATCTAACCATGTATCGGTACAAGCGCTTAAAGATGCAATGCTACATAGCATTAAAAACCTTATTCTTCTCTTTATTTTTATCAAATACATAACGAACATATTTCAATATGAATGAAAATAATGTTTAGATTAAGGTCGCATAAAACCTTGTTTTTGATACTTTTATTGACTTTTCTGAATATTTGTAAACATGTATGTTTCATAAATGATTGATTAAAACATATAATTTAGACCTATACCAAAATTTCTATCGACAAATCTTAATGCTTTAGGATATCTTAATAGTTGGTAATAGTATTTATAATTTGATACAATTGAAAAATGCTGGTTAATTTGATACTCAAGAGATGATTTAAGTTGAAAGTTTGGCTGTTCATGTAAAAAATCGAAGTGCGCATGTCGGTTAATGTAGTCAAATAAATAATATTTGCTGTTATGAGTCTGTATTTGTCCATCGATACCTGCATATGGTTTTCGAATGTTTATACTTGCTATTGCATAATTCCCTTTTATCATAAATGAAAACCTGGGGCTAATTTTAAATTTTGTCATTACTGTAATGCCAGCCGAAAGAGAAATTAATTCAACATTGTTAGGTTGCCGAATAACAATTATATTAAGTAGTTCAAATGAACCTGCATACAATAAAAAGCTTTGATTAAAACGTTCAAATATCTGTATTAAAAAATCATAATCTTGCTGAATCAGATTAGTTTTTTTCTGAAGAAGCGATTTATCAGTATTCCAAACATAAGTAAAGTTGTTGTCATAGCTCTTAATAGTGTATATCTCCTGTGTGGGGACACTCGAAGGCTTTCGTTCGTAGTATCCATAACGCAAGTTTAAATGCTGAATAACAGAACTTGATCTTTTAGATATGCTTAATAAATATCCAAAGTTATTTCCCTGATATCTGAATGGTGAATGAATTTCGTCAATTGAACCAAAATATCCATAAGTTGTCGTCAGATTAATTAACCATTTATTGTCAACAACTTGTGTATATCCATTTATTTGAAATAAAATTATATAAACCGATGAAAGCAAAATAAACTTGTTAAACGAAATAAAGCATTTTAATTTTAAAAAATATAATGGATATAATCGGATTTTTATCATGTTATCATTTTTTGTTTTTCATTAAATTTTCAAATTGATGATAATACTTTGACAAATGTTTTAAAAATATTTTTTATTTCTCATTTTAAAATTGTTCTAGTTAATGAATTTAGATTTTTTTAAAACATTTTTGTACAATAACTTATTTTTCGAATGATATTTTGTTGTCGAATTTATTTGGCAATTTATTATATATTTTCAAGAGTTTGATCATATTCATCAGTTTAAAATGACATAGAAGAGAATAAATTTTATGTACTTAAACTAATTCTTTATATCTTTAGCCGTTTAAAATAGTAAAAACTTTAAGTTATGCTTTTACTTCAAACTACAACAGTTCAGGTATCTAAAACCGAATCGGCCATTGATATTTTATTAAAAGGAGGATGGATACTTATTCCATTGTTTTTGCTTTCAATTGTAGCAGTATATTTTATCATTGAGCGTTATAGTTTATATAGGTCAATAAAAAAAATTGATTCCAAAATAATTGACCAGATATGTAAGTCCATTTATGCAGGAAATTTATCAACAGCTCGAGAATTGGCCATGAATTACCATCATCCTATTGGACGAATTATAGCTGCAGGTTTTGAAAATCCAAATCGTACGGTTTCCGATATAGAACAGATCATGGCCGATACTACGCGATATGAATTATTTAAACTAGAGAAAAATTTAGGTTATATAGGTTCAATCGCCACAATTGCCCCCATGTTTGGTTTTCTGGGGACTATTTTTGGGGTAATAAAAATTTTTTATAACATTTCATTAACCGACAATATAAGCATTGGAATTATTGCTGGTGGTTTATATCAAAAAATGGTTAGTTCGGCGGTAGGTTTAACTATTGGTATATTAGCATATGCCGGATTTTATTATTTAAATACCGAAATTGACAAAATAGTGAATGCTTACGAGGTTGAATTAAGCAAGGTGATGCTTGCTTTTAAAGATTATAAAAATTGTTTAAACTGTTAATAAACTTCGTGTAATGAAGATAGAACGGCGTAAAACCAAAACATCAGAGGTGTATGTTGCTTCGTTAAACGATATTATGTTTTTCTTACTATTGTTTTTCCTGATTGTTTCGACGATGGTAAATCCGTCGGTTATAAAACTTTTATTGCCAAAAGCAGAACATTCAGAACAAACTGTTTCAAAGCAAACCATAAATCTTACCATTACCAAAGATTTAAAATATTACCTTAATGATGAAGAAATTCAACCCGGTAAACTGGAAATAAAGCTTAAACTGTTAATGCATAAAGCTCAGGAAACTACTGTGATTCTTAGAGCCGACAACGAAATTACATTACAACCCGTTGTTGATGTGATTGATCTGGGAAATAAATTAAAAATTAAAGTCATTTTGGCTACCCGAAAGGAATAGTTTTTGCTAAATGACATTTCGAATATGTATTTCTGAAAATCTCCATTGGCTGATATAATATTTCTAAGATTTTTGCCGTTGTTTAAAAAAACAATTATATGCAAAAGATTAAATTTATATTACTACTTTTTGGTATTAATTTTTGCATTTCTATTAATGCTCAACAAGTTAGAAAGATTGAAGTGCCAGCTTTTACCAAACTTGAAATTTTGGGAAACTTTGATGTTGAGATTCATAAGTCCGATATTCAGGGAGTGCAGCTAAAGGGAAGTGATGATGAAATATCAAATATTAAAGTAGTTGTAAAGGGGGGCGTACTTCGGATTTCGGATCTAAAAAAAGCCTATGAAAAAAAGCCTGAAGTTCAAATTGTTGTCAATTATGCGCAACTTGAAAAAATTGTTGTTTCTGCAAGTGCCACTCTTTTAACAATTACTGAACAAACTTTTGATAGTGTTCATCTGGTGCTTAGTAGCGGAGCAAATGGAAATTTAAAATTCAATGTTAGAAAATTAAATGCAGTAATTGATAAAGGTGCTAATTTAAGTATTACCGGAAAAGCACAGATGGCTGATATTGAAGCAGCATCGGGAGGTGTATTTGATGGATATGATTTTAGATGCGAAAATGCTGTGGTAAGAGCAAATACTGGAGGTATTGCAAAGGTACATGTGATAAACCAATTAGAAGCTAATGCAGCTGCTGGTGGTGAAATAAGCTATAGAGGAAAACCCCTACAATTTAAACCACGAAAATCATTAGGAGGAAAAATTGACCAATTAGTTGAATAGTATAATTAGCTTTTATTTAAACTATTCAATAGCGCTTCAGCAATTATCAGATCGGTTTGAGTGGTAATTTTTATATTTTCTTTGTTTCCTTCCACAAGTATAATTTTATGACCCATTTTTTCAAATACAACTGCATCGTCAGTGAATTCAGGTGAGTAAGGTAAACAATAAGCTTTTTTTATTTTTTGAATGTCAAATACCTGTGGAGTTTGCACCAATACATATTCTTCACGATTCACTTGCTGGCTATTATCCAAATTTAATTGTCTCATGGAATCAACGATATTCATTACCGGAACTGCATTGCCATGTACTTTAGCAATTTCAAAGCAGCGTTGTAACGTATCGTGGTTAACAAGTGGTCGTAC
>FQKF010036396.1_pt1 | contig 19246 bp, 13 predicted proteins | sample 1504521 | NCBI WGS metagenome assembly FQKF01 (sample SAMEA4475357, study PRJEB15587) | soil metagenome | biome: Soil; feature: Field | place: India | collected 2015-03-11 | depth 0 m
CTTGCTGTCTTTAACCTTCTTAGACGACTTGTGTTTCTTGCCTTTCTGAAGCAAGTCCTCGTACACGTCTTCAGGAAGCTTCTTTGCCTTCTTCTTGGCAAGGATCACCTCATAGACATCATCGTGCGGTTGTGTTTTCACCAGCGTCTCCTGTTATATTTACCGCCATTTCTTTGGGCGGGTATCTTCCACTTAGACCAGCCAGTCGCTTTGATTGAATTCTTTACTCTCTTCGAAACTCTATCTGGATTGTCCAGACCTTCCGAGTGCAAGTTCTTGGCGCCATCCCCATAGATAGGGGTCTCACCAACAGGATTGTTAGCAGCTTGGATGATCGATTCCAAGGATGGATTCTTTGCCAGTGGATTCAAGTTTGCATCTACAAAGTTGATTGGCCCATACTTCTTGTTGATGTACAAGCTATGTCTCTTCCTGTAACATCCATTCGATGCACCGCAAGCATCGATGTAGTCATAGACCAAAGCAAACTTCTTCCCAGGGGCAGGAGTGCGGACACGTGAAAACTCTTGATAGAAATTCGGAGCATTCGCAGATGGTATGCCAATATGGATAGCATCCCAAAGCGGAACGTCGATACCTGTAAGAAGTTGTCTGTTTGCGATAGTAACTTTTATCTTTCCAGATGACGCTTCGTCAATGACTGCCTGTCTACGCTTCTTGTTCTTCACTCCACCACGGAAGATGTCTGTCTTGATACCACGGTCTATGAGAGCTTGTTTCAACTGCTCCATGTGCTTGACTCGTGTGGCAACAATCAGAACATGACGACCTGCTTTAACGTCTTTCACCACGTTTTCGATGATAAGCTTATTTCGTGTCTTTGACTTCACAAGTTTGGATACGTAAGTATTCCACATTGCAAATTGTGGGCAAAATCTTGTATTGACAACCCTGACAAACAATGGGACTTGTTTTGTCTTTCCTCGAACAGTAACAGGACCAACAATGTTCTTGATGATTACATCACGTTCATCTTTTCGTTCCGGTGTAGCAGTCATCCCAATTCTGTACTTAGAATTGAAATTGTCTACTACCGAAGGACTACATTCAGATGCGAATCTATGTACTTCATCCACAAGCACCAAACCAAACATGTCTCTGAATTTTTCAAGTTTCTTACGGTTGGCGTGAAACTTCTGCCAAGTTGCAATCACGATGTCATACTTTGAAAACTCAGACCACTTGGTAGCGTAACCAATTAGACGCTTACCTACTTTGCGCTCCAGCTTTGCGATATTGGTTGAACTTCTGAATCGACTTTCGAACTGCCTGGCGAGATCTTCCTGGTTAACAAGGATGAGTGTCTTCAATCCAGTATGGCAGATCAAAGCTACTGCCGTGATAGTTTTTCCGAAACGCGGAGGACATTCTAAGATGCCGTACATGTAGTCGTCAACTAACTTGTTCAAAGCCTTCACTTGTTCCGGCTTCAACATTGAACGACTGCCGTCCTTCATCTTCACACCGATAAATTTTATCTTCTGAGAGAATTTAGGACGAGCGCGTCGATCCTTGATTCTGAACTTGTCAGCAAAGATTTCGTGGATCTTATCCAAATCACCACGCTCAAAGGAAACATAATCTTCGCCTACCTTGTAGGCTTTAACAACAAGGTCGCGATCTTCTCTTGGTTCACCTTCTTCGTCAATCTCATCGTAGTAATCTGTAATCACAGACGTGAATTGTTCTTTCATCTCGCGAGTTACGTACTTGCGAGGAACAAACAATCTGTGTTCCAGATACGCTACTGGTTTTTTCTCTTCAACATCGAAGAGTTTTGAAGATCGCTTCTTCAAGCCATTACCTCTTGGTCTTGCTCACAGTTTCGCCATGGATTTCGTGTGCAGTTGCAGTAACAGCACCGACTTTTTGATTTGTTCGAATCTTCTCAGCCTCTACTTCAGCATCAACGTTCTCGATGTCAGAAGCCTTGACGTAGATCTCACCTTTCTTTGCCAGCATTTCGCACCTTCTTTTTTATTAGTGATTTTAGATCCTTGTACTGTTCCTTATCCAAACTGGCAGGATCTTCACCAGCAGGTAACTTAATCAAGTGAACATAGCACTCTTCATTCAACTTCGGCTTCAGGAACTTGCGCATTGATTTACCTGCATTGTCACCGTCACCTACGATTACTACATGCTCAAACCTAGTTACAATTGCCGCTTTCTTGGCGTCTGACCAAGAGGTCACACCCAGCAACGGAAGTGCGGGGATGCCTCTTTGAAACATCATCATTGCATCCGCAGCACCTTCTACCAGAGCAATGTAGTTTGTATCGAATGTGTTACAAACTACGTCATACCCCAACCAATGTTGAGAAGCCCAAGGTCCAGCGGCGTTGAGATACTTAGGGTCAGGATCAACATCTTCTGGATCAAGTCTTGCTTCAACGTGTCCTACAAGTTCATGGTTCTGCTCAACAGGTATGAAAAGTTTTCGCCTGGATTCTAACTCACCGTCGTGCTGTACAACCTTCATCCAAATCTTGCAGTTGTAAGCAAGCAACGTGCTCATCTTGATAACACCGTCTTTGCGAACCCAATGTTCCTCTATATCAAATAGCATACTAGTTTCAGGTGGGTAGTATTCTTCTTCCCACGTGATCTTGCTCAACTGATTGTGCAAGTGAGGGTTGTCTGTCTCCTCAAGTTTTTCCAACCCTAAAGTTTCAGCTAGTTGATTCCAAGGTCCAGACTTGAAGCATGACCAACAATGGAAGTAACCAACTGGTACCTGAAAACCCTTACCATTGACCCTATTTGGATTAAGGTTCACGTCTAGCGTCATGGAAAATCCAGTATCGCTGACATGGTAAGGGCATTGGCACATCGCTCTGTTTGCACGTACCTTAGAATAGCGAAGCTTAGATCTAAGCTCGTTTGTTACCAAGTTTATTGCGTCAGGTCCATTCGAAGTGGACCTTCGCACACCACCGAGATTTACGTCATACCATGATGTTCCCATGATTGGTATTTACGGAAATTCGTTCAGTTGTTGAAAGTAAGACGTTCGGGGTGTTGCATTACGGAATCTTGCAACATTTGATTTGAGAATCTGTCAGCGTGACCCTTGATGAACTCCTGTGTAGTTTCATCTGTAGTGATACCATTGAGATAGAAATCATTCAACTCTGCCCACTGATTGTATCGAAGTTTAGGGAACGTGTCTGTTACAACTAAGGAGAACGTGAGATTGAACTCACCTGGATTCTCCGCAGATTCCTCAGTTGAGATACCTTGCTCTGAAAAGAAACCATACAACACCAACCTAGGAAATACCAATGTGCTTATAACAGCCATAATCCTATTGTCTGTACGAACACCATTAGGTAGAACCCGAATGTGACGTTCCTCGGCAAGCGCGTAGAATGCATAAGCATTCTGAATACCGATTGGGATATCCGGTCTGTAAAGATCAGGTGTATTGGAACCTTTGGAACCTACATCTGTGGTCTGCTTGCCATTGTTTGTTACATTGGCGTAAACACCAGTTCTATGATTTTTCCATTTTCTGTAAGGTGGAACTTTCCCTAAATAAGCCTCACGCACGTTTTCATCTGCTGTGTTTTCTCCAGCGCGAGCCAGTGAAGCATCTCTGATGTAACCTTCAGAGAAACTTGGAAGGATGTTTCCGGAAGGTATGTTGAAATTTATGATAGGGCAATCAAAGATGGTTTTGAAACCACGTTCCCGCCAAACATACGTGAGTTTGGTTGATCTATAACTCTCATTCGTCATTCTGAGAGGCATCTGGAATTCTATCTCGTTTGGGTTCACAGGAAGAACAATGTGCGTACCTTGATCCAACCAGGATTCGCAAGTAAAGATCCAAGCATTGCTCCTAGAGATTGCGTCTGTCATTGCTCCCCTCCAGCATCCCTAATGGCTTGCCGATTTATATCCAGTGAGTTACTAATACCGGAAAGTGAAGCACGTGACGTAGCTACAGATTCAAAGTTGACTGGACGGCTTTGTCTATTGAGTTGTGATTCGATTCTGCTGACACTGTAAGACTGCTGAGCATCTTGAAGAGCAGACGTGTACATATCGAAAAACTCGTTCAGTTTCTTGTAACCTATTTTCGGTGAGGATCCGATCACTTTAAGAGTAAAGTTGATGGTAAATTGACCTGGATCTTCGGCAGATTCACTCCAAGAAATGCCCTGCTCTGTAAATGTACATCTAAGGTACATAGACGGGAAAAGCAATGAGTTAATATGTATTCTAATCTTGTTTGGGACATCATTGTAGAACTTCTGTTCATCCGCAAGCATCAGGAACGCATAAAGATTTTGAACACCTACAGGAGTAAGCTTCGAATAAAGATTTGGAATGTTCCTACCTGCACGAGTTACAACGGATTGAAACTGAGTACCAGTTATCCTATCCTTCATGTCTGCAAGGTTTCCGGGCCGCTTTGCAGTGTACTTCGAAATACGCCGTACATCAAGCACGGGCGCATTTTGATCGAAACTGACACTGGAACTCTTGGAACTAGCTTCGATAAATTCCCTATTGAATTCTGGAGTTATATTACCGGAAGATAGCGTAAATTGAATCTCCGGTGACTTGAAAAGAGAATCGTTTCTTTGGTTTCTGGATACATAAACTACCTTGCCGCGTTTTGTAGTCTCCTCCCTGGATCTGAGGGCCATAGATATGGAAAGAGTTTCTGGATTGACAGGTAAAACGATGTAACATCCATGGTCCGCCCAGCGGTCACATGTAAAGATCCATGCATTTCTTCTATCATCCATACCATTTAGGGAGTTGAACATCTATAGTATCCTGAGAGATTAGGTTTAGAAAGAGAAAAGGCACGTCACGCAACAAGCATAACGTGCCTAAACGATCTAAGTTGAACTTAGTGGTGCTTCTCCTGACGGATAGCTTCTGTACGGATTTCCTCGACAAATTCCTTGAATTCAGGCTTGCCAGCGAACTGTTCGTACAGGTAGTGGAAGTCTGCCTCACCGAAGCTGATGAAGTTATCAAGCACCTCGACGACACCTTCCTCCTTGGAAAGCTTGCCTGTCTTAATGCTATTGACAAGAACCTTCATCTTCTCAGTAGTGCTTCCGTCATCTTCAGTCTCTTCAGTTACGCGGTCTGTAGCGATGTCGCTTGCAAACCTGGACTTGAACTTGAGAAGAGCACGTTGAGCAGAAGGCAAGGCCAACTCCTTTTCGGCTTCTTCCGGATGAACAAGCGTGATGACCTTTCGGAAAAGAAGATCCTTGAGATCATCAGAACGCATGAGAGTTTCACCAGAGTAACGAGAATCGATTCGCTGAGGAATCCACGTCTTCTCGATTCTAAGCGAAGAACGACGCCCGTTGGCTTCCATCGTGCAGAGAAGAACAGATCCGGTCTTAATCATGTTCTTCACGTACACGGGTAGACCGTTTTCGTACAGGAAGTCCAAAGTAAGATCGTGCTTGTTATTCTTGAGGTGATCCAATGCCGATCTGCGATCAGTCAACCAATTATCTACCTTGGTAGGTACGACAACAGGCTTGGATGTAGGAGCAGCAGCTGGAGCAGGAGTAGTCTCGGGAGTAGGAGTAGTCATTTTTGATCCTTATTTTCGTGTGTAGCGGTTATGTTCGTGTATTTATGTGTTTGAAAGGCGGTGGAAATTTCCACCGCCCATTTTGATCTATTACAGATCAACCACGCTTATCTGCAAAGTCAACTGCAATTTTGGTAAATGCCTTGACATGCTTCTGGAACTTAGGTTCGTTGTGGAACACCACACCAGCACCGTTGAACTTGGTAGCGAGATATGTTAGATCTCGAATCAATTTCTTATGGTGAGCTGCATTGTTGTTGTATGTAACAACCATGTACTCGATACGCTTGAAGCCGCACTTCTGAAGGATCTCTACTTCCTTCAGGTTGAAGTTGGGCTTGTCTGCATCAGGGAAGGCAACAAGTGTGATTCTTCCATCGAGAACAAGGAATCCACAGTCAATGTTCTGGTTCTTCTTTCCAGAGACTTTGGCCTTTACGAGATGATTCTTATCGCGAACGATGTTATGAATCGAATGCTCGTTGACCGACATCTTTGTAGAAGGGGCACGAGATGACATCAGTACTCTCAGGATGTCGGAACTCAGAAGTTCGTATTTTCCGTTATCATCCTTAGCTTCGATGTTTCCACCTGAAGCTTCGATACGCTGAAGAACACCCTTGATCTGAATGGCATTGGTGATCTCAGACTTCACGTAGACGTAACGAACACGCTTTTGGAACTTGAGTCCGGAAGGCAGAACAGCCTTGGCAAGTTTCGGAGAAAGCGTATTCGCAGAAGATAGCGGAGCGAACAACATGAGCTTCGCTTCGTCGTCAGACATACTTTCAGAAACGTCAGAGAAGTACTTGGATAGACCAAGCATCAGAGTATCGCGAACGATCTCTTCTTCCTCTTCGTCAGTATTGTCATCGGTATCTTCTTCGTCAGTGTTACTCTCATCAACATCAACATCTTCATCGCTTCCATCTTCATCCTCGGCATCTTCGATGTCAAGATTGTTGGCTTTGCGGAAAGCGTTGATGTGACCAGCAATAAGCTCAGCGTTTCGCTTTGCAGTACGTGCATTCAGTTTAATATCGTTGTTCTTTTTCAGAACAACGCAACCGAGGTTCTTGTAGTTAGCAACGACCATGTTGTAGATACCGAGGAAGAAATCCTGATGCAACCCAGCATACCCGAAGATATTGAAGGACTTGGAGTTCTTAGCCTCAAGGTTGGTGAAGTCAGCGTAGAGTTCATCGATGATCTCTTCGCGTCTTGTACCGTAACGCTTCTCGTAAGCAGGTTTTGATTCAACGATTGCATCGAAAGCTTGCTCAATTAAAGCACGTAAGTTATTTCCCGGATCGGCTTGACGTGCAAGCATTCCAGCTTCGTGCTTCTTAAGCAGACGAACATCTTTACGATCATCGGGGTGAACAAACCCATTGAACAGTGCATCTAGGCCATTCTCAGAAAGTTCTCCATGTGATGCAGGTGAACCATCGGATTTGAGCGGAGTAATGTCAGCGGCCATAGGAAGAACCTTGTCTTCACCGGATGCCATCTCAGACATTTGATCCAAACCAAGCCTGTAGTAACGTGCGGCTTCGCACATATTTGTAGGATCAGAGAGATAGGCGTGATCTTTCGCACGGGCCTTCTTCTCATCCTTGCCGTAAGCCGCAAACTTCTCCTGCTTCCAGATCTCATCGTGGAGTTCGACGAATAGGTTAGCACGATCTTCGTACATTCCAGCGTCCGGACGACCGGGAACTGAATAGCGATTCACAGGGAAGTTAGTAAGAGCGGCTTGAGTTGCATAGTCACGGTGATTTTCCAGACTGCACTCAGCAAGCTTCTTCGAAAGCTCAAAAGGAACATCGAAGTCTGAGTTCAACTTCTTGTTGGAGCTTTCACGCACAAACAACTTTACCAGCTTGAGCACTTCGAAGCTGTTGTCAACCTGGACGTTGTAGCAATAGACAGGGAGATCCTGTCCGTTACGGAACGCACGTGCAAGCGACTGATCGTAATCACCAACTGTCCAAGGCGTTGAAACACGAATGACAACGTTTGCGGACTGCATGTTGTGACCAAGAAGTAGTGCCTTTTCAGCTGCACAGATAATGCTAACTGAAGTATCTTCTGGATCCTTGAATGCATTCAACTCACTCTCAGATGCACGATGCAGGTTTGAATCTGCCTGGTACATACCAACACCCTTGAATCCAGCCTTGCGGAGAGTGTTGTAGAAGTGAATTGCGGCGTTCACGTTCTCGTGGAAGATGATAACTTTACCAGCGCACTTGGACTTGTCGTTTCCGAAACGTCTGTTCTGCTCAGAACGCTTGATGTAACTTCCACCAATACCAGCAAAATGCTTTCTGATGATATCTACGATCTTCTCATCCTTTGGACCAACGGAGAAACCGACCATCTTTCCGTCGGGACCAAGGAGGCCAGCTTCGCGCATCGCCTCAATGACTGCTGGATCGTTGTCAAACTTACTTGGATCAAGAATTTCCGGCGCAGTGAGAAAGTCCTGCATCATTGCAATCATAACTGCCATGTTCTGCTGAACTCTATTCATCGCATCGGCTTGCTTTGCACGTCCAGTCTGCTTCTTTTCTCCACCCTCATCGTCGCTGTCTTCTTCATCACCGAGGATTGATCCAGCGCGACCAGAAAGAGTACCGCCGTCATCATCGTCATCGGCGTTATTGAGACCGAGAATGGAACCAAGCTTAATCAAAGTCTCATACTGACTCTGCGTAATAAGACCTTGCTCCAAAGCCTTCTGAGGCGTGGAGACAAGTTTCATTAACATCGCCTTGTACACAGCTTCGTGTTCATCACTCATAGAGACGAACAGGAACTTCTCTTCCTTTTCTGGAAGCAGAGGTAGCCACGACGACCTGCGTAACTGTAGGACACCGTTCGCACGAATTTCTGCGCGAGCTTCCTTCTCAGCACCAGGACGTAGATCACCTCGCTTAGCCTTCTTGCCTTCATCGTCAACTGCACCGTATTGAGCCACGAAACGTGCCTCAGATCCGATCAACGTAGAGTCCAAGAAACGCATCTGCTGGAAGATATCTGTTGCATCTTTGGAAACCATTGTTCCCGTAAGGATGCGCTTAACAGGAATGTCAGAAAGTGCTACAGCTGCTCTGTTCTGCTGAGAAGACTTGTTCTTGATCTTGTGAGATTCATCCAAGTACACAGCAGTAATAGGCACACGCTTTAGCATTTCAACACGCGGAAACACGCGCTTGGTGATAACTTTGACAGATCCATCCTTTTGAACTTCCGTGTTCAAAGGCATGTCATAAGCACCACCACCGATGATCCAAGAGTACGTTGTAACGAAGATCGTGTTGGCAGGTGCATTCTGCATGCGTTCGATGATATCATTCATCGAAAACTCACGCTTCACTGTCTGGTCTGTTTCCAGAGTGAAGATGTTCATGTTCTTACCAAAGAACTTCTGCACGTCGGAGATGTAGTTTCTGACGAGTGTAGATCCTGGCATCACAACAAGCGGTCGGCAAGCAAGACGTTCACCGCTCTCAAGTGTGATACCGTCACGAATAAGGCGTGTCATATCCAAACATGCCATAACTGTCTTACCGCCGCCCATGTCAACGTCCAACGCAGCAGTGTTGGTATTGCGCATAATGGCGAGGGTTTCAACTTGGTGCGGCATCAAGCGTGGGTAATTCCCATTCTTGTCCTTCACCAAGCCGTCGAATGTTCCAATAACAGCATCAAGATCTTCGCGTGAAGGCGAAGTCATCTTAGTCAACTGTTCCTTGGCTTTCGCACGAAGATCATTCTCATGCGGCCACTCCTCAAACGACTTGCGAGCGATGCTAAGCATCATTCCAATCTGAGGGGCGCGAGTAAGATCACGCATCGAGAATCGTCCAGTGTCCTGATCCTGCTCTTTTTCAGAATCTTCCTGGGCGATAACGTCGCGATGACCCTGAGAGTAGTAATACGAAGCATTGAGGCTAAGCTCATCATAATAACGTTCAAGCATGCCGTAAAGAAGCTTGTCACCATTGTAGGATTCGCGCAACCCTTCAATGGTTACATACACAACCCTCTCAGAACGGTACTTGAACGAATCTTCTTGCAGTCCGGAGGGATCTGCTCTGTAACCTGAGAACTTAAGGTCCGACAGCTTGTCGAAAGCCTTCTGAGATTGCGTGTAGTCAGAGATGATGGTGTAATCGATCTCCGAGAACTGAAATGAAGTTCCGTAGAAACTGTAGGTATCACGATTCTTTTTGATGTGCGAAGGGTCAGAAGACTTACTCTTTGTAAGTTCTGCACGATCACGAATGTTAAGTTCCGCTGCAGAAGAGAAGTCGAACTTGTGAAGATCACCAGCCTTCGAATAGTAGAACATAATCTTGTTCTTCATATCCGTATAAACAACACGGCCAGCAAAGTATTCACGCTCAGTAAGTTGAGTACCTGGAACAATATCCTCTCTGCTGAGTTCGTCAGGGAGGGTCATGTCATTAACCCAATCGTCGAACTTGTCACGCAAATCGACGTTCGGAACGTAAAGGATTGCACCAGACTCAGACTTCCCGATGTAGTCAGGGAGAGCCTTGTCAGCACCGACAGGTCGAGTTAAAGAAATGTCAGCAACGGAAGGTTGCGGAATTCTGTTGGAAGTATTGAAGAACTGAGTCATCATGGAATGACCGAGGAACTGAGTAACCTTTGGGTCAGGAGATGAGCTATTGAAGTGCTCATCAAATCTACCCATCGAAAGAGTCTTCAATTCATTTACAGTGACACCAACACCGCACCAGTAACCAAAGATGATTCCTGGAATGCCGCGACCTGCGGTTGCACTACCGACGAAGGCAACGTACATGCCGTAAACGACATCATTGTCTACCTTACCAAGGAATGCAAACTTGGTATTGGAGTTCTTCACGAAGAAGTTAAACTCCTGATCTTTGTTGGCGAACTGCCGAAGCATGAGATTGCTGAAGACATGCTTAGGACCAACGGAAGGTAGATAACGAAGTCCAGATGCTGCAGCAACTGCATTGACCATGTCATTCCAGTTGTCTTCAACCTGCCGCTCGAAATCAACACTAACTTGGAAACCGTAGAAGGAATGCTTTAGCTTACCCTTGTCGTCAATATAGGTAGTCGCTTGGAACGTACCGACATTAGAGAAGGATACAATAGCAGGTTCTTTTCCACCGAACATGTGCTTGAACGCTTCGTTTTTGTTTGCGAAGATAGTTCTTGAGCCAGCGCGCATGTTAAGGCGCTTCACTTCATTAGCGGTGAAGCCTTGATCCTTGACAGAATTGGGCGTTGTTTCAGCCTTCTTCCTGGGAGCTGCTGTAACTTCTGAGTGCGAACTCTGAACTTCATCACCATCGAAGTTTTCAATGTCAAGTCTCTGTTTCTTTTCCTTGCGAAGACCTGTTCCACGGTTGAATGCGATTTGATTCAAACGCGCATCAAAACCGAAGATTTTTTTGATCTTCTCCGAAACCTTATCTTCAATCTTTGGAACAGTGATGTTCGCAAAGTTAGCAACCTTCTGTAGACGACGCTTCAGTGCGTTGCGGCAAGCAAGGATTTCCTTGTTTTCGTTTTCAGTAAGAAGCTTCTGCTTCATGTCCTCAATGGGAGCAATGTTAAGCTTCGGCATTTTGCGAAGCTTACTTCCACCACGCTTGTCTGCTTTCTTAAGCATCTCTGAGCGTGAGGGCTTAGTAGCCTTCTTAGTGGAAGGAGAAGCAATCTTCTTACCAAGCTGCTTTTCGAGATCCTTTACGGACTTCTTGGATTTAGGCTTCTTGGCGTTCTTCTTGTTACGCTCAATCACTTTGGAAGGAAGAGGCTTTGAGATCTTCTTTTTCTTCGGATCCTCAGCTACTTTCTTCGAAGCAGGTTTCGAAGTTTTCTTTGCAGGAGTAGAAACCTTCTTGGAAGTCGGCTTCTTAGCTCCAGAATTTCTTTTGACGGTGCGAACAGGCTTCTTAGGCATCCGTGTGATCCTCTTCTAAGTTACTTGCTGTTTTTGAAAGCGGACTGTACGAATAAGTCTTCATCGTCAATCTCTTCTTCATCATCATTTTCATCAATCTCACTACCTTCAGATTTACGGAAAAGCACTTTTCTAAGCTCTGAAGGGTTCTTAACGTTCAAACCAGTTTCATCATTGAACTGGTCAATGAGAGGCTTCTGCGGGTCATAACCTTTACGAAGCGCAACCTCTGTGAAATGGTTGGGATCTTCAAGCATCTCGATGATGTAGTTCGGAACAGTGATCTTATAACGAATGCAAAGATCTCTGAGTTCGTCACACATCTGTGTGCGTGAAAAAGGCTCATACTGAAGCATCTGCTCTTCGTCGTACTTCCTAAGAACATCGCTGAGCATTGCAGAGTTAGCAATGTCTCCGAAGTATTCAAACTTCATATTCTCCACTCCCTTATTGGTATTGAGTTGTTGGTGAAGAGTAGTTTCTCATCGCATCTTCATCCCAACCCGCACGAATTTTCGGAGAGTAAGGATTGCTTGACGATGCACTAGCAACTTCAGACACTGGTGATTGAGTGGGATTGATGAAACCTGGATTCACGCAGATATAGCGGTGGTCCTTGTTAAGTTTCCGAAACTCAAGCGGGATCATGTAGTAATGTTGCTTGTTGTTCGGAGTAACGTAGCATATGCCCATTTCCTCGAACTCAGTGGAGAATCCGGTGCCTGGGATGATACTCTTCACTTGACTTCTGTCGATCTTGGAAATCGGAGTGAGAACAATGCAACCCTTTGGAGAATTGACCTTGATCTCTTTCACGATCTTGACTAACCAGAACTCATCGTGATTTGGGCATGGCCCTTTATAGTCCGTATCAACAACACCGTATTTCCCCAACGTCTTCGTCAGAATTCTATTCTGATTCTTCTCGTCGTAGTTGTTGTTGACAATGAACTTCACGACAGTGAAGATTCCGCGAATCCTGTGGTTCTCTTCCATTTCTCAAACCCCTTGTGTCTATGTGTTAATTTTTTGAAATTCCGTAGTTCAGTTCGTTCGTTGCACCAATCAAATCCAATGTAAACGACTTCGAAGTTGGAACCTTGAATACGAATCTGATTGAAGTCATTTCGTATTCTCCCTGCTCGAATGCGAAGACACCGAGCTTGAACTTCGAAGATTCTTGTGGACCTTGAATGGAATTAACAAGCATCCAATCTCGACGTTCTGAACTTACATAGCAATCCAAAATCACTCCAGTTTCCAAGCTACCATGGAATCTGAGTGTGTTTACTTTCTTCTCAGCAATAGGGATGTAACGTTCGATGACAATGGTCTGAGTGGTTGCTGTTTCGTTGGTGTATGTTTCATGCACACCTTCTACTTCACGAACCAAGTTTGGAAGTTCTCCAACTTCCAACTCAGAGAATAGCCAAACGCTTTCGGAGCTAACAGGAGCTGAAAAGAAGTTGGAAGTTTCCAGCGTATTCCCGTCAGCAATGATCCAACCTAGAACACACCTATTTGGGTTTGTTCCTGGGAGTTCGATTCCAGAAATCACTTCAAACTCAACTTCAAAGTTTAGATCCGGATCTAAATTGTAGACAAGCGTCCCTCGATAAGAATTACCTTGAAGGGTGATATAACTATCAACCTTGTATTCTTCACCTTCAGAAACTACTACTACTCCATTTTGAAAGCTACACTTGTGTGCAGATAGCAGTAGATCGTTTCCAGATACGGAAAAAGTAACAGGTTCCCAAATTCCAGATCTTCTGCCAACAGAGATCGCTTCATTGAGATCGGAAGCTGTGACTCCTCTGCCTCCAGATAGAAACTTAGTTTTCATTTCATTCACTCCAAATGAGGCTTGGTGTTACTAAATAGGTTTGATCTATGGTTTCGGAGTTTATGAAATAGGCAGAGAAGCCCTGACAACGTCCTGAAACTACAAAGGATACTGCTTTCCAGTTTCTGTTGAAATAAGCAATGAACGTTCTCTTACTGAAGTCATTCACGAACAACTTCAATGGAGCTTCGACAATGCTGTTTTCATCTGAGAGAACTACACGGACACTGCCATCGTTGATCTTTGTTACGTCAACATTGTGCAGGACTACAACGATGCCTAGGTTTTCGTGTGACTGCTTACGGATTGCGATGACTCTTGATCTGTAAACATTCAGATATTGAGATGAATCAATTACACTCTTTGGTACTGGAGTAACATCCAGTAGCTCTCTACCGTACCAAACAACCGACGAAGCATTTAGGTATTTCGGCTGTTGAAAATCTTCTGAAAGAATCAGTTGAACCTTCCTGGTAGCCAAACTTTGACTTGTGAAAATTTCATTCACGCCAGAGATAAGTTCGCCGATTGATGTTATAGGAGTCTGACCGTAGATACCATCGCGAATAGTAGGAAGTATTCTTCTAGCATCTTCAAGCCGTTTAATTTCACGACCATTCCAAAATGCCGTAGCTACGTATGCGTTTTTATGCCGCGCTGGATCCAACTTCGCATAGATCTGAATATAACCTGAAGGATCGCAACTTTGAAGGGGGTAGATCGAAGTATTCAGAACCTCTACACTCTCCAAGAAGTTCCAAGAAGTCTTAGTGTAAAGAATTTGCTTGTACTTCTCTGCTGTTCCGACAACATCGTAAGTATCCTCCCACGATTCGTTGTCCAGTTCCAACACTTCTTCAACTGCGTTCCCTTGATTATCCAAACCTTTCAACTTAACTGCAACCAGAAGATCTGAAGCAAATCCTAATTTGGATGCACCGACACCAACATAACTTGGCGTGAAGAAAGATTGATTCACTGAAATGACGCTGTTTGGGATATCCACTGGTCTTCTGGAAGGAACGACGACTTTTGGATCAAGTACGATCTCTCCAGAACTATCGACCATCATTCTAAGTTCAACTGGTATCTTCGCATATCTTCTGACGAACACCGAAGTATTCTTCACAGAGCTTAATTCAAACTCTGATGAAATTACAAGCTCTCTGTTTGTTACTTGCTCGAAAGATATACTTGAAGCCGTTTCACTTGAAATGCTCAAGCTGGGTGTTCTAACGTAACGAACAGTAAAGTTCGAAAGTTCCCTAGCAGTACAGAACACTAGGATTTTTGTATTAGGAATTAAATCAACAGGGTATTCGTAACTTGAATCAGTTTCCTTTACAGAGCAAATCATATTTGGATAGTTTTTCAAAACAACGTAGCGAACACCGATGCCACCGAAGAAGCTTCGTTTTGTGACCTGTCCAGTAGTGTCCGTTTTGATTTCTGAGGATGAGTAGTCATCAATGCAGAGATAACCTGGGATGCCAGATACCGATGAATCCTTGGATAGAACCATCCCGGTAGATGTCAACTGTCCATAAAGACGAACACCACGCATCACAAGATCATTCACACCGATGCCGTGGACGTTGGTTGGCGTGACATCACCAGTTCCAACTTTGGACCTATGTTCGCGATCAACAGCGGAAAACCAAGGCCGCAACCAATCATAATTTCTGTTACTAAGTGTGATCTTATTTCCAGCTTGGAAATACTCTACAAGTGCCAAAGCCAGGCAGTCGTTTCTTGTGGCCGAAGATTGTGAAGAGTAGGATGCTAGATCCATGCACTTCAAATTAACTTCCAAATGTGTTCCAGTGGAAGCTTGCTTACCTGTTGAAGCTAAGACGTAATTTTCATCATCAACAATCTCAGCGTGAAGAAAAATTACGTTTACCGCACCTTCGGAAAGACTTGTAAGATCGATTGTAGCATCAGAATCAAGCATTACTACGATGCCGCTTTTAGTTACTCCATAGCCTTTAGTCACAGAACAGGAGTATTGATTCGAAATCTCTACCCAAAGAGGGTTTGCTTGGGCTTGAAGAACACGAGGATCCTTATCTGCAACGACACCGTAGTTATCGTTGCAGATAAGGCGCGTACGAACCAACACCTCCTCTTGCAATTTGGCCAAATGTTTAGCCAAAGTGTCGGAATCTAAAGCTTCTGAATCAAGATTAAGTGTTGGAACGTTCACAAATTTCTCCTCAGATGGAAGAAGGTTCTTTCTCAGTAGTCACGGAGCCTTGAGCATCCGTATTCTTTTTAGTAACAGAAGTGATCTTGTCTTTGATTACCGGAGTGAACTTATCGCCGAACACGTACGCAAGAGTTGCGTAGAAAACAGCGATAAGGGAATCAGGAGGGTTCGCCGCTACGAACCAGTACCCAATCAACATGGTGAAGAATTCAATCGTCAGCATGTAACGAGAAATAGACGCAGGGGAGTCTGCTTTGATGAAAGCTGCGAAGCTGTGGTCAAAAGCAAACTTAATGATGTTGGAAATGCTTGACATTTCGTGATACTCCCTCTACTAAGAATTACTATTTCGGTGTATTTAGAACGCCTTCACTGGGTGTTTGCATTAACACCAAAGCTGAAGTCGTACAAACTAACTTTGTTTACGATTGTTGCTCCTGAGAAGGAGTATTCGTCAACGTATACTTGTTCTGGTGAAGCCGTCTTGGAGTAGACAATCTTGAAACCTAATCCATCATAGTCAACTTCAAGATCGAATGCATTTTTCCTACCTGCTCCCCATTGAAGAGTCTTTGTAGTTGATGCATACTTAAGTTGAAGTTGATTGGAAACTAAAAGAGCTACAAATGGGCCGATACTTGTTAATTTTGCAGAGACACTGACAGCGTTGGAAGCGTAGAGAGATTCCGAAACATCTAAGTTGTCTACAACCGCTCTATGCAAACCAGTTGCCTTTACAACCCAAACGTCGAACTTCATAGCTTCGTCTGTTTCAGTTACGTCAAAACCTAATGCATCTTCTGACACCAACAGTTGCGAATCCAAGTAGAACATATAGAGCTTGGAGTTCACAACTTTGAACTTATAAGTTACGTCAAGCTGGACAACAGATTTCTCCTGAAACATTACAGCACCACCTTGACTGCCAAGTATTCAAATTGGACTGCTCCGATGTCAGCAGGATTCAACTTGAAAGTACCGTCTTTTGTTACTGTGTACTGCCCCGGATTTATCGTAGGTCCGGATACTCTAGTCAGTTGCACTGCATTTCTAGTGACAACGCAGTGACGCTCGAAATCAACACCTTGGAATTCAGACTGCAACGATTCAGGTGCTGTAAAATTAGGCTGAGTAAGAACAACACTGTGTGTTACTATTTCATAGTCGCCGATATATGTAGTAATGGTAGATTGTTTGTCAGTAGTAGGATAACTATCTACACGGTATACTTCATCTACAGCATAGTTTCTATTTGTAAACTTAATGTTAATATCACCGATACTTTGGAAGTCAAGATGCACGGCTTTTGATTTCAAAGATCCATACTGATGAGGAGCCCAAACACCAGCTTGGAAATCTTGAAGCAAGCCACCATGACCTACAATATGGAACCCAGCAAACAACGGTGCAAACGTATTGTTATAACGTACAATGCCAAAACTTCTTACGCAGTGTTCGAAGTCAACATCACGAACAGACAAGGAGTTGTCAGGGAACATGTTCCCTGCGAAGTCATGTGCATTGATGGGATCCACGTTCTCAGGAACACCGTACTGAGGGTACTTCGTAAGATGGTAACCTTGAGCGTTGGTCAAGTATGGATCAAGTTCTATTCGAATTCGATCATCATTGATCTGAATTTCACGGTACACACTTGATTTTCTGTAGGCATCCGAAACGTTTCGCATCGAAGCAGAATCGAACTGCGATCTTGTGAACTTAGAATTGTTCGGAATTGTTCCTGTGACGTACTTACTGTCAGTTACACGAATGAGCTTGAGTATTCTGTAGGTAGCAGTGCCGTCGGAGTTCTCATCGTCTAAATTGAAATTGAACTTATCGCTACCTAGAACCAGCTTGAATTTGTTATTCTTGTTTTTACCTGAAAGCTCATACTTGAATATGGATATACCAACAAGCTTGTTGAAAGTATTCTCGACATCACGTATGATTACCAGTTCTGAATTTGACCTCAAGCTAACTGCATAGATTGTATTGAGCGGTGTATCTACATAGGAGTCAGAAACATCCTCCCATGAAAGATGTTGGTAATTTCCAGAAGCACTGTCGAAAACATTAGCGTATGACTTCTTGCTTATGTTATGCGGACTATAGAAGTTGCTTTGGCCTGAAAGCCATACTGCAATTCCATTTAACACTGTAAGACTTTGGGCAGTCATACCTAGTTGATAAGATGTGGAGTTTGTAAAAGTCTCCACACCGTATCTAAGATTTGCTGTGTAGTTCGTAAGACCACCGTCGTGACCAAACCAAATGTCACCATTTGCCTCATCAACGGAAATAGCCAGTGTTTTATTGCTAAGCAAACCTTGAACAGTAGTAATAAGAGTTACTTCTAGAGTTTCCATGTCTAATACATGAACACCGTCATCATAGGCCATATAGACCTTACCATTATGTCCAACCATCTCGGTTGGAGGAAAAGAAATTTCCATCAACGCTTCAGCGGAGTTCACGCTACCTAACCGCATTTTGTTCAACCAGTAGCGGTAGTTGTCATCCATCGAAACGAAGTAAAGATCCAATGAGTCTTTCTGTTGGCACCACGGGAATGCTACAGGCTGTAAACATGCTCTTCTGTTACAGTCCTCATAGTATTGATGCGATGCGCCTAGGAATGTTCCCTTGGGTCCGAAGTATTCTGAATCTGTAGAGTCAGGGTTCTTGAAGGGAAGATGGTTCGTAAGAGTGAAGTTCACCAAATTTGTAAGTCTCTTTTCAAATACGTATCTAGCAGGTTGCCCTCCTGAAGCAGAAGGCGATACAAACGAGATAACATTTGAAGTTCTGAGATTATTGATGGAAGTACTCTGAGCTTCCACTTCGGCATTAGGTGTGAAACCTACACGATGAAAACCACGCGAAACGTAGCCGCCTTTATGGACTTGTGAAAGCCCAGCTATACGGTTACCGCTCTTGAAAACGATCAAAGGCATTGACATCCAAAGACGATGCTCATTCCTCAATGCAAGGAAGTAGCATGATTTGTTTGGATTCGGTTCACCCAATGAGTATTGATATTGGATGCGCAGAAGATCTTGGTCGAAATCTGTGTTAGTGAAAGAACCAGCATTCCCAACACCACCTCCACAGTAGCGAACAGCAGGTAATGCAGGATTGTATTCAAGTTGCGAGGAAGTAAGAAACAAGGTGCTTGATCCATAACTCTCATCACGCATGGCAATGTAAGGATCTAGCGAGAACATTGCAGCTCCCGCATGAGAGAAAATAGCTTCAAGCTTCTCGCGTACTTGTGGATTCCCTAGATCAACGTTCATATTTCCAAATACGAACTTAGACCCAGCAATGACCTCATGTATAACTCTTTCGTTTCCTAGAGGGAACGGAGCAGAATTCAATATACTTTGAGGAACATGCGGATCCAAAGGCGAGACAAACAAAGTCTGCGAAAACACTTCTTGACCAATATATTGGTTCGGATTTCTTATAGATTTAGACATACCAGCAACCATATCAAAGTTGGTCGCACTGGAAGATAGAAAATCACTATCGTTGAAATCAACGTCGGAGAAAGATACAAATTCATCTGTTACGTTACTGACCTTAGCTGTAGGTGTACTAGGAAACATTATTTGA
>FQKF010050880.1_pt1 | contig 19188 bp, 10 predicted proteins | sample 1504521 | NCBI WGS metagenome assembly FQKF01 (sample SAMEA4475357, study PRJEB15587) | soil metagenome | biome: Soil; feature: Field | place: India | collected 2015-03-11 | depth 0 m
CGCTGGTCGGTGGCTACGACAGAGTACGTACCCGGCAGATTTACTACTGCCTGGGCGCTCTGTTGACCCGAAACGATACTGCCGTTTGCTGTTTGCCACTGGTAAGCATAGGCTATGGTATCGGGCAAAGCCCTAACGGCGACATTGAGTGCGGCGCACGTTAACACAGGCGGCGACGGTGTATTCAATGCCGGCGCCAGCGTATCCTGCACTACCGTGCATTCCGCTGTGGCTGTGCAGCCGTTTTGCGGGTTTGTTACCGTAAGAAGGTATCGGCCGGGAGCGTTGACTATCGGCGAAAAACTGTTAGCGCCTAAGGCAATGTTCCCGCCTGCAAGGGCTGCCCACGAGGCGCTGACCACATTGCTCGGGCTACCGTTGCCTTGCAAGACCACTTGCGTGCGCGTGCACGTAAGTGTGTCGGGCAACGCAATGACGGCCGTGGGTGCGTTCTGGTCGGCCAACACTCTGACCTGGCTGCTGCTAGAACAGCCATTTTGCGGGTCAGTGGCCGTGAGCGTGTAGATGCCCGACGCATTCACCACTGGCTGCAAAGTATTGGCCCCCGAAACAATGTTCCCACCCGCAGAAGCCGTCCAGAGCACCACTGGTGGCAAGAAACTAGAGACTGCGCCCTGCAGCATAATTTGCGGGAAAAGGCAATTAAGCGTCGTGTCAGACCCGGCCGCAACAAAAGGCTTTAGCCGATTAACCCCTAATTGGGTGTTGGCAGCGGCCGTGCAGTTATTGCGCGTCAGCTGCACCTGGAGCCAGTATTCGCCCGGCTCGGTGGCTGCGGGCTTCAGCGTTGTCCAGTCCGAAAGGATACCGACATCAGGGCGCCACCACGAGAAAGTAAAGCCCGTGTCGGGTTGCACCGTGCCCGGTAAAACAATCTCCGAAACCGCACAGGTGAGGATGCCGTGCGGCAGGATGCTCACTTGTGGTTTTACTGTATCTACGCCAATATTGAGCGTGTGCTCCGCCGTACAGCCGTTTGCAGTGTTGGTAACAAGCAGTCGGTACTCGCCCGCGCCATTGACCCACACGACCTCGCTATCAGGTCGCATAGTGAAATTGCCGCCGACAGTTGTCCACACCATCTGCCAGGTGGGCACCGAGTTGGTTACTTGCAGTACTACGTGTTGGTGAAGGCAGGTAATCAGCGGGTTGCTAATAAAAAAGGACGGCTGTGGTTTCTCCTGGTCGGCGGTGATGCGCACGATGTCGGTTGACATGCAGCCGTTTTGCGGGTTCGCTACCTGCAGAATGTAGGTACCCGCCTGAAGGGCCTCCACCGTTGCAGCGTTTGGATTTCCGCCAAAAGCGCCGTCGGGTGTCTCCCATTGATACTGATAGGGGCCTGGTTGGCCGGCATTTGCCGAAAGGCCAAAAACGGGAGCCGCACACGTGAGCACGCCATCTGGTCCGGCATCAGCAGGCGGATGTAAGGTATCTATGACGACAGCAACAGCAGCGCTTTGGCTGCAGCCGTTTTGCGTGTTGAATACCGTCAATGAGTACATTCCAGCGGCATCTACTTTGGGCGTGAGGGTGTCGGTATTGCCGACGAATCGGCCGCCCTGGCTTGCCGTCCAGGAATGAGAAAAGGCAGGGCCAGAGGAAGAGCTCCTGGCATCTAAGGTGCGTTCAGGCATTGCGCAGGTGATGGCCGGCGCTGGGGCAATGTGTGCTAAAGGTGCAAGCGTATCTATTAGCACTGTCGCAGAGGCTACTGCAGTACAGCCGTTTTCGGCATTTGATGCCGTAAGTGTGTATGTGCCGGCAGCGTCGGCTAAAGGCGTCAGCGTTTGCTCGCCTTGCACAATACGACCGCCATTCGAGGCGCTCCACTGATATTGGAATGTGCCTAAGGCCGTATTTTGCCCCAATAAAACCAGTGTGGTTGTCTGACAGGTCAGCGTACCGGGAGGAGCAATGCTGATGGGCGGCGCCTGAATATCTTGTTGCACCTGTACCTGGTCGGAGGCCGTACAGCCGTTGGCCGGGTTAGTAATGAACAGGACGTAGGTCCCAGGTGCGCCGACAACTGGCACAGGCGTGTTTACGCCGCTTAGCAAAAGACCGTCCGTCGTTGTCCAAATGTATTGCAGACCAGGCAGCGATGTCGAGCCGTTGGCATTGAGCGTTACTTGCGTCCGCACACAGGTGAGTATTTCCGGAGCGTTAGCCACGGCTACGACGACGTCGTCGTCGGCCTGCACTTCTGCCGATGCCGTGGCTGTGCAGCCGTTTTGGAGGTTGATTACTTGCAAAAAATAGATGCCCGGCGCGTTTACCCGTACCTGCAGCAGCGTGTCGGCGCCGGTGAAATTACCGCCCGGGCTAGCCGTCCAACGGTATGCAAAGCCCGGCCCTTCAGAGGAGCCGATGCCCGAAAGCACGACTTCAGGCTGAACGCAAGTGAGCAAATCAGGAGGGCCAATGTGTGCCACAGGCGCCAGTGTGTCGGCCAGAATAGCCACTGTGTCTACAGCAACGCAGAAGTTGATCGTGTCTATGGCCGTTAGGGTGTAGATGCCTGGCCCTAGGGCACTAATCTCCAGTGCCGTTGTATCGCCGACCAAAGGCAGTCCTTTGAGCACTTGCCATACGACGCGCACGGTGCCGCTATCCACTCTGCCGTGCAGTCGGATGGTGTCGGTAGCACAGGTGAACACGGCGGGCGTATCAATGGAAAACACTGGCAGCACACGTTGGTCGGTGACCACCACCGTGTCGCGCGTCGAACAGCCGTTGGCGGTATTGGTTACCTGCAGGACGTACCTCCCCGGCGCATTGGCGCGCGCCTGGATAGAGTCGGCACCCGAAACGATGCGCCCGCCCTGTAGCGCCGTCCAGATGTAGGTGAAATTCGGCCCGCTCGAAGAACCACTGCCACTCAACTGGAAGGCGTCGGACGTGCAATAGAACGCCGAAATGCTTGCATTTGCCTCGGCTACCGGCGGTTCGGTGGCGGCAATGACCGTTGCCGTAGCCGTAGCCGTACAGCCCGTCATCGTATTTGTAACGGTTAGCGTGTAAATGCCGGGCTGATTGACCCACACCGTCGCACTGTCGGGTTTGGTGGTGAAATGCCCACCCGGCCCGGCCGACCATTGGTATTGGGCAAACGCCGGTTGATTGGTGAAGCCACGCAGTTGCACCGCATTGCTCCCACAACCCAACGGCTGTGGTGGCGTTATCCAGGCCGTTAGCGGGTTGTTCGTCGGAATGACGTTAGCCGTTGCCGTGCGCGTACATTCGACGAAGCCATTGTTGAACGTTACCACCAGTGTGTACGAGCCGGCCGCATTGACTACCGGCTGGAGCGTCGTTTCGCCCGAAACGATGTTGCCGTTGGCCGTTTCCCAGCGGTAGGTGATGTTAGGGCCGGTAGAAGAGCCCGTGCCGTTAAGCGTAATCAAACTGCCTTCACACGGAATGACCGAGATGGCTGGCGCTGCCACCGCCTGTAGTGGTACGACGTGTACCCGGACGGTGTCTGTTGCGGTACATACGGGTGAAAACACGATGTCGTCGAGGGCAAAGTCGTTGCCACCCAGCACTGTGTTCTGGTTGACGATGCATATGTTGGCTGAAGTATTGGCCCCGCTGTTCCAGGTGGTGTAAAAGTTGAGCCATGTGCAGGTCGTCGAAGGCGCTACGAAAATGGGCCCGATTGTGTTGCCGTTGATGGAGAATTGTAGTCGCGCTGGTGAAGAGGAATGCAGCGACGTTACCCAGGCCGAAAAGACATACTGAGTGTTGGGTTGTACGCTTACGGTCTGACACCATACATTTTGGTTGGGTACGCCCGCGCCGTTGACAGCCATCATGTTGCCCCCGCCAGAGGTGTGGTCGCCGCATGGCGCAAAGCCGGGATGCGCCGTCTGAGGGTTGGGCAACACAGCATATGTGCCTTCGGGCACTAAGTTGGTAGGACTGTAGTTGTAATCGCTGGTAAATCCGAAATTACCGCTCTCAAAGTCGCCGTTGACAATCAGGTTGTTACTCAAGTCCACCGCCCGCCCGGTGAGTACATAGGTAGCCGGGCCATTCACCGTTACCGTAGGATTAAGCGTATTCGCTCCCTGCATACCCGTCGTAGGCGACCACGAAAAACTCAGATACGGGCCGTAAATGGCGCCATTCAGTTGAGCCGAGCCGGGAACTTGACAAAGCCACACATCCGCACCCGCATCCACTGTAATGGGACACTGGGCCAAAAGGCGGGCATAAAAAAGGAAAAACAGCAGCAGATAAAGTAGCCGTATTTGCATGAGCACATAGCAGTAGAGAGGCAAAGGTAGTGCAAACGCGCAGGTGCATACCTGCAGCGAGTATTGCAAGCAACAATGTTATAGTACATTCGGAACACCGGACTGCAGAGGCTTGCGCTCAAAACCACCGCCAGAAACAACAGCATGCTGAAATCTACGTCATGGGCGACATAAGCACCTGAAGTCCAGGTCTTTAGCATGAGATGCAGGCTTTTGATATGTTCGAGAGGGCGCTCACGCCTCTCCCAGTTGCACTACGCGCGTGGGCTCGAGCATTTCGTTGCGAATGGCCACTTGTCGCAGGGTGTTTTGGGCGACCTCCAGGAAGGCCTGGGCTACCGGATTGCCTTGCTCCAGCACAGCTGGCTTACCTGCATCGCCGCCTTCGCGGACGCTTTGCACCAGCGGTATTTGTCCCAGGAGGACAGAGCGGCTGGCCAATGCCAGTTTTTTACCACCGCCCTGTCCAAAGATGTAGTATTTGTTTTGAGGCAGCTCCGCTGGTGTGAACCAGGCCATGTTTTCCACAACGCCCAGGATGGGCACGTTGATTTGCGGCAGCAGGAACATGTTCATGGCCTTGATAGCATCGGCCACGGCAACGTCTTGGGGGGTAGTTACGATGATGGCTCCTGTAACGGGTACGGTTTGCACCAACGTCAGCTGTATATCGCCGGTGCCGGGCGGCAGGTCCACGATGAGGAAGTCCAATTCGTTCCAGAGCACGTCGTTAAAGAACTGTTTGACGATAGCGGCCAATCGGGGGCCTCGGAGGACGATGGCTTGTTCTGGCTCAATGATGTTGCCGATGCTGATGGTGGGCATACCATAGGCCAGCAGTGGCACCATTTTCATTTGTCCGTGGAGTTCCTGCACCCTAGGGCGCTGGCCCACCAAGCCCAACATGGTAGGCAGGCTTGGCCCGTACAAGTCGGCATCCATCAAGCCAACGCGGGCACCCAATTGTTGCAGCCCTAAGGCTAAGTTGACGGCTACCGTGCTCTTGCCGACGCCACCTTTGCCGGAGGCGACGGCGATGATGTTTTTAATTTGCGGCGTTGGGCCGGCGGCTTGCTGACTGGCCTGCGTACGCACAACAAAGTGCACATTGACGTCCGCTTCCGGGTATACCTGGGCAATGGCGCCCACGCAGGCGAAGTTGATTTCGGCCTTACCGGATGTTTGCAGCGAGGGCACCGCCAGCGTACAATTGACGCGATGGCCTTCTACACTGACTTCTTGTAACATACCGGAGGTGACGATGTCCTGTCCTGTGCGCGGATCGCGCACCTGCCGAAGGGCTTCGATGATTCTTTCCTTTTCCATAGGATATACATATGACTGCTCGGCCTTATAGGGCCGTTAGCGATGCCAAAACGGCTGACAAAAGTAGTGTGTTCATCCGGGCTTCATCCGAAAAACTGCCGTGCGCACCCGACGAGTGGGGGTTCCATCGGGCGCGAGTTCTTCCAGCACCAATGCCTGAGCTTCGGGCTGTGCGAATACGGCGGGCATGTCGCTTATTCGGGCGCAGGGCACGCCGTTGGGGTGCAAGATTGCCAGCCAGTCATCGAGGTTTCTTTGAAAAAGAATGGTTTGCAGTGCTTCATTGAGAGCTTGCCGGTGCTGTACACGAGCGGCGTTGGTTTGAAAGTCTGGATTTTCTAACAGGTGAAGAGCCGTTAGACAGCGGCACAGGCATTTAAACTGGCGTTCGGTGCCTACAGCAAGTAGTAGTTGTTTGCCGTCAGCACAGGTGTACAGATCGCCATAAGGGGCGATGTTGGGGTGTTGCGTGCCCATGCGTTGCGGCGCCCAGCCCGCCATTAGCCAGTTAGTTGCCTGGTTGGCCAAAGAGGCTATTGCGCTTTCGTATAGCGAAACTGTTACCTCGCAGCCTCGGCCTGTGCGCTCACGTTGCCACAAGGCGGCTAATATGCCCTCTTTTATCTGATGTGCAGCCAGCAGGTCGATGAGTGCCACCGGCATTTTGACCGGTGGGCGGTCGGGTTCGCCCGTCATGTGCAAAAAGCCCGCCTCGGCCTGCAGCACCACGTCGAAGGCCGGGCGTTCATCCTCCGGATCGGCCCAACCCGAAATTTGGGCATAAATCAGCCTTGAATTGCGCGCCCGCAAGGTTGCAGTATCCAGACCTAAACGCCGCGCCGATGAGGGCCTAAAGTTGACGATCACCACATCGGCTGCATCCGTGTATTGCAGCGCTATGCTCCGGTCGTTTGGGTCATTCAGGTCTAAGAAGAGATGCCGTTTTCCCCAGTTTACGCTACAGAAGTACGCGGAAACGGACGAAGCTGGGTCTTCGCCGGGCAACTTCCAGCCTCGCGTAACGTCGCCGCCGGTGATCTTGTTTTCAATTTTGACCACCTCGGCACCCAACTCGGCAAAAAACATCCCAACCGCTGGGCCGGCCAACACAGAGGCAAATTCTACTACCCTCAGGTCAGAAAAAAGCGTGCTTTTCATGCAGCAAAGGTGCGTGTAAACCTCCTGTTAAGCCCGTTTTTTACAGCATTACAGGATGCCCTATTTGCCACCCTATAACTGCTTGGCTCATCAATTGGAACGGGCGAACTGCCATACAGCACACCCTAAGCATCTATCCAGCACGGCTGGGTGCTCGACAGATTTGTTTTGTCCTGGTTCTGTACGAACAACCTCCCTTAGAGAAATCCCGCCTGATTACCTTTGCCTGCGTAATCCCGCTCGATACCTTCAATCCTCTGAGGTTTCGTGTTCTAGAAGTGCCCTTTCGCTACGCTCCACTTTCAACTCGTCCTGGGGTCTTAGTGGCAAAAAAACGTGTCTTAACAGATGCGAGTACCAACAACCGAACAAATACGCGCGTGGGATGCTTACACCATCGAGCGCGAGCCTGTATCCTCCACTGACCTGATGGAGCGAGCCGCTGGTGTTTTTGCTGCCTGGTTTGCTGGACAATATCCTGATATGCAGCGCCCAGTGCACATCTTCGCGGGCACGGGAAACAACGGCGGCGACGGTGTAGCTGTGGCGCGCCTGCTGCACCAGCGCGGCTACGAGGTGACCCTGAGTGTGTGCGATTTGGGCGGCCGACACAGTGCCGATTTTTCGGAGCAAATCCGGCGCTTACCTATACACGCCAACGTGCCAGTGGTTTGGCTAAAATCTTCTTTTGAGGCGCAGACACCCGGCCCCCAATCTGTTGTGATAGATGCGCTATTTGGCACTGGGTTGACGCGTCCTTTAGACGGCCCCTGGGCTGCCTTGGTGGACTGGCTCAACCGTCTGCCCAACGAAAAAATCGCCATTGATTTGCCCAGTGGTCTATTTGCTGACCAGCCTACTGTGGGGCCGTGTGTGCATGTATCCCGGACCTTTTGCTTTGAAACGCCGCGTAAAGCGTTTTTTTTTCCAGAAAACGCCGATAGGGTAGGGGAATGGTCGTTCGGCAGTATCGGGCTACACCCCGGGTTTTGGGAAGGGCGAGAGGCTGCGGATAACTATTTGACGGCGCGCGATGTCGCCCGGATAGTGAGACCTCGGCATCGGTTCTCGCATAAAGGGTCGTACGGTCACGCCCTGCTCATCTGTGGACGAAAGGGAAGCATGGGGGCGGCGTTGCTGGCGGCGCGTGCCTGTCTGCGTTCGGGCGTGGGGCTGCTGACGACACATGTGCCTGCCAGCGGCTACGAAATCTTGCAGTTAGGCGCTCCGGAGGCCATGTGCGACACGGGTCTGGACAGCGACCACTGGGTGGCCGTGCCTGAAATAGGGCCTTACTCAGCCATTGGCGTCGGCTGCGGCATCGGGCAGGCAGCCTCTACTGCCCAGGCTCTCAAGCGCCTGCTGCAGAAAGCGCGCACGCCTTTAGTGCTCGATGCCGACGCGCTCAATATCCTGGCTCAGCGTAAAGAGTGGCTCCAATACCTGCCTCCAGCCTCCATCCTGACGCCGCACCTCAAGGAGTTCGAGCGACTCTTTGGGCCTACGCCCAATAGCTTCGAGCGCAACGCGCTGCAACGCGCCAAAGCGCAGGAATTAGGCGTTTACCTCATTCTCAAAGGTGCTTACACCTGCATCGCCTGCCCCGACGGCGTCTGTTGGTTCAATAGCACAGGCAACCCTGGCATGGCTACCGGCGGTAGCGGTGACGTACTCGCTGGCCTGCTTACTGGCCTGCTGGCCCAGGGATATTCGCCCTTTGAAACCAGCCTGTTGGGCGTCTACTTGCACGGTCTCGCGGGCGATCTGGCCGCCACCCAGTACACCCAACCCGGCCTCATCGCGGGCGATCTGGTGGCCTTTTTACCCGAAGCCTGGAAAACCATTTCTACCCGACATTAAATGCCAGACCCAATCTTTTCTATGCACATTCACTACTGCGAGCATTTCGATGGCGAAGTCTTCCGCATTTCTTCGCCTGTGCAGAAAGGTGTGCTCTATGTAGGAGGAGGTGGCCTGTTAGATTGGTTAGAGGCCCAATTGGGCCTTCAGGTAGAGCGACAGAACACCGACTACCTGCGCATCGAATTTTATCGCCAAGCGCTGTTAGAGGCGCTTTCGGAAGCTAATGGTGCGCCGCCCTTTTACAGCGCCTCCTTCGAGGCCGATCCGTGGGCCGTGGCCGAGGTGCTGCTGAGCTGGCGCGATGAGTTACTACTGAGCGGCTGGGATTTTGCGGCGGATACCGCCGCTCCGCCGCGACTGACCGACCTTGCGCGCGTGGAGCCGCTGTTTCGGGCCAAGATGCAGGCATTGGTTTTAGACGGGCGCATTCTGGGCGCAGCCGATCGCTGGGCGCGAGTGCTGATGTGGCTGCAGGCGTGTCCGGTGGCTTTAGAGCGCTTATCGCTGTATGAGCCGGAGGAACTATGGCTGCCTCACATAAAGCACCTGGCAAGACTATTGCGCCGTTGGAAGGTGGACGTGGACGTCTGCCTGACCGCCGCACCCGTAGCCGCTGAAGGCACCGATCTGGCGCATTGGCAGGCGCATCTGTGCGGGCTTTCCACGGTCTCCAGGCCTGCGGCTGGCGATGGCTCGGTGCGCTTGCTCCAGATGCGCCGCGATAGCGACGCAGCGCTTTTTCTGGCCGGCTGGCTGGCTAGGGCGACCGATTTCCATCCGCTGTTGGTACTATCTGATGGGGGAAACTTGCTGGAGCAGGCCCTGCTGCAGCAGGGGCTTCCGGCCCTGGGCGTCCCGTCGGCTTCGCTGGCGCGTCCGTCGCTGCAGACACTTAAACTGGCTCCCGCCTTTCTGTGGGAGCCCGCTGATGTGTTCAAGATCATGGAGTTTCTCACGCTGCCGCTTAAGCCCTTTGATGATGGCCTGGCCTCAGAAATCGCGCGCGTGCTGGCCGACAAGCCCGGGCTGTTCAGCGATACTTGGTTTGCCGCTGTGAACGAATACCTGGAAAAACCCACAACCCCTCCTTCGGCCCGTCACCATTACGACTTTTGGTTCTTCCGCAAGCGCTACCCGGCCGACGGGGCGGCGCCTACAGCAGATGCTGCGGAAATTTACGACTACCTGTATCGCTGGGCCCTCGAACATGCCGCCCATGCGCCACAGTCCAGCCTGTTGGTATTGGCCGAACAGGCGCGCCGTGTGCGCGACGTACTGATGGTACAGCCCGACGCCCGGATATCTCGCTTAGAACTGGAACGCATCGTGCGTACCATCCATGAGCCGGCGCCGCTGGCTCTTTATGCTACGCAAGCGGGAGCACTGCCCTTCGTGCAAAGTCCCGGCGCCGTAGCTGCACCGGTCGAAGCGCTCTGCTGGTGGAATTGCGCCAACGACCTGCTCGTACCACCACCCGACCGCTGGCGTACTGAGGAGCGCCAATGGTTGGCGCAACGCTCGGTAGAACTCTCCAACCCCGACCTTCGAACCCAGCGACATCTGCTCTTCCTGAAGCGACCCATCTTGCAAACCACCCAAAAGGTTGTCCTTTTCCTGCCCGACCAAATCAGCGGCCAGGAGACACAAAAGACGTTGTTAATCAATAATTTGGAAAGCATTTTCGAGAACTATGAAAGTCTGATAACTTATCTGGACACCGAAGACTCGGAGGGTAGGGTGGGAGAGTGGCCCGCTAAGGAGAAGGTCGCTCTTCAGCCCTTACCACGATTGGGCCTCTACTTGAGGATACCTCATCCCGAGCGTTTAGGCGAGCCAGTGTGTCAGACCTCTACAGCGCTGGAGCAACTGCTCTACTTCCCGCATCGGTGGTTTTTCCGTCATAAAATGCGCTTTTATCCCAGTAGTCTGCTCAGCATTGCGCGCGACCAGCTCCTACTGGGCAAATTAGCCCACCGCTTCTTCGAGTTTCTCTTACGCGAGCCGGATTGTTTGCAGTGGGAAAAACAGACAGTAATAGACTGGATACGCCAAAAAGCGCCAGCTTTACTGGCCAAGGAGGGTGCTACCTTGTTGCTCTATGGCCGTGAGCCTGAGCGACAGTATCTAATCTCTCGTGTACAGACGGCCGCCTGGAGTCTTATACAAACCCTCCGAACCGACGGCTGGAGTATCCATGGCACTGAAGTCCCGTTGGAAGGTCTCTTCTGCAACTGCCCTATGAACGGTCGTGCTGACTTAGTGCTCCAACGCTCTAACAATGAGTGGGCTATCGTGGACCTGAAATGGAGCGGACTGACGAAACGTCGAGACCAAATTCGAAACGAAGAAGACTTACAACTCGTGCTATACAGCTACCTGCTGCCACCTGACAATACATGGGCACACACTGCCTACTTTATCATAGAAGAGGCACGTATGATTGCACGCAATCGAAAGGCTTTTCAACAGGCCACTATCCCTCCCGGAGGCATCGACGACCATTCCGAGACCTGCCAACGCATCCTCCAGCGCATGAAAAACACATACCAATGGCGCCGGGAGCAAATCCTCCAGGGCCTCGTGGAACTGCGCTATAAGCAAAATGCCGAAGCATTGAATGAGCTCTACGGACCAGCGGCGCTGGATCTGCTGGAAATGAGAAACGTAGAGTACCCTGATGAATACTACGCACTGGTCTGGGGAGGAGATTAGCCTGCGCTCACTCGAGCAGTCGCTGCAAGGGATAGATGAGTCTGCCGTCGCTATCCTCTTGGCCGAGTACTCATAATTGCCACCAATTGGTCTATATCCACGTTTTCGCGGATGAGTTCGGCAGCACGTCTGACTTTCCAAGGCGTGCGCGTGTTGATCTTGACCTCCAGGGCGTTAATGCGCAGGGCCGCACCGTAGGTATCCAATGCAGACTCTACAACTGGAATTTGATACTGATGAATGACGTCACGACACAGTGGATCTGCTTGTACCGGTGGATGGCCGTCGTCAGCACCCGTGACTAAGATGCCAGCGATATCGGGGTGAGAGATGCCCTGGCTCTGTGCCATGTGCATCATTTTGCGCAACACCTCGGGCAGACGCAGGGCATTGGAAACGATGAGGATATTTCGGTGGACCCTGAGGTCGTAGGTTTCGACTAAAGAGCCAGAGACCACTGTTGCTATCCGATTCTCCATTTTTTCGGGATGAAAGACCACGCGCCCCTGTACAGCTCTTCGTATTTGCTCAAAAAGCGGAAACATCATGCTCTCATCATAAGGGATAACGCCCAGAAGTGGTATCCCCCAGGCATTCAGCACTTTGCCCAGATAAAGGCGGATTTTTTCCATTTTATCGGGCAAAACCTTATTGACGATAACGCCTTCTACCGGAATTCCTTCTTGCCGGAAGAGGGCTAGAGCCAGCGTCATTTCGTCAATGGTGCGACCAATGCCGCCGCGAACAATCAGAATGACCCGCGCCCCCAACAGACGCGCTACCACAGCGTTAGAAAGGCCTACGATGCTGCCCACGCCCGGATGCCCAGTGCCCTCGAAGACAACCCAATCGAAATCGGCTGCAGCAAAGTGCTGGCCGGCATGCAACAGCTGCTGCTTAAAACTGAAATCTACCGGGGTATCCCAAAACGCCTGCGTAGCTCCTTCACCCAGAATCACCGGGCTATGTATCGCCGGCTCTAAGCTGAAATTCAGAGTGCGTGCAAAAAGAAGCGCATCTTTATCGGCTTTAAGCCCGTCTTCCAGACTAATATATTCCTGACCGACCGGTTTGCAATAGCCCACCTTGAAGCCGCGCGCCTGGAGCGCCGAGGTGATGCCTAACGTACAGGTCGTTTTGCCTACGTGCTGATTGGTGGCGGCTACATAGAGACGGTGTTGGGCCGGCATTACGCATCAAAGTTTTGTTAGCAATTCGCTGTAAGTAGGGTGGGGTAGAGGAATAGCTCGGAGCACCTCCCAAGCAATGCCATGATGCATAGCAACCTGTATGATCGCCAGGATATCAATGGCATGTGCGCCAAAGGCAGCTGCGCCCAGAATCTGTCCGTAGGCTTTGCTTACCTTAATTTTAAGGATACCCTTTTCTTCACCAGTTATTTGGGCCTTAAGAAGTTGACCAAAAGGTTTTCGCACAAAATAAGCGTCATCATCATCAGAAGGTGCTGTATCGCCCAATTGTCCGATAGGCAGATGCGTGTAAACGGCTTCCACCAATGGTTTGAGCCGCAGCACCGAGGCCTCGCCTTGTAAAATATGTTGCATGGCAATTCGCGCTTGCATCTGCGCCTGATTGACCATCATGGGAGCCCCTGTGGCGTCGCCAATGGCATAGAGATTAGGAAGGCTGCTCTGGCAGAAGTTGTTGACTCGAATAGCGCCGCTCTCTGTTAGGGCCAGTTGTTCCGGAGCGCCTTTCCAGAAGGTCGTATCAGCCTTTCGGCCAGCGGCAATAAAGCCGTGCGAACCGCGATAAGTTGCACCTTCAGCCGTCCGCGCGACAACCTCTTCGCCTTCCACTTTCAGCGAAACGACTGAAGCGTTTTTCACGACCTGAATACCCAGGTCCTCTGTTAACCAGGTCTCCAAAGCCTGCACGACTTCGGCGTCCATACGTGGCAGCAAGCGAAGGCCTTTCTGCAACAAGACGACTTCCGAACCCGCCGCTGCAAAGGCCGAGGCGTATTCGACACCCGTAACGCCACCGCCCACCATAAGCAGCCGAGAGGGTAAGACCTCCATGGCACCTGCTAAGCGCGGAGCAATAATACGCGGCGGAGCAGGCTTAACCTCTGGCGTAAATATCGGCTCTGAGCCTGTAGCCACTATCACGTACTGCGCTGTCAGTATTACCGTCTCTACAGTTTCCGGACTGGAGATGCGTACTTCGTTTGGGGCAACGACTTCGCCCTTGCCTGAATACACGGAAACTCCAGAGTCTTCCAGTCGGGCGCGAGTCCCTTGCGCTACTCTTTGCGTTTGCGCTTTTATCTTTTCGCGCACCTGTGGCAAAGAAAAAGCCTGCCGGCCCTGCAATAAGGCTTTGTGGGTTTCTTCCAGCCATATTTTGGAGGGCACCAGACTGCCCCATGTTGAGCGCCCACCCAGCGGCATGTCGGCCACCAGTGCTGTTCGCAGTCCTGAATGCGCGGCCAACAGTGCCGCCTCAACCCCCGCCGGGCCACCGCCTAAAATTACAACATCGTATTTCATCCTGCAATGATACTGACTACCAGACACTTAAATAAAATAAACGGGGGCGGAAAAAATACCGATCCCGCCCCCGCTCAATGTCATGCCGCAATTACTTCAATTCGCACTTGGCCAGGTAAAAGTCCACCATCTCGTAGTTGCTCTTCAGGCGCTCATTGAGTTCGTCGAGCGTCTTCGGCGGCGGCACGATGGCTTTTTCACCCGGTTTCCAGTTGAGCGGCATGGCGCACTTATACTGGTCGGCCGTCTGCAGGGCAATTAGCGCACGCTTAATCTCTTCCATGTTGCGGCCCACGTTCAGCGGGTAGTACATGATGAGGCGAATGGTGAAATTCGGGTCAATGAAGAACACCGCACGCACGGCAGCCGTTTCGCTCTCGCCGGGCTGCAACATGCCGTACAACTTCGCTACCGACATGTCCAGGTCGGCCACAATCGGAAAATCGAAGAGCACACCCGTTTTTTCACGCACGTTCTGCACCCATGCTACGTGCGAGTGAATGCTGTCAATGCTCAGACCCATCAACTTGGTATTGCGCTCCTCGAAGAACTTCTTCTCCAACGCAAAGCCGCTCATCTCCGTCGTGCATACCGGCGTGAAGTCGGCAGGGTGCGAAAAGAAAATAACCCAATGACCACGCGCATAGTCCGAAAAGCGCAACTTACCTAACGTGGTCATTGCTTCGAAGTCTGGTGCCGGATCGCCAATGCGAGGCATTACCGTCGGAATCTTACCATTATTTGCATTTTCCATATTTAACTCCTTTTTTTAATAGTGAATAAAGTGCGTCGCAAAGTTCTCCGGGCTCATTAGGCGGCTGTTAGACCGTTTTCCTGTGTGTGCGGTACTTTTTCGCGTCCTTTGCCCACCGGTTAACTCTTATCATTGTTTTTGCTGGATAATTTATATTATGTTAAATAGAAGCATTCGAAAAGCCTCCGGTGAGGTTGTGGCATTTGAGCCATCAAAGTTGCGCATATCGCTGCAGCGCGCTGGTGCTACGACCGACGAAGCGGACGCTGTGGTGCAGGCTATTCTGAGGGATTGGCCCTCGATGACGACGACCAAGCAAGTTTATCAGCGGGCCCATCGGCTACTGCGGCGTTACAACAAGACGGCGGCCTCGCGCTATTCGCTCAAACAGGCGCTTTTTGCGCTTGGTCCCTCAGGCTACCCCTTCGAGACCTTCGTGGCCCGACTGCTAGAGGCCGACGGATACTCGGTAGAAAAAGGCACGGTCAGGAACGGTCGCTGCATTGCACACGAGGTAGATATTATGGCTGAGAAAGAGGGTGAAATTATATTTGGAGAGTGTAAATTTAGAAACAACCAGCAGTTGACCAACGATGTTAAGGTGGCTCTTTACATTCGAGCCAGGTATGAAGATTTGCTTCAGGGCGACTTGAACGCCTGGTTGACCAAAGGATATTTGGCGCGTTGCTTTGCATTTACCAATACTCGTTACACGGATGAGGCCTTGCGCTACGGCGTCTGTGCCCAGATGACATTGGTGGGCTGGGACTCGCCCAATGGGTATGGCTTGCGGGACTGGGTCAACCGCACGGGGCTGCATCCGCTGACCTGTCTGCACAGCCTCACCCGCCAGGAGAAAAGCATCTTGGTCGAAGAGGCGAAGCTGGTGTTGGCGCAAGACCTGCTGCAAAAGCCTGCGGCCTTAGAGCGCCTTGGTATCCCGGCAGGGCGGAAGAAGACCGTTCTGGAAGAAGTCGAAGACCTCTGCCGGTGAGGCCTCTACCCTACCCTGCTGGCAAGACATTCTTTTAATTTATTTTTAAAATTTTGATTTTCAAAATTTTACATTAGTAGTCGAAAACCAGTCGAATAAATCCATTTCGACCAGGCTCTGGAAAGCCCTCTACTAAGGCGTAGTTTCTGTCCAACAGGTTGAAGCCTCCGGCCTCCATAGCCAAGAAGCGCCACAGTTGTACGTGCCCTTTAGCATTCACCACGGCGAAAGCCCTGCTGGTGATGCCGTAGGAGGTGCTGTATCGCTGTGAGCAGTACTCTCCCCAGAGGGTGAACCAGATACCCGGGCGCACATGGTACTCTGCACTGACAGCCATCCTGTGTTCGGGAACATCGGTAAAGAAGAGAGCCGGATTGGTCAGGTTGCGCCGGCGGATGAAGGAGTACTGAGCCGTAGCGCGCATTTTAGACCTCCACCAGTAGTGCAGTTCGGTTTCTGCTCCGTAGAAGACGGCTTTGCCCGCATTTTGCTGTCGGGCCAACAGGCGGTTAGTGGCCTCGTCGCGTACGGCATTGTCCACTAAAACGATGACATCGCTTAGGCGGCTGTAGAATAGCGCGGCGCGTCCCTGCAAGTGTTGGGTCAGCCGGCCTTCATAGCCTACTTCTGCATTCCAGGTATTTTCAGGAGCAAGCCCGGGGTTGGGTACAGCAGCGCCTAAGCGAAACGAATAGCGGTCTTTGAGCGTGGGAAAGCGCGTTTTGCGCGCCAGCGAGGCAAACAGGCGCGTCCGACGGCTCATTGCCCAGGAGGTGCCGAACTGGCCGTTCAAGGCATCGTTATAGTTCTTTTCAAATGGTATAATCTCTTGACGTTGTACGTTGTAGTAAGCGGCTTCTAAAGAAGCACGCCGATTGTAGCTGATGCCTGCGCTGAGTTGAACAGGCCCTAGAAGCATCACATCTTCGGCACCGATTGACAGGTTATCATCGGCCATGCGAATGCGCGGTGTGGTGGGGGTGTATTCTTCGTGCACGTCCCTTTTGTAGTGGGCCGCGATTTTGAGGAAATGCCGGGGCCATTTTTCGATGCCGTACTCCAGCGCTCCGCCCCACGTGTGGTCGTCGTAGATGCTGGTGAAAGCATAGGGGCGGTTCTGAGAGGTGTAAGTGGCGTCGTCGTAGCTGCGCAGTTCGTTGTCGAAGATGTCGTAAAACAGGCGCGTTTTGACATAAGTCTGGCTGCCCACGGGTGTTCGACCGATGAAATATAGGCTTTCTTTGTTCCAGCGAGGCCACTGCCAGTAGCGCGGGCGGTTGAACTGGTTGTTCTGCGCATCGGTGCCAGCGTATAGCGGATTGCCTTTTTTCCCCTCCTGGCGAATGTAAGCAATTGAGTACTCGTGTCCTGCGGCGGGTTGCCAGCCTACTTTTGCATTTATTTTACTGTCTTCGTTCCAGGCGTTGGCTCGTCGTGCGCCGTCTTCAAAGCGCGTAGGGACAAAGTTTTTAGCCAGTGGAAACGAGTCTCGCTGCAAATGCGAGAGGCCTAACTGCGCATAAAATTGGCCCCATGCGCCACCTACATTCAGATGCGCCTGACGACCTGCGGTGATAAGCCCTAGTGCTCCATTGGCCTCAAAAGGCCGGCGGGGCTTACGTGTTACCAAGTTAATGGCGCCGCCCAGAGTATTAGGGCCGTAAAGGACGGAACTGCCGCCTTTGGCCACCTGAATTTCCGCCAGATCAAACGTAGTAAAGCGCCCCATATCCACGTATCCATCGAAAGGTACATATACCGGAATGCCGTCCACAAACACCGGCACCTGACGAAGGTCAAAGCCGCGCACCCATACGACCGACTCGTTGCGCGCGCCAATGTTGGCCAGATGCACACCCGGCAATAAATTGAGCGCCTCCGAAAGCGTCTGGCGGTGGTATCGCTCCAGGAGGCGACTCGTGATGACCTGTGCCGTATCTGATCGAGCCGAGGGCGCCTCAATAAGCACCAGACCAAGGCCGTACAGCGGTAAACTATCACTTTGGGCTGTAATATAAAAAGGCGTTAAACTCGCTACAACTACATGCAGGGTAGAAATCCATTTTGCCATGCGATTGCTTTCTTAAATTCGAGCAGCAAATAAAGCTAGTATCTTATGTACTATTTACGGATTTTATGGCACAAAATCGTTTTTTGCACATAACAAAGACTCGACTTAGCCTGCTGTATCGCGTCGGAACATCCCCGGCCTATACTACTGCTTATTCCAAGAACCGCTCCCTCCACTCTGCCCGTGGCATCCAGCAGGTCTTCGACCGGCCAAACCACCGGTAACGATGGCATGCTATCCAATCATAAACAACATCGCGTATCGGACGAGGCACAACTCTGAAGACAGCTAACAGCGACCAAGGAAACCCTAGCCGGCGCACTACCTCGAGGGCCGCGTCAGAGCGCACGTAGACCCGGTTGCCAACTGCCAGCACCACGGAGTCCATCTCTTCTGGCACGCTCAAGTGTTTCAAGAGATGCTGGCCGGCTTCCGATTGCAGCGATGCGAAGCGAAAAAGGCCCGCCCTGTCGCGTTTCAGTACCCACTGAACGGATCCAGCACACAGATGGCATACCCCATCAAAGAGCAAGATTGGTGAACTTTGCGCAGATTTCACAACAATTAAACGACGAATAATGGGTTTCGTTCGTTTCCATGTTTGCCAACACAGAAAAAAGACATGTCCGCTGTACTTTGCCCTTTTTTTATCGACTTTGAACCGATGGAGCGCTTGCTCCTTATCAACTTTGAAAAAGACTCGGACTCCCTTTACGTAGGTTTTGAGCCTCAGGTCTTTGATGATGCCCTAAATGGCAGTGGGCATCTGGTTGTTGGCTGGCGGCGCGATGGCAGGGTTGATATTTACCATGAACCGACCGTAACACCGCAGGCCAGCAAGTACGATATTGCAGGAAAGGGGCTGGCTGAGATGCGAGAAACCTGTTTTGAGGAGGCCCGGTACACGCTCACAGTGTGTGGGGTCTCTGCTCGTTATGTCTTTACCGATATCTCAGGAAGGCGGGTTGAGATTCACATTGAGGAAAGCAATCCGAAAAAAAGGAAGCCCTTCGACCTGTTGGCGCCTATGGGCGCTGCTGCTGAAAAGCCCTCAGCACTGCCGTTAATCTGGCTGTTTGACTTTTATTTCGTACGCCAGCAAAACACGAACTTTAGAGTCGTGATTGATGGTAAATACCATCAACCAGACCGAATACCCATTTGGCTGGACGGGGCAAGCGTTCTCTTTACACGCTACAGTTCCAAGCCGCTGATTATCCGATTTAATCCAAAATACGATGGAAGAATGCCCACCCTGTACTCATCGGGGGAGTCCTTTATACTGTTCCAAGAGCATCGGATATATCTATCCTACTCAGCCAATGGCGTGAGTATTGAAAAGATTATTCGCGAAAATTCGGTTGCTCCTATCGAACTGAGCTTCGAGCCACCATTTCCCAACATGCACCAGTTTTCAGCGCCTGCCGCGAGTGGGAAGTTCAAAATATCTACTCACCCCAGTGCAGGCTATCTGGCGGGTGATTACCGGGTCCGTAGCGGCAGTGACTGTACTC